>Ga0137380_10001724_pt1 | contig 18080 bp, 12 predicted proteins | sample SagtaG_17_FD_104809 | JGI IMG/M metagenome (GOLD analysis project Ga0137380, IMG submission 104809) | Vadose zone soil microbial communities from Sagehorn Ranch, Mendocino, California, USA - Sage2_L_100_16 metaG | ecosystem: Environmental > Terrestrial > Soil > Vadose zone | place: USA...
CCTCGAGATCACCCACCGCCAGTTCGTCCAGCCGCCGGTGGTGCGCACCAAGCCGGTCGGCCAGCCGCTGCACCCGCCAGTGCGGCTTGGCGGCAAGCCTGGCACCCACGATCCGCAGCGCCAGCGGCAGATACCCGCACAGAGCTGCGAGCTGCGACGCCGCCTCCAGCTCGGCAGCAACACGGCTGGGACCGACGATCTTGCCGAGCAGCTCAACTGCCTGGTCCGGCGGCAGGACCCCGAGATCGATCACCTCGGCCGGAGTCAACCCGGCCAGCCGGACCCGGCTGGTGACCAGCACTGCGTTGCCAGCGCCCGCGGGCAGCAGCGGGCGGACCTGGGCCTCGTCGGCCGCGTTGTCCAGCACTACCAGCATCCGCCGGTCGGCCAGCAGCGAACGGTACAACCCGGCGCGGGAGTCCACATCCTGGGGGAGGCACTGTCCCTCCACCCCCAGCGCGCGCAGGAACCTGCCCAGCACCTCCGCCGGCGCAAGGGCCTGCGCCTCGGCGCCGCGCAAGTTCACGTACAGCTGCCCGTCGGGGAACTTCGGCCGCAACTGGTGCGCGACATGCACCGCCAGAGCCGTCTTGCCCACTCCAGCCTTTCCCACCGCGCCGGTGATCACCACCGCCGTGGACCCGCTCGGGCGGCCGGCCATCCGGACCCGCAGCCGGTCCAGCGCGTCCTCGCGGCCGGTGAAATCCTCGATGTCGGGCGGCAATTGAGACAGCGCCACCGGGACCCGGGACGGCCCCTCCTCTCCCGCCCCGCCGGCTCTTCCGCGCGAACCAGCGGCAGCCTCCCTGAATGCCGCCCGCTCGGCGTCGCTCAGACCCAGCGCATCGGCCAGCAGCGAAACCGACGCCCAGCGCGGCCGCCCGACCTGACCGTGCTCAAGGCTCCTGATCGCCCGCACGCTCATCCCCGACCGGTCGGCAAGCTCGTCTTGCGACAGGCCACGGCCAAACCGGAAACCAGCCAGCAGCTGCCCGAACTCGCCGCCACTGTGAACTTTCCCGTTCACCCCTTCGGGCATAGTGCTACTCCTTGCTGCTGGCACAACGCGGTCAGCTTACGATGACCGCGACCCCTGTCGTCAGAAGCGCTCCGGCCAGGAGCACGGCGCCGACAGTGGTCAGCGTGTTTCCGGCCGACCATTGCCCTGGCTTGCCGATGCCCATGTGAATGAACATGCCGCCGGACTGCGCCAGGACCCCGGCCAGGAGCAACGCCCCGACGATCCATTGCCCGGTCCGGGACAGGCTGGTATGGGTGAGCAGGTCGAGGACGGCCAGGCTGAGCACGAGCAGCACCCCGGCGTGGGCGTGCCCGGCTCGGAAGTACGCCACCTGGAACTCGTTCAGCCGCCGCGCAATCAGCAGCCGGAGCAACGAGAAGCCGCCGAACATGACCGTCGGCAGCGATATCAGGGCGATCGCTGTGAAGACTTGGACCGGTCCGTTCACCAGGGACCTCCCAGGGGTTTGGTGTTCTGCCGCTCGGGCCCACCGGAAGACGGTAACCAGGCTGGGGGGCCCGTGGAATCAGTCATGAATAAGCAATATGTACCGGAGGCCGGCATATGCGGTTGCTGGTCAGGGGCTGAGGGTGTCCCGGTCGAGCTGGCTTCTGGAGGTGATGCCGAGTTTGGGGAATGCCTTGTAGAGGTGGTAGCCCACGGTCCGCGGGCTGAGGAAGAGCTGAGCGGCGATGTCGCGGTTGGATAGCCCTTGGGCGGCGAGTCTGGCGACCTGCAGTTCCTGCGGCGTCAGCCGGGGAGAACTGGCCAGGTCCGTACATGGTGCCGAGGCGCCGGTCGCGGCGAGCTCGGCCCGGGCCTGTTCCGCCCACGGCGCGGCGTGGATCCGGTCCAGGGTGTCCAGGGCGGCGCGTAGCTGGGTGCGGGCGTCGGATTTGCGGAGGGCGCGGCGCAGCCACGCGCCGTACAGCAGCTGGGTGCGAGCCTGCTCGAAGGACCCGTCATGCAGCTTGAGCGCGGTGAGGTAGTGCTGTTCTGCTTCCTCGCCCGCCTCCAGCAGGGCGCGGCAACGTTCGGCCAGCGCCTCCAGGGTCGGCACGCAGCCTCGCCGGGCCCAGTCAGAGAACCTCGCCACCAGCTCGGCCGCCCGTTCCGGCTGGGCGACCCGGACCGCGGCCTCGACCAGGTCAGGGACGCTCCGCAAGGCGGATGCATGGTACCGGGCGGGCCCTCGCCAGATCGTCTCCAGCTGGACCAAGGCGGTGTCGGGGCGGCCGCAGCCCAGGTCCAGCAGGCCGAGAGCCCAGTGGACCCAGGTCCTGGCCGCCGAGATGAAGGCACTCGCAGGCTCGGCGACTACCGCATCCGCCAGCTGGCGGCAACGGTCCTGGTCGCCCTCGGCAGCGGCCAGGTACGCCATGATCCCGTTCAGATCGCTGGCCCACTGGGGCTGGCCCGTGTCCCGCGCGACCTGCAGCGCCTCGGTCGCGCTGGCCAGCGCGTCGCAGTGCCGCCCGTCAAGAAGCAGGGCCTGCGCCAGGCAGACCAGCAGGGTAGGGAGCCAGCCGATGTTGCCCAGCGTCCGGGCGTCGGTGACCAGCGTCCCCAGCAGGTCGCACGCGTCCGGGATCCGGCCCGTGACCAGGGCGGCTATCGCGATCATGGTCAGGTCATAAGGGTCACCGGCCCGGGAGCGCCGCGCCCGGGCCACCAGGTCGGCGAGGGAGGGTAGATCGTCGCCGGGTCGTTCGGCCGCCTGCCTGGCCAGGCGCAGCGTCAGCTGGACGTACGGCGTGAGCGGTTCCGCGAGCGACCCGCCGACCGCCTTCAGCCGGCCGGCGGTGTCGGCCACCTGCCCGCGGTCGCCCGCATACCAGGCGACGTGCATCGCGTACGTCAGCATCCGGGTAGCCTGCCGCGGGTCAAGGCCGGCGATCTGGCCCGCCCCCTCGACCAGCTGGCGGTGGGCGGCGTGCAGTCGGCCCTGGGCTACGTCGGCCCGCGCACGCACGTAAGCCAGCCTGGCCTGGACACCCGGGTCGGTGGTCAGGCCGGCCGCCCGCGCGGCCAGGGCACGCGCGTGGTCCAAGTCTCCGGTCTCCGCGCTGGCCTCGGCGGCCGCGGCAAACCGACGAGGCTGGGCCTCCAGGTCGGTGCCGAGCTGCGCCGCCCGCTCGTACGCGGCCACCGCGGCCGCGTACCCGCTCCGGGCCCTGGCCTCCCCCGCCGTGCGCTCCAATTCGGCCGCGACCTGCTCGTCCGGCGCGGTCGCCGCGGCCGCCAGGTGCCACGCCCGCCGGTCGGCATCCGCTGGGCTGAGCAACGCGCCGGCCAGCGCCCGGTGCACGGCCAGCCGCTGGCTCAGGGTCGCGCCGTGGTACAGCGCCGCACGCACCAGCGGGTGGCGGAACGTCACCGTGCGGTCGGCGATGCCGACCAGCCCCGCCCTCTCGGCCTGCCCCAGGGCCGCAGCCTCCACTCCGAGCGCTCCGGCGGCATCCAGCAGCACGCCCAGGTCGCCGCTGTCCTCCGAAGCGGCAGCCAGCAGCATGGTTCGGGTGTCGGCGGGGAGCCGCCGGATCTGGCCCTCGAATGCCTGCTGCAGCCGGTCGGTCAGCGCCAGGGCCGTGCCCCCCGGCCACCCGGCGGCAGGCGGGGCAGCCAGGTACGCCGCGGGCAGCTCGATCAGGCCAAGCGGATTACCGCTCGCCTCTGCGAGGATGCGCGACTGGGCCGTGGGAGCCAGCCCCTTCGCATGGTCAGCCAGCAGCGCGGCCGCCGAGGCCGCATCCAGCCCGCCAAGCCGCAAAACGCGCAGGCCCGACGCGGGGAACACCGCGTGATCATCGCGGGCAGCGAAGATGATGGCGATGCCCTCGGCATCCAGCCGCCGGGCCGCGAATACCAGCGCGCTTGCCGATGCCCGGTCCAGCCAGTGCGCGTCATCGACCAGACACACGAGCGTACGATCCTCGGCCAGCTCAGCCAGCAGCGACAGGACCGCCACGCCGACGAGAAAGCGATCATAAGGCCCGGCACGCCGCAGTCCCAACGCCGCACCCAGCGCGTCCTGTTGCGTCCGCGGTAGCGCCGGAAGATGATCCAGCGCCGATCTGAGCAGCACATGCAGCCCGGCGAATGGCAGCTCTGCCTCCGACTCCACACCACGGACGCGAATCACCCGCATCCCCACCCCATCAGGTCCCGCGGCCACATCCGCACGCCGCGCGGCATAATCCAGCAGCGCCGTCTTGCCAATACCCGGATCCCCGCGAATGACCAGCACACCGCTGCGCGCACTGCGCGCACCCGCCAGCAGCTCGTCAATGACGGATTGCTCAACGGCGCGCCCGTACAGCACAGCAACCACCTACCCAGCTGACACGAGTTTGTCAAAGGTGATGCGGTGCACGCCACCGTGAAGGGTCTTGCCTGCCTCTTCGATCAGGCAGGTCACCGCCGGGCAGGAGGCGTCCTGAGGATCACCGGTGCCATCCCGCGGCGAGGCGCTGGCCAATTGCTCCATATCCTCTTCCTCACTGGCCCCGGAGGCCAGGGATCGTTACCTCGTCCCGGGGGCAGGCCGATGTCGATCGATCCCGGTGGTTAGCGGTTCATCCGTCAGTACGTTAGGGTCGGCCGGGGCCGAAGGCATCAGCCGAAAGTCGACTCAGGGGTGGAGTCTGCGGCCGCGGCCGGCTGGTAACCCGTGCGGATGACCGGAAGGCGGTGCCGCCTAACCGCAGCAGCCCCAGTACCCGGGCGCGGGCGACCGCCTGGGTGCGGTTGGCGGCGGCGAGCTTGCCGAGGATGTAGCCGACGTGTTTCTTCACCGTGGCGAGCGTCACGACGAGCTCGTCGGCGATCTGCTGGTTGGACTTGCCCGCGTCCAGCAGCCGCAGCACCTCCAGCTCACGGCGGCTCAGCGACTCGGCCAGCCCCGCCCTCTCGGTGTCGCCGGTAGCGGGCGGGGCGGCACTCGCAGGGGCGGCAGGCTGGAAGGCCCGGATCAGGCGGTCAAGGTAGCGCTGCGGAACCGCCGAGGGGAACACGACCCGCCCGGTCCGCTGGGCCGCGGCTAGCCTGCCCAGCAGCCGGGCCATGGGTGCACCCTCGTCGGCGAACACGCGTACGTAGCCTTCCGGGGCGGCCAGCGCCAGCGCCTCGGCCAGGCTGGCCGAGGCGGCGGCCAGGTCTCCGCCGTCCGCGAGCGCGAGCGCCCGCAGCGCCATCACTTCGATGACGCTGCCGGTTCGCTGCTGGGCGGCCGCCTGGGCGTGCAGCCGGTCGAGAAGCCCGAGGGCCCGGCCGGGAGCGTGCTCGGCGAGCAGCACCCGCGCCAGCGCCAGGTACTCACGCTCCCGCGGGTAGCTCGGCTCGTCTCCGGCCCTCAGCCCACGCTCGCCAGCCCAGCGGGCGGCGGCGGCGACCTCGCCGCGGGCGAGCAGCAGCCGGGCCCGCCACGCTGGCACCGGGTTGTACAGGGCGACTATCTGCGGGCTCAGCTTGACCCGTTCGGCTTGGCCGATCGCCTCCAGCGCGCCCGCTTCATCCCCTTGTGCCCACCGGATCCGGGCCAGCATGGCATAGCCGGTGGCCAGCGGCTGGGTGAAAGCGAGGTGCCGGCACAGCGCGACGGCCTTGGCCGCGTGCTCGTGCGCGGCGGGCAGCTCATCCCGTTCGTACAGCACCTCGGCCAGGCCGACGTGCGCCATGCCCGCGGGCGGCGGCTGCTGGCCGAACTCGCTGGCAACCTCCAGCCCTCGCTGGTAGGTGCGCTGCACCGCGCCCAGGCGGCCCTGGGCTCGCTGGACTTCCCCGAGGTCGCAGCAGACCCGCATGGCCAGATAGCCTTCGCCGGCCGCCACTCGGTCAGCGACCACGTCCGCCATGCCTCGCTCAGCTTCCCCGAGTTCGCCACGTAGCCAGTGCGTCGTCGCGAGGTTCCATTCGACCATGGAGCGCAGGATCCAGTCGTCCTCGCCCAGGTGCGTCAGGGCCTGCTGGTCGCAGGCCAGCGCGCGGGCGACATCACCGCGCAGACGCGCAACTTCGGCGCGCAGGTGCGCGATCGACGCAGGCACATTGGCCAGCACGCTCAGCGCCCGGCCGACCGACGGCTCGTGCGGCTCGTCACCCGAGGCGGCAAACTCGCGCTCCGCACTGGCCAGCAGCGGCTCGACCGCCTCCAGGCGGCCGCCGACGAGGGCGGTCACGGCCTGGGCTAGGCACAGTCGCGCCCGGGCACGGATCGACTCCGCAGGCAACGCGGAAATCCAGCGGTCAAGCGTCGCACCTTGGCTGCGCCGCAGCAGCGTCTCAACGTGCCGCTCCACCAGCCGCGCCGCCCAGCCGGTCTCGCCGGCGGCCGTGGCATGCCGAACGGCGTCGTCGGCCAGCCCGTGCTCCTCGTGCCAGGCCGCCGCGGCGCGGTGCAACCCGGGCAGTGCCGTCGGCCGCTCGCGCTCCAGCCGGGCACGGAGCAGGTCGGCGAACAGATGGTGGTAGCGCCACCACTGCCGCACCTCATCCAGCGGCACCACGAACAGGTTGGCCCGGTCCAGCTCCTCCAGCAGCGCCTGGCTGCCGATCCGGCCGGTAACGGCGTCGCAGAGCGGGCCGCACAGCCGGTCCAGCACCGACGTTTCCAGCAGGAAACGCAGAACATGCTCGGGCTGGCCGGCCAGCACCTCCCCGGTCAGGTAATCCAGCACATAGCGATGGCTGCCGGCGAACGTCGCGATGAACCCAGCCGGATCAGCATGCCCCCGCAGCGCCAGCGCGGCCAGCTGCACCCCCGCCGCCCACCCCTCCGTCCGTTCCTGGAGCGCGGCCACCGAGACCGCGGGAAGGTCGAGGCCGGTGACCTCCCGCAAGAACGCCGCCGTCTCCGCCAGCGTGAAGCGCAGGTCCGCCGCGCGGAGCTCGGCCAGCTGCCCACGGCCCCGCAACCGCGCCAGCGGCAACGGAGGATCGGCCCGGCTGGACAGGACAAGCCGCAGCCCCGGCGGGAGCCGGTCCAGCAGGAACGTGACGCTGTCGTGCACCGGCGGCGCCTCGACCAGGTGGTAGTCGTCCAGGACGAGCGCGACCCCGCCTTCGCCGGGAACGCTCAACTCGTTGATCACCACGGTCGCCACCGCCTCCAGGGGCGGCTGCTGCCGGCCGCGCAGCAACGCCGTGACCGGGGCATCTGTCCCTGGCCGCACCCGGTCCAGCGCCGCCGCCACGTACCGCCAGAACCGCGCCGGGTCGTTGTCACCGGCATCCAGCGACAGCCACGCGGCCGGCACGCGGCTGCGCCGGGCCCAGTCCCCCAGCATGGTCGTCTTACCGAAGCCAGCCGGCGTACAGACCACGGTCAGCCCGGAGCCGATCCCCTGGGACAGCCGGGCCAGCAGGCGAGGACGCGGCACGAAACCCGCGCGCGGGACATGGAACTTGGTAGCCACCAGCACATCCCGCCCCAGCGGGGGATTCCCCTGGGAGCTGGTCGTGGGTGACTTGGCCATCAGTCCCTACACCTCAGCAGCCAGCCCTGCGTGCCGTATCCAGCAGGCACCTCTCATAGTAGTGCGCAACCTCGATCCGGGCCGCTAGCCCGCGACGGGAGCCTGGTCAGCGGGGACGGGTCTGCGGCGGGGCGGGGTAGTTCACAGGGGTCGAGGCACAGGTGTGCCCAGGAACCCGAGGATCATCGATTGAAGCCAGTCCACGCGGTCCAGCAACCCGACGTGTGAGGTGCCGGGCAGTACGGCGAGCTGTGAGGCGGGGAGTCCGGCCAGGTCACCGATGACGCCCCCGCCAAGCAGGCGGAACATCTTCATCGTGTGTTCGGGCCGGACGATGTCGGAGTCCCCGATGATCAGCAGCATCGGCGTCGTCATGGCCTGGATGTCCTCGTCCGTCCAGCCGGCGAATGTGCGGTCCAGTTCACCGTTCTTGGCCACCAGGACCGGCCATCTGCCGGGATCAGGCGCCACCCGCTGGTAAGCCTTGTGCCAGGCCGAATCGGTGAGATCATCGGCGGCGGATTCCGGTTCCGCGAGCATTTCCGGGTAGAGACCGTCGCGCCTGTAGGAGGTGCCGCCCGCAAAGACAATGCGCCGCACCATGCCCGGATGCTGCATGGCCAACTCCACGGCGACGCCACCGCCCATGCTGTAACCGACAAGATCGGCCATCTCAATGCCGAGCGCTTCCAGGAGCGCCGCGGCGTCGGCCGCCATTTGCTGGTAGGACAGCGGCCGGTCGACGTCAGCGGTATGACCGTGGCCCTGCAGTTCGACAGCGACGACCTGGCGTGTGGCCGCGAGGGCGGGCACGAGATCGGCGAAGCAGCTGTCGATCGTTCCCATGGCGCCGTGAAAGAGGGCCAGCGGGGATCCGTCGCCGTGGATCTCGTAGTACATGTCGAGCCCATTCACGGGCACGTAACCGCTTGTGGCACCCGGGCGGCCGGCAGGGTTCGCTGGTGGCATGTATTGCTCCGTTCTCGGCTACGCGTCACTCTTGGCCGGGAGCGGCGAGCGAGTAGGTGAGATGCAGGACTCCGTTGCCGTAGGCCTCCGATCCGGCGAGCGCGAACTTGGTTGCCGGGCCGGTGTCAGCGAACAGCCGCTGACCGCCGCCATGTGCCAGCGGATAGACGAACAGGTGCAGATCGTCGACCAGGCCGTCGGCGAGCAGTGCCCGGACCAGGGTCCCGCTGCCGCTGACGTATATGTTGCCGTCGATCCGGTTCTTGAGGTCACGGATCGTGCTCGCGCTATAGGGGCCAAGGATCGAGGAGTTGCTCCAGTCTGCGGTCTGCAGCGAGGCGGAGACGACGTACTTGGGTGTCTCGTTCATGAACGGCGCGCCGGGGTCGTCTTCGGCGGTTCTGGTGGACCAAGACGGGGCGAACTCCTGATAGGTGCGGCGTCCCAGCAGAATCGCCTTGCTCGATCCCATGATTCCGCCAATGGCCTCACCCATCTTGGGATCGAACGAGTAATCGAACGACCAGGACGGGTCGCCGATAACGCCATCCAGCGTAATGAACTCGTGCACGCCGATGGTGCCCACTGTCATCATCTCCCTCGAGGGTCCGGTTTGAGCTGGGCTGCGATTTGCGTGAGGGCCCGGTTCACGTAGACGGGAAGCAATTCGGCCAGATAGGCGGCAGAGCCGAACGCGTCGCCGGTAAAGGCGATTCCGCCGGCGGCCACGTCCGCGGCGGCCTCGATGACGTCGGCGGTGAGGCGCGAGCCGGCCAGGCGCTCTTCGGCTCTGGCCGCGCGGGTTGCGATGGCGCTGACGCCGGTAATGGCGATCTGGCACTGGCTGCATGTTTCGCTGCTGTCGAACGTGGCAGCGACAGCGACGCCGATCATGGCGTGCCCGGAGGCTGGGTGCATGCGCTTGAGATAGGTGGAGCGGGTCAGGGGACTGGCGGCGGGCACGGTAACAGCGGTCAGCAGTTCACCCCGCCGCAGCGTGGTGGCCTTTTCGCCGAAGCCCGTCCCGTCCGCGGTGAAGAAGTCACGGGCGGGCACCGTTCGTTCGCCGTCGCGGCTGCGCAGGTGGATGGTCGCGTCGGCGGCCAGGACGACGGGCGGCCAGTCGCCGCGCGGGCTGGCTTCTGCCAGCGACCCGCCCAGCGTGGCCCGGTTGCGGATCAGGGGATCGCTGATCACCGCGGCGGCCCGCGGAAGCAGCGGCACAGTGCGGGCGATGCCGGCCGAATGCTCGATCTCGGCGGAGGTTGTCATCGCGCCGATGCGCACCACGTCGCCCGGCCTGCCGTTACCGCCGGCTTCCTGGGCGCCGCCGTCACTGAATACCTCGATTCCGCGTAGCTCGCCTATGCGGCCCAGGTCGATGACGGTGGAGGGACCTTTATGACTGAGTTTCCATTCTGGCAGCAGCGCGTGGCCGCCCGCGAGGAACGTGAAGTCTTCGTCGCGGCTCGCCATCTCCAGTGCTTCGGCAATGGTGGCCGGCCGCAGGTAGTCGAAGTCGGCCGGTATCACCGCGCACCTCCCGGAGCGCTGCCGTCGGTGGCGGCCTGGCGGATGGCCATGCGGACCTGTTCGGCATGCAGCGGCATGTCCAGGTGTGTCACGCCCAGTGGTGCCAGGGCGTCGAGAACGGCGTTGACGATGGCCGGCGGTGTCCCGATGGCCCCCGCCTCGCCGATTCCCTTGATCCCGCGGAAGGTGAACGGTGACGGAGTGACGGTGTGTTCCGTCTCGAGGCGCGGAATGTGCTGGGCGCGGGGGAAGGCGTAGGTCGTCCAGTTGTGTGAGGCGAGGGAGCCTTCGCTGTCGTACCGGGCCTCTTCGAGCAGCGCCTGGCCGAGCCCGTGCGCGATGCCGCCGTGTATCTGCCCCCGCGCCAGCAGGGGGTTGATCAGCGGGCCGCAATCGTCGACCGCGAGGAACCGGTCGATGACGATGTCGCCGGTCGCGGGGTCCACGTCGACAACGGCGATGTAGGTGCCGAACGGGAAGGTAAGTCCCTTGGGGTCGTAGAAGACCCGCTCATCAAGGCCGGGCTCGAGACCGGGCGGGATGTCGGGTACGAAATGAGCCAGCCGGGCGACGTCCTGCCACGTCACACTGCCTGCCGGGGCGCCGTCGGCGCGTTCGGGGCCGGTAAATACTCCTGCCTCGTAACGGACGTCTTCTACGGCCGCCCTGAGGGTGCGGGCGGCGAACCGCTTGGCTTTCGCGAGGACCTTCTGGCTGCACTCGTGGACCGCAGTTCCGCCGACCGGCATCGACCGGGAGTTGAACGTGCCCTGGCCGAATTCCGCTCTGGCGGTGTCCCCTTCGACGATGTCGATGTCGTCCGGGCGGAGACCGAGCGCGTCGGCGGCGATCTGCGCGTAGCTGGTGGCGTGCCCCTGGCCCTGGTCGGCGGTGCCGACGTGCACGCTGACCCGGCCGGTGGGATGGACCAGTACGCGCGCATATTCCCAGCCGCCGTAGGCGAACCCCGCCGCGGCGTTGTCCCGGCCGGAGCCGAGCCCGGTGAATTCGGTGTAGGTCGCCAGCCCGATGCCCCGGTAGCGGCCGTGGCGGCGGAACTCCGCCTGTTCTTGGCGCAGCTTCTCGTAGCCGACGATATCCAGCGCCGTATCCAGATTGCGCTCGTAATCGCCGCTGTCGAAGACGAACAGGCCGGGTGACTGGTAGGGGAACGCGTTCCTGGGGATGAAGTTGCGGCGGCGGATCTCTGCCGGGTCGATGCCTAGTTCCCGTGCCAGCTGGTCGACCATGCGCTCGATGAGATACGTGGCCTCGGGCCTGCCGGCGCCTCGGTAGGTGTCCACACGTGAGGTGTTGGTCAGCACGCCGAACGTGTCGACGTGAGTGCTGGGGATCTGGTAGCAGCCCGTCAGCATGAAGGCGCAGTTCGCCGTCGGGATGCCAGCGGCCATGCTGGACAGGTAGGCGCCGAGGTTGGCGAACAAGGTGGCCTTGATCCCGGTGATGACACCGTCGGCGGTGGCGCACAGTTCCACGTCCTGGACATGGTCGCGGCCGTGGTTGGCTGACTGGAAGTCCTCGCTGCGGGTAGCCGTCCACTTCACCGCCCGCCGCAACCGGATGGCCAGCGCGGTCACCAGGACCTCTTCGGGGTACAAGTGCAGCTTCGACCCGAAACCGCCACCCACATCCGGCGCCACCACCCGCAGCCGTTCCTCGGGAAACGACAAAACCTCCGCGAGCATGCGCTTGATGATGTGCGGGGATTGGGTGCTGCTGTGGACGGTCACCGTGCCCGAGTGGTCGTCGTATTCGGCCAGGACCGACCGGGGCTCCAGCGCGCCGGGGATCAGGTTCTGATTCCGGAGGCGCTGCCGGATGACGACGTGGGCCTGCTCCCGTGCCGCCCCGTAGTCGCCCATGTGAATCGGCATCCGCAACACGACGTTGCCGTCCTGCGAAACGCTGGCCAGTCCCGGGTGCACCAGCGGGGCGCCTGGCTGTGCCGCCTGCCAGGGGTCCGTCACCGCGGGCAGCGGCTCGTAGTCGACGTCGATGGTCGCGGCCGCGTCCGCGGCGGTGTAGGCGTCCACGGCAACTACGGCCGCTAGTCCCTCACCCTGGAATCGGGCCACCTCATCGGCCAGCACCCGGTGAACGGGAACGCGCATGCCCGGCAGGATCCAGTTCGCTGGCAGTGGGGACACCTGGTCAAGCAGGTCCGCGCCGGTGACAACGGCCACCACCCCAGCAATCCTGGCGGCCCGGTCCGTTGAAACCGACCGGACCCGGGCGTGGGCGTGCGGACTGCGCGCCAGCGCGACATGCAACGTGCCGGCCGCATCCGCCGACCGCACATCGTCAGTGAAACGCCCCCGCCCCCGGAGATGACGGCCGTCCTCCCGGCGCGCAAGAGGCTGACCGAAAAAGCGGCCGGCCTGGCCCGCGCTGGACCCCGGAACATCCGTGACGGCCGGGCCGGGCGCCACCTGCTCAGCCCTCGATCCGGCCCGCGGCGTGGCCGCCACGCCTGCGGCCCGGATGGCGTCGACGATGTGCTGATAGCCAGTGCACCGGCAGAAATTGCCCTTGAGCCAGGTGCGGATGCGTTCCTCGGTCGGCTGCGGCTCACGCCGAAGCAATTCCAGCGCGCTCATGATCATGCCCGGGGTGCAGAAACCGCACTGCAGGGCGTGATGCTCGCGAAACGCAGACTGCAGCGGATGCTCGGCATCACCTGGCTTGCGCAAGCTCTCGACCGTATTGACCGCTGATCCGTCCGCCTGAACGGCCAGGACCGTGCACGACTTCACGGCGCTGCCGTCGAGGTGCACGGTGCACGCGCCGCACTGAGTCGTGTCGCAACCGACATGCGTGCTCGTGACGCCGAGGTCATCCCGCAGGAAGTGCACGAGCAGCTTCCGGGACTCGACCTCAGCCTGCCGCCGCGCGCCATTGACAGTAATGGTGACGCTATGACGTGACACGTCTTTCCCGCTTTCAAAGCGATCTGGCATCCGCGCCGGGCACGCGGCGAACTAAGGAAGCATCACATGATGACAGGGAACGAACCAGGCAGTTCGACCGGCAATTTAACTTCATCAAACTGCCGGTATTCCATGCCGGGGTGGCAGGGTGAAGAGCCTGTATGCAAGGCGGTAACACCCCGGCCGTTCGGAAGATAGATCTTCGTACCGAACGGGCCGAGGCGCACCTCCCGGCTACCGCGGCTCCTGGATGATCCGGTAGGACTCCCAGGTCGGTCAGCCAGTGTGATAGTCCAGCAGCCGGGTGAGCATGCCGACAAGGGTCTGGCGCTCGCCAGGCGACAGCGGTGCGAGCAGTTCATCCTGGGCGTCGGCCACCAGGGTGTCGAGCCGCCGCAGGTGTGCCCGGCCCTTAGCGGTGATCGTAATGATGTTGCGGCGGAGCTGGGGTCTCATCTTCGATCAGAAACCGGGGAAGAGCTTACGCAGGTCGCCGAGGGTGGGCATGCCTTTCGTTACGGTCCGGGCGGGCGTGTGATCCGGATCCAGGCGGCCGGCGGCCAGCCGCATGAGCGCCTCGGTCGGCAGTTCCAGTCGTCCGGCACCGGGTCGGATCGCTGCTGCCTGCTTCCCGTCTAGTAGTCGAAGCGACACGCCGTCGTCGATCGTGAGCAGGTACCTGCCGTCTGGCTCGACGGTGGCAATAACGAGTTCGGCGGGTGCCAGCCGACCCGCGGTCTGTCTGTCGGAGACCTCGGCGGCTCCGGTGAGCAGGACTTCGGTCAATGGCCGTACGGCCGACGCTGCGAGGGTCGCCTCCGGATCGAACGCCACCCGGATATCCCAGCTGTGCAGCGTGTGTTCGGTGAGCCGGAAGGTGAGATACGTCGGCAGCTCGACCAGATTGAGGTGGAACGGTATCTGCAACCGCTCGCGCGTCGTGTCGTCCAGCGCCTCCACGGTGGCCAGGAAGCGGTCGTCGGCGTCGACGTAGTCGTTCGCCATGGTTTCGGGTGCCTTCGCGTTCCACCGTGTCCAGATCGGCTCCGGCGCGGGAGGCGCCCCATTACCGTCGAGGGCTGCGCGTACAGCGGCCAACCCGATCTCGGCGCCGCTGCCAAGATGCGAATAGACCTGCGCCACCGTCCACTCACGTGCGTACGACGGGCGGCACAGTTCGGCTGCACGGAGCCGACCGGCGAGGGCGGCCAGCTGGTGGTGGGAAGCCCGCAGGATCGAGAGAAGTTCCCTGACGTGCCCGGGCGCATCACCCGGTCCGGGCCGTCCCGGAGTCGCTGCCGGGGAAGGTGACGGCGGCTCGGTCGCCCGCCAAAGTTGATCGTTGAGTTCCATCGAGGCTCACATCACCTTTCGCATCGGCCCGGTGGACGGCCGCGGTGAACCTGGCGGCCGCTGACTTCGGTTCTGTCCCCGGCCTGGACTAGCCGCTCGCAGATCCAGAGGTAGCCGCGGGCGCAGTCGAACTGCGGATAGCTGTGCCCCCGGCAGATCTCCATGACGGCACTACCGCGCCCTGCCTGCCATGATGGTGTCCACGATGCCGCTCCTCCACCGGCACCTGCCGGATATGCGAACAGCGTCGCATGACGTAGCGGGATGCGGATCCGTAGTCGCTACGGAGTTAGCGGTCGTGCCGCGAGGGCCCGCAACTCGGCGCGGCTGGCCGTGCCGGTCTTGGCGAGCAGGCTGGCGACATGCGTCTCGACGGTCCGCGGCGACACGAACAGCCGCTCGGCGATCTCCCGGTTGGTCAGGCCATCGGCCACCAGCACCAGTACGTCCATCTCGCGGGTGGTCACGCCGACGCTCCGCAAGTGCGTCGGGACAGCGGTACGTCCCCGGCCCCGCCGGGTCGGCGCTCCGGCGCGCCGCAGCAGGTCGCGGCACGTGCGGGCGAGATGCTGTTCACCGGTCCGCTCGTACGCCTCCAGATCGGCGCGCAACGCCACGACCGGCTCACCCCAACGGTCCGCGACGGCGGCCTCCAGCGCGAGCAGCCGCAGCAGCCTACGCCACCAACCCTGCTCGGCCAGGATCCGGTCGGCCGCGGAGAACAACGCTTCGGCATCACCATGGCGGCCGGCACGTCCGGCGGCGACGGCGTCGGCGTACCGCAACGCGCCGCGGTTGACCGCCAGCAGGGCCGCGGGCAAGCCGCGCAGCCGGTCACGAGCCTCAGCACCACGGTCGTCGATCACGGTACGCAACAGCGCCCACAGACCCCACACCAGCCCCGGAGCGCTGGAGCCGTCCGGGCCGAACGCCGCCACGCCGGTGTTCAAGTGTCCGTTCGCTCGTTTCAGGTCGTGTGAGATCACGTACGTCAGGGCACGTACCGCCCGCGCGCCACCCATGACCTCCGCCGACGCGTGTGGGCGGGCCATCGCCACCTCGAGTACCCGCTCCATGCCGGCGAGATCCCCCGCCGCCGCACGACCTGCCGCCACAAACAGGTCGGCCATCGTCTGTGACCGGTACAGCCGCAGCCGTCTTGCCTGTTCGGCGTTGCGCCGCGCCACCGGCTCGGCGGCCTGGGGCCCCTCGACGCGGAATATGCGGTCGACCTCGGCCAGATCGATCGAGATCACCACCGCCAGCATGCCGGTGTCCAATGCCAGCTCGCGGGTTTCGCGTAGCGCTGGAGAGATCAGGTGGCCGTACAGCTCGATCGTGCCCACGCCCATCAGCGCCGTGACGCGCAAGGGACGCAGGCCGTGCTCAGCGGCGATCTGCGCGGCCCGGGCGAACGCGTCCCGGGCCGCAGCCGGATCGCGTCGCATCACGCACCGGCCAAGGACCGTCAGCGCCGCACACCACGCTTCCGTGCGTTTCCTCCGCTCCACCACGTCGGCACCTGGCGCAGCGGCCAGGCCGGCCGCCCGGTCGGCGGCAGCTGCGGCGAGCCCGGTGGCCCGGTCGAGGTCGCCGGCGCCGAACGCCGCGTCAGCGGCAAGCACCAGCGAGCGAGGGTCCCCCGGGCGACCCGCGCGTTCGAGGTAGCCTTCGGCCACCACCCAGCGGCTGGCGGCAAGCGCCGCCTGCGCCAGTCGAAGGCACAGCTCGGCATGGTCGTCGCCGCGGACCTCATCGAGGATGTCCGAGCCAACCTCCAGCGCCGTTGCCGGCTCGCCGCGCAGGGTGAGCAGGTGCACGCGTTCGATCGCGACGGCCGGGCGTAGCGCCCGGGTCGCCGCCGCCCGGGCGAGGAAGTCATCGGCGCTGCGCAGGGACCCGGCAGCCAGCTCCATCCGGGCCAGCCGCAGGAAGATCTCGGCGGCCGGGAGCGCCTCGCCGGCGGCGGCCAGCAGCTCCGCCGCATGCACATCGTCGTCCGGTCCGCCTCGCCGCCGGCACTCCGCCGCGGCGTTGCGGGCGAGGACGGCCCGCTGCGGGCTGAACACCGTCGCCAGGACCGCGTCGCGGGTCAGCGCATGTCGCCAGCGCAGCTCGCCACCGGCCTCCACCAGCAACTGGGCCTCGACGGCGGCGTGTAGCGCGTCGATCACAACCGACTCGGCCAGCCCCACCACGCCGGCCAGCACGACGCGGTCAAGGTCGCGGCCCAGCACCGCCGCCGCGTCGACCACCCGGCGCTGCCCGGGCGCGAGTCCTGCCAGCCGCCTCGCGACCAGTCCGGCGAGGGTTGGCGGCACCGGCACCGCCGAAGCCGCCGTGCTCCAGGGCCGGTCCGCCCCGCGAACACCGGCAAGCAGCTCTTCGACAAGAAACGGCAGGCCCTCCGACCGGTCGACGAGAAACCGGCGTACCTCGTCCGGCAGCGGCGCACCGTCGTTGCACTGCTCCCCAGGACCAGGACCACACCACCGTGACCGCGCCCGGCATCGTCGAGGAGGGCATCGACCGCCACCATTTCGGTGTGCCGGCCTACCAGCACCGGGCTGCGCACGGTCGCCACCACCCCGCCAGTAAACCCGACCGGTGAGAACGGCCGCCAGCGCCCGGGACGTCAGATCGGATCCTCGGCGCCGTCGCCTGGCAGGGCGCCATGCTGCGGTGCGCGCGGCTGACGGCATCCACTGGGAGGCCGCCGCGCGGCAGCGGCCGGCACGCTGCGCGGCCCGAGCGACATCACGCCCAGTGGCTGCGGGCGCTCCAGTAGTCTCGGTCGGCGTGACTACCCCCCAACATCGGGCGGACATGTTCATCGATCCTGGCTCCGACCCGCACGAAGGCGGCCCGGGACGAGCGGACGACGCTGAACGAGTTCCGGCGCTGCCAGCCGCTGACGCTGCAGCTGAAGTGCGACGGGCTCGACGCCGGGCAACTGGCCCGCCGAGCCGCGGAACCGTCCACGATGTCACTGCTCGGCCTGGTCCGGCACATGGCCGAAGTGGAACGCGGCTGGTTCCGCCGCCGGTTCGCCGAGCTTGACATACCCAAGCGCTACCAGACCGGCGCCGACCCCGACGCCGACTTCAACGGGGCGGTCGCGGACCCGGCTGTGGTCGAAGAGGCGTGGGCGGCGTGGCGCGAGGAGATCGCCTTCGCCGAGCAGTTCACGCGCGGCCACGACCTCGGCTTCGTCGATCGCAGCTGGGCTGCGCTATCGTTACGGCCGTTTGACTCCCCGCGACATTTCGTAACGTCGATGTTACGACCGATTTTATCCTCTGACCTGCGCCCCGACCGCGACTCGAACGCGGGACCTACTGCTTAGGAGGCACTTTCGAAGTGTCGCCCGACGGTGCCAGATATGGCCTGACGTGCCGTTCCGCCGCAGCGATAATGGCTGGACGTGGCCTGGTGCGGCCTGTGCCTGTGGTCGTTGGCTCCCCGTTCGGCTCCCCGGGGATCTCGTTAACAACGCTAACGTTTGGATACGTGGTCCTAACGCGGCCGCCGAATCGCCCGACCTCATCTAGGCAAGCGGGCGATCTTGCCGCCGATGTCGCCCTGCCCTCCGTCGCATGGCGGCCCGCTTGCACCTCCGAGGCCAGTGACGTACAATTTTCTGTACGTATACAGTTTCGGGTAGCAGAGGAGGACCCGGCTGGTGAAGACCATGACTTACTCGGAGTCGCGCGCGCATTACGCCGAGACCCTCAATGCGGTCGTGGACGATCGCGAGGAAGTCGTCATCACCCGCGCCGGGCA
>Ga0137380_10001728_pt1 | contig 18061 bp, 15 predicted proteins | sample SagtaG_17_FD_104809 | JGI IMG/M metagenome (GOLD analysis project Ga0137380, IMG submission 104809) | Vadose zone soil microbial communities from Sagehorn Ranch, Mendocino, California, USA - Sage2_L_100_16 metaG | ecosystem: Environmental > Terrestrial > Soil > Vadose zone | place: USA...
AAACCCGCAGCGCAACCTGCCGATCGGGATCCTCGGGGGGCTCGCCATCTGCACCGTCATCTACATGATCGTGGGCGCCGTGCTGACGGGGATGGTACCCTATTCCGAGCTCGGCGTGGCGGATCCGCTCGCCCAGGCGCTGAACACCGCCGGGTTCACGACCGTCGGCTGGATCGTGGCGCTGGGCGCGATCATCTCGATGTCCGCGGTGCTGCTGGTGTTCCAGTACGGGCAGCCCCGGATCTTCTTCGCGATGGGGCGCGACGGGCTGCTGCCGCCGTGGGCCGCCAGGGTGCACGACCGCACCCGTGTGCCGCACATCACGACGGTCATCACCGGGCTCTTCGTCGCGGCGTGGTCGCTGATCGGCGACGCCAACGAGACCTATAACCTCACGAACATCGGGACGTTGTTCGCGTTCACCCTGGTCTCGCTGGGCGTGCTGGTGCTCCGCTACAAGGACCGCGACCGGCCGCGCCCGTTCCGCGTGCCGTTCGTGTGGCCTGTGGCCCTGGTGTCGGCCGCGCTGTGCCTGTTCGTGATGCTGGGACTGCCGGGTGAAACGTGGTGGCGCTTCGGCATCTGGCTCGCCCTCGGGTTAGGGCTGTACGTCTGCTACGGCTACCGCCACAGCCGGCTGCATCCCTCCTCCCCGGCGGGACCGTGAAGCTCCACACCAAGATCGTCCTGGGGCTGGTCCTCGGCGCCGCCTGCGGCGTCGCGGCGAACAAGGTCGCGCCTGGGGCGGCCTGGGTGCGATGGATCGGGGACAACGTGGCGGGGCCGGTGGGGCAGGTGTTCCTCCGGATGCTGCTCATGACGGTGATCCCGCTCGTGTTCACGTCCATCACCCTGGGCGTCGCCGGTATCGGCGACATCCGCCAAGTCGGACGCGTGGGAATCCGCACGCTGCTCTACTTCCTGCTCTCGACCGCCCTGTCGGCGGCCGTCGGCCTGGCGCTCGTCAACGCGTTCCGGCCGGGCGCGGGTCTCGCGCCCGAGGTGCGCGAGCAGCTCATGGCCACGTACCGCTCCCAGGCGCAAGGGCTGCAGGCCGCGGGCACGACGCGGTTCGGGATCGAGACGTTCGTCAACATGGTGCCCCGCAACCCGATCCAGGCCGCGGCGGGGATGGACCTCCTGGGGGTGATCTTCTTCTCGCTCGTCTTCGGGGCGGCCCTCACGCTCATCCCCGACGAGAAGGCCCGGCCGCTGGTCCGCGTGCTCGACGCCGTGGGCGAAGCGATCGTGAAGATCATCGATCTCACGATGACGCTCGCGCCGTACGGGGTATTCGGACTGATCTTCTTCACGACGTCGCGCTTCGGGTGGGGGCTGCTGCGGCAGCTCGGCGTGTACGTCGCGGTGGTGCTCGCCGGCCTGCTGATCCACGGGAGCGTGGGCCTGTCCGTCCTGGTGCGGGTGTTCGGGGGCCTCTCCCCGCGCGTCTTCTGGAGCCGCATCCGGGCGAGCATCGTCACCGCGTTCTCGACCAGCTCGAGCAACGCCACGCTGCCCACGAACATCGCGGTGGCGGAGGAAGAGCTCAAGATCCCGCCCAAGATCGCAGGCTTCGTGCTGCCGCTCGGCTCCACGATGTGCATGAACGGCACGGCGCTGTACGAGGGCGTGACGGTGCTGTTCCTGGCGCAGGTGTTCGGGGTGACGCTCGACCTCGCCACGCAGGTGGTCGTGCTCGTGCTGAGCGTGATCACCGCAGTCGGCGCCGCCGGCGTCCCCGGCGGGTCGCTCCCGCTGCTGATGGTCGTGCTCGCGACGGTGGGGGTTCCCGCCGAGGGGATCGCGATCATCCTGGGCGTGGATCGGATCCTCGACATGTGCCGCACGACGATCAACGTGTGCGGAGACTTGACGGCAGCCGTCTATGTGGCCCGCACGGAGAGCGAGTGGGATCCGAGGGCCGTCAGCTCGGAAGTGAAGCTCGCTGCCTGAAGGGAGCAGGGAGCAGGGAGCGGAGAGCAGTACTTTGCGGCGCAACGGAGGGTACTGCTCCCTGCTCCCTGCTCCCGGTGTTATGCCAGCTCCGCCGCCAGCTTCAGCGCTCCCACCGCCGGATCGATGCGGTTCGGCACGAGGCGCGCCCGCTTGAGGGCGGCGGCGAGCTGCGCCCGGAACGCCGTCGTGAGCGGCGACTGCGGCAGCAGCAGCCCCCCGGCGAGCGCCACGGGCACGGGACCCGCGCCTGGAAAGTGGCGCTCGAGCGTCACCACCAGCCCCACCAGCTCCCGCGCCGCGTCGTCCACCGCGCGTCGCGCGACCGCCTCGCCTTCGCGCGCCGCGTTGAGCACGTGCGGCGCGAGCGCGGCCACCTGCGCTGGCGTGGCAGTGGCGGTCCAGCGGACCAGGTCGTCGAACTGTTGCAGGCCGAGCGCGCCGAGCAGGCGCGCGAGGAGCGTGGAGCCTTCGCCCCGGCCGTCCTGCGCCCGCGCCGCGACGTCGAGCGCCCGGCGGCCGAGCCAGTAGCCGCCCCCTTCGTCTCCCAGCTGCCAGCCGTACCCGCCGGCGCGGTGCAGCTGACCCTGCGGGTCGCGCGCGTAGGCGATCGACCCGGTCCCCGCGTTGACGATGACGCCCGGGCCACGGTCGAAGGCCGTGGTCAGGGCCACTTCGCCATCCGCGAGGACGCGCACGCGGCGCGCCACGCCGGCTGCGCGCAGCGTGGCTTCGAGCTCGGCCTGCTCCTGCGCCCGGCCCGCGCCGGCCGCGCCCACCACGGCGCCGTCGGCCGGCAGCGCGATCCCCGCCTGGGCCGCCGCCCGCCGGGCCGTCTCCGCGAGGATCGCGGCCGACCCCGTCGCGTTGCCCGGCTTCATGGACGCGCCGGGCCCGTCGGCGCGACCGAGCACGCTGCCGTCGGCGAGCCCGATGACGACGGTAGAGTGCGAGCCGCCCGCATCCGCCCCCAACAGGGCGTCGGACGGTCGGACAGTCGGACGGCCGGACTGTGACTTCATTCGGCCGCGCCTTCCGGTCCGACCGTCCGACCGTCCGACCGTCCCACCAAGGACGACGCAATCCCGACGAGCATCGTCACCCCCGTTCCCAGGGGTACATACCACGGCCATGCCAGCCCAGGGAAGATCCGCCGCGGCACGCCCAGCACCACCGGGAGCATGACCAGGACGCTGACCAGAATCGCCGCGATCACGTCGCGCTCGCGCGCGCGCAGCCAGAAGCCCCCGAGCAAGTACGTGCCCAGCAGGCCGCCGTACGTGATCGACGCAACGCTGAGCGCCAGCTGGACGACGGGCGTGTTCTGATGCCGGAACGCCATGGCTCCGGCGACGAGCACCGCGGTCCAGCCGAGCGTGAGCCAGCGCCCCACCCAGAGGAGGTGTGCGGGCGCGTCGCGCCGCGTGAGGGGAGCGTAGAAGTCATGGGTGGAGGCGGAGGCGAGCGAGTTGACCGCCGAGGCGTGACTGCTCATGGCGGCGGCGAGAATCCCCGCGACCACGAGCCCGGCGAGGCCGGCGGGGAGCCTGGTGACGACGAACGTGGGAAAGATGGCGTCGCTCCGCATCCCGGCCTGGTCGGCGCCGGCGAGCCAGAGGCTCGTGCCCGCGAGCAGGAACAGCGCGAACTGGGCGATGATGAACACCCCCGACCCGACGAGCGCCCGCTGCGCGTCCTTGAGGTCGCGCGCGGCGAGCAGGCGCTGGACGATCAAGTGATCCGTGCCGTGCGAGGCGCCGGCGAGCAGCGCCCCGCCCACCACACCGCCCCAGAACGTGTACAGCACCGTGAGCGACGGCCGGAAGTCGAGCGTCACGAGCTTCCCCGCTTCCCAGGCCCGCGCGAACTCGCCCACGCCTCCCGCGAGCCGCGTCGCGACGACGAGCGTCGCGATCCCGCCCAGGAGATACACGCCCAGCTGGATCACGTCCACCCACACGACGGCGCGGAGCCCGCCCACCCACGTATAGATCACGGTCACGACGCCGATCGCGAGGATCCCGGCGGGCAGGCTCCATCCCGTGATGATCGCGAGCGGAATGGCCGTGGCGAAGATACGCACGCAGTCGGCGAGCGCGCGGGTGAGCAGAAACACGCCCGAGGCGGTGCGACGCGCCGCGCGCCCGAAGCGCCGCTCCAGGCGCTGGTACGCGGTGTCCTGCGTCCCCTCGAAGTAGCCCGGCAGGAGCCAGGCGGCGACGCCGATCCGACCCACGAGGTAGCCGAAGGCGATCTGGAGGAACGTGAGGTCCCCCCGGGCGGCGATGCCCGGAATCGAGATGACCGTCAGCGCCGACGTCTCCGTCGCGACGATGGAGAGCATCAGGGCCCACCACGGCAGCCCGCGGTGGCCCAGGAAATAATCGCTCGCGTCGCGCTGGCGTCCCGCGCGCACCAGCCCGAAGACAATGACGGCGACGCAGTACGCCGCGATGACGGCTACGTCGAGGGATCGCACCTAGAAAAAGAGAGCCCGCGACGTGCGCGGGCTCGGATTGCCGGCAGGGGGAGGTCCAACGGCCTCAGACGGTGAAGGACGATCCGCAGCCGCAGCCGCCGGTGGCGTTCGGGTTCTCGAACGCGAACCCCGACTCCTGGAAGTTGCTCTTGTAGTCCAGCGTGACGCCGTTCAGGTATTGCGCGCTGAAGCCGTCGACGAAGCAGCGCACGCCCGCGGACTCGATGACGACGTCGTCTTCGCCCGGCTTATCCTCGATGTTCAAGCTGTAGCGGAAGCCGGAGCAGCCACCCGGGAGTACCCCGATGCGGAGCCCGGCGGTCTCGGGCGACACCTTCTCCTCCGCCATGAACTTCCGCACCTCGACGGCCGCCTGCTCGGTCAGGGTCAGGGTGATCGGGGTCGTCTTCTGGGTCGTGGCCATTGCGATCCTCCAGTCACATGCGAAGTTAGAAAGGCCCGGTGTGCCTGTCAACTCTCTCGCCACCTAGGACTGCGCGCTCATGCGACTTACGCTCGCCGACTGGTCGATCGTCGCGCTCTACTTCCTGTTCAACGTGGCCGTCGGCCTGTACTACAAGCGCCGCGCCAGCCGCGACACGGCCGAGTTTTTTCTCTCGGGGCGCAACGTGCCGTGGTGGCTGGCTGGCACGTCGATGGTGGCGACCACGTTCGCGGCCGACACGCCGCTGGCGGTCACCGGCCTCGTGGCGCGGAACGGCGTGGCGGGCAACTGGCTGTGGTGGAATCTGCTGGCGAGCGGCATGCTGACGGTGTTCTTCTACGCCCGGCTGTGGCGCCGCGCCGGCGTGATGACCGACATCGAATTCTCGGAGATCCGCTACGCCGGCCGGCCGGCAGCCTTCCTCCGCGGCTTCCGGGCGTTGTACCTGGGGGTGCTGATCAACTGCATCATCTTGGGCTGGGTCAACCTCGCCATGGTGAAGATCCTGCAGCTGCTGTTCGGCGTCGGCAAGCTCGAGGCCCTGGCGATGGTGCTCGGTCTGATCGCGCTGACGTCCGCTATTTCGACGCTCTCGGGTCTGTGGGGCGTGCTGGTGACCGACCTGTTCCAGTTCGTGATCAAGATGGGGATGGTGATCGTGCTCGCCGTCGTGGCGGTGCACGCGGTCGGCGGGATCGACGCGATGAAGGCGAGGTTGGCGCTGTTGCCCGGCCACGGATCGGTCCTGAGCTTCGTCCCCGACGTCGGGTCGGCGTGGATGCCCTTGATCACCTTCTTCGTCTACATCGGCGTGAACTGGTGGGCCACCTGGTATCCCGGCGCCGAGCCGGGCGGGGGCGGCTACATCGCGCAGCGCATGTTCAGCGCGAAAGACGAGAAGCACTCGGTCCTGGCGACGCTGTGGTTCAACATCGCGCACTATGCGGTGCGCCCGTGGCCCTGGATCCTCGTCGCCTTGGCGTCGCTCATCCTGTTTCCCGGTCTCGCCGATCCGGAGACCGGCTACGTGCGCGTGATGATCGACTACCTCCCCTCGTCGCTGCGCGGGCTGATGGTGGCCGCGTTCGCGGCGGCGTACATGTCCACCATCGCCACGCAGCTCAACTGGGGTGCGAGCTATCTCGTGAACGATTGCTACCGCCGCTTCCTGCGGCGCGACGCGACGGAGCGGCATTACGTCCGGGCGTCGCAGGTCGCGACCGTGCTCCTCACCGTGATCTCCGCCATCGCCACCTTCTACATGGGCTCGATCGCGGGCGCCTGGAAGCTCTTGATCGTCACGGGGGCGGGCACAGGCAGCGTCCTGCTGCTGCGCTGGTACTGGTGGCGCATCAACGCCTGGAGCGAGGTGTCCGCGATGATCGCGGCGTTCGCCGTGTCCGTGCTGTTGCAGACGGTGGGAGGCCTCGACAGCGATCAGCCGCGGGACTTCGCCTGGATCATGCTCATCACCGTCGCGATCACCACCGGCGTGTGGCTCGCGGTCACGTTCCTCACGCGCCCCGAGCCCGAGGGCACGCTGGTCGCGTTCTACCGCCGCACGCGGCCCTCCCGCGCGGGGTGGGGGCCGGTGGCGGCGGTCGCGCCCGACGTCCGGGCCTCCGCGGACGGGCTCGCGAACCTGATCGACTGGGCGGCGGGGTGCGTGCTGATCTACGGTGTGCTGTTCGGGGTGGGGAAGCTGCTGTTGCACGAGACGCTTCCGGGCGTGGTGCTCGTCGGGCTCGGTGCGATCGCCGGAGCGGTCATCTATCGCGATCTGTCACGGCGCGGCTGGGGCAGCGTCGTGGCATGAGCCGCCTCACAGCTCAGGGTGGGTGAGGGCGTCCACCACCAGGTCGGCCACCCGGGGCCGGACGTGGAGGATCGCCGTGTTGGCGCGCGTGGGATGGACGCGGTTCGTGAGCAGGATGAGGAACAGATCCCGGTCCGGGTCCATCCACATCGAGGTGCCCGTGAACCCGGTGTGGCCGAACGCGCGCCGCGACAGGTCCGCTCCCGCGCTCGAGTAACCGGAGTCGGCCGGCGTGTCCCAGCCGAGCGCGCGGGTCGAGCCGTGCGGCACATGCTGTCGCTCGGTGAACTCGGCGACTGTCTCCGAGCGGACCAGCTGCAGCGTGTCCCAGGAGCCCTCGTTCAGCAGCAACGCCGCGAAGCGCGAGAGATCGAGCGCGTTGGAGAAGAGACCGGCGTTGCCCGACACCCCGCCCAACCGCGCCGCGCTCTCGTCGTGCACCTCGCCCCGCAGCGTGCGGTGGCGGAACACGGTGTCGCGCTCGGTCGGAGCGATCCGGTTCCGCCAGGCCGCGGGCGGCCGAAACCGCGTGGCGGGCATCCCGAGCGGCCCGAACACCCGTTCGGCGAGAAAGCGGTCGAATGGCTCGCCCGTCACGCGCTCGACGACCTGCATGAGGACGATGGCGCTCAGGTCCGAGTACAGATACTGCGTCCCCGGCGGGGAGAGCAACGTGGCTGTGTCCACCGCGGCGAGCGCGGCAGCGCGCGTCCGGGTCGAGTCGTAGAGCGGCAGGTCGGCGGGAAGGCCGGCGCTATGCGTCAGCAGGTGACGGATCGTGACCCGCTCCTTGCCGGGTCCGCGGAACTCCGGCACGTAGCGCTGCACGGGTGCGTCGAGCGCGAGCTTCCCCGCGTCCACGAGCAGCATGCATGCCGTGGTGAGTCCCACGACCTTCGTGAGCGAAGCGATATCGTACATCGTCCCGGCCACGACCGGTCGTGGGTCGTCCGCGCCGTAGTGGCCGACGGCCGCGAGCAGCGCGAGCCGTCCGTGCCGCCCCACGGCAAGCACCGCGCCGGGGAACGCTCCGCTGTCCACCTCGGCGCCGAGGTATGCGGCGACCTGGGCGAGGCGGGTGCTGTCGAAGCCGAGTGCCGCCGGGGAGGCGGGTGGGATGCCGGTGCTGGCCGGGAGCGGCGCGGCAGCGTGGCACGCTGCGGCTACGCCGGCGAGCGCGGCCAGCGCGCGCGCCCTCACGGGTGCGCGTCCTTGATCGCGACGCCCCAGCCGACGGGGTAGTCGGGCGGGAGGCGGATCGGCAGCCGTCCCGCGATCGGCACGCGGCCCAGCAAGGCCAGAGTCGCGGCGCGCTCGCTGGCGCGCACGCCGCTCCAGGCGATGAGGTACGACTTCACCGCCGGCGTCTGGTTCAGGAGATAGGGGCTGCCGAGCGAGACGAGCACGCTGGGCCGGGCCGCGTCGGTCGCCGTGATGAGCTGGGCGAGCGAGTCGGGGAGCGCGATGGTGCCGCGCCCCGCGAGCGGCCGCACGTTGGCGACGAACACGGTGGCCGGCGCGCGCGCGATCACGGCGCGCGCCGAATCGTACGACAGGGGCCCCGACATCGGCCAGAGCCGGAAGTACTCGACGCTGTCCCCGCCCTGGCGCAGCAGTTCCGTCATGTATTGGCCCACGCTGGCGTTCTTCTCATCGGCGTACGCGATCAAGGCGAGTCGGGGGGGCCTGGCCCGCAGTGCGTGCAGCCGGCCGCCGACGTCGCGCACCAGCGTCAGGGCACGCACGGCGATGTCGTTCGCCGCGTCCTGGAACCGCTTGCTCCCGACGACGTGCATGATCGAGTCGAGCGGCACAGTGCGCCGCTCGAACAGCCCGAGCCGCCGCTTGATCTCGAGCACGCGCCGCACCGATTGATCGAGCCGGCCGCGCGTGATCCGCCCGCCGTCCACGGCGGCGGCCATCGCGCTCACCGCCGAGTCGGGGTCCGCGGGCATGAGCAGCAGGTCCGAGCCCGCGAGGAACGCGCGCACCGTGGCCTCGCCCGCACCGTACTTCGTCACGATCGCGCCCATCTCGAGCGCGTCGGTCACGACCAGTCCCTGGAAGTGCAGCGAGTCGCGCAGCAGCCCGGTGAGCACCGCCGCCGACAGGGTCCCGGGCTCGTCCGACCCCGTGAAGGACGGGAAGGCGATGTGCGCGCTCATCACCACGTCCGCGCCGGCCGCGATCCCCGCGCGGAACGGCACCAGCTCGAGCGAGTCGAGCCGCGCGTAGCCCGCGCCGATCACGGGGAGGCCGATGTGCGAGTCGGTCTGCGTGTCGCCGTGCCCGGGAAAGTGCTTCAGGGTGGCGAGCATCCCGTGCTCGTGCAGCCCCCGGACGTACTCCTGCACCAGGCGTGACACCGCCCGGGGATCCTCCCCGAACGAGCGGATATTGATGATGGGGTTCGCCGGGTTGTTGTTGACGTCCGCGTCGGGGGCGAAATTGACGTGGATCCCGACCGCCCGGCCCTCGATCGCGGCGGCTTCGCCGATCGTATAGGCGTCGTGCAGGTCCCGCGTCGCGCCGACGGCCATGATGTGCGGGAACGCCGTGGCGCCCACGACGCGCATGCCGGCGCCCCATTCGAGGTCTGCCGACACGAGGAGCGGCAGGCGCGAGCGGCGTTGCAGCGCATTGAGCTTGGCGGCGATGTCGAACGGCGAGCCGACGGAGACGATCAGGCCGCCGATCTCGAGCGAGTCCACCCAGCGCGCCGCGACCTGGAACAGCGAATCGTCGAAGGCGGTGTAGCTTCCCGGGAGCCACGGCACCACGAGCTGGGCGACTTTCTGCCGGACGGTTAGGCTGCTGAGGAGCGAATCGACGGGGACGGGGGACGAGGGAGGGGGGACGGGTTGTCCCGCCCGGCCGACCACCTGACCGCCGGCACATCCTGCGACGGTTGCAAGAACTAGGAGCCCATGCGCCCGCATCTTTTCTCGCTGTTAGGGTTCGTCGCTTGTGCCGCGCCGGGCGCCGGCCAGGTGCGTCCCGGAATCGAGGTGCTGCTCGCGGACTCGATCCACCTTGTCGCGGGCCGGCGCGTCGCGCTGCTCACGAACCAGACGGGCGTGGACCGGCAGAGGCGAGGCGACGTAGACCTGCTGCACGCCGCCGCCGCGGTGCAGCTCCGCTGGCTGTTCAGCCCCGAACACGGATGGCGTGGCTCCGAGGATCGCCCCGGCTTGCCCGACGGCGTCGACTCCGTCACGGGGCTTCCAATTTACAGCCTCTATAGGGGGGCGCGCCCGCCCAACTTGGCCGCGCTGGACAGCGGCGACGTGCTGCTCATCGATCTCCAGGACATCGGGGCGCGCTACTACACCTACCCCGCGACGGCCGTGGTATTGATGCGCGAGGCGGCGCGCCGGGGCAAGCGGGTGGTGGTGCTCGACCGGCCGAACCCGATCGGGGGTGAGGTGGTGCAGGGGAACGTGCGGCGCGAGCCGGGCCCGCCCGACTTCGGCAAGCTCGACTTCCTGCCGCTGCCGATGCGCCACGCCATGACGCTGGGGGAGATCCTGCGGATGGCGAATGCGGTCTACGGCATCCACGCCGACCTGCGCGTGGTGCCCGCGGCCGGCTGGCGGCGCTCCCAGTACTACGATGAAACAGGGCTGCCGTGGGTGAAGCCCTCGCCCAACATGCCGGACCTGGAGAGCGCGCTGCACTATCCGGGGACGTGCTTGTTCGAGGGCACGAACCTGTCGGTGGGGCGGGGGACGGCGTTCGCGTTTCAGGTGATCGGGGCGGCGTGGCTCGATGCCCCCGCCCTCCTCCACCGCCTGCAGGAAGCAGGGAGCAGGGAGCAGGGAGCGCTGACGGGGGTCGCCATCGACACCGCGACGTTCACGCCCCGCTCACCGACCGACGGAAAGGACGACGGTGTCGAGCTGCGGGGGTTACGGCTGCGGGTCACCGATCGGCGGCGCTACGATCCGACGAAGACCGCCGTGGTGCTGTTAGCGGCGATCCGGGCGGTTCATCGCGACTCGTTGCGGTTCAACGCGGCGCGATTTGACCAGCTCGCTGGGGGAAGTGCGCTGCGCCAGGAGCTCGTCGCGGGGCGGGCCCCCTCGGCTGTGTGGAGCGAGTGGGACGCGGAGCTGGCGCGGTTTCGCACGGAGCGGGGGAAGTATCTGCTCTACTAGCTCGTTACCACACTGCCGCTCCAGCAGTCGGGGTCTCGGCTCTTGGCCGAGTGCCAGCTCTCTTGCGGTTCGTCGACGACGGCCTAGACCGAACGATCCATTGCCTGGGGCCGCCCTTGTCCGGAGTTTGACAGCAACATATCGAGCACTGCGCGGGTCGTCCGATTCCTGCGGGGGGTTCGCGAAGCCCTGCGCCCCAGCGGGCCGCCGCTCCGCGACAGCTTCTCGCGGACGTGAGGAGGTCAAGGATGGGTAAGCAGGTCTGGGGGACGTTCTCCGTGAAGGATCACTGCGACGCGCATGCGTTCGTGTCAGAAGCAATGCTCTACGATCGCCTAGCAATTCCGATTCCCCCGAATGGCGAGGAGCGAGCCCGCTGGCGTGAAGCAGGGTGGCAGCCGGAGCGCTTGGATAGGCTGCTGGAGATCCTGGGCGAGCGGGCGTACGCAGTCAAATGGGATGCTGAAAGGCAACAGAGCTGGAAAACTCGGCTTCAGGCCGGAAGGGATCTTGCGCAAGCGACCGGCGAATGGGCGTTCGTGGCCACAAGAACCGAGCTGACGCAGGGCCTGCCGAGGAATGTGACCGGCATCCAAGCAGTGACCAACTACACAACCATAGAGGATCTGGAAAGGGATCTCAGCCTACGGCCATCTGCCGAAGGGCAGGTGCCTATCTACGGGGGCACCGCGATTGCGGTACTCGGTCACGAGTTTCTTGTCCCTGATGATCCCGGTTGGACTCACGAGGATCTGCTGCGGGAGGCTGTCGAGTTATCCTCTGAGGCTGCCTTCCGTCGAAAGAGATCCAGCTTCTGGCGCTGGCAGCGAGAGTTTCTAGACGACAAGGGGATTACGGATCAAAGTGCCATTCGAGAGGCTGTGGAGGAGATGCAGGACCTCTTGGCGGATGAGAAAGCAGTCATCCGCAAGAAACAAATCCGCACCGGTACCCAGTTTGCTTTCTTGATCGGGTCAGTTAGTCTTGGCCTCCTCGGCGGTCCGTTAACGGCCATCGCGCTCGGCGGCGGGTTCGTTTCTGTTGGGGGATTCATTGCGGGCAAACTGCTGGAGGACCGAAGTGGCGCTGCTGATAAGCCCGTGTCATTGCTTAGGGACATTCGGAAACACTTTGGATGGGACTGACGCGCTGCGCAAGAATCGCGTTGCCTCGCCGGCGGACACGATCACCGCTCAGCGTTCTTGCGCCCGACGTAATTGCGCCCGCAGCTTAAGCGCGATCCGTTAGGCGACAAGAGGCTGCCGCCGCTGATGAGTGTTGCAGAGTGGTTCGCAGGAGGGGCATGCAATGAACGACACTCCGGCGGTTCGGTCGGAGGTCTCGCTCAAGAGTGAAGACGCGCTGGTCCTCTTCAAACTCTATGAAGAGGCTGCTGAGAAGACAAAGGCCCAAGCTTGGTCGCAAACCACGTGGCTTCTCACACTCAACGCAGGGATCATTGCCTTCTCGCTCGACTTCTACGCGAACCACGCTGACACACGCGGAGCTCTCTTGATCGAGTGCATTGCGGCTGTCGTCGGCATCGTACTGTGTCTCTTCTTGATCTACCTGCTCCACGAGCTCGGCCGCCACCTCAGCCACTACTGGACGACCTCCAATCAAATCGCGCTCGCCTACCATCCACTGACCGCCTTTATTAGCAAGGAGGACTCGGAGGCCGCGCGCGCCCCAGGGTATAGCGCCCCTTTCCCCAAGTTTTGCCGCAGGCTGCAGTACTTGACTCTTTTGTTCTTAGGGGCGCACGTCGGGTGGGTGTGCATCGCCATCGCCCTTCTTGCCGCCTAACAAGCGCTTGACGCTGGCGGGCGATCATCGCTTTAACGGAAGCGGAGTATTGTGCCCTGGCGTGTACGGCCTGTCGTCCAACGGCCTTGCGCCGGAGGGCGGGTCGCCCGCAGTTTAAGCGCCATCCGTTAGGCCGCTGCGAATGGCAGATCTCGTCGCAAGCATCTTTCACCTGTACAATGCCAAGGGACTCTTCGCTCCAAAGGCAGACTTCGGCTACCAAGAGCGTGGCGCAGGAGTTCGCTGGCACATAAGCAGCGGCGGTTCCAGGGCGTACTTGCTGCGCTTTGGGGTTGATGTGTCTAGGAAGGAGGCTGAAAACATCGAAAATCAAAACGCCGACAGCCACTTCATGCTTACTAGGGTGCAGTCAGCGTACTTGTTGGCGGGCGATGGCCTTTACGGCGCTGAGTCAGTGGGTCGAATCTTCTTTCTCTCAATCCAAGATAGTGCCGACTGGTATACACAAACGGATTTCATCGTTGCTCCCGCCCCAGAAGCGTCGGCTCGCTTCTACGGCTGGCTTGGATCCCTTATTAGTCACACAATGCTCCGGCGGGCAGCCTGGGACGCCTTTCTGGCCCTTTCGAATCCGCACGAAGCGGGCGCATTTGTGTATCGGGGCCTTGAGTGGCTTGTTGTGGGCGAGGGACGCAGCTGGGAAGACCTTGCCGATGACGTCGGCGTGTCGCGCAATCAGATGCGCGAGTTCAAGAAGCTGGCAAACGTAGACTACGGTGTTCGCCACGCGTCCCGATCCGGCGAGAAGCTGCGTGCGGAGTGGGGCAACTACGGGACATGGGTCTGCTCGCTCATTGACGCAATCAACGCAACGCGCGCTCGTCTCGAACCGGGCTACAAGCCTGAGGAGCCAGCTCAGGTAGCTGAAGCCGTCGCGAAGGCGATGCCAATCACGGTCTTTTCGTAGTCCTGGCGGCGGAACGAGGCTAAAGCTCGTCGGTTTGCGCAGTGGCTGGCATTCGTGTATCCTGAGGTTCCGAGCGGCGGCGTGGCGCCGCGCGGCCGCTGAGGTGCGATCCGTTAGGTCTCAAAGGCGCTCGTGCGGAGTGCCAGTCTCACTGCTACGTGCTCATCCGCGGATCCGATCCTCGAACCTGGTTGAGTCTTGCCTGTTTCTCTCGCCAGACCACGTTGTAGTAGGCGTTCACGGTGGGAGCACCGATGTACGAGAATGTTGAAGATGAACTTCAGCGCATCGTTAAACTGGCCGAAGGCCTTCCTGAGCTCTTTCGGCTCAAGGGCTTTGAAATCCTTCTGCAGGGTTACGTCTCCACTCTCGCGCCATCGGCCCCTCCTGCCCCTGCACACGAGAAACAGCTGGCTACATCTGAACAGCAAGGTGCGTCGCAAAGTTGGAAGACGGGAATTCCGCCCGATGTTCTTGCAAAGCTGACGGCGATGGCCAAGCGCAGAGGTGTGGCGGCAGAGCAATTAGCCGGACTGTTCGACTTTTCGGTGGAACCGTTTGCGTTCGCTCCCATTCACGTTTCCGGGGGCGCGATCAAGGAACGTATGAGGCGAGTCGCGCTTCTGGTGGCAGCACGGAGCTTCCTCGCGACCGGCCGGTGGCTTGCTGATTGGGCTGAGATTAAGGCCATGTGCACGCACCAGAATGCATATGACCAGGCGAACTTCGCATCGACGTTAAAGGCCGCGAAAGGAGACATTTTCAAGTCGGTGGAAGTTGGTACTTCTGTAGAGCTCTCAGCTACCGGTACGGAACAGGCCGAGCAACTACTCGCATCAATAGCAAAGCCAGATGCTGGTTAGTGGCGACGACCTTGAGGCCCTGCACGCAAGAGCGAAGTCGGCACTCCAAACTCTGAGGAAATCAGGCAACAAGGAACTCAAGCGTGCCGACCTCAAGACGGAATTGGCTTCAATCGCCCGCGACTGGCTTCGCCTCTCCCCAGGTTTGAGAGATGCCGGGGTGTGCAGTACCGAGAAGCTCGATGAGTATGACCGCACAATGCAAGACTTACTGACATCAACGACCGCTAGGGCAAGAGCGTCCGCCCTAGCTAGCAAGCTGCGAGTCTTTGTGGACGGCGCCTTCGACGCTGTCGTCGTCCCACTCATCAAGTACCAGGGGAGCCCTAGACAGGTTGCCGCTCGTCAGGTTGCTGCCGCATTTGCGAAGAGCACTTTGACACCGGAGGAGCGGACCTACATCGACGAATCAGCGCGATGTGTCACCGTACAGTGCTACCGCGCGGCAATCATAATGTTGTGGGCTGCTGGGATCGCGAGACTCCATGCTGCTGTGACGAAAGGAGGCTTTGATGCCTATAACGCTGCAGTTGATGCAACATCCTCCAGAAAGGGTGCTCCCTTCAATCGGATCAAGGACTCGGCCAAGATCACCAGCGTTCCCGAGCTTCAGCGTTCGCGCGACGCCGACCTCATTACCGTCGGCATGGAGCTGTTTGGTTACGACCTGCAGATATTCCAGGAACTTGATCGTCTTCTCGGAACGCGTAACGACTCGGCGCATCCTGGTATGGCCCATCCCGGAGCCCTAGATGTGCAGCAGTATGCCACCAAACTGGCGAGTCTCATCTTTGACCGGGTCTCGATCTGATGTTTGCGGCCTAATCAGCGCTTGAAGCTGCCGGGCGCTCTCGTTTTGAAGGAAGCCGTTATGTCGTGCCCTGGCGGACACGGGACTTTGTCCACTGCCAGTTGCGCCGGCGGGCGAGTCGCCCGCAGCTTAAGCGCGATCCGTTAGGCAGCGGCGGACGGCCAACGCCGTCACTACTTACGCCCGACCTTAACTGCCTTGTCTACCACCACCGATCTCCGGAGCTGTTCGCTGTCATCCGTCCGTGCCTCACCCGACCTCTTACTAGCCCTGACCTCTTCCTCTTCCTACGACGAGGAACTCTATGTACATCGAGATCCACTCTCTCGACGTCGTGACCTCCGGATTTGAAAGCAGCGGCAAAACCAGCAGAGTTCGGGGTACGCCGACGATCAAGATCGCGCGACAGACTAACGGCACGATGACTTTGTCGATCAATGCGACAGACATTGACTACATCGGTACGGGCGAGCGGGGGGGGGATACCAAAGAGATTCACCGCGAGGCACGAATCGGTTTCGTAGAAGACGAAATCGCTGATATCTTGAGGGTTCTTCTTGAGAACGGTCTACCCAAGTTGCGGTCAGCTGATGCATTGAAACTCGCCGCGCGTCTTATAGAGGCGGTCATTAGGGAGAACGACCTTCCTGAGAGGGGAGGATGATCTCGCTGCGCCTGCTGACACCTCTCGCTGTTCTGTCTTCTGTCGCAAGCACCTCGTACGGAATAACTTGGCCTCATGGGTCTCCGATTCGAGTGGGATCGGGAGAAATCGGAAGCTAATCTTAGGAAGCATGGCGTTTCCTTTTCTGAGGCAAGTACGGTCTTTAACGACCCCTTTTCGCGCACTACAATAGACATAGTGCATTCTATTGGCGAAGAACGTTTCTGGACGATGGGCCTTTCAGACAAGGGCCGATTGATCATCGTGTCGCATACGGACGACGAGGACCTCATACGAATCATTAGCGCCCGAACTGCTTTGCCCCATGAGCGCAGGAGCTATGAAGAAGCAAGATAGAGACGACGAGATTCCAGAGAATATCGACTTCAGTAATGCCATTCGCGGTAAGTATGTCGATCGATATCGCGAAGGCGTTTCAATTCACGAACGGCAGTCGATAGATCCTATCACTTTCTACGAAGCTCAATCACGGCTCGGTCACGCCTTATGGTACGCCCAAGCCTTGGAAGCTGCGTGCGTTGCCTACATTTCGCTTGTACGCAACACGGGTGTCTTGGAGGCAGGCGGACACGCGCATGCACTCCTAGAGCATCATGATCGCGATATGCTGAAGAGTTGGCGCTCAACCTTCGATGTTGAAGGGCTCGCCGATCGGCAATTTCACGATCGCCTCGCTCGGTTCATTGTTGAGCGTAACTGGCTGGTCCACCGTTCAAGCTTTGAATTGGCTGATCAGCTCACGTCCCGTGATCGCCTTCAAGAGCTAACGATTCGATTAGGCGGTTTCGCGGACGAGGGGCATTACCTAAGTCAGGTCCTTTTCCGAGCTATTGAATTCAAGCTGTTAAAGCGGGGCCTCATGCCGGCAGAGATCGAAACGCGCACTAAGCAAGTCATTGAGGAATGGGCAGAGGCTCACTAACCGTCGTATTGAGTGGGTCGCTGGCCTTCCTTAGAAGCGTTTAAAGCTGGCGGGCGGCGATCTCTCTAAGGGAAGCGGAGTGTTGTGCCCTGGCGGGCGCGGACTGTCGTCCGCTACTCTTGCGTCGGTGGGCGGGTCGCCCGCAGCTTAAGCGCGATCCGTTAGGCAGCCCCTGGACTATGTCCAGTTCTGACTCCTCCAACGTCCTGCTGGTCGTTCTGCTTCTCGGCGGGGCAGTTGCGGTCCTCGAAGCGCTCCGACGGCCGTCTCGCCGTCACAGGTCCGCAGGCGGCCGACTCACTTTCTGGCGCCGTACGCCATCGGGCAAGCTCCGCGCGACAACACACGATGGTGGTGATCGAGGCCCCGGACCTGATTTTGGCGTCTACACGGTGGCCGACCTGCCGGACCGCGCAAAGAAGGTATACCTCTACCTAACGGCAATCGCGGACGCCGAGGGCTACTGTTTTCCCTTTTATCGGACCATCGCGAAGCGAACAGGTCTATCCGCTTCCACGGTCTCGAAGGCGATAGCTGATCTCGAGAACGTGGGGCTCCTCACCCGCCAGCAGCGTGTCAGCCGTCGCGGAGGAAGTTCAGATCTCTACCATGTAAAGAGAGTCTCGGTGAAGTAAGGGCTGCCTTAACCAGCGCTTGAAGCTGACGGGCGCGCCCAAGTCAAGTAGGGTAGACTTCCATTTGTGCGGCAGCCGAGTACCGGTAACCAAACCTGCGTACGGTGCGCCAGCGCGGTTGGCGCCCGCAGCTTAGGCGCGGTCCGTTAGACGGCGCGCAGCGCCAAGGAGCAAGAATGGCTACTGGTGGCATGCATCCTCATCCTGAAGCCCTGTACTACCACGTTGCACTCAACGCGCTGCACTCGGCCCGCACCGAGACAGACGAGTTTCTACGCAAGCAGCTCATTGCCACCACTCTCGTTTTCTCTACCCTCTGCCTTGAAGCTTTCATCAATCAAGAGTACGCCCGACACTCTGAGACCAAGAAGATCATCGAGGACGATCAGTCCCTAGGGCTCGAGACCAAGTGGCTGATGCTCCCTCTGCTTCTCGGTGAGCCGACCACCTTCGACAAAGCCGCGGGCCCGTTCCAAGTGTTTCACAACTTGATCAACATCCGCAACCAGAGGTTGGTCCACTTCAAGCCGCCGAAGGAGACTCAATTGGTCGGCGAGCAAT
>Ga0137380_10001730_pt1 | contig 18051 bp, 20 predicted proteins | sample SagtaG_17_FD_104809 | JGI IMG/M metagenome (GOLD analysis project Ga0137380, IMG submission 104809) | Vadose zone soil microbial communities from Sagehorn Ranch, Mendocino, California, USA - Sage2_L_100_16 metaG | ecosystem: Environmental > Terrestrial > Soil > Vadose zone | place: USA...
CCCGTATGATGCGGCCCGCAGAGAGGTCCGGGCAATGGTCGAGCGCTACGGCGGCTTCGTGCTCGTGCACCTGGCCCCTGCCCTCGAAGTCTGCGAACAGCGCGACCGCAAAGGATTGTATGCCAGGGCGAGGGCCGGGATCGTGAAAGACCTCACCGGCATCTCCGATCCCTACGAACCCCCTGCGGACGCCGAGCTCACGATCGACACCTCCGACATCGAGCCGGACCGAGCAGCGGAACTGATCCTGCGCTACCTCGAGCAGGAAGGCCTCCTGGGCTCGCGCGACCTGGCGACCTGACAGTCCCTCCCACGACTTGAAAGTCCCATCCCCTGAGGACGATCGGCCTATTACCATGGCGCGCCCCAGACGGTACGTTTCGGCTGTAATAATGACCCCCGGTTTCTGGCTGTCCTGCAGGCTTCTTTGGATCACTTGATGGAAACGGCAAAGGGTGCCGGACTCCGGATTGCCGTGGTCGGGTGTGGGTACTGGGGATCGAAACACGTCCGTGTCCTTCATGCGGCCGAGGACGTGGCCGAGGTAGCCCTGGTCGACGGCCGCGCAGACCGTCTGCAAAGTCTGGCCCGCAACTTCAAGGCGGCGCCATGTTATGCCGATTTGCGGTCCGCGCTGCCACACGTGGACGCCGTAGTGGTCGCGACCCCTCCGAGCACACACGTGGGCGTCGCTCTAGAGGCGATCGAGGCAGGCAAACATGTCCTGGTCGAGAAGCCGCTCGCGCCCACGACCGCTGGCGCACGGCGGCTGATGAACGCAGCGTCGGAAGCCGGCGTGATTCTGATGGTCGGACACACGTTTGAGTACAACCCGGCCGTGCGGAAGCTCCGCGAACTCGTGCGCAGTAAGGAGCTGGGCGAGATCTACTACATCGACAGCGCAAGGCTCAACCTTGGCCTGTACCAAGACGATGTCAACGTCATTTTCGACCTCGCCCCCCACGATGTCTCCATCATCAACAACGTGCTGGACCGCAGGCCGGTGGCGGTCCAGGCGTGGGCGGCGCGTCACGCTCACCGCCGCTTCGAGGATGTCGCCTATCTGCGTCTGTTGTACGACGACGTCTTCGATGACCGCGGCATGTCGGCAAACATTCACGTCAGCTGGCTTGATCCCTGCAAAGTGCGGCGGGTCACCACGGTCGGCAGCAAGAAGATGGCTGTTTACGATGACCTGGCTGCCGATGAACGGATCCGCGTCCTAGACAAGGGTGTGAGCTTGCCGCCGGATGGGGGCAACCTCACTCAGCCACCGACGTCGTATCGGTATGGCGACATAGTGGTTCCATTCATCGCCTCGGACGAGCCGCTTGCCGTGCAAGACCGGCACTTTATCGAGTGCATCGGCAGCGGTGCCCAGCCCCTGACCGACGGGGCGAACGGGCTCGCGGTGGTCGAGACGCTGGAAGCCGCAGAACTGTCGCGTCGACTGGGACGCCCTGTGCTGTTGGAGGAGGTCCGCGTCGACAGCCACGTCTTTCAATCGATCGGCTGGGGCAACGGTCACCATGCCGCTTCTCAACATGCAAATGGTTCCGGCGATGGGTCGCCGGCCCCGTCCGCGCCGCTGCTCACCCTGCCCAGGTCAGAGGCGGTATGAGCGTCGTGGTCCCGTTCACTGAGCTGGGTGCAATGACGCAGGAGGTCCGCCCCGCCATCGACCGGGGATGGGCGCGGCTACTCGAACGAAGCGCTTTCATCGGCGGCGAAGCAGTTGAGGAGTTCGAGCACGCGTGGGCCGAGTACTGCGGAGTGGCGCACGCGGTCGGCGTGGCCAATGGGACTGACGCTCTGCAGCTCACCCTTATGGCTTTAGGTATTGGCCCTGGCGACGAAGTGATCGTGCCCTCGAACACGTTTGTGGCCTCCGCAGAAGCGGTCGTCCTTTCGGGGGCCACGCCACATTTCGCTGATGTAAGTCCGCAGACCCTGCTGCTCACCAGCGCTGATCTCCAGGCCGCTATTACCAGCCGGACACGCGCGGTGATCGTGGTTCATCTCTACGGCCAGATGCCGGACATGGATGCGCTCTGCCGCACGGCTGACAGGGCCGGTGTCTTGCTCATCGAGGATGCTGCCCAGGCCCACGGCGCGACCTGGCGCGACAGGCGGGCCGGTTCGATCGGGCGGGCCGGCTGCTTCAGTTTCTACCCCGGCAAGAACCTGGGTGCATTCGGCGATGCCGGTGCCGTCGTGACTGCTGACGCTGATCTGGCGAAGCGGATCAGGAGCCTTCGCGACCATGGCCGGGTGGCGGGGTCCCATTACCGTCACGACTTGATCGGCACGAACAGCCGGTTGGATGCTCTGCAGGCGGTCGTGTTGACCGCGAAGCTTGGCCGGCTGGACGCCTGGAACGAAGCTCGCCGGTCGATCATCGCCCGATACCGGGCGGCGTTTGCCTCCGCGCCCATCCGCATGGTGGAGGACACACCGGGAGGGCACGGGGTCTACCACCTGGCCGTCGCCCGGGTGCCGGACCGCGCGCGGATCCATCAGCAGCTCACGGCGATGGGGATTCAGAGCGCGATCCATTACCCGATTCCATGTCATCAGCAAGCTCCGTTCCTGCGTTTTGCGGCTGGACCCTTGCCTGTCAGTGAGGCCGCCGCCGGCGAAGTCCTCTCGCTGCCGATCTTCCCGCACCTGCGTGATGACCAATTGGCCCGGGTCTGTGACGCGGTCCTCGAGGCGCTCTCCGCCACTGAGGTGCACATTGCCTGACGTGTTGGTTGGAGACGGGCTGCAGTCGGACCCGAGCGCGATCATCGGCTATCCATCCTCGCGAACCGCGCCCAGCGAACTGTTGTTGGGAGCGGACGCGCGTATCCGCAGCGGCACCGTGGTTTACGTCGGATCGAGTATCGGAGCGCGCTTCCAGACCGGTCACAACGTGATCATTCGTGAAGACTGCCGCATCGGCGATGACGTGTCGGTGTGGAGCAACTCGGTGGTTGATTACGGATGCCGGATTGGCGACCGCGTCAAGATCCACTCGAATTGTTACATCGCGCAATTCACCGAGATCCAAGACGGGGCATTTCTCGCGCCAGGCGTGACGATCGCCAATGACCTGTACCCTGGGCAGTCAACCTCCGCCGCCATGATGTCCGGGCCTCTCATCGGCGCCGGCGCGCAGATAGGGGTCAACGTGACGATTCTGCCGTTTGTGCGCATTGGGGCAGGATGCCTCATCGGCGCTGGCGCCGTAGTCGTCCGTGATGTCCCTGACGGATCCGTGGCGTTCGGCAATCCGGCCACAGTGCGAGGGAATGTCCGCCAGCTCCGGGCGATCGAGTCCCGAGTCGATGCGGTGACCGATTCGGTCAGTCGCTACCGTTTCACAGGGTCGGCCGACACCGTGCTCCGGACAGCCGGGTCGAAGTCACGATGATCCGCCGCGAGCCGCTGGGATCCCAGGTGCAGCACCTGCCTACCGACCAACCGCAGGCGGTCCGGTCAGCGACGACGCTGGCCGGTAAGCGTCCGTTCGACCTTTTCGCTGCATGCGTATGCCTGGTCTTGCTGTCGCCACTGCTTGCGGTCGTCGCTGTGATGGTGCTGGTGACTAGCCCAGGGTCGCCCCTGTTTCGGCAGACCAGGGTCGGCCGGGACCGTCGTCCGTTCGTTCTCTACAAATTCCGGACTATGTACGACGGCAGTCCGAATGATGTCCACCGAGAGTATGTCTCCCGGCTCCTGACGGATGATCAGCCGCCCACCGGCGGCCGGCAGGGTCTGTTCAAGCTGGAGGACGATCCGCGGATCACGCCTGTCGGCCGGCTGTTGCGACGGACGAGCATCGACGAGCTTCCTCAGTTGCTCAACATCATTCGGGGCGATATGTCGCTTGTCGGGCCCCGTCCGGTACTTCCGTGGGAGGCGGAGTTGATCGGACCAGCCTATTCCGACCGCTTCCTCGCTTACCCGGGCCTCACCGGCCTATGGCAGGTCAGCGGCAGGAACAAGCTCACCATGATGCAGGGACTCGACCTAGACATCGAGTATGTGCGCAAGCGGAGCTTCGCGTTCGATCTCGCGATCCTGCTGAAGACGGTGCCGGTTGTGCTGTCCACCCATGGCGCACGATGACCGGCAGCGGCTCATAGCGCTGGGCGTGGGGGCGCCAATCGCGAGCGAGTCGGAAGATCAGTTCAAAGCGGTCGCCGCCGCGCGTGACTCGATGACGGTGGCCGCCTGGACCATTGTGAGCCGCGTCACCGGCGTCATCAGATTCGCTGTGATCGGTGCGGTCCTTGGGCCAACCTTCTTCGGCAACACATACCAGTTCACCAACTCGCTGCCCAACCTTGTCTACTACGGCTTCCTGGCTGGCTCGCTCTTCTCCTCGCTGCTCGTCCCGGCTCTCGTCGGCCACGTCGACAAGGGTGACCGCCGCGGGTCGGAGAGGGTCGCCGGTGGCTTCTTGGGCATCACGCTCGTGATGCTTCTGGTGATCGCCCCGCTGGCGATTACCCTCGGTCCGCTGGTGCTTGGATTCGCTGCCATAGGAGGCGGGCCCCAGGTGACCGAAGCTGCCGCACAGATGCGGGTGGGACTGGTGCTGATCTTCATGTTCATCCCGCAGATCTTTCTCTACGGTGTTGTTGGTACGGCCACTGCGGTGATGAACTCACGCCGACGATTCGCGCTGGCCGCCGGCGCCCCTGCCGTCGAGAACCTTGGAACAATGGCCGTCCTCGGAGCGGCGGCCGTAATCTACGGCACTGGCACCAGCCTCAGCAACGTGCCGCCTGGCGAGATAGTGCTGCTCGGGCTCGGCTCGACAGGCGCGGTTGCCATGCACGCGGCGACACAGTGGTGGGGGGCCCGGCGAGCTGGCGTGGTAATCGTGCCGCGACCCGGGTGGCGCGATCCGGAAGTCCGCGTTGTCATTCGGCGGGCACTGCCCTCGATCGCGCAGGCGGGGCTGGCCTCACTTCAGGTTCTCACACTTTTGATGATCGCCAACCGCCTGCCCGGCGGAGTCATCGCTTTCCAGATCGCTTTGAACTTTTACTATCTGGCGATCGCGGTTGGCGCCGCGCCGGTGGCGCTGTCCTTGCTGCCCCGACTGGCGCGGTTGCACCTCGAGGGTGACACGACCGCGTTCCGTGACACGCTGGTCCGCGGCCTGGCGCTGGGATTCATGGTGGCCATTCCGGCCGCGGTCGGCTGCCTGGTGCTGGCCATGCCACTGGCCCGAGCGATTTCGTTCGGCAGGATGGCTTCCAGCGGAGGCGTCACCATGGTGGCCGCCTCACTGGCGGCGCTGTCGGTCGCGGTCGTCGGCCAGACCGCTTTCATGATTGTGACCTACGCCTCCTACGCCAGGAAGGACACCGGCACGCCTCTGATTTCCATGGTGGTGCAGGCCACGCTCTGCCTTGGGCTGGCGAGCACCTCCCTACTGGTCCACGGACCCGCTGTGCTCTTTGTCCTCGGGCTGGCCTTGTCCCTGTCGGTTTCCACGGCAGCAGTACATCTGACCACTCGCGTGTGGCGCAACCTCAGCCGGCATGGGACCCAGCGGCTGGTACCCTCGCTCGCCAAGTTCGTCGCTGGGGCGGCCATCATGGCCGCGCCTGCCTGGTTCGTGGCGGACGCCGTCCCGAATTGGCTGGACCGATCGCTCGGCCCTCGCGTCGCGACCGCCGCTGCGGTCCTGGTTGGGGGGGCGGTGTTCCTTGGGCTCCAGGCCCTGTGGCGGAGCCCTGAGTTGGGGTGGCTCGCCAGTGGGCTGAGCAGCAAATGGCAGATCAAACACAACCGCGTGGTGGCCGAGGTGATCAATGGTTAGGGTCACGTCGGCGCGGCCGGTCATCGTCATCCCAACTCCTGCGTGGGCATCGAAACATTGGCTGCTTTTTCCAACCCTCCTCGTCGCGGCCGGCGTAGGCGCGGGCACGGCACTTGATCCGCTGAAGGCGCTGGTCGCAGTGGCACTTGTCGTGGTGGTGGCCTGCATCTGGATGTGGCCGGCACTGGGGGCGTATCTCCTGATCAGCCTGACGCCGCTGCTTGTGGGTGTCAGCCGCGGCGCTGCCCTGCCCCTCCTCCGCCCGAACGAGGCGCTTGCATTGTTGGTCGGCTTTGCCCTGGTGACGCGTAGCCTCGCCCAGCTGCGAACGGGAGAGCTCCCGAAGCTCAGGCTCGATCGCGTCGAAGTGTCAATGGTCCTGCTGGCGATCTGCAGCTCGGTGGTGCCCTTGACGTGGATGACGCTGCGCCGGCAACCGATGACTGCGGACGACCTCTTGTACGCCCTTGTCCTCTGGAAGTACCTGGGGCTCTACGTCCTCATCCGGATGAGTGTCAGTACCGACGCGCAGATCCGGCGATGCCTTTGGATCTCGGTCGGCGCCGCCGGCGTCGTGGCGGTGCTCGCGATCCTGCAGTCGCTTCAACTCTTCGGGGTTCCCCGGCTTCTCGCGACCTACTTCGTACCGTTCGGATACAACGGAGCCACGGGCACCTTTGCGGCCCGGGGAAGCTCAACGCTCGCGCTGCCCGCTGCGACCGCAGATCTCATGCTCTACAACCTGGCGATCGTGAGCGGGCTCTGGGTGCGATCCCACCGCCATCGAGCTCTGCTGGCGTCCACCGCTGCCCTGCTCGTCATCGGTGCTCTGTCTGCGGGCGAGTTTTCAAGCGCCATCGGCTTGGTGGTGGCAGTTGTGTGCATCGCCGCAGTCACAAATTCCGCCCGGCTGCTGAGGATCTTCGTGCCTGCGGGCCTGATCGGGTCGCTGCTCTTGCAGCCGGTGTTTGCCGCCCGGTTCAGCGGTTTCCAGTCTGTGACCGGCCAGCCGGACAGCTGGACTGGACGGCTGCAGAACCTTCAGAGCTACTTCTGGCCGCAGCTGTTCTCCGACTGGAACTTCCTGCTCGGAGTGCGTCCCTCGGCGAGGGTCCCGGTGCCAAGCCAGGTAGGCGGCTACGTCTGGATCGAAAGCGGCTATACGTGGCTGTTGTGGGGCGGCGGAATCCCGCTGCTCGCCAGCTTCGTCTTTTTCGTGGTGGCGACCGCAAAGAGAGGATGGGAGACCGCGCATCGGACCTCCGGTGCGCGCAGCGTGGCCGGGATCGCGACCTTCGTTGCGGTGATCGTGACCACGGTTCTGATGACGTTCGATCCGCATCTGACCTATCGGGGCTCAGCCGATGTCATGTTCGCGCTAATTGCCTTGACTACGGCCGGCCTCAAGCGTCCCAGTACAGGCGGCGACCAGATCAACCGAGATGCCCCGGCAAAGGAGGTCCGTAAGTGATCAGAGACAGGTGGAAGAACGAAATCAGGGCGGATGAACGAGCCGACCCTGAGCAACCAGGCAATGCCGTCGCCGGTCATCCATGGCTCGCCCCGCGAGAGCGGGGCTTTTGGTCGCGAGTCCTCCTGAGATATTGGTCCTGGATCCTGGTGATAACCGCGGTTGCGATTGCCGCCGCGGCGGGGGTCGCGGAAGTTCAGACGCCGATCTACACCTCGCAGGCGACTGTAGCCGTCTACCCTGCATCGGGCACCAGCAGCGGCCTGCAGCCCTCTGTAATGGGAACGGAAAAGGGAATCGCATCCTCGGGGGCCGTGCTTTCACTCGCGTCGCAGTCATTGCTTATCCCCGTAAGCAAGTTGCAGCGCGGCTTGTCGATCACCGTCCCGGTCGACGCCGACCTGCTCGTGATCTCGTTCGCGGACCCAAACCCACAGGTGGCGCAAAGCGTCGCAGAGGGTATTGCCCAGGCTTACGTCGCATACCGGACCTCGATCAACCAGCCTACTTCCGCGCGCAACGCGCCCGCGACCCCTTCCACAACAGGGGCGGTGCAGGCTGCTGTCATCACGGATGCCGCGTTGCCGACCTCCCCTGTCAGTCCGGACCGTCAGTTGATCGTCGGTGTCGCTGTGATCCTGGGCCTCGCCCTGGGTCTCGCGGTGGTGCTAATCCGTGACTGGATGGACGACGGCTTGCGCGGTCCCCTCGACCTCCAGACCCAGGCGAATACTCCAGTCCTTGGGCAGATCCCCGCCATCCATCGCCTGAGACGTGGCGTCGCCCATGGGCTGGTCATGGCGAGCAGCCCGAATTCGCCCGTCGCCGACGCGTACCTCAACCTGCGGACGCGAGTGCTGCAGGCCGCGGCATCGCGCCGCTCCAACACGCTCCTCGTTACAAGCCCGGGTAGCGAAGACAAGTCCACGATCGGGGCAAACCTTGCGGCGGCGTTGGCAATGTCTGGCCGGAAGGTCGTCCTGGTCTGCGCCGATCCTCGGTGGGGACATGCGGAGGCCCTTTTCGGACTGGATGGCGGGCTCGGCCTCACCAGCCTTGTCCAAGGGGACGCAAAGCTTGCGGATGCCCTGCGGGGGACCGAAGTGCCCGGCCTTCAACTGCTCCCGAGCGGCCCTGCCTCTGTGGACCCCTCGAGCGTATTGCAATCGACCGCCTTTCAAGAGCTGCTCAGAAAGTTACGGAGCGAGGCCGACTTCGTTGTGATCGACGCTCCTCCGGTACTGGCCAGCGCTGATACGGGGGCGCTTGCCGAGCTTGGGGCGATGATCCTGCTCGTCGCCGACGCCCGGGCATCCACCCGAGCCGGTGTGCGAGCTGCTTCGAACGAACTCGGCCACGTGCGTGATGACCTGATCGGGTGCGTGCTCGACCGTGCGGGCGAAGCCTGGCGCATGCATGAGCCATCGAAGCCTGCAGGGATGCCACACAAGGAAGCTGCAGGGACCTCGTCGCGGCAAGGCTCCCGGCAAGCCTTGAATCAAAACATCATCAACGAGCCTGCGGACTCAGACCACAGCCTCGCGGCACCGTCCAACGAAAACGCCTCGCCCGAATCGGGGCGCCAAGATGTGGGCCAAGCCCGCCGCCTGCGTGAGCCATCCAAACCACACCAAGAAGCTGCAGAGCTCATGTCAGGGCAAGGCTCCCGGCAAGCCTTGAATCAAAACATCATCAACGAGCCTGCGGACCCAGACCACAGCCTCGGGGCACTGTCCATCGGAAACGCCTCGCTCGAATTGGGGCGCCAAGATGTGGGCCGAGCCCGCCGCCGGCGTAAGCCATCCAAACCACACCAAGAAGCGGCAGAGCTCATGTCAGGGCAAGGCTCCCGGCCGGCGTCGGATCAAAACGTCATCGACAGGGCTGTGGAGGATCAGAACGTCATCGACCAGGCTGCGGACTCAGATCGCAGCCTCACGACAGTGTCCGCCGGAAATGCGGCGCCGCAGTCGGGTCGCCGCCAAGAAACGACATCGAATGGGAGCTATGAAACATGAGTGTCCAAGCGCTAGTGACTCAAACCGACCACCACATGCCGGACTGCCGGCTCTACCTGGTCAGGCACGGCACAACGGTAATGAACTTACAGAATCGATATAGAGGCCGTCGTGACATCCCGCTGGATGCCCAGGGCTACCAGGACGCCGTTGACGCGGCTCGGCGACTATCCGTGGTCGGACTGGCTGCCGTGTACACGGGGCCACTTCGCCGCACGATCGCCACTGCGCAGATCATCGCGGATGCGGCGGGGGTGCCGGACCTACGCATCCTTCATGGTCTCAACAACCTTGACTATGGCGCGTGGGAGGGCATGACGGCAGACGAAGCTGCGTCATACGAGCCGGAGGCGCATGCCGTGTACCGCACATCACCCATGGAGGCCGTGTGCCCACACGGAGAGCGGCTAATCGATGCGCAGCGGCGGATGATCACCGCACTGCAACTCATCGGTTCGCGGCATCCGGGAGAAGCGGTCGTCGCTGTGACTCACGCCGTGATGATCCGGCTAACGCTTGTGGCCCTCAATAGCGTCGATGGCGAGAGCTGGCGCAGCCCAATCGGGCGCGGCTCGGTGACGGAGTTCCGCCTCAGTGACACCATTCGCCTTGCCGCAATGCCCGAGGAGGTTGTGCCAGCCCTGCCGCCCGTCGCCCGCCAGGGCATGCCGGCAGACAGCCCGGTGCCTGCATGAGCCATTGGCCAAGATCGCCTCGATGATCGCCGAAGCATGGCTGGACCAGGCCACGCGCGGAGCGGCTCTTGTGGGCCCCCAAGAGCAAAGGCAGCGCCCGCTTGCTGTCAGAGTTGCGACAAGGAGAGCGTGAGTCCAGTGGCTGCGCAATCTTCCGTCTCGCTGGTTGGCCGTGCCAGGCACCGGCTTCGCACACACGTGACGGAACATCCGGCGCTGTACCTTCCGCTCGCGACGGTCAAGCGTGCTCTTCGCGTTGACGTTCGGGACCTCCAGAGGCAGGTCATCAGTTCTCGCACGGAATTGGTAATTGAGGGCTACACGCGGTGTGGCACCACGTTCGCTGTCTACGCGCTGCAGCTCTCACAGGGGAGGCCAGTGCGGCTTGCTCACCACTGGCACGCCCCAGCGCAGCTCATCGAGGCCGCGCATCGCAAGATTCCTGCACTGCTGGTGATCCGCCGGCCGGAAGAGGCGATCCTATCTCAGCTCATCCGGGAGCCCAACGTGACGCTCCGGGACGCGCTCGTCGCCTACTCGCGCTTCTACGAGTGCCTACTCCCCTATCGGCACAGCTTCGTGGTTGGCGAGTTCGAGCAGGTGACCCACGACTTCGGGCTGCTGATCCGCCAGCTCAACGCCCGGTTTGGTACGAGCTTCGCCGAATTCGTCCACTCCGAGGCAAATGTGCGCGAGTGCCTCGAGCTGATAAAGCTCCGCGGAACCCTCTCCAAGACCCTGTTTGGCTTTGAGTCTGGAGAGGTCTCTCGCGAGCAGTTGGAACGGGAAGTCCAAAGCGTCGGGGGCGCGAAGCTACTGGACGCGAGGGACGTCTGGGACACGAAGGACGCGTGGGTCCCCTCCGAGGACCGGACGCGCGCCCAGACGGCGCTTCGCGAGCAATGGTTGCAACAACCTTCCCTGGCCAAGCTTCGGGAGCGAGCGCAGCTGGTCTATCAGGCGCACGTCGACGGAACATGAAGATCTAGTCAGCACCGAGGCGCCGTATCCTTGCCACCCGGACAACTTGACTCGGTCTCCTCCGGCCAGCACCCACGACGCGCACGAGAGCCTGTGACGAGCTAGACCTCTACGAGACCTTTCTTCACCGCGTATAGCACCGCCTGCGACCGATCGTAGATACCAAGTTTCTCGTACATGTTGCTCACGTGGTTCCGAACAGTTTTCTCGCTGATCTTCAAGCGATAGGCGATCTGCTTGTTCGGGACGCCGGTGGCCAGCAACTTCAGGATCTCGATCTCCCGGTTGGTCATACCGTCGTAGAACTCCTTCGGAGTCGCCGTGCCGGTCAGCATCTCGAGCACGCGATTTGCGACAGCGCTCGCCATGACGCGCTCGCCAGACATCACAGCGATGATGCTGCTGATGATCGCCGCGACCGATGAGTCTTTAAGCACGTATCCGCTGGCGCCAGCCTTCAGCGCCTGTATGACCTGACTGTCGGTTTCGAATGTGGTCAGGATCAGGACACGGACTCCCGGCACGGCTTGGATGATCTTCCGGGTCGCCTCTATGCCGTCGACGTTCGGCATCTTGACGTCCATCAAGACCACGTCGGGCTCTAGCTTGCTCGCTTGCTCGACGGCATCAGCCCCATCGGCGGCCTGACCAACCACCTCCACGCGTTCATCCGCAGCGAGAAGACTGGTCAAGCCAGTGCGGAAAAGTGTCTGGTCATCGACAACCAGGACGCGCGCGGCTCTTGCGGCCGGTGTCATGCGATCACGAGCTCGAACGAGCCAGATGAATCTTGTGGGACCAACTGCCCCCTTGGAAACACCGCCTGCACCGTGGTCCCTCGCCCGGGTTCGCTGTCGATCTGGACCTGACCACCCAGCAAGAGAGCGCGCTCCTTCATCCCGAGGGTCCCGAGGCCCATTGGCAGGGATTGATCTGTGTCAAGACCCCGTCCGTCATCGCGGACTACAATGGCTAGCTCGTTCTCAGGTCGCGGCTCCAGGACGATGCGCACGGATCGAGCTCTGCTGTGCATCCGCACATTGGAGAGAGCCTCTTCGATGATGCGATACATGTTCAAGAACGCCGGAGCGGCGAGAGTCTCTGGCCAGTCAGGCTTCACCTCGAACTCGACTGGAACCTGGGTCTTGTCCTGGAACCTCGCAATCAGTGAACGAACGGAATCGCTGAAGCTGGCGCCACGCTCGTCCTCCCCTCGGAGATCGTGAAGCAGCTGGCGGATCGCCATGAGCACTTTCCGTGTCGAGTCCTGAACGATGTCCATCTGCTTGACGACGTCCTCCCACCCAACCTGCTCGGTCTTGAAGTTCTCGACATCGACCAGCATGCCCGTGAGCGTCTGGGCGACCCGGTCGTGCAACTCGCGCGCAAGCAGGCGCCTGACATCTTGCTCAATCGCGGCCTGCCGGCTCGACACCTTCGACCTACCGCCGACCGCACCCATCGGCGTGGCCAAAGTTCCTCCCTTTAGATGGATGACTGACACGTGGAGTTGGCGAGACTCCACCCGTTTCCCTGGAACAAACTCCCAAGTACCTGGGACTCCCGCCCTTCAGCAGGTTAAGTGCCCATAAGTGTTGGGTCAATGGGACGAAAGCACCAATTCCTAGCCGTGGATCCGTCGCCGCAACGTCGGGGCTGGCCGCCACGTATCGGCGGTCCTCAGGCTTCGACGTTGATCATGGACACCGGCTCGACACGACGGAACCGGGTGGCCTGGGTTGGGCGCCAGCGGGCCTAGGGTCGCCTGGTAGAAACGGCCTCCTCGAGCGACGACTTCAATTGGTGCAAAGCTTCGGTGGGCACGGGGACCTCCTCGACCCAAGCGAAGAACGTATCGGCGATGCGGCGCCAGGTCGCCACCTGACGGGCCATGCTCCGATTCCAGTACGACATCGACCAGCCCGCGGCCGCGATCCAACCGGCGATCAGACAGCAGGAGGCGCCAGTGCCTAGCTGGAGCCATCCGGACCATCCCACCGGCCTCAGGCCGACAAGGACGACCAACCCCAAACCTAGGTTTGCCACCACGCCGATCCGCAGCAACACGGAATAAGGCAAGCCGCTACGTCTCATCTGGCTCGGCCCGGACGTCCCAGGCCGAGCAAGCCCGTGTGCCCCCACTGCCGGCAAGAGTGGCAGGGCGCGCCGTATTTACCAATAAGGCAAATGTCCCGAGGACCTGAGTGATGGACGCCGCAGCGGCCCAACGGAGCCCACCTGGCGTGATGGCCGATGTGAGCCATTTCCGAGGCGTCAGGGACTTGCGAATTGGATTCTCGCAGGGGTGGAGTCGGAGCGGGCTGAATTGCCGAGGCAAAAGGCCGGCTCCGCCCTCGAGTATTAAGGGGGTTTCCAAGCATGTCCCGATCCCAACCCGGGACAGCCCGACGACTGACGGCGACCGCGAGGCGGAAATCTTTGCCGCTTCAGGTGCGCTCTCACCTGGTGCCACGGGCCGCGCACCTGGTGCTATACGGCGCACCGGGCACGCGGCGCTCGGCGCCACGCCTGATCGGGGTACTGTCGAGTCCCGATGGCTGCGAAATTGTCTATCCGCCTAGTACAACGATCCCATTTCAGTCGAGAGGCACTGCTCATACAGTTTGAATCGTGATCGTGATGCGAGCGGCTCCAGCCGGGTCAGACGCATGCGCGCGGCCGATCGACACTGTCGCCGTCGAGCGGCAATCCCTCTCCACCGCCAACCTCGGCAGCCGTCGACAGGTTTGTTTAGGTTGATCGGCATTGGCCGCGATGGCCGGTTTCGATTTGGGCTGGTGGCGGCGTCGCTGGGTTCACGACAAGAAGTAGGGATGTCGATGGAAAGGTTGTACCGGTATGTCAACCAGGACATGCGAGGACGCAACGGCCAGCACGGGTTCACGCTGATCGAGATGCTCGTCGTCGTGACCGTCCTCGGCATCCTGGCCGGAACAGTGACCCTGAGCCTGGTTAACCTCACCTCTCACGCGAGAGTGCAGTCCTGTAACCAGGGGCACCCGACGGTGCAGGCGGCGATCGCCCCCAACCGGCCAACAACAATTTCGACACCGCCCGGCGCAATCCCTTAGACAGATGACATGACCGGTGACCGCGCCGGTTCGTCTTCTGTCGCGTCGATTTGGGATCGATTACTGAATGAAGCACCGCACGAGCATTACGCGCCGAATGGAGTGGTGCTGATCCATCTGCTGCCGCCCCGCTCAGCGCGCTCAGCTCGTTCCTGCGCCTCGGCAACGGTGGCAGGCTGGAGCTGCCGTCCGACCGCAAAGAGTCCTGTGAGCGAGTTAGGGCCTTAACTCCGTGGCGAGATAAACGCCAGTGTGCGAGTGGATCCCTTGCACAGCCGCCTCCACCTTCTCTCTTGCCGCCTCGGCCGCCTTCGCTCTCAAGGACAGCCCGAATCCTCGCTCAGTAAGTTCAGCCGGAGGCTCCCTCAGCGCGCCGGCGCGCCTCAGGACCCTGTTTCGATCCCGGCTCGACCAGCCCGTGGACGATCGGATCACGACCCTGAAGGGGAGCATCTCGGTAAGGGTCCCGGCGATGTCAGAACGATTCGGCAAAGCTGATCAAATGATCAGACAGCGGCCGCTCGAAAGCTATGGGGCTTCCGTCCCATTGGGCCCACATCCCCCAGCTGTCGCATGGCTGACTGGAGCCCCTTTCGGATGTTCAGTGCTCGATCCCACCGGGACAGTGGGCGCGGCGTTGGTCGGGTTGCCGTCGCAGCCGGGGTCCGTGGGAGTAATCGCTTTGGATGACTTTCCTGCCTGCCCCGGCGCGGGGTTGTTTCAGGCGGCGGACCGGTCAGCACGGAGTCCGGAACCAGCGGAGACACACCAGTCGGCCACGAAGGTTCTTCCGTGAGCGGGTCGAATGGATACACACGGGCCACGCCTGGGGACCTTGGATACTTCGACGGTACGGCGTCAGGACTCAGGGCGAACAGCCCGAAGGCGAACGCGGATGATCCTCCGCTTGCCAGTGCGCCTGCTACTGAACCGGCAGTCCATCGGGTACTCTCGGTTAGCAGCCGCGATCTCCGGGCCAATGTCGACGATAACGTGGTCGTCGTAATCAAGCCGTGGTCAAAATTCGAATTCCAAATCCGGCAGAAGGCGTGGTCGCGCTGTTTGTAACGTGCTTCACGGCACCGTGAACGGCGCAGACGCACTCGCAGTCGCGCCGTCCAACGTGCAGGTCACCGTGTGCGTCCCGGTTCCGGGCTTCGTGGTCGAGACGGTTCCGTAACTCCACGCCACCGCGCCGTCTTGTCCGGACACGACCGTCGCTTTTAATCCGCTTGCCCCGCTAATTTCGCCGGAGGGAAGCCTTGCTGTAGCAGTGCAGGAAGCGCCTGGAGCCGTGGTCGCACCGACATAGCCGTATGCGGCGGCGGTGATGGTGACCGTGAGGGCAACCACGGTTATCGACTCCAGCGGATGAATCTCGTTCCAGCCGTGGTCGATATCGAGCACGAATGGACCCACCGCCGCAACGTGACTGCCGACCGGGGGCAGCACGAGCGGGTTGTGATAGCCCTGGCAAGCCGCGACAGCATCCTTCCTTGTGACCGGGTTCTCGCAGACTGGCTCCAGGAGCAGATCACCCCCCAGCTCGCTCACATTGCGGCCGTCGAGGCAGGGTTGGCCGGAGCAGGTCTGGCCTGGATCGAGGCGAAGACGAACGTGGTAGTCACCATCCGGCTGAGAGCTCTCTTCTTCGATGGTGCCGGCCACGCCGACGCAAGCGGCGAGTAGCTCGAGGCGGTCGGGGCTGTAGACGTGGGCTTTCGGATCGGCAGTGCAGACCGGGCCGGTCGGAGACGGGCTGGACGGGGACGGAATGGACGGCACTACGGCAGCAGGCGTCGATTTCGCGGACGTCTCTGGCCGGTGCGCCGCAGACGCACCCATGGCGACGATCACGACCAAGGCGATAAGCGCGCCGGCTCCGATCCCCAGATTTTGGCCAACCCACCACCGATGTCCGGCAGGTGACCACCATGGCGGTGTTTTGCTCGGTGGTTCCTGCGACATGGACGTCTAGGATGCCATTTTGCGTTCTGGATCGGAAATCTACGTTGCGCGTGGCTATTCGCCGATGCCGCGGACGATAATTGCCCGCTCTGGCGCGTCGTATTGATCAGCGATGCCGCCGGTTTGGTGGTTGTTGTTCGTAGCGGATGGCGGGTGACAGATTCGATGATTCTTCCGCAAGCTCCGTCGGACATGAACGTTAGCTCCCAAGTCGGGCAGTTGCAGCCGGCAACGAACGACTTTGGAGGTAGTGCGATTTGGCACACTCGCAGCAGCCAATCCGAGGGCGGATAGCGCTATTAGCGTTTGTGAGCAGCCTGGGTTTCATCGCTGTCTCACCGCAACAAGTCACTGCGCAACCAAACTGCCACTCACGTCACAATTGTTTAAGCCCTTCAGCTAACCCAACACCGACGCCGTCGCCTTCACCTTCACCGACAGCGTCACCGTCGCCTACGCCCAGTCCCGCGCCTGTCGGAAGCACGCCACCGCCGGCAAGTGGTTACTTCACTAGCCTGGCGCCGGTAGGTTCCTGGTCTTCGCTGCCCTCTGACGCGCAATGTGCCGCTCAGGTTCACCAGTCCACCTGGGAGCCACGGCCTGAGAACGCTCAGCAGAACAGCACAATGCCTGCACCCGGAGCGATGGCCGCTTCCTTTGCGCTGCGACCTCGGGACCAGGGAAACACCTACAACTCACTGTGGGATACATGGTTGCTGCCGCGCGTTGACGGGCAATTCACCGGAACCACCGATGAGATCTTCCAGTGGGCAGCGTGCAAGTGGGGCCTGCCCGACAACCTCATCCGTGCCGGTGCTGTGACAGAGTCGACGTGGTTCCAATATCTCAACTACCCGACCGCAGGCTGCTACTGGCTGCGAGGTTGTGGCGACGCCTTCTCATCCATCACCACTAACTCGATTACCTACTGCAACGGGATCGCCGCCAGCGGAGGCCACGACTACCAGATCGACCCTGTCACGAGCGTCGGCGGCTACCCTTACAGGCCGACCACCGGCCTCTGCCCGAAGACGTTCTCGATCCTCGGGATCATGAGTTGGGACGACCCCGCATGGCAAGGGCCCTACCCAGCCTATGCAGGCAGCCAGAATGGAACCTTTCCATTCACCCGTGATTCGACTGCGGCCGCTGCCGACTACTGGGGCGCGTGGATGCGCGGCTGTTACGAGGGCTGGATTACGTGGCTGAATCCTACCGGCGGCGACATTTGGGGATGCGTGGGCGCGTGGTACTCGGGTGACTGGTACTCCACCGCCGCCGCTGGCTACATCAGCGAGGTCCAGTTCGAAGGGACCAACCTGACATGGCTAATCGCCTCGTTCGACGATTCCACGCAGCAGTATCAGTGCGATCCGACGTATGGCTGTCCCAGCTGAGAGGCTCAGGGTGGCCTCGTCTCCAAATACATATGAAGGCACCAGCGGCGTCTCCTCCTGGAAGCATTGCAGGCTGGCCGTGGAGCTCCACACCCCCTTTGATTGATCTTGAAACAGGTCTCCCAGGCTCGGGCAGCGGAGGCTCAGGACCTGGCCAAGGGAGTCAAGAGATAGGGGCCCCGGCAGGGATCGGCGGGCCAAGCCACGACCGGCCAGTTCGAGCCGCGCAACAGTCGGCGCACCCCGCCTCGTCACACTTGTCCGCGCCGGCGCCAGATTCGAGAATGGCAAGCTCATCGAACGACCCGACGACCAACCCGACCACGAGTCAGGAGGTCACGCCCACGCCGCATGACCCGCCAATCCACAGGTCTTGACAATTCCTCGCGTGATGGCTACGCGAACTACTACACGACTACTACAGATGACAGCGCTGCTGTCAGATTGAGTTAGATATTGGTTGGGCGGTCTGAGATCAGATTTTGGTCGGGGGCCCGGGATTTGAACCCGGGGCCTCACGGTCCCGAACTCTGAGACGTCTCGTCCAGGAATCGCTGATGCGATTGGTTTCAGCTCGAAAGTTCTAACGCAGTCAGCCGCTCCGTCCA
>Ga0137380_10001731_pt1 | contig 18051 bp, 16 predicted proteins | sample SagtaG_17_FD_104809 | JGI IMG/M metagenome (GOLD analysis project Ga0137380, IMG submission 104809) | Vadose zone soil microbial communities from Sagehorn Ranch, Mendocino, California, USA - Sage2_L_100_16 metaG | ecosystem: Environmental > Terrestrial > Soil > Vadose zone | place: USA...
AACTCAGATTAAAAAAGGACGTGTCCATAGACGGGGTCAGGGGCCCACACACCCCACCCGCCGCCACCCGCCGGCCCCGCCGGCGCACGCTCCGGCCCCGTCGCCCGATCGCCGCCACCCGCCGGCCGCGCCGCCCGATCGCCGCCACCCGCTGGCCCACGCTCCGGCCACGCCGCCCGATCGCCGCCCCCCGCCGGCCTCCACGGCCCCCACCCGTCCCGGCCGATGCCACCCGCACCAACCCGGCTTAGTTTCTCATGAGGTGAATCTGACTCCTGGCCCGCCCGTCACTCACTGTCGTCTTACGTGCCAGTACGGGTCATGAGTGATTACGGATTTCTCATATGGGGGTCGGAAGTCAGGCTTGTCACGATATGTTCGGCCGAACGGTTGGGGGCGACATAGCAGCGACATAGCGTGACGGTTCATCAAGGTGACAGCGGTCACCGGGGTGGCACGGGCGCGCGTGGCACGGGAGACCGCGATCTTATGGTGAGCGACCGGGGCACGCTACCGCGCGGTGCGGTGGCCGACCAGCAGGCTTCGTGGGCCGAACCGACGGCGCCTGGCGGACGGCGGATGCCGAGCGCTCCGCGCGAGCGCAAGCCGGCGCTGGCCGCGCTGGCCGTCCTGCTCGTGGCGCTGGGCGCGGTCGCGGCCGGCTACCTGGTGATCAGCGCCGGGCACCGGGTGGGCGCCGTGGAGATCACCCAGGAAGTGGGCCAGGGCCAGCAGATCCCGGCCGCGGCGATCAAGGAAGTCGAGATCGCCTCCAACAGCGGCGTGAACTACGTGGCGTGGCAGTTCGCGAACCGGGTGACGGGCGTCTTCGCCGCCGTCCAGATACCGGCCGGGACCCTGCTCACGCCGGCCATGACGACGGCCACCAGCAACCTGACCGCGGGCAAGGTCGAGGTCGGGCTCTCCCTCAAGGCCGGCCAGGCGCCCGCCAGCCTGCTGATCGGCCAGACCGTGGAAGCCTTCCCGGTCGGCACCGGCAGCAGCGGCTGTGCCGCCAACGGCGCGGCCGGCGGGACGGGCAACGGCGGCGCCGGCAACGGCGGGGCGGTCAGCCCCGGCGTGCCCATCGCGACCGGCACGATCGCCAGCGTGTCCGGCTCCACCGCGACCAACGGCACCACCGCCGCGGTCACGCTCGCCGTCTCCTCGGCCGATGCGGGCATCCTGGCCTGCTACGCCTCGGCCGGCAACGTCGCCATCGCGCTGACGCCCGGCGCCGGGTCGGGGTGATCATGGCGCTGATCGCGATCGCGTCCGACAAGGGAGCGCCAGGTGTCACGACGGCGGCACTGGCGCTCGCCGCTGTGTGGCCGCGTCCGGTCCTGCTCGCCGAGTGCGACCCGGCGGGCGGGGATCTCGTCTACCGCTTCCCCGCCGTCGGCGGCGGCCATCTCGACCCGCGGCGCGGGGTGCTCAGCCTGGCCGTCGTCGCCCGGCGCGGGATGCAGCCGCAGCAGGTCTGGGAGCACGTGCAGAAGCTGCACGGCGGCCTTGACGTGCTGGCCGGCGTGACCAACGCGGAGCAGGGCGCCGGGCTGAGCCTGCTCTGGGGCCCGATCGGCAAGGTGCTCGCGTCGCTGCCGCAGGCCGACGTGATCGCCGACTGCGGCCGCCTGGGCGCCGACGGCCCGCTGTACGACCTGCTTGCCGAGGCGACCACGGTCGTGCTCGTGACCAAGGTGCACGTGGCCGACGTGATCAGGCTCCGCGACCGGGCGGCCGCCTTCGCGGCCGCGGCCCAGAGCCGGGGCAGGCGGAATTTCGGGGTGGGCGTCGTGGCCGTCGCCGACCACAAGAAGTTCCGGGCCGCGCTCGGCGAAGTGCAGCACGTGCTCGGCCAGGCCAACGCCCCGGCCACCGTGCTCGGCGGCATCGCCCACGACGCCAAGGGCGCTGACCTGCTGAGCGGCGAGTGGGGCGGCAACCTGGACCGCACCATGCTGATCAAGACGGCCAGGGAGGTGGCGCGGCAGCTGGTGCATGGCCTGCCGCCGATCGGCAACCCGTCCGCAGCCGTCCCGTCCGCGGGCCCGTCCGCAGGCGGCCCGTCCGCCATGACCGCGGCGCCGGCGCCGCCCCCCGGCGTGCGCCGATCGACCGGCCCGCAGCCCGCGGCGCCGTCAACCGGCCCGCAGCCCGCCATGGCGCCGTTCGGCGGCCCGCAGCCGGGCCGGTCACCAGTTGTCGGCCCGCAGCCCGCGGCGGCCAGGTACACCGGCCTCCAGCCCGCCGCCTTCCCGCCGTCCGGCCTGCCTTCGCCCATCCCGGCATCGGCTGGCTCACCGCTGGCCCCGGCCGCGGCCGGGGCGCCGAACGGCCCGGCGGACCTGGCCGCGGTCACCCTCCCGGCGCCGGCCGTCTCCGCCCCGGCGCCGGCGGTCTCCGCCGTGGCGCCGCGGACCACGTTCAACCGCGTCCTCGGCGGCCGGTCCGGCCGGCATCAAGCCACCGCCTCGCCAGCCGCCGGCCCGGCCCAGGCGCAAACCCAGGCGCAAAACCAGGCGCAGACCCGCGCGCAGACCCAGGCCGGCTCCCGCAATGGCACCCAGGCGGCCGCGCAGGCCCAGCCGAGGGCGGCGCGGCACGCCTACGGAGCAGACCGCCAAGGTGAGGGCTCGTTCTTCACCCGGGCGCCGATGCCCCCGCTCACGTCGGCCGCGCCCGCAGCCGCCGCGCCCGCAGCCGCCTCCCCAGGTCAGGACCCGGCGGTCCGGTCCGAACCCCGGCAGCCCGGGCAGCCCGAGGGCTCCGGCTGGGGCGCCGTCCCGTGGGAAGGGCCGGGCTCCGCCGGACCGAGCCGGTCCGGCGGGGGGTGACGCGAGATGGACCACGGACTCGTCAAGCGCCTGCGCGGCGACGTCGGCGACCGGCTGGCCGAGCAGCGGCGGCTGGACGCCGCGGCCGGGATGCCGCCGATGACGGGGGAGGACGAGCGCCAGTTCGCCCGGGCGATCATTTCCCAGGTGCTCGAGGAGCATGCCAGGAGCGAGATCCTGGTCGGCCGCCCGCCGCTGAACGCCCAGGAGGAAGAGGATCTCGCCGAGGCGATCCACGCGGCGCTGTTCGGCGTGGGCCGGCTCCAGCCGCTGCTGGAAGACCAGAACATCGAGAACATCGACATCAACGGCTGCGACCGGGTCTTCGTCGGCTACGCCGACGGCAGCGAGGTGCTCGGTGAGCCGGTCGCCGAAAGCGATGAGGAACTGGTCGAGCTGATCCAGGTGCTGGCCGCCTACTCCGGCCTGTCCAGCCGCCCGTTCGACACCGCCAACCCGCAGCTCGACCTGCGGCTCCCGGACGGCTCCCGGCTGTCCGCGGTGATGGACGTGACGCTGCGGCCGGCGATCTCCATCCGGCGCGCCCGGATGGGCAAGGTCTTCCTCGCCGACCTGGTCGGCAACGGCACGATCTCGCCCGACGTGGGCTCGTTCCTGGCCGCGGCGGTGGCGGCGCGCAAGAACATCATGATCGCCGGGGCCACCAACGCGGGGAAGACGACGCTGCTGCGCGCGCTGGCCAACCAGATCCCGGCGGAGGAGCGGCTGGTCACCGTGGAGCGCGCCCTCGAGCTGGGATTGGACCACTTCCCCGAGCTGCACCCGAACGTGGTGGCGTTCGAGGAGCGGCTGCCGAACAGCGAGGGCCAGGGCACGATCTCCATGGCGGACCTGGTCCGCCGCAGCTTGCGGATGAACCCGAGCCGGGTCATCGTCGGCGAGGTCCTAGGCGACGAGATCGTTACCATGCTGAACGCGATGACGCAGGGCAACGACGGCTCGCTGTCCACCATCCACTCGAACTCCTCGCTCGAGGTGTTCAACCGCATCTCCACCTACGCCATCCAGTCGTCCGAACGGCTGCCGGTGGACGCCACCCACATGCTGATCGCCGGCGCGATCGACTTCGTGGTGTTCCAGGAGAAGCGGAACGAGTACGCCCAGGGCGGCCGGCTGCGCCGGTTCGTGAGCAGCGTCCGGGAGGTGACAGGCGTGGACGGCCGGGTGCTGTCCAGCGAGGTGTTCGCGCCGAGCCGGGACGGCCGGGCGGTGCCGCACGCGCCCGCCTCCTGCCTGGACGAGCTGGCCGACTTCGGCTACGACCCGGGCAGGGGAGGCTGGCGGTGAACTCCTCGGCGTTCCCCCTGCTCGCGATCCTGGCCGGCGCCCTCGCCGGCGCGGGCATCTTCCTGCTCATCGCCGCCATCCGCGGCCTGCCGCCGAAGGCCGCGCGCAGCGGTCCCGGCCCGCTGGAACGCCTGGTCAAGGACGTGTTCAGCGTCCGCGGCGGGGTCGCGGTCATCGCCGGGATCCTGACGCTGCTGATCACCCGGTGGGTGGTCGCCGGGATCGGCATGGCGCTGCTCGCCTTCAGCTGGCGCTCGCTGAGCGGCGCCGCGTCCGAGCGCAGGGCCATGGCCCGGCTGGAGGGCCTGGCCACGTGGACCGAGTCGCTGCGCGACACGATCGCCGGCGCGGTCGGGCTCGAGCAGGCCATCCCGGCCTCGACCCGGGTCGCCGACGCCTCCATCCGCGAGCCGCTGGCGCGGCTGGTGGACCGGCTGCACACCCGCGTGCCGATGCACGTGGCGCTGCGCCGGTTCGCCGAGGACCTCGACGACCCGAGCGCGGACATGATCATCGCAGCGCTGATCATCAATTCCCGGCTGCGCGGCCCCGGCCTGCGCGACCTGCTCGGCGCGCTGGCCGACTCGGTCCGCGAGGAACTCGACATGCGCCGCAAGGTCAACGCCAGCCGCCGGTCCACCCGGCGCAGCGTGCAGATCGTCATCGCGGTCTCGGTGCTCATGGCCGTGGGCCTGGCCGTGCTCGATCACCGCTTCCTGCAGCCCTACGACAGCGTCTTCGGGCAGTTCGTGCTGGCCGTCATCGTGGGCATCTACGCGCTCGGCATCGTGTGGCTGCGCAAGCTGGCCAGGTTCGACATGCCGCAGCGGCTGCTCGGCGCGGCCGCGGCGACTGGATCCGGCCCGGCCCAGCCCTCCGCGCCCGCGGCCGAACCGGAGACCGTCGCCGCCTGGCGAGGAGGCTCGGCATGATCCGGGAGGCAGCCCATGATCCGGGCCGGCGCGGCATGATCCGGCCCGGCAACTCCATGATCCGGGCAGGCACCCCATGATCCGGGCAGGCACCCCATGATCCGGGCAGGCACCCCATGATCCCGGGAGGCAGCCCATGATCCCGGCCCTGGTCGTCGGTGCCGTCACCGGCCTGGCCCTGTTCGTGCTCGTCTACGCGCTGATCCCGCGCCGGGTCGGGCTGGCCCGGCGGATCGCCGCGTTCGACGCGGGCCGGCCGCCCGCGCTCAGGCCGGCCAGGTACCCGGGGGACGGGAACGAGAGCGCCCTGAGCAAGCGCCTCGGCGCCGCGCTGGCCCGCTTCTGCGCCGAACAGGGCTGGGAGTTCCGCTCGCTGCGCTCCAGCCTCAGCCTGGTGGGCAAGTCGTTCGAGAACTTCCTCGCCACCAAGGTCCTGCTGGCCCTGTTCGGGCTGATCTTCCCGCCCATCGTGCTGGCCGGGATCGGGTTCGCGGGGGTGCACCTGTCGGTCATCGTCCCGGTCTGGGCCGGCCTGGTCTTCGCCGCCATCTTCTTCTTCCTGCCCGACATCGAGCTCAGGCAGCAGGTGGAGAAGCGGCAGCGGGACTTCAGGCACGCCATCAGCGCCTTCCTGGACCTGGTCGCGATGAACCTGTCCGGCGGCCGGGGCGTGCCCGAGGCGCTGATGGCGGCCAGCGAGATCGGCGAGGGCTGGGCGTTCTGGCGGATCAGGGACGCCCTGGCCAACGCCCGGATCACCGGGCAGACGCCGTGGCAGGCCCTGGGCGTGCTGGCGAGGAAGTCCAGGTGAGCGAGCTGAAGGACCTGTCGGCGGCGCTCAGCCTGGTGGCCGAGGACGGGGCCAAGGTCAGGGAGTCGCTGACCGCGCGCGCGGTCAGCCTGCGCCGCCGCGAGCTCGCCGATCTCGAGGGACAGGCGGGGGAGAAGTCACAGTCGATGCTGCTGGCCCAGATGGTCCTGGCCGCGGCGTTCCTGGTCTTCCTCATGTATCCAGCCGTCCACCTGCTGCTTCAGGCATGACAACGAGGAGCCCGATGAACACGTTCCAGCCACCCGGCGCCGAAACGGCGCGCTACCTGCGGACTTTCCTGCTCGCACACACGGCCAGGCTGCGGTCCGCCCTGGCCGGCCAAGACCGGGGCGCGTCCGCCATCGAGCTCGCGGTGATCACCGCCGTGCTGGTCGGCCTGGCCGTGGCGATCCTGGTCATCGTGGTCAACTTCGCCAACAAGCAGGGCACCGCCATCACCAACACCAACGTGCCCAACCCGGCCGGCGGCTGACGGGCAGGACTACCGGAGGCGACGGTGAGACGGGGCAGGTTGCGACGCCGCCTGGCGGCTCTGCGCATATTCACTCGCGCGCGCCTGGCATCGGCGGGCGGCCGCGACCGGGGCGCGAGCGCGGTCGAGCTCGCCATCCTGGCGCCCGCGCTGATCTTCGCCAGCCTGCTCATCGTCCAGTTCGCCATCTGGTTCGATGCCAGGCACGCGGCGCTGGCCGCCGCGCAGCAGGGCGACCTGGTGGCCCGCGAGGACGCGGCGGCGAACCCGGGCGGCTGGCAGGCCCTGGCCCAGGACGCGGCCACCAGCTACTACCGGGGCCTGGATACCAGCCTGATCTCCGGGGTCACCGCGCAGGCAGCAGGCGGCGGTGGCGGCACCGTCTCGGTCACCGTGACCGGGAAGCTGACCGGCATCTGGCCGCTGACCATCAGCGAGACCGTCAGCGGCCCGATCGAATGCTTCCGCACCCAGGCCAGCCAGGGGACGGCCTGCGGATGAGATCCTTCAGGCAGCTCATCAGTGTTGACCGAGGCAGGGGCGACCGCGGCTCGATGGCGGTCGAGTTCGTGGTCGCGGCGCCCGCCCTCGTGCTGCTCCTGCTGCTGGTGAGCGCGGGCGGCCAGTGGCTCAACCTGACCGGGAAGGTGGGCTCGGCCACCCGGGACGCGGTCCGGGCGGCGTCAGTGGCCCGCACCTTCGCCGACGCGCAGGCCAACGCGCAGGCCGCGGCCCAAACCGACCTGGGCGGCGTGTGCACAGCAGGCGCGCCGGCCACCACGGTCAAGCTGTTCGCCAACGGCGCGCCGGTGGGCCCGGCCGGCTTCGCCGGCGCGCAGGACATCGAGGTCACCGTGTCGTGCGTGGCCAGCCTCGCGGTCTTCCACGTCATCGGCTTCCCGGTCAGCCAGACCTTCGGCGACACCGCGGCCGCGCCGCTGGACCCCTTCGTGGACAGGGGCTGATGATGCGGCTACGGGACGACCGCGGCTCGGTGTCGCTCTGGGTGGTGATCTTCGCGTTCGTGACGCTGGCGCTGCTGATCCTGATCGTGGACGGCGGCCAGGTGATCGTGGCCAAGTCCCGGGCCGCGGACATCGCCGAGCAGGCCGCCCGCGCCGCGGCCGACGACATCAACCCGGCCACGCTCAGGCAGGGCCAGGTGGCGATCGCCGCCGGGGCGTGCGACACGCCCGGCCCGGCCAGCGATCTCGTCTCCACCTACCAGAAGGGAGTCGGCGTGACGGCGTCGATGCAAGGCTGCACCATCGGCACCGGCCTTCAAGGCGCCCCGGACGTGACCGTGCGGGTGCAGGTGTCGATGACCCCGTTCATCCCGGTCAACCCGTTCGGCACCATCAACGTGTCGGCGTCGGAGACGGCCTTCCTGGCCTGCGGCACCGCTGACGCCCGGGTGGCCTGCTGATGGCGCCGCCGATTCCCGGGTTGCGGCAGCCGGTCCGGATCAGGCGCCGGACGCCGGGCGACGTGCTGGCCGGCATCGCCGCCATCATCCTGCTCACCGCGCTGACCATCGGGGTGCCGATCGCGCTCGTCACCGTGGTGGGCCTGCCGCTGCCGCATACGTTGCCGAAGCTGAGCGCGCTGACCAGCCAGCTCGACATCACCGCGATCCTGCGCATCCTGTCGGTGATCGTCTGGCTGGCCTGGATCCAGCTGGTGTGGTGCGTGCTGGTCGAGATCAAGGCCGCGGTCAGCCACACCGGGACCCGGCCGCGGGTCCCGCTGTCCGGCGCCACCCAGTCCGCCGCGCACCGGCTGGTGACCGCGGCGCTGCTGCTGTTCACCGCGGCCGCCGCGCTCACGCCCGCGGTCATCAGCCACGGCCCGCCCCGCCCCGCCCACTCGGTATCCGCTCAGGTCACCCCGGCCATACCGGTGAGCGCCCCGGTCGCGACCGAGGCGGCGCACGCGCACGCGGCCCCCAACGCCGACAAGGCGTACCTGGTCAAGCCGCCGGTCGGCCGGTTCCACGAGTCGCTGTGGGAGATCGCGCACAACCACCTCGGCGACGGCCGCCGCTACCGGGAGATCTTCGAGCTGAATAAGGAGCGCGTCCAGCCGGACGGATCCAAGCTCACCATCGCCAGCCTGATCAGGCCGGGCTGGGTGCTGCTGATGCCCAAGGACGCGCACGGCCCGGGCATCCACGCGGTCACGCCCAGGCTGGCAGGCGAGCTCGGCCTCACCACGCATTCCGCCGGGCCGGGCGGCGGGCCCAGCGGCGGGCCCAGCGGCAGGCAGGGCGCCGGCCCAGACGCCGAGCTGCCCGTCGTCCAGGCCCCCGCCGGGTCCGTTCGGGATAATGGGATCTTCGCGGCGCCGGCCGCGGCCGCCGGGCAGACCCTGGCCTGGCCCTACGAGCTGTCCGCGGCCTCGCTGCTGGCCGCCGGGGTGCTGGCCGCGCTCGGCCGGCGGCGGCGGGAGCAGCTGTGGCGGCGGGCGTTCGGCCGCCGGATCGCCGGTCCCGACCCCGACGCGGCGCTGGCCGAGACCGCGCTGCGGCTCGGCGCGGACGACCCCGCGGTGCGGATGCTCGACACCGGCCTGCGCTACCTGTCCCGGCAGCTCGCCGCCCGGGACCGGACGCCGCCGACGGTGTTCGCGGCCCATCTGGGCCACCAGAACCTGGACCTGTGGATCGCCCCGCCCGACCCGAACCCGCCGCACCCGTGGCAGGCCGCCGACGGCGGCCAGCTGTGGCGGCTGCCGTACGCGGCCATCGCCGGCCTCGACGCGCCGGAGACCGGCCTGGAGATGGGCAGGGCGCCGGCCGCCCTGGCGCCGTACCCGGGCCTGGTGTCGCTCGGCACCAACGAGACCGGCCGGATCCTGGTGGACCTGGAGGTGGCGCACGGGCTGATCGCGGTCCGCGGGCCGCGCCAGGTGGTGCAGGCCGCCCTGTCGGCGCTCGCCGTCGAGCTGGTGACGAACCGGTGGTCCGATCAGATGCAGGTCATGCTCATCGGTTTCGGCGACGGACTCGCGGAGATTTCTCCCGAACGGGTACGGGTGGTCCGCACCCTCGACGAGGCCCTGCCCGAGCTGGAGAAACGCGCCGCCGAGATCAGGGACGCGATGGCGTCGGCCGGCCTCGACTCGGTGCTGACCGGCCGGGCCCAGGGTGCTGACGCCGCCATGTGGGCGCCGCACTACCTGATCATGGGCGTGCCGTCGACGCAGGCCCAGGCGGAGCGGCTGCTGGCGCTGGCCAGGAGCCGGTACCGGATGGCGGCCGGCTACGTGATCGCGGGCGACGTCCGCGGCGCGACCTGGACCTGGGACCTGTCGCCTGAGGGGCGGCTGCAGGCCGCCGTGCTCGGCTTCGAGCTGGACGCCCAGCTGCTGCCGCCGGAGCAGTACGCGGCGATGGTCAAGCTGTTCCGCGGCACCGCCGCGGACGCGGACGCCCCGCTGGCCGCCCTGTCGGCCGCGGGGGCGGCGCCCGCCGCTCACCTGGTGCCCGGCACGGCGATGCCGGTCGAGATCGGGCTGCTCGGGCAGGTAGCCGTCCAGGCGCCGGGCCCGCTCGAGCCGGACCGGCTCGCCCTGGCCACCGAACTCGTCGTGTACCTGGCCGCGCACCCCGACGGCGTGCACGCCAACGTGCTGGCCGGCGCGGTCTGGCCGCGCGGGGTATCCCCTGAGGTGCGCGACGCGGCGCTGTCCCGGGTGCACTCCTGGCTGGGCACGGACGCCGGCGGCCAGCCCAACCTGCTCACTGACGCCTCGGGCCGGCTCCGCCTCGGCCCCGGCGCCAGGATCGACTGGCAGGTCTTCCGCGCCCTGTTCATGCAGGCCAGCCAGGCCGCGGCGGCGTCAGAACCGGCCGCCGAGGCGGGCTACCTGGAGCGCGCGCTGACCCTGGTCCGCGGCCAGTTCCTCGACGGGCGCGATCCGGCCAGGTACGCGTGGCTGGCCACGGACGAGATCGAGTACGAGGTCACCGCGGCAGTGGCCGACGCCGCGCACCGGCTGTCCGCGCTGCGGCTGGCCGCGGGCGACGCGGACGGGGCCAGCCAGGCGGCGCGGGCCGGCCTGCGGCTCGCGTTCAACGACGAGATCCTCTGGCGCGACCTGCTGACCGCCGCGCACGCCACCGGCCAGGAGCACGTGCTCCGCGCGGTGGTCGGCGAGATCTCCGCCCGGGTCGCGCTGGACGAGGTGATGCCGCGGATGGCACCGGAAACCGAGGCGCTCATCGACGAGCTCCTCCCGTCCTGGAGGACGTCAGCCGCATGAAACGCATCCCCGCCCGGCTTGCCGCCCGCGCGCGCCGCCCCGCCGCCTGCCTCCCGGTCGCCTGCCTCCCGGTCGCCTGCCTCGCCGCCGCGTGCCTCGCGCTGGCGGGCTGCAGCTCGGCGCCGCCGCCCGCGTTCAACCCGGGCGGCCCGGCGTCCACCGCCCCCGCGACGCCGATGGCGCAGTCGTCCGGACCCGGTTCGGTGATCATGCCCCCGTTCGGCGGCAACGCGCACGTCGTCATGACCAGCTGGCTGCCGAGGAACGCCGCCCTGGCCCGGGCCGTGCTGGCCGACAAGGACTACGAGCTGGCCTTCCTGTACGCCGAGTACACCGGCGGGAAGGCGCAGGACTGGACCTCCTACGTCAGCCAGACGATGGAGCTGCAGGTCAGGGGGGTACTGTCGCGTTCCGACGTGACGACGGAATCGTTCCGGGGCACGATCAGGATCTTCGACATGACGGTGATCCGCGACCCGGCCGTCCGCGCCGACGTGGACGTCTCGGCCTGCTTCGACAACTCCCGCGCCGTCAACACGAACCTCGGCACGGGGGCGGTCCTGCCGGGCCAGTCGCCGTCCGACGCCAACTACTACCGGTACACCGACCAGCTGGCGCGAACCCCGGCCGGCCAGTGGCAGGTGGTCTCGAACTATCCGCTCGTCTACTATCCGCGGGCCAAGGAGTGCAAGCCGTGAGATCCCCCTTCTCCTCCACACGCCTAGCCGTTCTCGCCGCGCTGGCCGGCCTGCTGCCCGCCCTCGCGGCCGCCGCCCCGGCCAGCGCGGCCGACGGGAGCTCGTCGGTCACCTGCTCGACCGGCAGCAGCTGCGAGATCCAGCTCGAGAACATGGTCCAGTTCGGCGGGAAGAACTACTCGCCGGGCGCGCACAACATGGTCGTCAACATCAACCCGCCGCCCTGCCTGTGGATTCCGCAGGGCGACGCGCACACCGGCAGCCAGGTCGTCATCGACTTCTACGGCAACACCGATCCGGGCCCGGGCGCGCTGTTCGACGGGCAGCACGCCTTCCAGGAGGCCAAGCAACTGGTCAACGCCAACCCGATGCCGGCCGGGACGTGGTACGAGCTGCCGGTCAACCCGAACGACACCCAGGCCCAGGTGAAGGAGTGCCTGAACCAGCCGCTGTTCTTCTGGGACGTGCCCGGCGCGCCGCTGCCCGGCATCCCGATACCGCCGGAGACGCTGGCCCAGCTCGCCCTGGCCAAGATGAACGTCCCGGGCGCCGGCCAGATGAAGCTGAGCCCGAAGAACGGGAACAGCTTCTCCAACCTGCCCACGTTCGCCCGGGTGACGCTGAGCTTCCGGCCCGAGTTCGGGCCCGGCGGCCTGCCGTACGTGACCGACAACGCCCGGCTCGGCAACCAGGCCGCCACGGTGTGGGTGGAGGCGACGCCGCTGCAGCTTTCCACCAACGACAACGCGGCCCGGCTGGATACCGGCGGCTGCGGGTACCTGGGTTCGGCCATGATGGTCCGCAACCCGCGGGCGGTGGCCAGCACCGGCGCGAACGGCACGGCCGACTGCGGCGTCACCTTCCGCCAGCCCGGTCAGTGGACCATCACCGCCACGCTGACCTGGCACGCCTGCTGGGTCGTCGGCGTGGTCAACGGCCCGCCCCCGGCCAACTGCGCCCCGGTCCCCGGCGCCGACCTCAACCCGGCCAACTGGGCCCGCAACGTGAACGTCCACGAAATCCAGGCCGCCAACGGCGCCGGCTAACCCAGCGGCATCGCGATCGTGGATCGTTATACCTGCCATGGCAGGTATAACGATCCACGATCATGGTCGGCCCGGGCTCAGCAACGTCCTACCCGGTGATCGTGGGGTCGAAGAGGCGCAGGGTGTGCGCCTTGGCCGCGGCCTCGCCGCGGCTGGCCACGCCCAGCTTGCCCAGGATGTTGGATACGTGCACACTGGCCGTCTTGGGCGAGATGAACAGCTCGGCGGCGATCTCCCGGTTGCTGCGCCCGGCCGCGACCAGGCGGAGCACCTCGAGCTCGCGTTCGGTCAGGCTCAGCGCGCCGTCACCGTAACCCGGGCCGCCGGGGACAGCGCCGCCCGGCCCAGCGCTGCCCGGCCCAGCGCTGGCGGGCGCCTCGTCGCGGGCCAGCCGGATCCTGGCGCGCCGCGCGAGGATCGCGATCTGCTCGCCGAGCGGGTGCGCCGCGAGCCCGGCCGCCAGCAGGGCCGCGCGCTGCAGCCGCTCCGCCGCGCCGTCCCGGTCGCCGCAGGCCAGCGCGGCCTCCGCCGCGCGCAGCAGCGTCTCGCCGAGGGGATACGGCTCGCTCAGGCCGGCCCACGCGGCGGCGGCCTGATCCCAGCCGGCGAGCAGCCCCGCGGCCTCGCTGCCACTGTTCCCCGCGGCCTCGCCGTCGGCTCCGTCGGCCCGGTCGGCGCCGGGGGAGGCCGCGAGCAGGCGGGCGGCGTCCGCGTCGGCCGCCGCGAAGGTCAGCTGGCTGGCCCGCTGGGCGGGGCCGAACGTCTCCAGCTTCTCCGCGACCGTGCGCAGCCGCTCGGCGATCGCGGCGGCGTCGGCGCCGAGCCGCTCGTCGCGGGAAGCCCCGGCCAGCCGGGCGGCGGCCAGCACCGCCCCGGCCCCGGCCACCACGACCGGCCAGGCGTACCGCGGGCTGCTGCCGGACAGCTCGAAGCGGTCCATGACCTGCGAGGCGGCAGAGAGCGCGGCGGCCGGGCCGTCCTGGGCCAGCGTGAACCCGATCTCCAGCCGGGCCAGCGGAAGCTGGTGCTGGTCCTCGTAGCGGGCCGAACGCAGCGCGTCGCGGGCCGTCAGCACGTTCTGCGCCGCCGCGGCCAGGTCCCCCCGGGCCAGGATGATGGAGCCGGTGATGACGTGCAGCAGGGCCCGGTTCAGCGGCCCGGGGGCGAGGTAGCGGTCCGTGGCCCCGGTGGCGATGGCCAGGGCCTCGTCCCAGCGGCCGAGCGCGAACAGCGGTTCGGCCTGGTTGATGGCGAGCACGCTGCCCGAGGTGCGGGACAGCAGCTGAGCGTCCGCGCTCGCGGTGGCGCGGCGGGCCGCCTCTGCGGCGCGTTCGTGCTCCCCGGCGCCCTCGAGCAGGTGGGATTCGTTGACCGCCGCGTGCAGCAGCGCTTCGTCGGCCCCCCGGCGCTCGGCCATGTCGCGGGCCTGCGCGATCAGCTCGAGCGGACCGCTGTCCGAGGCGGCCTGCTGGCCTGGGTCGGCGTTGAACATGGCCAGCGTCAGCAGCGCGTTCGCCTCGCTGGCCTCGTCGCCGCCCTGGCGCGCGAGCGCCAGGGCCTCCTCGGCGTAGGACCGCTCGTTGGTGATCTGGGGCGGGCAGTGGGCCAGCGCGAGCAGGATCTCCACCCGGGTCAGCGGCGACACGTCCGCGGGCACGTGCTCCAGGGCGTCTTCCAGATCCCGGGCGTAGTCCTTGCGGCCCAGCTTCATCCGGAAGTGGCCGCGGCGGCCGAGCAGCCTGGCCACCCGGACCGGTTCGGCGGCCGGGTCGAGTTCCCGCAGCGCCGACGTCGCCAGCGCGATGCCGCGCTCGAACTCCCCGGCGTCGTGCGCCGCCGCGATGGCCTCGTCCAGGACCTGGGTGTGGTCCGCGCCGATCCGCTCGGCGGCGTCCGGCACCTGATCCCACAGTTCGAGCACACGGGCCAGCAGCGAGAGCCGCTCGGCGGCCGCGACCGCCCGGCCCGCCTGCGCCGCCGCCCGCCAGGCGCCGATCAGCGCCCAGGTCGAGTCGTGCGCCGAGTGCCAGTGATGCGCCATCTCGATGGCGGCCCGGCCGGGCGGAACCAGCGCCGGGTCGGCGTCGATGGCCTCGGCGAAGCGGCTGTGCAGGCGGCCGTGCTCACCGGGCAGCAGGTCCTCGTGCACCGCCTCGCGGATCAGCTCGTGCCGGAACGCGTAGCCGTCACCCCGGGGGTGCAGCACGTTGGCGAGCACCGCGGGCCGGACCGCGCGGGTCAGCGCCGCGTCGTCCAGGCCGGCCACCGCGCCGAGCAGCGCGTGCCCGGTCGTCTCGCCGCCGGCGCTGGCGACCCGCAGCATCTCCTGGGTGTCTTCCGGCAGCCTGCGGACGCTCTCGAGCACCAGGTCGCGGAGGGATTCCGGCAGTTCCTCGCTCAGCTCGCCGTCACAGCAGAGCAGGGCCTCGACGAAGAGCGGGTTGCCCTCGGAGCGGTGGTACAACGCGTCGGCCAGGTCGCCGGCCGGCTGGCGGCCGAGGATGCGGACGACCAGCTCATCGGTATCGTGCCTGGCCAGCCGGGGCAGCTCGATCCGCTCCACCCAGGCGATCCGGTCCAGCGCGGCCAGCAGCGGCCGCAGCGGATGGGTGCGGTGCAGCTCGTCGGAGCGGAACGTGACCACGACGAGCAGCCCGCTGAGGGCGCGCTGGTTGCCGATCAGGAACGTCAGCAGGTCCCGGCTCGACCGGTCGGCCCAGTGCGCGTCCTCGATCACCAGGACCACCGGCGAGTGCCTGGTCAGGTGGTCCAGCGCGCTGAGCACCTCCTCGAACAGCCGCGCCCTGGCCTCGGCCGGGTCACCGCTGGTGTCCGGCTCGCCGAGCTCGGGCAGCAACCGGGCCAGCCCCCGCGTGGTCCGGCCGGGCAGCATCGAGGCCACCGCGTCTGCGCCCATCTCGTGCACCAGGTCACGCAGCACCGCGGTGAACGGCGCGAACGGCAGCCCGTCGGTGCCCAGCGCCAGGCAGCCGCCGGTCAGCACCCGGGCGCCCGCCAGCGCCGCGGTCCGGCCGAACTCGCTGACCAGCCTGGATTTACCTACGCCCGCTTCCCCGCCCAGCAGTACGGCAGACGGACCGCCCTGGCGCACGCTCGCGAAAGCGGCTTCCAGGGCGGCCATCTGCTCGTCCCGCCCGACCAGGACAGGACTGGAGGCTCGCCCGCTCATCTCTGGAGTCAGCATCCCACGAGGGTCTGACATTCCGGAAAGGTCGCCGGCGATGGATGGGGCGTTCACCGTCGCCTCAGGCAGCGTGATGCGCGACGGGCGCCTGGCCCCTCTCGCTGGCCGCCTGGTGCCCGGCCGGCTCACTACGGAACGATCCGTCCACGTAGTCAGGGATGGCGGGCAGGACGACGACGGCCGCCTCGTCCGCCGCGGCGCGCCCGCGGCGGCTCCGGATCGCCATCCGGGCGAGCCTGGCCTGCTGCGCCCGCGCCCGCAGCTCGCGGCCGCGCTGGGCGTTCAGTTCCCGCAGAAACTCGGGATGCATGGTTCCTCCTCGGCCCGGGAACCTCGTCTGGCTCCCTACATCCTCAAGATTCGCGGTAAGGCCCCACCCCCCACATCGGACGAATGCCCTATCTTCGGCCGTCAGCCGGGCTTAGGCCCAGCTAAGCCGAACGTCACCGGCCTAAGCCGTCTTAGCCCAGGTCAGAACCGGTAAGACACGGCGGCGCAGCGGCCCGGCAGTGACGTGGCTCACCAGGCGGCCAGTGCTCACCAGGCGGCCAGTGCTCACCAGGCGGCCAGTGCTCACCAGGCGGTCAGGGTGAGGTCGAAGCTGTACCGCGACGCGCGGTAGACGTGGCGACCGTGCTCCACCGCCCGTCCCTGTTCGTCGTAGGCCGAACGTTCCATGGTCAGCAGCGGCGCTCCCCGCCGCTCGCCGAGCGCGCGGGCCTCGGCTGCGGTCGCGGTCCGCGCCCCGATGGCCTGCTTGGCGATCCGCATGCTGATGCCGTTCGCCCGGAACAGGTTGTAGAGCCCTCCTCCCTCCAGGTCCGCCGGGGTGAGGCGCATCAGGTCCGCCGGGACGTGGTTGCGCATCAGCGCGAGCGGCTCGGCGTCGGCATAGCGCAGCCGCTCGAAGACGTACACCGGCGTCCCGGCGGGGATGCCGAGCGTGACCGCGAGGGCGTCGGGCGCCGCCTCGGTCCGGAAGCTGACCACCGTGGTGGACGGCGCCCGGCGGGTCTTGGCCAGGTCGTCGTAGAGGCTGGTCAGCTCGACGTCGCGGGTGACCTTCGCGTGCACGACCTGCGTCCCGATCCCGCGCTTGCGGACCAGCAGGCCGCGGCCGACGAGGTACTCGATCGCCCGTCGCATCGTCTGCCGGGACAAGCCGAGCCCCTCGGCCAGGTCGGTTTCGTTCTCGAGCCGCGTCCCCATCGGCAGTTCGCCGGACTCGATCATGTGTTCCAGGTGCTGTGCCGCCTGGAAGTACAGCGGGACCGGGCTGCTCCGGTCGACCCGGATGGGCATGGCGGCACGGTTCACGGACAGCTCTCTCGCGGCGGTCAATCCGATCCGATAACGATCTCATCCCATTATGTCATCACCTCGCTCGATTGCTAGCAGATGAGGACGTAAATATGTCAAGACATACTCTTGACCTGACCGAAACGCGGGCGTAAAACGTTAGCAATACCGCTTCCTGCGCGAACCTCCGGGAAAGGGAGTCAGACCTGATGCACGTGCGACCCTCCGGCCACGGGTTCGAGGTGCTCACCATGGGCCGGATCGGGGTGGACCTGTATCCGCAGCAGGTCGGCGTGGGGCTCGATGAGGTGGAGAGCTTCGGCAAGTACCTCGGCGGCAGCGCGTCCAACGTGGCGGTCGCGGCGGCCAGGTACGGGCGGCGCACGGCGGTCATCACGCGCACCGGCGAGGACCCGTTCGGCCGGTTCCTGCACCAGGCGCTGCGCGGCTACGGCGTCGACGACCGGTACGTCACCGCCGTCCCCCACCTGCCCACGCCGGTGACGTTCTGCGAGATCTTCCCGCCGGATGACTTCCCGCTGTACTTCTACCGCTGGCCGAAGGCGCCGGACCTGGAGATCTACCGCGAGGAGCTGGACCTGGACGCGATCCGCGCGGCGGGCGTGTTCTGGGTGACGGTCACCGGGCTGTCGCAGGAGCCGAGCCGCACCGCCACCCTGGCCGCGCTTGAGGCGCGCGCCAAGAAGGACATCACCGTCCTGGACCTGGACTACCGGCCGATGTTCTGGCCGTCCCGCGAGGAGGCCCGCCGCTGGGTGCAGCAGGCCCTGCCGCACGTGACCGTCGCGGTGGGCAACCTCGACGAGTGCGAGACGGCGGTGGGGGAGCGGGAGCCCCTGGCCGCGGCGCAGGCGCTGCACGAGTTCGGCGTCGGCCTGGCCGTCGTCAAGCAGGGCCCCAAGGGGGTGCTTGCGCATGACGGCAAAACCGCGACCGAGGTACCGCCGGTGCCGGTCAACGTCCTGAACGGCCTCGGCGCCGGCGACGCGTTCGGCGGGGCGCTGTGCCACGGGCTGCTGGCCGGCTGGGACATCGAGCGCGTGATGCGCTTCGCGAACGCCGCCGGGGCCATCGTGGCGTCGCGGCTCGCCTGCTCGGACGCCATGCCGACGGCGGCCGAGGTGGACGGGCTCCTGGC
>Ga0137380_10001742_pt1 | contig 17994 bp, 19 predicted proteins | sample SagtaG_17_FD_104809 | JGI IMG/M metagenome (GOLD analysis project Ga0137380, IMG submission 104809) | Vadose zone soil microbial communities from Sagehorn Ranch, Mendocino, California, USA - Sage2_L_100_16 metaG | ecosystem: Environmental > Terrestrial > Soil > Vadose zone | place: USA...
AGTTCCTCCGGTGAGCACGGGACAGGCTGCCGTACGCTCACCGGATGCGGAAAGAGCGGGGCCGTTCCCCTTCAGCTGCGGCCAGTGAAAGCGGACACCGACGCCTGGGGCGGCTCGCTCGGTGAAAGCGTGCGTTACCGGGCCTGGTCGCCACACCCCCAATCTGGCTAGTTCCCGGTTGTCACGGTGTGCAGCACGGCGTCGTTCCGCGATGGATGAGCACCAGACTGGCCACTGGATGGGCAGCTCAACGGTGGCAGGCAGCAGGCCACAGCATGGGCTGGCGGCTGGTGCCGGCCTGGGCGCCGCGCATGCCGTGATCGGGCTGGCGCTGACTGCGGACAGGCAGATCCGGGAAGTGGGCGAGTGAATCAAGGACGGTCTCTTCAGCCTCGGCGGCAACCGGCCCGGTGCGCCGTGGCGCAGGTTAGCGGCTGTCCCGCCCGTCGCGCGGCCGCGGCGGTCCGATGCCGAGCCCGGTGATACGGGCGTGACATGTCCGCCAGCAGCGCTACCGAATGACAGCGTCCATGACTCCCCTGGGAGAGCACGGCGGGGATCAGAACCGCGGCTGATGCGTGGTTACGAGACGGGCACATGCATCCGGTACGAGGACTTACACGGCCATGATCAGTAACCACGCATGAACGACAGTTCCGCCACTCCCGCGCGGGCGATGAATACCAGAGGGATGCTTTGCCCAATGATGTCCGGCGGGTGCTGGTGCCGGGAGTGGGGGGACCGGGGTTGGCCGTCGTCCGACTGGTCCTCTTTGACCGGGCTCTGCGTCGCGCGGTCGGCGGTGGATGTCCAGGGTGAAGATGGATCTGCTTTGCCCGAGGTCAGCCCGGCGGACCGCGTCCGCGGTCTCTAGTGGTTAGCCTGCGGCGCGACCGCGTGCTCGCCGGCGGGCCAGATGGTCCAGCCTTGCGCGGATAGCGCCGACCAGTGGTGGCTTGCGCAGTACCTGCACAGGTAAAGCTCGCCCTGACGGTCCACGCGGTACGCCGCTCGGACCGCGGGGCCGCACCGATCACAGGTCTGGTTCACCTCGTGTCTCCCGTCGTTTAGCTGCGCGGCAAGTAGACCGTGCTCCCCGATCTCGGCCGCTGCATCATGCTGAGTGCTCACCACGACGGTCTCCATCCCTGGCTGGGTGTGGCCCACGCGCCGCGGCCGTGCTCGATGATGCCGTGGGCGACGGTCTGGGTGAAGAAGATCCCGGTCCAGCTCGAGGCAGGAGTCGTAGAACGGGCCGTCGTGCTCCAGGAACGGCCTGGGATGAAGAATCCGGCGGCGTTGACCAGCGGGGTCGCGTCGGCGTGCTCGTCGGCCAGCTGCCGCCGACCACCAGCTTGTGGCCCGCGAAGTTCGCCGTCGTTCCAAGCGTTCCCTCCTAGTAGCTGCGCATGGGCAGCTCTGCTGGTTGCATACGAGCAAGCCTGGACGCCCTGCCCGCCTCGCACACCGTCAAATCAGGTACTTGTTAGAGTCCGTCGGCTCGAGCGAGACCTGGTGCGCGAAGGCGAACATTGATAGCGATCCCCTCGTCAGGGCGGCTGCCGCAGTCTGAGGCCGGGGCGCCTGACGCAGGCACGCCGCCCGGTCGACTTGGGGATGACTTCGGTTCGAGCGTGACTGCAATGGCGTCCTGCGGGCGCCCCGCACGCAACCTTGGCCGCGATCATCTGGCTGGCCGTCGCCGCCGTGCTGACCGTCGGGCCCTCCTACGCGCTCCTGCTCACCCTGCAAGGCCGCCAGGTTCTGCGGGCAAGCCAAACGCAAGGAACCGGCCCCGTCAGCCCGGGCACCCGAACGTCCCCAGCCGCCGGATCATCCGGACAGCATCGCCAATCACCGCCTCGGCAGGCCGCGGCAGCCGGGCCACCACTGCGGGTCTCGCCGCCCTCACCCGCCGCCGAAACCGCTGACCCTCGCACCGGGCGGCCAGCGCCACGCCGACGTGCACGGTGGAGCGCCAACAGGCGCACGCCGGCGTACGCGGGACCTCAGCGGCGCACGGTGAAGTCAGAGGCCACCGGCCGGTCCGTGTCACCCAGCGAGTTACCGAGGCTGCCCGGACCGGGCCATCGCGTCCAGGCCGGCGGCAGCGCGCTGGGCGGCCCGTTCGTCGAAGAGATACGGAACTGCGTTGGCCACGGCCATGTCAGGCAGGCGTGACCCGCCGGCCGCGGCGGCCATCGCGATATGCCGCAGGGCGAACTCGTGAATGACCACCAGCGTGACCGTTTCCGTTCTGGCCAGAAGGCGCCGCAGCGCATTCGCGTGGCGACGGAGCGCATCCGCGGGGCTTTCGCCATGAGGGAAGCGGCTGTCCGGGGCGTGCAGGTGCTTCCAGGACCGGTAGGCCTGGATTGGCGCGCCATCGAGGTCCCCGGCCTGGAGTTCGTCGAAGCCGGGTTCGATCAGAACAGGTATCTGCCGGCCGTGCAGGGCGATGTCGATCGTTTGCCGGGTGCGCAGAAGGCGCGTGCCGACGGCCAGGTCCACGGGCACGTTGGCGAGCAGCGCGCCGAGGGCACGCGCTTGTACTCGCCCTCGGGCAGTCAGCGCGACTGGGCGCGACGGGTCGCTGCTGAGCACGTGCGCGGCGTTCGCTGTCGACTCGGCGTGGCGGGCGAAGACATACAGCCGGAATACCTCAGCCGGCATCGCCGGTCTCCTTCCCCTGGTACACAGCGCATCGAAAGGCCGTCTGCGGCTCGGTCGGCATGCATGCCCCGGACATCGTGAAGGGCGGGATTATCGAGCCTCGCACGTTTCGGGCGGCGCATCGGACACGGAATCACGCAGATGTGCGGTGCGCCGCGCAATTGGCCAGGCGCCCCATGTAGTGCAGGACGCGGAGATGCTTTTCCATCTCCAGGGCCGCCCCTTCAAAGTCCCCGCCGCTTAGGTGCGCGAGAAGGCGCTGTCGTGAGCTGGTGATCATCCCGTCCGCCGCGCGCCCGGCCGCGATCATGAGGTCATAGGCGAGCCCGGCCCCGCTGCTGAGCACTCTTCCCACGAGCGGCTCATTGACCGAGTCCGCCAGCAGGTTGAAGATTTCGGCGTGCGCCGCCGCCTTGCGGTCCCACCAAAACGCAGCCGGAATGCGGCACGCTTGCTCAATGCTGTCGTGCAAGGCTTTCAGATGCAGGGCCGTCATCTGCCCGCAGGCGTAACGGACGGCGCTTACCTGCAGCTCGATCAGTTCACCGGTCATCAGGTCTCCTTAACTCCTTGTCCTCGGCCCGCCACGAAGACCCGCCGCTGCGGGATGCGAAGGGCGGGATGGGCGGACGTGACAGGCCGAAATGCGCGGCATGAATTCAGGGTCACGGTCATCCCGACCGTCCACATCATCAAGGCAGCTACCTTCAGGGGCAGGCCGGTCGGCGCGGTCAGCGACAAGGCGCTGAGGAAGCATTTAGCGCCGTAGCTAAGCCTCGATCGGCCGGCCGATGCCTGGAGTCACTTGTCACGGGCGTCGAAGTGCCCGCCGAGGTTGTTCAGCCGAGGTACTTCATGCTCATCGCAAAGCATTCAAGGTGCCAGCCAGGAGCACTTCCCCCGGGGACCTGGCGGTGACCTGGTGTACCTGGCCAACGCCGGCAACGGCGGCAGCGACTATACCGGCTTCCGGCTTACTCCCGACGGCGGCCTGCGGCCGATCCCCGGGTCGACCGTGGCGCTGCCATCCGGTTCCCAGCCGGGCGACATGCTGTTCAACGGCACCGGCACCAACCTCGTCGGGACTCGGGTGGGGACAGCCCTGATCGACAGCTTCACGGTCCGCCCCGACGACCGCCTGACCGCGGCGCCGGGATCGCCGTTCCCGGCGCAGGGCCTTGGTCCGCTCGGCAGCGAGTTCCGCCCGACCAACCCCAGTCAGCTGTTCGTGTCCAACGCCCACAACGGCATCGGCCTGGGCACGGTCTCGGCGTTCACCATTCCCCGGACGGCACGCTGACCCCGATCGGAACCTCCCCGTTCGCCGATGGCCAGACCGCTCCGTGCTGGGTGGAGATCAGCCACGATGGCCGGTTCCTGCTCACCGTGAATACCCCATCGGGAACGATCTCCCGCTACTCGATCGATTCCGGCGGCGCGCTGAGGCTGCTGGGCAGCACCCAGGTCTGCGGCACCGGCGTCGCCGCGGTAGACGCGCGGCTGAGCCCGGACGGCCGCTACCTGTTCGTCGATGAGAGCAAGGCCGACGCCGTCGGCGCGTTCGCCGTGCAGGCGGCAACCTGACCGAACTGGTCACCTCCCCTACCTCGTTGCCCGGCCCCGGCGCTCCCGCCGGCATCGTCGTCACCTAGCTCTCGCCGCTGCCAGCACAGACGGCGGCAATGCGCCACGGTCCGTTCGGGTTAAGGTCCTTATTCTCCCGAACGGACCGTGGTATCTGCTCCGGCGACAGCGCGGGCCCCGGGCCTGGCCGCGGCATGATGGCCTTAGGCGTCGCCGGGCAGGACCCGGTGGAGCAGGCTGCGCGAGCTGATACCGAGCTCGGTGAAGACCTTGCCGCCGCGCCAGCCGCATTGCGGTCTCATCCCCCGCCGCAGGCCGGTGAACTCGGCCAGCAGCACGGTCGTGGGCAGCGCGATCCCCAGGCAGGCCAGGATGATGTGGAACCCCAGCGTGGTGGCCATCTGTGCCCGAGCTGGAACTGCCTCACCGCTGACGTGCGCAGCGGCGAGCACAATCGCGCCATCGAAATTGCCGACGAGCAGGAACAGCTGGCCGCCTTGCCGCGGCTGGGCCGTCTCGGCCGGCGCGGCGACGTCGCCGGCGTCGTGTCGTTCCCGGCCGGGCCGGCCGGGCGGTGGGTCAACGGCCAGGTGGTCTACGCCAACGGCGGATTCGTCTGACCATCGCCCGGGATACCTGCGTGACAACCAACTCGACGACAGCCGTCCGGCACCACCGACCGAGAGTGAGAAAGGCATGTTGCTCGAAGGCAAGTCCATCGTGGTCACCGGCGGCAATACCGGCATCGGCGAGGCGATCGTGCTGGCCGCTGCCGCGGAAGGCGCGAACGTGGTCGTCGACTACGTCATGCACCCGGACTACAGGGCCGGGGTCATAGCCGCCGCCGGACGATCGGCTGCGCGGTCGGCGTGGGGGCTGACGCCTCGCGCACGGAGGACCTGCACCGGGTCATCCGGACCGCCGTGGAGAACTTCGACCTCGACGACCTCCACGACGCCGAGGACGTCGACGTCAGCGTCACCCGGCTCGCGCCGGACCTGGCCCACGCCACGCCTGGAACTGCTGCACTACCACGTGGGCTCAGGCGATCTGGCCATGGGTCGTGGTGTGACATCATTTGCTGCCGGCCAGCCGGCGGGCGGCGGCGGCGATGTGGCCTGCGTCGATGCCGGCCCACGCGAGCAGCTCCGGGCCGGTCCCGGAGCCTGGCATCTCGCGGACCGCGAGGTGCGCGACGGACAGGTCGCGCTGCCCGGCGGCGAGCAGGGCATCGGTGACCGCCGAGCCGAGCCCGCCTTCGGGGTGGTGGTCTTCGGCGATCACGATCCGCCCGCCGGTGGCCTGCGCCGCCGCGGTGATCGTGGCGGTGTCGATAGGCTTGACGCAGTAGCAGTCGATGACGCGGGCGCCGATGCCTTCGGCGTCAAGGATGTCCGCGGCGCGCAGGCATTCGTGCAGGGTGACGCCCGCGCCGATGAAGGTCACCTCGTCGTGCTCGCTGGTGCGGAGCACCTTGGAGCCGCCGACGGGGAAGGCCTCGCCGGCAGGGTAGAGGCCGGGGTAGGAGCCGCGGGTGGTGCGGATGTAGCTGATGCCCGCGGTGGCGGCCATCGCCTCGACGAGCGCGGCGGTGCTGGTGCCGTCGGCCGGGTACAGCACGGTGGATCCGTGCACCGCCCGCATCATGGCCAGGTCCTCCAGGCCCATCTGGGAGGGGCCGTCGGCGCCGATCTCGACGCCGGCATGCGAGCCGGCCAGCCGCAGGTCGACGCCGGAGATGGCGCCCATCCGGATGAAGTCATGGGCACGGGTCCAGAACGAGGCGAAGGTGGAGGCGAACGGACGGTAGCCGCGCACAGCCAGGCCAGTGGCGGCGGCCACCATCTGCTGCTCGGCGATGTACATCTCGAAGTACCGGTCCGGGTAGGCCTGGGCGAACTCGAGGGCAAAGGTGGAGTTCTTGACCTCGCCATCCAGTGCCACGACCTTCGGGTCACGGGCGCCCAGGGCAACCAGCGCGTCCCCGTAGGCCTTGCGGGTGGCCACCTTGTCGCCGACGGCGTACTCGGGCGATGCCGCGCCAGTGTCTGCTGGCGCGGCCGGCTGGTGGCTGGCGGGAACCGGCTCCGGGCGCGGGCCGCGCAGCACCAGGTTGCGGACGCCGCCGAGCTCGGCGATCGCCCGTTCGGCCATGTCCGGCGGGAAGGGCCTGCCGTGCCAGCCTTCCTTGTTCTCGACCTCGGAGAACCCGCGGCCCTTGACCGTCTTGGCCAGGATCACCGTGGCCTGCCCGCCGGCGATGCCGCCCTCGGCCGCGGCCAGGGCGCCGTCGATCTCGGCCAGGTCGTGACCGTCGATGACCATGACGCGGGCACCGAACGCCGCAGCGCGGGCGGCGTAGGCATCGAGGTCCCAGCCGAGCTCGGTCGGGCCGCTCTGCCCGAGCCGGTTGACGTCGACGATAACGATCAGGTTGGACAAGCTGTAATGGGAGGCCTTGTCCAGCGCCTCCCAGATCGAGCCCTCGGCCAGCTCGCTGTCGCCGCACAGCACCCAGACCCGGTACGGCAGCCGGTCCAGGTACTTGCCAGCCAGCGCGACCCCCACCCCGTCGGGCAGCCCCTGGCCGAGCGAGCCGGTGGCCATGTCCACCCAGGGCAGGACCGGGGTCGGGTGGCCCTCAAGGCGCTGCCCGAACCGCCGGTATCCGGTCATCAGCTCCTCCTCGGAGACGACGCCGACGGCCTTGAACACCGAGTACAGCAGCGGCGAGGCGTGGCCCTTGGAGAAGATCAGGTGGTCGTTGGCGGCCAGCCGCGGGTCGTCCCAGTCGTAGCGCAGGTGCCGGGTGACGAGCACGGCGAGCAGGTCGGCCGCCGACATGCTGGAGGTAGGGTGCCCCGAGCCTGCGCTGGTCGACGAGCGGACCGAGTCCACCCGGAGCTGCGCGGCCAGTTCGGCTACCACGTCGAGGCCGGTCCCGGACGTGACTGCGGTTGTGGTCATTGCTGAGTCCTGTCGTCGGCGGTGAACTTGCTAGGGGCGGTCGGCTGCTGAACAGGCTGAGCCTGCCTGCAACACGGGTTTAGCTTCATCGGTGATCCAGCGGACCACATCTTCAAGACAGCTATTAGTGTTGGCGAGCGGTCCGTATCGGCCGACGATGCGGAGTGCGAGCCCGGGGGGACAACCGTGCTGCACCAGCCGGGCGACCTGATGCCAGTCGAGGTGGTCGGCGTAGACCTCTGCCAGCGGCCCGGGGATCCCCAGACGCGTGAGCTGTGACACGCGCCAGCGGTGCACGTGCGACTCGCCGTGGTCGATGGTTTCGTAGCCGGTGGCGGGTGGTTCCATGGTTCATCCCTTTACTGTCGGGCGGTAGGCGACGAGTGTCGCGGTCGCCTTGTGCCGTTCGAAGAGGCGGGCCGATGTCCTCCACGGGCAGGCCCTTGGTCTCCGGCAGGAACCAGTAGACGAAGGCGATCGCGGCCAGCGCGAGGGCAGCGAAGCAGACCAGAACGCCGCCCAGGCTGATGGCGTTCCGAACAGCACGATGACGTGATTGTCCGGCCGCGGTCCCCGGTTCATGGCAGCCATGGGTCAGGCCTTCTTCTCCAGGTGCCCGCCGAACTCCGAGCGCAGCGCGGATAAGACCTTCCACGTGAACTCGCCGGCGTCGCGGGAGTCGAACCGCTCGTACAGCGACGCGGCGATCACCGACGCCGGCACGCCCTCGTCCACCGCGGCCAGCACCGTCCAGCGGCCTTCACCGGAATCGGACACGCGCCCGCTGAATTCCTCCAGGTCGGGCGACTTGGCGAAGGCGGCGGCGGTCAGGTCGATCAGCCAGGAACTGATCACGGAGCCCCGGCGCCACACCTCGGCCACCTGGCTCACGTCGATCTCGTACTGGTAGGCCCAGGGGTCGCGCAGCGGCGTGGTCTCCGCGTCGATTTCGTCCTGGTGCAGGCCTATGTCCGCGCCCCTGATGACCGACAGGCCCTCGGCGATCGCGGCCATCATGCCGTACTCGATGCCGTTGTGCACCATCTTGACGAAGTGGCCCGCTCCGGAAGGCCCGCAGTGCAGGTAACCCTGCTCGGCGGTGCCCCCGGGCTGCAAACCCGGCGTGGGCTGCGCACTGCCCTTGCCGGGCGCGATGGTCTTGAAGATGGGATCCACCCGCCGCACCGGCTCGTCCTCGCCGCCGATCATCAGGCAGTAGCCCCGGTCCAGGCCCCACACGCCGCCGCTCGTCCCGACGTCGATGAAGTGGATGCCGTCCCGCTTGAGATCGGCCGCCCGGCCGATGTCGTCCCGGTAGTAAGAGTTCCCGCCGTCGATCACGATGTCGTCGGCGTCCAGCAGCGGGCGCAGCTGATCGAGGGTGGACTGGACGACGCCGGCCGGGACCATGATCCAGATGTTGCGCGGCTTGTCCAGCTTGGCCACGAAGTCGGCCAGGCTCTCCGCGCCGGTCGCACCCTCGGCTGCCAGCCCCTTGACCACGTCCGGGTTCCGCTCGTAGGCCACGCACCGGTGGCCGTCGCGCATGAGCCGGCAGACGAGGTTCGAGCCCATCCGGCCGAGTCCGATCATCCCGAGCTGCATCGGCGTATCAGTTGGCATGGCTGGTCAGTCCTCCAGAACGTCAGCGTGCCTTCAGCCCGCCTGGGCGGGCGCATTGGAGATCGCGCGGGAGTTTTCGACTCCAACAGGGTGGCTAGCACCCTGGCGGCACACTTCCGATGTTCACGGCTGGCTTAGCGAGCCGACATCACATGATCAGGTGATTCGGTGCTAACACCGTTAACTGATAAGTCCATCAACTATGCGTTGAGCGCATTCATTGCTTGGGGTTGCTCGTCGCGTACTCCTAGGCACTAGCAGCCTTGAGGGTGTCGGCCACCAGGGGCGCGGGTGAAGCTGAACCCATGTCGCCGACGGGCTAGCGGGCTCTACTGCTGCAGGGCCCACCGGCCAGAAGGGCACCGCCCTGGGAAGTCCGCATTCCGGTCCGGCTGCCAATCGACACAGAGGATACAAGACGTGGAGGTGGGAGATGCAGGTAGCGGGGATTCGTACGGTGGGTGCCCGGGTGGAGCTGATCGAGGTGGGCGAGCCGCGGCCGCTGGCCGGTGACGAGGTGCTGCTCGAGGTGATGGCTGCGGGGGTGGGCAACTGGGATGAGTTCGTCCGGGCAGGCGGCTGGGATGTGGGGGGCGAACCGCCGATGGCGCTGGGCGTGGAGGCGGCGGGTACAGTGCTGGCGGCGGGGGAGGCGGTCCGCGAGTGGGCGCCCGGTGATGCGGTGATGACGCACCCGGTGCCGCTGCGGGACCAGGGGACCTGGGCGCCCCGGCTGATCGCCCCGGCCGCACTGCTCGCCCGCATCCCGCCCGCCGCCAGCTGGGCAGCCGCGGCCGCGTTCCCGGTGCCCGCGCTCACCGCCGCGCAGGTTCTCGGCGACGCGCTAGGCCTGCACGCCGGTGAGCAGCTCCTGGTCAACGGAGCCAGCGGGGTCACCGGCGGCCTGCTGGTCGCCCTAGCCGCGCTGCGCGGCGCGCGGGTCATCGCGACGGCCGGGCCGTCCAGCCGGCAGCGGGTGGCCGCGCTGGGGGCGGACGACGTGATCGACTACCACGACCCCGATTGGCCGGGCCAGGTCCGCGCGCTCACCGCAGGCCGCGGAGTGGCTGCGGCAGCCAACGCGGCCCCCGGCGGCGCCGCTACCGCGATCCGCGCGGTCGCCGACGGCGGGCGGCTGGCGACCATTACCTCGGACCCGCCCCGCCAGGAGCGCGGCATCACGGTCGCCAACGTCTACGTCCGCTCCGACGGATCCTTGCTGCGCCGGCTCGTGACGCATTTCGCCGCCGGGCAGCTGCACATCCCGGTCACCGCTTGCTACAGCCTCGCGGATGCCGCCCAGGCGCTCGTTCAGGCAACCGGCAGCCACACCCCCGGAGCCATCACCGTCACACCCCGGCCGTAGCGTTTCACGGTCCGTGGCGGCCGCAGCGCGCTCATAGCGGCCATCTACATCGTCTGCTATCTCAGCGTCGGGTTGTCGGCGGTGGTGGCAGGTGTCCTCGCCATGCGATCCGGGCTGCGCCCGACGCCCGTCGGCTACGGCATCGTCCTTGCCGTCCCGGCCGCTCCGCACCGGATATGGGTGCTCCTGCCATGACCCCTGAAGCCGTGACTCGTGATCACTCCCATGCCCTCCGGGAGGAGTCATGGATGCCGCCATGAGGCAGTATTCGTCAGCGCTGCTGACGGATATGCCGTTCAACAGGCTCGGCCACATCGCGATACCCGGCGGCGAAAAGCGCGTCGCGCATCAGCGGGCCAGGTTCACAGTCGGCGCCGAGCAACGTCGTCACGCCGCGGGTCTCGTACAGCAGGTACCCGACCTGGCCAAGGTCGTCCACGCTCTGCTGGCGCAACAGCGCGTGCACGTCCGCGGCTGTCAGGCCGGCCCGGCCAAGTTCACGAGCTTGTATCTCGCCCCGGGCGACCAGGACCCGGGGCGGATGGTCAATGAGACGGGCGATCCGGCTGTGCCGCCGGGCGAGCGCCACCAGGCGGTGCACGACCAGGAGGGTGACCAGGGCGACTGCGCCGGCAGCGAAGGACGCCGACGCCGCAGTCACGGTCCGGCTGATGATCGCGCCGATGGCGACGGCGACCGCGAAGTCGAACGCGCCGAGCTGGGCCAGCGTGCGCCGCTCTCCAAGCCGCAGGCCGATGACGGCCACTGCGAACATCAGGACAGCCTTGACCGCCACCCAGGCGAGAAGGTCCGTTCCGCCGACCAGTTCCAGCAACCGCATCATCCCTTCTGAACCTGCAGCCGGTCAGCTCATCTCCATCAGCGGGCCGTTCTGCGAGACATGCGTTCAGCTTCGCCGGGCCCCCGGAAGCCCACACCGTCAAGAGTGCTAGTGGCACTGTCCGCCCCGGCCAGCCGGTCACGGGCGCATCGGCCATCACCCTTGCCCACCAGAGTGCCGGCTTTGGCGAACCGGTGGGCGCCATCGCAGCCCCCAGCGAGCGCCGCAGGTCTTGCCGGAGTTCGGGCAGATCGCCGAGGACCCCATCGCCTGTCAACGTGGACGCCTCCGGCCGGAGGCAGTTGGGGTCCGAAGCAGGCCGATAGCCTGCTGCCCGCCGGCGATCGTGGCGCAGTCCGGCCGGATGAGGTCCGGGGACCAAGCACTACTGTCCGTTCGGCCCAAACAAACACCGCGCGATCAGGTCGGCGCTTCTTCGGTTCGTACGGCGGGGTCGGGAAGCGGCCGCGGACGTGTCGGCCGGGGATGGTCCGCGGCTGGCGATGGCTGGTGGTGCGCGGCCAGCAGGGACAGCACGCCCATGACGGCAGCGACGGCCGCGCAGGCCGCGAAGATCGCCGGCAGGCCGATGCCCGCGCTGGTCAGCGGCCCGACGCTGAACGCGGCCAGGCCGTAGCCAGCCTGGAAGCAGTGGATCATCGCCACCGGGGCGCCAGCCTCGGCTACACGCGGATCGCGGTACTTGAGCCCGGGACAGGGGCCCAGACGTCCTTCGACGGCTACGGCAGGGGAGTGTCTCGCCCATCACTTCGATGCCGAGTACCCGACTTTCCAGCTCGGGCCCAGTAGGTACCGGGCACGCGAGCAGGCAATGCACGATTACGCCCGTTCTCAGCGGGACTCGAAGCTGAGGACCGCACGGCGAGAACCTGCGAAGCGCTCCGACGTCCCAATTCCAGAGCCAAGCCGAACAGCAGGTGACTTACGAACTCCCATGCGAACGCGGCCTGCGGCAGGCGCCACGGAGGCTTCTGGATCCGCAGCAGCGGATCCCATATCGTGCCCGAGCTGGCCGAGGCGGCGGCCAGGACCGGTGACGTGGCGCTGGTCGAGGCCGCCATGGAGTGGCTGTCCGAACGCACGCGCGTGACCCCGACCGAATGGGTGCTTGGAATCGAAGCCCGCGCCCGCGCCCTGCTCTGCGACGGCGATGCGGCCGAGAGCTGTCACCGGGAGTCGATCGAGAGGCTGGGCCGGACCCGGGTCCGCGCGCACCTGGCCCGCGCGCACTTGCTCTACGGCGAGTGGCTGCGCCGCAAGCGCCGCCGCGGCGAGGCCCGGGAGCAGCTGCGCGCCGCTTACGAGATGCTGGACGCAATGGGCATCGGAGCGTTCGCCGAGCGGGCCCGGCGCGAGCTGAGGGCCACAGGCGAGACCGCCCGTAAGCGCACCATCGAGCACACCGTCGAGCTGACCGCCCAGGAGGCCCAGGTCGCGGGGCTGGCCCGGGACGGACTGTCGAACCCGGAGATCGGCGCCCGCCTGTTCATCAGCACGCGCACGGTCCAGTACCACCTAGGAAAGGTGTTCACGAAGCTGGGGATCAGCTCGCGCAGCCAGCTCTATCGCGCCCTGGCCGGCGACGCGGACACCATCCCGCCGCGCTACCCTGTCGGCGCAGCGCCCCCCGCTGCGAGGCCCGAAACCTCCTGCATCACGGCCGGGAGCGACGGTCTGTCTCCAGAAGTCGGGCCTCGCAGTCTAGGTATCGTCCCCGCCTGAGACCGCTGCGGGCGCGTCTGCAGGCGACCTCTACATGGTCAGTTAAACGGCGGTTCGTCGCCGATAGGTTCGACGAGGTCCAGCGGAACTGGCAGGCAGTGGCCGACCCGCTGACATCCCGTTATCCGGTATCCCCGCCAAGATCCTCACCCGCGCCTACCACCTGTGCGCCTACCCTGCCTGCCAACAGGCTGCAGGTCGCTACCGATTGGTTCAACGGCATCATCGAACATCGCCAATTCGTCCAGCTCAAGCTGATCCCCAGCGAGTACTCCGGTCTCACAGCAGCCGAGCACCGACATCTACTACCAGACAGCCCCTCTACGACGCCGTCGGTGCCATGAGCCCACGCGGGCACGGCAGGTTCAGGATCGGTGCCCCGGGAGCGGGGGATGACCTGCCGTTTTGCGGGCAACACAAAACCAACACAACTCCGGGCCCCGGGAAAGATCAACACGGGAATAACACAGACAAAACGGTACTGCCCGGCACCGGGCGGCACGCTTGCTAAAATGACCGTGTTAGCCCATGGCAGCCTTCATGCAGGCCAGACGGGCTGACAACATCTCAGGCATCCGTGATCCCCGGCTATGACAGGCCTTCTGTTAACCGGCAGGTCATGACTCTCAAGTTCTGCTGTCGTTCCCGCGGCTCAAGCCGAGTCTGCCGGAGTCTCCTGGAGGGCCGCGGGAAGCGGTACCTGCCGGGCATGGCTGATCCTGGCTCGCGCCCAGCGGCGGGAGGTTCGACCGAACATTTGTGCCAGCTTTCGCTCGGAAAGTGGATTTCCGGCCTGAACGCTCATCTGGTAAGCCGCTACCGCTTCGTCATTTACGTTATCTCCGGAATCTTCCCGCCTGAGGGTGTCGTCATTGCAGGCCTGCTGGCTCGTCCGCCTTCCTTTCTCGGCCGCTGAGCTAAATTCGTTCCGGCCATGATGCCCTCCGTCGGCCGCGGCTGGGTGCTCACTTGAGACTCCACGTTCCACCGTCCCAGCAGTGCGAATGAGCCAGACCAGGAGCTCATATGAACCCACGAGACTGACCGCAGGCCAGGCCGCGACCGCAGTTCCGACAGGACCATGTGACCAGCCCTGGGCCATGTTCGCCGTCAAAGTGGCCGCGATCCCCAGCCCGAGCAGCCAGCGGGCCAAGCGAGGCACGGGACTCCCGTGCCTCGCCGCGTACAAGATCACCATGCTAGAGGCGTAGACCAGGCCATCGATCGTGGCTGGTTCCAGCCGGGCGGTGAGGCCACTCTCGCCGTGGGTCCGTACGACCGCGTAGGCATGCCAGTACGACACATACGCGGCGACGCTCGCTACCGCGAGTACAGCGACCGCCGTGGAGATGCGAATAAGCCGGTCGATAGCGTTAGCCATGGCCACGTCGCAGCCATCGGTGAGCTGCGAGGAAGCGGTAAGCGTCGTCATCGCCCCGCCTCCGTTGCGTGCCTGGTGGAATGGGGATCGGGCATGAGCTGCTCCTCCATGATCAACTGGGAGGAATTTGGGAGGTCGCAACTAGCGCGGACCGCCCTGAATCTCTCCCAACTGTGCCGAAGAGAAGCCTCTGACCTGGCCTTCCACCGGAAAGCCGTGGCCAGGAAGATGGCCGGACCTCATTCACACCGAGGAGGTCACTGGTTCGATCCCAGTATCGCCCACACTCAGCTCACCGGCCGGTCGCGATGACGCGACCGGCCGTTTGCTGCCCGCACGGCCCTGAAACGCCGAAACGGGCTAAGTACAGAGCCGCCGGGCGCTTCCTGACGGCCTCGCGAGTGGCGGCCGAGGGGGACCTCAGTGCCGATCTCGTCGCGCGGTGACGTGGCTATGCGGGAGGCTCTCGGCTGCTCAGTGCATGGTGCCGTTCATCCCGGTGGACATGGCCAGGCCGACGAGGAGGATCAGGACAATGCCCAAGATCACCGCCGCCCAGCCGAGTATCAAGCCCGCGAGCGCCAGGCCAGCCCCCTGCTCGCCAGTACGCCTGACCTGGTGCCGGGCCACGTGACCGAACACGATCGCCGGGATGGTCGCCAGCGGCCCGAACATGAACTGCGCGAGCCCGCAGACGAGGCTCGCTATCGCGAGCCCGTTGGTCTTGGCCACCGGGGTCACCGCCACCGGGGTCACCGCGGCCGCCCGCGCGGCAGGCAGGTCGGTCACGAGCTGGTCCAGGTCGGCGTAGGTGCGCGCGGAGAAGGCGTTCTCCAGGCGGCCGTCGTACTCGTCCTTGGACAGCCGGCCTTCGCTGTAGGCCACGTTGAGGAATTCCACCACGCGGTCGCGGTCCGTGTCGGCAGCCCGCATCCGCCCCCGCTCGTCACCGGCGGCGAACGCCCGGGTGCGCCCGGCGGATTGGAGCACGCGAGGCACGGTCGTTCGCCGTCCGTACTCACGGTCCGCGATCCGCGGCAACGTGTCGGCGAGCGGCGGGGTGCCGTCGTCATTCATCTGCACCACCCCCAGCTTTGACGCTGCACCCGGGGCGCGGACGCGGCAAGTGCCGTTGGTCCCGGCGATAGTCCTGACAGGCGCCGCCCGCGGGACCGGGACGGCTCAGCCGCCGATCATGCTGGTGACCTTGAACGTGTTTCCCTTCGGCAGCAGGCCGAACCGGGTCATGGCACCCACCACGCGCTGGAGCCGCACCGCGTCAACCCCGAGCGGGAAGGCCGGCAGCGAGATGAACGCGGCCGCCTCCTTCTGGATACCCAGGTACTTCTCGATGGCGTTTTCCACGGCGGCGCGGTCCGTGTCGGCGATCTGCTGCCCCTGGGACAGCGCCGCGGTGAACGCCTTCAGCGTATTGGGGTACTTCTTCGCCCACGCCGCGGTGACCGCGTACCCCTGGATGGGGAAGTCCTGGGTGGCGCCTGCGTCGAGGTCCGCGAGTTCCTGCAGGCCGGCGCCTGCCTCGCCGAGGCTGACGAACGGCTCGGGGGCGAACGCCGCGCTGACCTGGGTCTTCGGATTCGTCAGGGTCGGCGCCACGGCCGGGAACGGCACGTTGGCGTAATGCACTTGCCTCGGCGTGAGGCCATGCGCGACGAGCAGGGAATCGATCAGCAGGGTCCCGATGTCGTTCGGCGCGTTCACCGAGACGACCTTGTTCTTGAGCTGGCCGATCAGGCTTATCGGCGACCCGCCTTTGACCAGCACCGTCAGCACGTTCGGCTGCAGGAAGGAGGACTCGGCGATGATGCGCAGGTCCACCTTGGGCGCGTTCATCGCGCCGAGCTGGTCCTCGATGTAGGTGACGTAGTCCCCGGCGGTGATGTCGTACTTGCCCTGCTCCTGGCCGTTGACCAGTTCCTGCGTGGACGGCGGGGGAGTCGTCACCGGCACGATCGTCACGTGCAGGCCCTGGGCGGCGAACAGGCCCTCCGTCTGGGCGATGTACAGGCCTGCCGAGTCGATGGCCGGGAACGCGTCGACGACGATGTTCGTCTTCTCGAGACTGCCCCGCGGCGGGCCGCCCCCCGATCCGCCTGAGGAGCATCCGGCGGCCAGCATCGCGACTGCGACGGCCGACGCTACGAGCACATTGCGGGATTTCATCCTGGCTCCATCAGACACTGCGGCGTCGCTGGCGACCCGCGACCGGCTGGGTGGGCACCGCGATCGGCAGTGGCCTATCACTACGTCACCGAACATCATAAGGTTCCGTACCGTCCGTCACATGCCAAACGGTACGACTTGCCCAAATCTAGCGTCACTCTGTTACCTGTGCTAACTCACTGTGGTTGATCTGGCGTAAGGTCCAGGGCGAGCTTACGGCCCGCGCCGGCCTGCGTCCGCGCGCCTGCCAGCCATGTGACATGCGGCACGTCTGAGCCCGAAAGGGTATGACGGCTCGCGCCGTCGGCGGGCGGCAACGTTTGATCTGCAGGCAAAGGGTAGAAGAGCGCAAACGAATCCAAATGCGAGGGTACGCGGGATGCGTATCAATTAGGTGGGTGCCGATGAATAGTGAACTCGGAGTAGATGCCGCGACGGAATTCGCCGATGCAGTGGATCTTGAGGCGGGGAATCTAAAGGAACTGCACGGCGCATTGCTCAGCACGGAGAGCGTCGAGCAGTTCCTGCACGAGATGGCGGTGCTGGCGGCCCGGCTGGTAAGCGGTGGCCTGTCCTGCGGGATGACCATGCAGCCCGGCGGCAGGCCGCGCACTGTGGCCTGCAGCGACGATGTCGCCGCGCAGGTGGACGAGGCGCAGTACGAACTCGACGACGGCCCGTGCCTGCACGCTATGCGCGATGGCCACGTAGTGCGCATCGAGGACACGGCCGAGAAGGCGCGCTGGCCCGAGTTCGAGGCGCAGGCGGCTTCGCACGGGATGCGCGCTTTTGCTGGCCATGAGGCTGGCCTCGCACGCCGCCCTGATCGATCAGTTGCGTTCGTCGCTGACTTCCCGGACGGTAATTGATCAGGCGCTCGGGATAATCATGGCCAGGGAGCATTGCACGCAGGCTGGTGCCTTCGCGATCCTGCGTTCCGCCTCGCAAAATAGCAATGTGAAACTCCGGGATATCGCCGGCGCGGTGGTAACCAGCGTCACCGGCGAGCCCCCGCAGCCGGCGCCGCCGTTCGAGGAGGGGCAGCGCTAACCGCCGCCGCCGTCAGTATCGGCCTTGGCCGCGGCGTTGCTCGGCTGGACCTGCCCCGATTGGTCGTAGGGGCTTGCCAGTGACGCGGCGACGCTGGGAAACATGTCCACCAGCCGGTCGACTCCCGTTATCGAGAGCACTCGCTGCACGGCCGGCGTACTGACGACCAGCCGCATGGCACTTCCGCCGGAGGAGGCCCGCCTGAATACGCGCACCAGAGCGCTTACTCCGGCGGAATCGCAAAAGCTCGTTTTACTCATGTCCGCGATCAGCAAAGCCGCGCCGTGGTCCATTACGGCGAGGAGTTCCTCCCGGACCATGTCGGCATTGGTCACGTCTATCTCCACGGGCAGCGTGACCACGGCTGCCTGGCCGATCCACAGCACCGGATAGCGCTCTTGAGACACGTACCACCACCATCTGTCCGCACGAAAAAGTGAAGCAGGCCGCGTCTCTGGACCTTGCGGAGCGGCTAACCGCTGAGCTTCGCCGCGCAGCGAACATTATTCACGTCGGCGCGGCCGGGGCGCAAGGCCACCGCGCCCGGCTCACGCCGCTTTTCGCGCCTGAACTCCAAGCCGG
>Ga0137380_10001753_pt1 | contig 17938 bp, 14 predicted proteins | sample SagtaG_17_FD_104809 | JGI IMG/M metagenome (GOLD analysis project Ga0137380, IMG submission 104809) | Vadose zone soil microbial communities from Sagehorn Ranch, Mendocino, California, USA - Sage2_L_100_16 metaG | ecosystem: Environmental > Terrestrial > Soil > Vadose zone | place: USA...
CATGGCGTTTTCCGCTCTTGCGTCTGAGGCAGGTGCTCGCCAGCATTACACTCAAGGGTGGTCCTCCCATCAGCAGGGAAGTGTCACAGTTCTTGTTTCCGAATTGACCCAGGCCATCGAGGAGGTGACCGAGGCTATCCGCCAATGGAGGGGGGCCACCAACTGGCTAAACTGGTTGCTCATCCATGAACGGCATGAGGCACGATACCCTGCCACCATCAACACTCTGCACACTCACAGTACGCAGTACGCCCAGCGTCTTTCGGTCTTGCTTCAGGCGATGCAACAGGAGATGCTGGACACCTGTAAGGAACAGGGTATCCTTCTGTCGATTGGGATCAGCAAGGATCTTCCTCATGGAACTGATGAGAAGACGAAAGTCCCTCACCAGTACAAGGAGGCGTCCCGATGAGAGAACAGATTGCTCACGGCACTCCGCTTCCGAGACGGGCCAGTGCCGTTGCCAGGCAGTCGTCACCACAACACACATCTGATGTCCCGAACGCCTCACCGCATCGGGTTGGACATTATGCGGGTCTGCACCCTGAGGATCGACCAGACCAGTCACAGATGGGACGTCGTGTCTCGCCGTCCTCCCTTGACGAAGAGGACTCTAAGGAGGAATTGGCAGATGTTTACACCTCGCGCTCATCACGGAGTGCACTGATCCGTTCCAGGATGCCACCCATTGCTGCTACGTCTCCCGCTCCCATGACAGGACGACCACCGGGAAAGAACCGCCTTCGGCTGGTCTTGATAGGAATCGGCATGCTGTGTGCCCTGGCCCTCTGTACCGCCTGGAACAATCTCTCCTCCTGGTGGCAGCACACGCAGAACGATCTCTCCTACGGCCATCCACGCACCTACCAAGTTGATGCTGTGGTCGGACATGGGGATAGCGCGTCCCACCCAAGCCATTTCATTGCCCTCAATCTGCATGGGCGGATTGAAGTGATCGAACTGGCAGGAGGTGATCCCACCAGGGTCCAGGTGTATGTGGGACCGACCCTCTATGGGCCTGGATCTGATGAGGTACCTATTACTCTCACGTTTGATGACGTCAATGGGGATGGCAAACCCGACCTTGAACTGCACGTGGAAGGTAATCTTGTGGTCTTCCTCAACAATGGTAAGACGTTTCTACTCAGTCATGCGTAGGGGATATCCAGGACAGTTCTTCTGTGCAGCCAAGCGCTCGATCAGAGTCTGGCTGCACAAGGGGCGACAGAACAACAACACAGAGAAGTGGGACACATTCATGCAGCAGATCATCACGGCCAAACTCAAACTGAAGACGACTCCAGAGCAGTTTGCTCTGCTGCGGCAAACGCAACTGGCTTATCGGGATGCCTTGAACTACACCAGTCACTTTGCCTTTGAGCATGGCAAAATCTCGAATGTGAACCGCTTGCAGAAAGGAACCTACCGAAACATCCGTCGCTTGTTCAAACTCCCGGCACAAATGACCTGCAGTGTAGTACGGCAAGTGGGAGCAACTTACAAGGGATTGTGGACCAAACTGAAGCAGAACATCGAGCACCGCAAGATGAAGCTGACCAAGAAACGCTTCAAGGGCTTGGACAAGCCTCCCAAATATGTATCACCCACCCTCACATACATCTACCTGCACGACTACGGTTTCAAGACCGGTCAACAGGTGAGCCTGCTCACGCTCCAAGGAAGGATAATCATTCCCTACGAAGGCTACCATCGCCATGTTGCCTTGATCCAGCACGAGACTACGATTGGTGCAGCCAAACTCTGGTATGATAAACCACACAAGCAGTACTACTTGCTAGTTTCTCTGGAATTGGAGATCACCGACCCAACACCTGAGACACAGCATACAGTCGTCGGGGTAGATGTGGGCCAGAGGTATCTGGCAACCACGACCACGTTGACGAACCAAAGTCAGTTCTTTTCCGGCAAAGTAGTACGGGCGCAGGCCGATCACTACGCCCGACTGTGCAAACGACTTCAGCGCAAAGGCACTCGTTCTGCCATACGGAGACTGATCACCATCAGCGGACGAGAGAGACGGCTCAAGCTGAATACCAACCACCGCATCGCCAAAAGCATTGTCGAAGCCCATCCACACACCTTGATCGGTTTGGAAGAGCTCACGGGCATTCGGGAACACACAAAGCGTCGCAAACGCCGACGGGAAGGCAAGCAGGTCACCCCTGCCTCACCCAGGCAACGGCGTGCCAATCGACATGCCTCCAAGTGGGCCTTTGCTGAACTGCAAGGGATGATTGCCTACAAAGCAACTCTTTTCGGCTCAATCTCTATCAAGGTGGATGCGGACTATACCAGTCAAGCATGCCCTTTGTGTGGCTACACGGACAAGAAGAACCGTCCAAACCATGGACTGACGTTCATCTGCAGGAACCCGAACGAGCTATGTGGCTACACGCTTCACGCTGATCTGGTGGGTGCCCGCAATATCGCGATGCGCACGTTCTGTGTCTGGCAAGACTGGATACAGACGGGGCAGTTGTCAGTTGCCCCAGGGCCACCTGACCCGGATGTGTCGGACCATAAAGCCAAAGCGGCACGCCTGCAAAGGTATGCCGAGTTGCGGTGGAGTCCTGATGCAAGCCTCCATCATCAGATGTGAGGTATCTGACACAAAAAACGGTATTTTTTAACATTGTAACGGGATAGTTATTCATATGTATGCACAATGAAGAGCCTTGTGGACATTCTTTATCACAGGAATGAATAGACATAAGGCTCTTCATTAGTAAATTACGGGTACTACTGACTTACAATAGTACTCAAACTATGTTATAATAAGCATCGGAGAGAGAATGCCGAAAAAGTCAGGTGAAGGGAGAAATGTATGTCACAGTTGTCTGACAGCTCCTCTTCCGTCTCCCGTGAGCAAATCGTAGAAGCATACCTGAAAGTCTTCCGGTTGATCGATGACCGAGTCACACCGCTTTTGGGCAAAGTCACCACTCGTGTTCTGGTACAAGGCGCTGCAAGCCGGGTATTGGACCGCTATCCATTCCTCCATTTCCTGGTCAAGATGCCCTATACTGAGGTGGTGCCCTCGGTTCTAGATGAGCAACTGCGAGGTGTCACAACAAAGGAACTTGCCGCAGGATTAGATATGTTGTTGCAAGAGTGTTTTGCTGGTCTGAGGGAGCTCACCGGGAATCTCATCGTACCACCACTTCACGATGAAGTGACGCGCCAGCTTGAACAACTATCATCTTAGATAGCAGGAAAATGGGGAGAGAGCAGCGTGCAATCAGAGTCTGAGACCGTGGAGAGCGCGTACCACTCCTCCAAAAATGGGGATCGCCTGGCGGCTATCCGCCGTGAAATGGAATACCTGAATACAATAGGCAAGCGTTTCGTCGCTGCCATAGATCGCTTTCAGGTTCACCGGGCACTACTCGCCGCCTTACAAGAGTTGTATAGTTTTACCGCCTGTTCCATTCTGCTCAAAGGAGAGCCATTTGAGCTCTCCATTATCCCCCGTTATCCACTGAATCCGCCATTTATCGAGCAAATGCTCAATCGCATTGCACGAGCCGCCAGGGTGATTGGCTTTCCAAATCTGACAGCGGAAGAATTGGCAGTCGCCGCTGATCTTGATGCTCCTGATGAACTCAGCCCGGCCCACTCCCAGGCATTAATGATAGGAACTGAGGTGAGGGATTGCCTCAACATCCCGCTGACAGTGGAGAATCGCATCATTGGCATGCTGAGCTTGTTTGATGAGAGACCAGAAACTTTTGCAACGGAACAGTTACAGCTGACCACCATGATTGCCGACTATGCTGCCGTGGCGCTCGAGAATGTGCGCCTGCGAGAACGGGAGATGGCACTCTGGCAGCAAGCCGAACTGGAACGCCGTCGCCTGGAACTGATTATCAGCAGTATGGCAGAAGGGTTACTCATCACAAACGCAAAAGGTGCCATCACTGCGCACTCACTCAATCGCTCGGCCCAGCATTTGTTTGTGCAGGCCCAGGTTGACCTGGAGCTCACACAGGAGACGCCATTGCAGCAACTGGCCGAGATCAGTAATGCTTCCTGGCTCCAGGAGCTTGCTCAGATTGTTGACCAGGCGCTGGCAGGGAAAACAGTCATAAACCATGAACTCATCGTCGGAGTGAGTGGGGAAAATGTTCCGCTCACACTAAGTGTGAGTGCCGCACCACTTTATGACGCGGGACAGATGCAGACCCAGCCGATCGGCGTGGTTGCAGTACTGAATGATATTACTTCGACGAAGCAGATTGAAAAACTCAAGGATGATTTTATCTCCGTGGTCTCGCATGAGTTGCGTACTCCTCTCACCTCAATTAAGGGCTACACCCAACACCTGATCCGACGGATTGAGCGGCGCTTGAGAGAGAAACGCCGGGTGCAACAAGAGAGCGGGATACCCTCGGGCGAACTCGCGGAGAGCTATGACCTGCGGAGCCTGAATATTGTGCAGGGCCAGGCGGAACACCTGGAACGGTTAGTGAGCGATCTGCTCGACCTTTCGCGTGTCCAGTGGGGACAGTTAGACCTGCATTATTCTACTTTTTACCTGGCCGATCTGCTCACGGAATGTGTGCGTTTAGCCCAGGCAAGTGCGGAACAGCATGTGATCTCGCTTGATATTCAAGTAAAAGATAGCAGGATTGAAGCCGATAGCCAGCGGATTAGCCAGGTCATTGGTAATATTCTAGGTAATGCTGTGAAGTACTCTCCGAATGGAGGGCAGGTGATTGTACGATTAGCAGAGCGACAGGGTGATTACCTGGTGAGCATTATCGATCACGGGATCGGTGTCAGTCCAGAGTACCTGGATCACATTTTTGAGCGTTTCTATCGCGTGCGCAATACTGCCAGCCGTCCCTATTCAGGGATTGGCCTGGGACTCTATGTTGCGAAAGCTATTATTGAAAGACATGGTGGAAATATCTGGCTCGCCCGCAATAATGGGCCGGGGAGTACATTCTCTTTTACGTTGCCACATAAGCCACGAACGGGGCCCTTGAACTCATAGGGGTATGCTTTGTCGAATAATGAGGCTCTTACAAGGATTGACAGAGGTCCAACATGAGGAGGACATTTTCTGATCAGGGAAAAGGGATGGGCTGACACGAGCCGGGGATCGCTTCCCCGGCTCGTGTCAGCCCAGAATGCCCCCGCTACGCGCAGCCAGGCAAATTGAAGCTCCCGATGCGCGTCTGCCAGCCCCGCGCTGAAGACACCTGATAATACTCGTTGACGTACCAGAAGGTGCAATCGTTGGTGGGGTCAACAGTCATGTCTGTATAGTCGCCCCAGCGAGCGCTCACCAATTGCGACCCCGAGCCATTAATCAGCACGCCCTCGCCCAGGGTCATTTGCCCCAGCGGGTCGCCTTGCAGCCGACCGGTGTAGCGGATGCCTGGAAAGACCGTCGTCGCGTTGGAGACGCTGTAGCCCAGGGCCATGTCGCCCCGCTTGTCCATAGCAATACTCCCCATCCAGCGGTTCACACCATCAGCCGGAGCGTACGTGCCCTGCTGGTAGAGGGAGATTTGGTTGCCGACCCGCCGGATCTCGTACCAGCGGACGCCTGCGACGCCAGGGCTCGCCTCGACCGACTGATTCGTGACCAACGTCTCGTACGTCCCGAAGTTGCGGTACGCTAGCCGGAACGTGGGCCGCTGCCGGTACGAGAGGATGTCCACCTTGTTGGAGGTGCCCGGCTGCGCGATGCAGTTACGGCTCCCCGGGCTGCACGGGAAGATGGAGTCGAATTGGGCCACGGGGAGCTGCGTCGCCAGGGTGAAAGAAGCGGTCGGGGTGTTGCTCCACGCCAGCGAGAACTGGAAGACGTTGAGCGCATCGAACGGCGCACCGTAGAAGGCGCCATCATCCATGGAACCGACGAAGAGTTCAGGGCTTTTCGCGGGAGGCCGACGAGTGCCGTCAATGTCACCTGGGAGCAAGCCATCACCTGTCAGGTAGGGGGTGGTGCCTGGGACAAGCAGGAACTTCACCATGCGAGCAGACGGGTCACCCTCGAGCATCTTGTCACGCTCCAACGCGTAGGCGCCATCACCTGCGAATGAATTATCGGGGGCAAACTCGCGCGTGGAGAGAAAGTACGCGTTACTCCAGACCCCATATTTGGGATAGTCCGGGAAGTTCACACCAGTGGTGAACGCGTAGCGGAAATAGGCACCCGTGGGGTCACCAGTCTGGGAGACTGCGACGCAGTTGTAGAACGTGGGTCCACGGGTGGTGAACTGGCTGAGGAGCCATCGGTCCTCGAGCTGGTCGTAGAGCACAACCGGGTCGCCCGATAGATCGGTGCAGTCGGGCACCGCGAAGCCGTTCCACAGGTCCCCGAGCGGAGTCGGGCCAAGTAGCCTGGTGCCAGTCTTGGAATACACGGCGAACACCACGTTTACCATCTCCACGAAGAAGTTCGGGCTTACTTCGCCGTTCGGGTCGGGTGGTGAGACCCGGAAGCCAAATAAGTTAAAATTGTCTTGATTGGACAACCCTTCAAAGGTAAGCAAAGGGGAGGAGATCGTTGGAGCAGCCTGTGGCCCCTTTGTTGCCTGGAGCGCTCCGTCGCCGGTGAAACCGTGGTCTGTTGGGAGCGGCCCGCGATCCGGCGAAATGATGGGCTGCGTCGCATGAGCAGGTACAAGTCGTGCCAGGTCGCGCAATGGGCGCGACACATCGAACGCCTTTGCGGCTGAGAACGTTGGATGCGGCCCCACTTGCGCAGCCGATGACGCAGCATGCGTTGATTGTGGCGGTGTCACCAGGAGCGCCGCCACCGAGAGCAGGACGGAAATGAAGCTCAACACAATTTGTCTTGACCGTTTTGTCTTCATCCACAGTGACATGTGTAACCTCCTTCTTTCAAACAGACGTAAGCGCATGATCCATGAGTGGAAGCCAGGGCAGGTTGACAGTTAGGCCTCACTATATTATGTCGGGGCTAAACCTACGCTAAGGTCAATAATGAGTTACTATGAGCCGTCTGTTTCCTGCAAGAGATGCACAAAGTGTTTCTCAACTCCTTCTTGAAGTGCTGAACCCTTTAGCACACCTTTGGTAGATCAGCCGTGAAGACATTCTATGGCTTAGCGTATGTTTGATCTGAAAAAATATCGTGACCCCCCCAATATGAGTATAACTCATAAATATAACAACGGCAAGTCAGTATTTCTACCTAACTACCGGCGCACCTTAAAACGCCTGCAGCAGATCCGTCGGAGTAGCCCCAAATCGATCATGCAGGTAGGAGAGTCCGAAGGGGGTGAAGTGGATAGAGGCCCAGCTTGCACGTAACTTCTGGATGTTGCGAAGGATGCGCGCCTCGCCCCACAATGGGTAACGCAGATCAAACAGGGCATTGATAAAATCGCCAGTGCTTGTGAGAAGGACGCCTCCAGCAATGACTAAAATCTCGATTAATGGCTGGCGCGGGATGTTGATTGGGCTGGACAGGGGAGAAAACAAGCCAAGGTAGAGGATACTCCCTGAGACTAACGCAGGACAGATAGCGTCAAGCAGGACAGAGAGGGTAGAGGGTTCGCGCAGAGACAGAGTGGTCAGTCCTAAAGGGCCGATAGCCCAACCAATCAGTGGATCGTTTCGCAGGAATGTCACCAACAGGCGGGTGAGTTTGACTCCGATGATCCAGAGTAACAGGAAAGCTACGAGGCCCAGGAGATTTATGATGTGTATATTGGTTAAAGACCCTGACATGCTCGTTCTCCTTGCACCTTTGTATTTTGTTTCGCGTATTTCGTAGATGAAGGGCAATCTCTCTTTATATTATATTCTTTCTTACCTAAATGTAACAGATACTGGAGGGCTTTTCTTCCCGGCTTTCCTACTACTCGTGCCAGCCTTCTTCTCCGACTAGTGGCACGAAGACACAGCTGCCGAGGGAGCGTTTTTCTGGACCCCAGGGTGCGCGGTAGACTATTAGCAAATCCTGGCGTTCCTGGCTGCCGACTGGTACTACGAGCATTCCCCAGGTTACGAGCTGAGCCATCAGTTGCGCGGGCACTTCGGGGGCGGCTGCGGTTACCAGGATGCGGTCGTAAGGAGCGGCATTCGGCCAACCAAGGGAGCCGTCACCTACATAGAGAGAGACATTTTGCAGTCCGAGACGCTGCAGGCGTTTGGCAGCCTGGTAGGCAAGTTGTTGATGTCGCTCAATACTATAAACGTGCGCTGCAAGGCATGCTAAAATGGCTGCCTGATAGCCAGAACCTGTTCCTACCTCCAATACGCGCTCGTGCCCTTTGAGTTGCAACGCCTGGGTCATTGTTGCGACCATGAGTGGTTGTGAAATAGTCTGACCCATGCAGATAGGCAAGGCACGATCAGCATAGGCCAGCTCACACTGGCTCTCCTCTACAAAGAGCTCGCGTGGGATAGCAGCCATAGCCGAAAGAACACGTTCATCGTATATGCCCATTTTGCGGAGCGATTCGATGAGTTCCCGGCGTTGTGTCTCAAAGTCGTACATCATATCAGGTACACCAAAACCCAGCCAATTGGCTGCCGCCTGACATCCCCTCAGAACTGGCCGCCTGCGGCGGCGAAAAAAGAAAAAAACATTTTCGGGGGACACCCCCTATTACCTGCGCTTGATCATCCCCCGGATGCGCGCCCCCAGGCAGGGTGCCCCGGCAGAGGGCCGCGGCCCTCTGCACTCCCGCTTTCTGATGTCAAATCCGTTTAAAGAAGGATTCTTTGGGGACCTCCCAAACCCCGGCAGAGGGCTGGCCGCCCTCTGCACTCCTGCTGATTTTTATCACTCTTCAGCCGAATTTGATATGAGCGGATATCGGGCTGCTGCTCCTGGACCCTGCCGACAAAAACCTGTATATCGGGTTCCTTATATTGTATCCCGTATAGGGAGGAAACGTCTAAGGAGGAGAAAAAGTATATATAAGGGGTAGAGAAGGATGGGCGCTACTGGATTCGAACCAGTGGCCTCTTCGGTGTGAACGAAGCGATCTCCCGCTGATCTAAGCGCCCTTGCCTGTTGTTGTTTATGGGTCTGCGGGGACTGAAGAAACTATAGCATTAGAGGAGCAGAAAGTCAAGCGTTTTTTGAAATGATATCCGCTCATAAAGTGGGAGTGCAGAGGGCCGCGGCCCTCTGCCGGGGCACCCTGCCTGGGGGCGCGCATCCGGGGGATGATCAAGCGCAGGTAATAGGGGGTGTCCCCCGAAAATTCTTTTTTTCTTTCTTCGCCGCCGCAGGCGGTCAGTTCTGAGGGGATGTCAGTTTTTTGGAGGCATCCTTACAGCTGGAAAGCTCCTGCATTTTTGCAGGAGCTTTCCAGCTGTAAGGATACTTATTGCTCCTCTGCTGTCTTTCGCATTGTCGGGAACAAGATCACATCGCGGATGGACTCCTGGTCGGCCATCAGCATTACCACGCGGTCAATGCCGATGCCAACACCGCCGGCAGGTGGCATGCCCACTTCCATGGCTTCCAGGAAGTCTTCGTCGAGTACCTGGGCTTCCTCGTCACCTTGAGCGCGTTGGCGCATCTGGTCCTCAAAACGAGCACGCTGATCGAGAGGGTCGTTTAACTCGGTAAAGGCGTTGCCACACTCCAGACCACCGACAAATGCCTGGAAACGTTCGACCAATCCCGGCATATCTCGATGTTGCTTCGCCAAGGGGGAGACATCAATCGGGTAGTCAGTCAGGAAGAGAGCCTGGCGCAGAACGGGGATGCCCTTGCGGAACAGAGCGTCCTTGAGGTTGTCGATCAAGCGACCACGGCCCAGGCTGGGATCAGCCTCGTACCCATGGGCACGCATCTCTGCTGCAAGACCCTCCTTGTCGGGGAAACGGTTAACATCAATACCGGTAAACTCCTCAATGGCATCCAGCAAACGCCAGCGCGGCCATGGGGGAGTGAGGTCGATCTCTGTTCCCTGGTAGGTGATGCGGGGTGAGCCTTTCACTTCCTGCGCGATAAAACAGATCATCTCTTCGACGAGCTTCATGATATCTTTATAGTCAGCATACGCTAGATAGCATTCCATCATGGTAAATTCAGGGTTATGGCTGCGATCAATGCCCTCATTGCGGAAATTGCGACCGATTTCATAGACGCGCTCGAACCCGCCGACGATCAAGCGCTTGAGATAGAGTTCGACGGCGATACGGAGATATAAGTCGCGGTCGAGTGTATTGTGATGGGTAATAAAGGGACGCGCAGTTGCCCCACCATAGAGGGGTTGCAGTATGGGCGTTTCGACCTCGATGAAGCCGTGCTCATCCAGGTAGCGACGCATAGCGGTAATCACACGACTGCGTATGATAAAGATTTGCCGAACTTCATCACTGTTGGCGATCAAGTCAAGATAGCGCTTGCGCTGGCGAGTCTCCTTATCCTCTAAGCCATGATACTTTTCAGGCAGGGGACGCAGGCTCTTGGAGAGGAGACGATAACTTCGCACATGCAAGGTACGCTCTCCTGTACGTGTGAGAAACAGGAAACCACTGACCTGGATGAAATCGCCGATGTCCAGAAGCTTGAGTGCTCGATAGGCGTCTTCACCGATATCATTGATGCGAAAGTAGACCTGGATGCGTCCTGTGCCATCCTCAATATGGGCAAAAGCTATCTTGCCCATTTCGCGCATCAGGCGAATGCGTCCCACGAGTGTAAATGAGCCTTCGGGTCCCTGCCATTCATCAAAGTGTTGTAGTACTTCTGCGATGGTGTGCGTTCGCTCTACTGTGTTGGGATATGGGTTGATGCCCTGTTCTCGCAACGTCTGGAGCCGTTGCAATCGTATTGCTCGTTCGTCTGCCATAATTCTCCTCCAAATTCTGCCGATATTGTAACATTGTTTTCGCTCTACGGGTAGATCCCACATTCCGCACTTTGATTGACAGGTTTGAGGAAAATTGGCATTGGGGAATCCACCACAGCGGAATGGGGCGAGAGCGCAAAAATCCCTATGAGAAATGAAATTGATCAGTACCGAAATTAAAGGTGCCGTTTGCTTTTGGAGTAGAGAGGGTGAGGATGTCACCCTGCACGGCGAGAATGGTCAGTGCACCTACAGGTTGTGATGTCTGATAGAGATGGAGGCTTTGCTGACCAGTCGTGAGATTCTCTTGCAGGATGGCAAGGGCTCCTATCGCAGGGGTCCGCGCCATGGAGCCAGCATAGATGGACATGAGCACGTTCTTGACAAGAACACGTGCGATATTGGTGGGATGGAGAACACTCGCCGGAACAGGAATTGGCCCGCCCGCAGAGAGCGGAAAGATGCCTGTCCTTTGCTGCGCACCTGGTGGATCACCACCCTTGGGCATTGGAAAATAGGTGCCAGTAACTAGTGGAGGTATCCTAGCATCATCTGTTGAAGGCTGGTTCTGGCTGCTAGCGAATGCCATTAGCATCAGAAAACCGATGACCACAGCAGGCATCGCCAGCATCCATCCCCATTGGATGCGAGAAAGCCTGCCTGGCACAGGTACAGGCTTTTTTGTTTGGCGCTTCTTACGTAGACGTTTCTGCATGGTTTCCTTGCCTCTTTCAAGACGGTCTCTTCGTGTGGGACAATCAGGGCATCCGCAAGGGATGTCCCTCAGCTACGACCGTTAAGTATGAAAGATCTCAGTTGAGAAAATCAATCCCGGCAGGTTCCTGGCTGTGCAACTATTCGAAGCTTCAGCATTGTAGAGAGCAAGGAATGCCTGGGAGGGAGGGTTGGTGCCGGAGACGTTCTCGGACATTGTTCCTTTGAAGTAGATGGGACCGCCTTCGTAGCGGCAGGCCCACACATCCAATGGCTCCCAGTCATACGTTGCATCAGCATTGTAGTAGATCTCCGGCAGGGGTAAATTATCCCTTGCTCCATACGCCACGTACCATACCTGGTAACTGGACCACCAACCGGGTGAATCGTCTCCGAAATCGAAGTACACCTGCGAGGTGACGCTGTTGTACCCATTCACCAGACTGCTCGTCAGGGTAAAGTTCTCCCACTCTACCTCCAGGTCGCCGGCTCCGTAGGCACCCACGACGGTAGAGTGATTGTTTGTAATAAAGCTTTGTACACTGTTGACCATCATGCCCCACTGCCGACCATCGGCATACCATGCTGAGGTGGTGAGGGGGATCGCATAATCAGAGTAATAGTTACTTTCGCCAATACCGATAGCGATGTCCGTGGAACTGCTGCGGCAGTCCCAGACACCTTGAGCGAAGTTGGCAACGGCATGCAAGATGGCCGTATCCGTATCGTCATGACCACCAAAGTCGTAGGTACCGTAGGTGGAATTGCCAAAAGAAACCGGCTGGCCCCAGTCAAGGATAACCAATCCAGGCGAGCCATGGGCGGCACGACAGCCTTGATTGTACATCGTTACGGAGTTGGTTGTGGACTCGTAGAGCGAGATAGTATTGGCAGGAACACTCGAGGGAGAGGTCAGCTTTTTGGGCAGAATTTGTAAGCTATCTTTTGCTGGTTTGTGCCATGGTGTTGATGACGCAGATGCCATCTGTGTCCTGGCAACGCTGAAACCGATGAGGATCCAGAGAACGACCAGGATGACTCTGTGGCTAGCAAACTGGCGTCGAATATGCATGACGAAGTACCTCTTTTTTGTGAAAGCTCGTCATGATTGTCTACTCCGGGTGGTACTGCTATCTGTGAAGGAATGCCCTTCGATCTCAGCACCACAGGAGAATCAAGACGAGAAAACCTTTTTGCACCAGGCCCAAGGGCCCGAGGGAAAGCTATAATGATTACATCGGATAGTTTGCGTGGAAAAACACTCCTGATACCAGCATTGATTGCCAGCAACCGTTGGAAGGGGTAGCAGGGCACATCAAGGAACGCCAACAGGTGCATGACCTGCCGGAAGTACGACTGTGGGTGCGGGACCATCAAGTGGAGGAGGTGTGTTGCTCAAGATGTCAGCAGGCGAGTGTGGGGAGCTTTCCGGCAGGGGTGGAGGCTCCAGTGCAGTATGGGTCGAGCCTGCGCGCCTTGGCCGTCTATCTGCAGGAGTATCAGATCAAATCCGGCTGAAGAGTGATGAAAGTCAGCGGGAGTGCAGAGGGCGGTCAGCCCTCTGCCGGGGTTTGGGGTGTCCCCAAATCATCTCTCTTTAAACGGATTTGATATCAGTTGGTGCCCCTGGGCCGGGTCAGCGAACTGCTCTCTGACCTGTACGGCTGCCAGGTATCAATGGTTGACCTGCTGCTGAGCATGGCGAAGGCCGCCGACGAATGGCGGCGGCAAGGCGCAAGAGCGATCCCTATGTGGGGTAGATAAGAAAAAACAAAAACCGACCGACCTGTGGCCCATTTCTTTGGGCCACAGGTCGGTCAGGTGCTGCTACTCGCTTTCAGGGAAGGTCATGCAATGGAGAGGATCGTGAATTCCTTCACACCGCCAGGCGTAGAGACCATCACCAGATCGCCTACCCTGTGGCCTAGCAGTGCTTTCCCTACCGGGGATTCGTTGGAAATACGCCCGGTACTGGGATTTGCATCAAACGCACCCACGATCTCATAGGAATAGTAACGGTCATCGCTTGTGCATAGCCGAACAGCTGAGCCAAGAGAAACTTCATCTGTGCGCCCCTTGTTAATCAGCTTGGCCCTCGCCAGCAATTGCTCTAGCTCCTGAATGCGACCTTCGAGGCGGGCGTACTCATTCTTTGCATCCTCATAGGCTGCATTGTCGATTACATCGCCTGCTTCCTTAGCATCATGAAGATATTGGGCGACCTTAGCACGTCCGTTAGTCCGTAAATCCTCGAGCAGACTGACTGCACGTTGTCGTCCTTCCTCAGTGAGGAATACTTCTTGTGTCTCCATCTTCTGGTTCCCTTCATTATTCTGGCGGAGGAGTACAGTCTCTCTTTCCCACCATATCTAAATCACCCGCCGCCCACCATGTATCCGGCGGGAAATTACCCGATTGGATACCCTACATCCCCCCAGGTAATACTTACGAGTTCTCCCGAATGACTCCGAAGTAACAGCTCTCCGTTGTCATCCACATTCTCTGCAATGCCATTGATCAAGGTGTCGCTCTGGCGCACCTGAACAGCACGGCCAAGGGTTGATAATTGAGATCGCCACCGCTCTCGAATCAGCCGAGAGATTGGTTTATCTGTCGATGTCAATGTAGAAAAGGTTTCCGTGGCTTCCCGGGCTTCCTGTTGCAATGCCAGATAATCGGTCTCGATATGCTGCAACAGGTGAGCGATAAATAGCTCCCGGCTCACCCTATGCCCACATTCTGTCTCAAGAGTCGTTGCTATGACAGTTAATGGGGCTTGTAACGCCGCCTGCCCTGTCTCCTCTGACAGGTCCTCAATGCGCCCGTTGACATTCACTCCTATACCAAGAATGGCAACCATACGACCTGAGAGGTCATGGCTGGTTTCAATCAGGATACCAGCAACTTTGCGGTCACCAATGAGAACATCGTTAGGCCATTTAATGGTTGCAGAGATGCCACAGGTCTCGGCAATTGAATTCACGACTGCGAGTGAGGCCACCATCACCAGCAAGTGAGGTGGAAAGAGAGGCCGGAGCAATGTGGAAGAGAGCACATTACGCCCGGACACATCTATCCAGCGTCGTCCTTGCCTGCCCTTGCCAGCAGTCTGACTGTCGGTGAGTACAACCACCCCTTCTTCTGACCCCTCCTGGGCCAGTTGCATCGCCAGTGTATTCGTTGAGTCTACAACAGGTACGTAGATGAGCCGATTTCCAACACCGAAAAACCGAGTACCGAGTTGATTTTGTAGCTCTTGAATGTTGAGCGTTTCAACCTCGGAAGAAGAACCAAACTTCACTTCAGCAACCCAAATTCCGATTTATGTATAGGCCAGGAAGCCTGTTCTGTCAGTCAGTAAGTAAGTAAGTAAGAAGAAAGCCCCATTTGCTTTTCAACAAATTTGGGCCAGGGCGCGATGCGGGCAACAGCTTTATTTGCGAGTGAAGCGTACAAAAAACCCAGAGATGGGGGCAAGATCTGATTTTGCCGCCACTCTGGGAGGTGCTGCACAGGCAGGCATTACACACGCCTACCAGCGGAGCGTTGAAGCGGCATTACTGCCGGACACCTCTCGACTGGAAGGTGTGCGAATCTAGCGTGCTGCCTATGCAGCAATGACATTGGTCCATATTACACACCACCTCCTTTCGTTGCGCTTATTGTAACTGGTATTTTCAGCGCTGTCAAGAGTTTTCTGAAAATTCATTCATACCAAGCAAGCCTGTAAGCGACAAGAATTGTCTTGAGAAGGGATTTGAGATAGTTGGAGTGATTGTGAATTTTCTGTGAAAGTGGGATTCTCTCAATCAAAAAAGGGACGTGGGCGAGCTGTAGGCTCACCCACGTCCCTTTTTTGATTGGGAGAAAGAGCGAGGACACCTCGCGCTCCGGCAGGGGCTCTGCCCCTGCGCCCCGATTTATGAGGGGATATCAGTTTTGGCAGAGCGATGTACAAGTCGGGAAAAGCGGGATTGTTAAGGGCGGCCGCCCTTAACCGGAGCGCGAGGTGTCCTCGCAACCACCCTGCTTCTCGGGTGGCTGGGCGGGGAAAAAAGGACTTTTGTATCGCCCCGCAGTTTTGGGGTGGCTTGACTCTTAGTGTCTTTGAGTATAGTATGATGAAGAGTAGATGAATAATCCAGACTTAAAAAAGTAAAGAAGAGAGGCGTGCAGCATATGGCAGTTGAACGTACAGCACATCCCTACATCGTTCGGGATTCGGCCATCTATGGTGGGGAGCCGATTGTTGAAGGTACTCGTACTGGTGTGCGCCACATCATCCTGCTCTTCCAGGCAGGCAAAGACCCTGAAGAAATTGCCAGCATTCATAGACTTTCCCTGGCCCAGGTCTACGATGCTATCAGCTATTTCTATGACAATGAGCAAGAGATTGAGCATTACATCCGCAACGAGTCATGGGGAAGCTAGCTACTGAGATCCCCTCAGAAAGCGGGAGTGCAGAGGGCGGCCGCCCTCTGCCGGGCACCCTGCCTGGGGGGCAGGTAATCAGGGGGTGTCCCCCGAAAATCCTTTTTTCTTTTTTCGCCGCAGACCGCCAGTTCTCAGGGGACGTCAGTTAGCTAACCTGGCAAACATCCTCTCTTTTGCGCTATAATATTCTTAGCAACAGAGGTAAAGTACCTCGGATATCTAAAAACTACCCTCACACTTCGTAGGACTAATATCACTATCCTAACGAGAGGCCCCAGGCCCGATGCCATGGGCAGCCAGGACTTCTCGTATTGCATTGCAGACCACCGAGTTTCTTATTCTGATCCTTAGTATTGGCACATGACTTTGCACTAGCGCGATTTTGGTGGAACCCAGATTTCCAAGATGGACAAAGAAAGGAGGAGTTTCCCTATGCAGCAGTATTATGTAGACCTGCTTATCGATGCTCTCCTGGACGAGGGATTTACAGTAGAGGAGGCATGCAGGGTGATCCAGTTGCGTGAGCAGTACGAAGAGCGATAGGCAACAGAAGAAACGAACTATCATCGTTTTATACGCTGGCTTGTTGAGCACGGTCGCCTGAGCGACTATTTCTAATCTTGCGGCCCTCTTTAGCATGGTGTACAATAATTGCAGGAGAGCAGATAGGACGGCGTGGCATATAGCTGCGCCGTCTCGATATTTGTGGCACACCGGAAGCTGTAGATATCAAGATATCAAAATGGGCCCCTGTAGGGATGGGGCACCCTGGAGCAGAGCAATGATAGTAGGAGGGCCTTTATGAAAGCGGTTGTAATGGCCGGTGGGGAAGGATCGAGGCTACGCCCTTTGACGATTCGACGCCCCAAGCCTATGGTTCCGATCGTTGGCAAGCCTGTGATGGAACATATCCTCAATTTGTTGAAGCGGCATGGCATTACAGAGATAGTCATTACAGTTCAGTATTTAGCGAGTAACATTGAAGATTATTTTGGTAACGGTTCACAGTTTGGCATGCGCATCACCTACTCACGAGAAGATGTCCCGCTGGGAACAGCGGGCAGTGTGAAGAATGCAGAAGAGCAGCTGACTGAACCTTTCCTTGTGATTAGTGGTGATGCCCTCACCGATTACAACCTGAAGGATATTATTGAATATCACCAGGAAAAGAAGGCCCTGGCAACGCTCACACTGGCACATGTGCACAATCCACTGGAGTATGGTGTGATTATCACCAATGAAGAGGGGCACATCACCCAGTTTCTTGAAAAACCAAGCTGGGGCGAGGTCTTCAGCGACACGATCAATACGGGCATCTATGTCCTGGATCCGGCCATCTTCGCCTACTTTGAGAAGGACAAGCTCTTTGACTTCAGCCAGGAACTCTTTCCCATGATGCTGAAAAAAGGCGATCCCATCTATGGCTACATCGCCAGTGGCTACTGGTGTGATGTGGGAAACTTGCCCGAATACATGCGTGCAAATGCTGATGTATTGCAGGGGCATGTGAATGTTGAGATTCCGGCGAAGAATATTGGCAGTAACATCTGGTGCGAAGAAGGCGTTGAGATTTCAGAGGAAGCCCAGCTGTACGGGCCAATCTATCTCGCGCAAGACTGCAAGATCAAAGCTGGTGCCATCATCCATGGACCAAGCACAATCGGGCATTACACGATTATTGATGAGCGAGCACAGGTAGACCGCAGCATTGTCTGGAACAACTCATACATTGGTGAGCGGGCCGAATTGCGAGGGGCACTGGTCGGTTCTTCGACGAACATCAAAAGTAAAGCCGTAATGTTTGAAGGCTCGGTGATTGGTGATAACTCCATCGTTCAGGAAGGAGCGATCATTCAGCCGAATGTTAAGATCTGGCCCGATAAAGAAATTGAGGCGGGAGCGGTCATTAACACCAGTATTATCTGGGGAAATCAGGGACGCCGGGGACTGTTTGGGCGCTTTGGAGTCAC
>Ga0137380_10001755_pt1 | contig 17927 bp, 18 predicted proteins | sample SagtaG_17_FD_104809 | JGI IMG/M metagenome (GOLD analysis project Ga0137380, IMG submission 104809) | Vadose zone soil microbial communities from Sagehorn Ranch, Mendocino, California, USA - Sage2_L_100_16 metaG | ecosystem: Environmental > Terrestrial > Soil > Vadose zone | place: USA...
CCCGGTCGCCCCTCCCGTTACCCGCCCCGGGGCAGGGGTAACGGCACCGACGCCCCAGGGGTGCGGCTCCTTCCGGGTGAAGGGCCCCGGTAGCCGATGAGTATGCGGGTTTGCGGATCCACCTGACGAAGATGCTCCAGTGAGACTGAGAAGCTGGTCGTCCGATGTCAGCTCCGCTATTTCGCGGATGTCCTCGCGGAACTTCGGGGTCATGCCCGTCGTGGTCTCATAGACGCCACCGGTCCGCTGGAGCACGTCTCCGAGAACAACACCCGGTTCAGCGCGCATGAACCCGCTCGATTTCGGCGGGCCGGTATCTGCTAGGGTGCCACGTGAGCGCAGCCTTGTGGATCTTCATGAGCGGGTGGTCAGGCCTCAGGGCCTCCACGTATGTTCTGAAAGTCGCCATCAGGCATCACCTAGATTACTTTCTCCTATGAAGTTATCAGGCACCGCGAGACTGCCAACGGCCACCTGCGGCCATGCCCAGTCTGCCACGCACCTGGCCTGACATTGAACCCTTACCGCGTGCCCCAAGGACGCACTTGGTCCGCGAGTGTGATTACCAGCCCAATGTGTGATTAGTATCTGGGCGGATGCTTCCTCTAAACACACGTTAACCGCGTCGGCTGGTGTCGTCTAGTCCCAGGCGCGGGATGGGTAGTCTCAGCAATGTGGCGGTTACACGCTGCGCCGCTTGTGTCGTGCGGCGGCATTCGGCGCGCAAATTACAGATCAGCAACTCATAATAGCCCCTTCCCTTACCAAGTCAGAAAATCAATAATGAAGGAAGGCAAGGGAGCCTTCTTAGCCTTTTCTACCGGGTCTTTAGTTATCTCACTACAATTCTTGTTATGAGGAGAGTATTTCCGCAGCAGTACCGTATCGAAGGAAGGATCAACTCCAGGAAGCTGACTATAGAGATGGCAGATGTGACGCTGCGTGATATCAGAATCCTTCACCCATACAAGATAGCGGGCATCATCCAGAAGCAGAGTGGTCCAACCGTTACTGTCATTCATGACGAATGCCACGGGAGCATAAACTGGCTTAGCCACAACATTCGGATTAACGGTGACCGGTGAGCAACAGAAAAAGAAGCAGCGTGCCCACTATCTTGTAATCGAGTGGGCTGTGACTGTTGTGCGTAGAAGTTGTCGCTGTGACCTGGCTCCCATCTGAGCTCATCACCAGCCTCCCCTGAGTTCATCATCAACCTCGCCGTCCCGAGCGGTGCCACTGATCCGGCACTAACCCGCATGTTAGATGCCGAGAGCTGCCATGACGAGACTGTCACTGGTGCCCGGCCTGTGTTTTGACACCTGGTCCGCTCCGATCGGTCGAATCCGATCTATCTCCTACAGTTCCCGTACCCACCTATTCGACTTCTCCAGCGTCGGGGCATGCACAAAGAAACGGCGTCCTATTGTTTTCGCGCCTGCTACGGTTCCCATGTCCGTGATAATCCGCTCGAATCCGCAGGAGCGCAGGGTATCGAATACTAGGTTCATGAGCCGGTTCAGCATATCCAACCGAACGCGCCCGCCCACTTGCGGAGAAGTAAAGATATACCCGATATCGCAACTTGTCTCGTCCGGCTCGCGCTCAGTAGGAACGCAGAAGACCGCCCCGATTACCTTATCTGTCGTGCTGATCGCGAGCACATGGCCAAGAGCCAAATGCAGCCTCCCATCCAGCCCACGTTGAATATATTGAAGGACGCTCTCGGTCGTTTTCGTTGGATCCGAGAACTCAGCAGTCGCAAAGGCATCTCGAACTACAGCCTCAATCTCTGGCCACCGGTCCCTCACCACATTGTTGTCAACGAGCACTATCTTAATATTGCGCCCATCTTGGCTGCCAACGGCACTCGCGTCTCTAGTCTCCATCGACTACCTGCCAGTTTTCAGCGTCTCTTAAAGTAAGACTATGAAACTAGCAGCACTCGGCGCTGTCAACCCGGGTGACAGAATGCTCCGTCCAACCTGACAGGTGCCAATGGGTTTGCCGGGCAAGATCACTGCTCAAGGGTCTGCGGTGCGGAGCACCGACGCGCCGCAGGCGCGCCCTGACTGTGATCTTGAACGGCTGGAGAGCCAAGCGGGGATGGTCGCAGGCAGAACTCGCCGACCAACTCGGGTACTCCAACGCGCTCGTCAGCCAGATAGAGCAGGAGCACAAGCCGCCATCCGCCGAGTTCGCGGCAAAATGCGACGAGGTCTTCGACACTCCGGCTACCTTCGCAGACCTGCAAGAGCTAGTCGCCCGCGAGGCATGGCCCAGCTACTTCGCGCCGGTCATCGACTCCGAGACCCGCGCGACCCAGGTTCACGAGTGGGAGCAGCGAGTTGTCGTCGGGGTACACGGAGTGTAAGGGCGGCGGCATGATCGTTGAACAGCCAGAGCAAGTGGCAGGGTTGGTGACTAGCATTAACTTGATTCGCGCCGCTGCACTGTCGCCCCGCGAGTCCAGGCAGTACATAGTGAAGATCAGAGATGAGATCACATGAGCGACGCATGGCGTAAGTCCAGCTACTCAGGCTCAGAGGCCAACTGCGTTAAGGTGGGCAACGCGGCCGGTCTGGTTAAGGTCCGTGACACCAAGGACCGCCAGGGACCGGCTCTCACCGTGAGCGCCGACGCCTGGCGCCGGTTCACGATGGGGATCAAGGGCTAGGGGGTAGCCCTAAGAACGAGAGTCGGGACGCCCGTATGCGGGCATCAGTAAAGCGCTTGTGAGCCGCAAGCGGCTTTCGCTTTGGTGGTGCGGTCAAGTGGATGCTGCCGACCGCGATATCGCAAGTATATTGCACTAAGGGGGCAATGGGGTGCTACTCGGGCTGACTGGTGGGATGTCCGTCAGTCTGCTCGGCCGCGTGGTCGAGTGCCTGTTGGTACTCATCCAGCCATTCGGCGTTCTGCTGATCGGCGGGAAGTTCGGCAATACCGCTGCGAATTGAGTCAGCCGCATCGCGATGCTGGCCGATCGCATGTTGCATCAGGCCGACGTTCATTCGGAGGAATGGCTCTGTATACCAGTAAAGGGCAGGTCAGCGCGAACGGCAACGGCCCGGCCGCGGCCGGGCACCGGATGGGCCTGCGGGAGTTCCTGACCAGCCGCCGGTACCTGGTCCTGCTGACCGGGACGGCCGGAACCTGGTTCCTGCTCGACTACGCCTACTACGGCAACACGATCTCCACCCCGCAGATCCTCGGCCTGATCTCCCCGCACGCCTCGACCATGACCAAGATCGCCCTGCAGCTGGCGATCTTCGTCGTGGCGGCGGTACCGGGCTACGCGCTGGCGATCGCCCGGATGGACCGGATCGGGCACCGGCGGCTGCAGCTGGCCGGGTTCGCGGTGATGGCGCTCTGCTTCCTGATCATCGCCGCGGTGCCGGGCATGACCACAATGGTGGTCCCGTTCCTGCTGGTCTACGGGGTCAGCTACTTCTTCACCGAGTTCGGCCCGAACACGACCACCTTCGTGCTGCCCAGCGAGATCTACCCGGTCGCCATGCGGGCGACCGGGCACGGAATCTCCGCCGGCATCGGCAAGCTCGGCGCCTTCATCGGGGTCTTCCTGTTCCCGGTGCTGCAGACCTCGCTCGGCCTGCGCGGCACGCTCCTGCTCACCGCCGCGGTATCCGTCCTCGGTTTCGCGCTCACCCTCGTGCTGCCCGAACCTGCCGGGCGCAGCCTGGAAGACATCGCCGTCAGCACGCCCGGCACGACCGCCCGGCCCCTGCGGATGGCCGATCAGCCATCAGCCCCCTGACATTCCCATCTCGCCGATGCTGACATGCGGGGCCCCGCCCGGCGCCCCACACAAGATGGTTCTGCGCCTGTCAGCCCCGGGTGCCCGTCATCAATGGTGCGCGGGCGAGAAACGTGCCTGGTTCAATGTAAAGATCTTCAACTGCGGGGGACCGGCTCTGGTGACGGCCGGCGCAGCGCCGGGTTGCCGCTAGAGGCGGCCGTTGGCGCGCAGGACACGGAGGGCGTCGACGGTGAGGAAGCCGCGCCAGTCAAGTTCCGCGGCCGGTGACCAGGCCGGCCAGTTGAACGTCCAGCCGCCGTCCTCCCGCTGGGCCCCGGCCAGGTGGTCCAGGTGCGCCTTGACCGTCGCGTCATCGAACAGGGCGCGGGCCAGCGAGTCCGGCTCCGGGGCGAAGTCGAGCACCCCGTGCACCTCGCCGGCTGCCTCCGGATCCAGCGCCACCAGGTTCCGCTCCAGGATCAGCGGGCCGACCCGGCCGAACACCTCGCGGGCCCGGTCCCGGTCGGGTACGTGCTGGAGAAATCCGAGCACGCCGAACATCTCGTACGCACCCGGCTCGCTCAGCTTGCCGATCCGGTTCCACATGACCTCGGTGGCGCCGTCGAGCCACGGGTGGCTGGCGCCGCGGGCGTGCAGCGTGCCCGCGATCATGCCGGTGGCGATGAGCGAGGCGGGATGGCCTTCCTCGGGAACCCACCAGGGCGCGTGCGGCCAGCGGCCCAGGGCGTGCGGGTCAGCCTCGACGAAGGCCGCGCCGCCCTCGGCGGGGGCCATCACGGCGAGCCAGTCGCAGGCCCCCCGGACCAGGTTCTCGTCCCAGGCGCCGGCCTCGTCAAGGATGCGCAGGGCCATCGCGGCGGCGGCGGGCTGGCTGCCGGGCGCCCGGCAGTCCGGCTCAAGCGCGTGGCCGAACCCGCCGTCCTCGTTGCGGTAGGCGGCCACCGCGTCCCGTACCGCGGTCGCCGGGCCGTCCTCGAACAGCCGCTGGAACCGGCGCCGGTCGAGCACCCTGGCGCTGGCGGCGATGAAGGCGGCGGCGGCGTGGATGCCAGGAGTGATCATCAGTTCATCAGATCACCAGGGCGCCCTGCCCGTATTGAACGAAACGGCCTTCGTCATGGCATGCTGTCCTGGTGGATGCCCGAGCACTGCCGCCCGGCTACACCGAATGGCCGGCTCCCGCCGCGCTGCGGGGCGCCGTCGCCTGCCTGTGGGCGCAGGTCACCACCGAGGACGCCGACCGGGCCGGCCTCGTGCTGCCCGACGGGTGCACCGACCTGGTCTGGGAGCAGGGCCGGGGCGCGTTCGTAGCCGGCCCGGACACGGGCCCGGTGCCCACCGCCATGGCAGCGGGAACGGTCATCCTCGGCGTCCGCTTCCGTCCCTCGGCGGGCGGCCCGGCGCTAGGGATTCCGCTCAGCGAGCTCCGCGACCAGCGCGTCGACCTCGCCGACCTTAGGCCGGCCGACGCGGGGCGACTGGCTGCCGCGCTCGACCCGCAGGCCGCCGCCGCCCGGATGCTGGACGTGACGGCTGGCCTGGTCGACGGCGGCGCGCCGGACCCGGCCGTGACCCGGGCGGCTCGCCTGCTCCGCGATCCGCAGGCCCGCGCCGAGGACGTCGCCGCCGAGGTCGGGCTCAGCCTGCGGCAACTGCGCCGCCGCTGCCACGCCGCCGTCGGCTACGGCCCGAAGACGCTGCAGCGGGTGCTGCGGTTCCGCCGGTTCGTGTCCCGCATCGACGCCAGCCCGGGCGTCTTGGACCTGGCGGCTGTCGCGGCCGAGGCGGGTTACGCCGACCAAGCCCACCTGACCAGGGAGTGCGGCGGCCTCTCCGGCCTCACCCCGGCGGCCCTGGCCAGGCTGCGATCGGCCTAGGAAGGCGCCCGGGCCGGCCTAAGCTCCCAGGCCCAGCTCAGCGGCGGCCCGGCCGTGAGCGAATCACGGGCCGGACCACCGGGACGGCCGCCACCGCCGCGGCGAGCAGTGCGAGGTAGGCGCCGATTTCCCAGCGGAGCCCGGCCGGCGGCACGTTGAGGAAGCCGGCGAGCACGAGCACGAACTGCACGCCCGTCCCGGCCAGCAGCAACGTCTCGTGCGTGATCGGCAGGGGGAGGGGGAACTCGTCCGCGCCGGACCGCAGCACCAGGTACCCGGTCATCATCAGGACCGTGATCACCACGATGACCAGGTATCCGTGCGCGGTCGTCCCGGTGACGCTGATGCTGGCCCCGGGCGCACTGAACCCGAACCACGGCAGGAACAGCGAGACCAGGACGACCAGGCTCGCGCCGCCCACGGTCTGCTCCGCCCGGCTGAGCCGCCGCAGGTCGAGGCGGAACTCGCGGGGCGGGGCGGACGCAGGCGGGCTGTGCTGACCGGACGCGGCGCTCGGGATGTACTGGTCACCGGGCGTGCGGGGGAACTGGCTGGCCGAAGCTCCGGGGGAGTACGGGCCGCCGGAGGGCTCGCTGCTGAGCGGGGTCCCGCAATCACCGCAGAAGGCCGGGTCGGACCCGGTCTCCGACCGGCACCTGGGGCACGTCACCCGCGCCACCCCCGGACGCCGGCCGGCCGCCGAGGTGTCCGGATCACGCAGACTAATGGCTTGAATACGGCATTACCGTGGATTCTGGACACCTTTGCCCATTCTCTTTGCCGGCGAACAATAGCTCGATTGCCGGGGTTAGATGTTACGCAGCCGTCTGTGCCGGGGCAAGCGGGCTGACGGCAAATGGCCGATTGACTTATTAGCGCAATTAATGCCGTGAATTCTGGCATGAGCGTATTTGCCGGGCCAGCTAGCCCATGTGCTGCCACACCATGGCGGCCAGCGCCTCGATCGTGTCGATGCCGTACTGCTGGGTGGGATTCCCTGTAGTGAGCACGGCTATCAGGTAATCACGGCCGCCGCCGGAGATCCACCCGATGCTGTTGACCTGCCAGTCGCTGCCCGTGCCCCGCAGGGGCAGCCAGCCATTCTTCAGGGCCACCGTGACCTGGGCCGGGACACCGCCGGAAACACCCCACCGCTGGGACGGCGTGACGTCTTCCATCAGCGACAAGGCGTAGTCGCGGTCGGCCCGGGTGAGCAGCGAGCTGGGCCTGACCAGCTGCCTGAGCAGGGTGATCTGGTCGTCGGGGGTCGTCGTGGTCAGTCCCCATCCCGGCCAGGCGAACCCGGGACAGACCACGCAGGATGACGGCTCGGTGTGGCTCAGGCCGGCCCTGGCGTTGAACGAGCGGATCCTGGCCGGGCCGCCGGCTTGATACCACAGGCTGGTCGTGGCGTCGTTGTCGCTGTCCTCGATCATCTGCCCGGCCAGCGACCGGTCGGCGGCCGGCAGCCCGGCGCCGCCGTCCTGGTCGTGCTCGGCCAGCAGCGTCTCGAGGACGTCGAGCTTGACGATGCTCGCCTCGGCCTGCGGCTGGCCCTGGCCGAGATCCCAGGTCCGGCCGGTGCCGAGGTCGTCGACGGCGGCCATGACGGTGCCGGCCCGGCCTGACAGGTACGACGCCGCGGCAGGCCCGAACGGTTCCCGCTGGCCTGCCGCGGCCGTCGGCCCGGCAGCAGGTGTCGCCCGCGGGGACGCTGCCCGCGGCGAACGCGGCCGCGGGGAGGGCAGCGGCGCAGAGGCGGTCAGGTTCAGCTGGCCGGCGGAGTGCGGATCGCTCGTCGTCCCGGTCATCCGCCCGGACTGGGCGCCCGGCGCCCGGGGCGGCGTTCCCGGACCCGCCGCGGCCAGGCCCGCCACCGTGCCCCCGGCGATGGCGAGGCAGGCACCGAGCACCGCGAGCACGACCCGGAGGGGTGCTCGGGGCGGTTTCGACCCGGAGGCCGAGTGCCTGCCCCTTATCCCGGAAACCGCCGTCCTGACCACCATCCCGATCGCGCGCTTCGCCAGTGCCCTCCGGGGCAGTCTGGGGCGAGGCTTAGCTCGCCGGGCAGACCTGCCGGAACGGCTGGGTCCCAGCGTAGTCAGCCCACTGCTGGAGGGTGAGCGATTGGTGCGCGATGGCGCAGGTGGCGGCCGGCAGCCCGGCCGGGAAGGCCACGTCCCAGCGCCGGGCGGTGCCGCTGGAGCTGCCACTGGCGCCGGCGGCGGCGAGGGTGGTGCCGTCGGGGCTGAACGCGACCGCGTAGACCGGTTCCGGGCCGGCCGTCATCGGCGTGCCGATCTCCTGCTGGCTGGCCACGTCCCATAGCCGGATGCCGCCACCGGAGCCCGCGGCGGCGAGCCTGGTGCCGTCCGGGCTGAACGCCGCGGCGGTCGTCCCGCCCCCAGCCGCCTCCTGGGCCCCGGGCCGGCCCGGCGCGCTCCCGTTCATGAGCGCGCCGATCCGGCGCTGGGTGGCCACGCTCCACAGCGCCGCGGTCCCGTTCGAGCTGACCGTGGCGAAGGTCTTGCCGTCTGGGCTGAAAGCGAGCGCGCCCAGCCCGGCGGTCACCGCGGTGCCGGCTTCCTGCTGGGTGGCCACCTGCCACAGCCGGACCTTGCCGTCCGTGCCGACGGCGGCCACCAGCCGTCCGTCCGGGCTGAGCGCCACCGGGCCGGCCGCGTCGGCCGCGGGCAGCGGGCCGCCGATCCGCCGCCCGGCCGCCGTCGACCACAACTGCAGGCCATCACCGGCCACGGCCAGGATCTTGCCGTCGCCGCTGAGCGCGAGCCCGGTCACCGCGTGATGGCTGGCGACCGGCGGCCTGGCCGGCCGCCGGGTCAGGGTGTTCCACAACCGGACCTTGCCCCGGCTGTCGCTTACCGCGAGGACATCGCCCTGGCCGCTGAGCACGGCCGGCGCATGGCCGCCGGCCGCGGCCGGCGATTCCGGCGTGCCGGTGGCGATCGGAGCGGAGGACTGGTGAAAGACGGCCGGGTTCCACAGCTCGGTGGTCCCGTTCCCGTTGCCGGTGGCCAGGACATCCGCGTCCGGGCTGAACGCCAGCACGCTCACGCGGCCCGAGCCCGGTGCCGTCAGCGCGGCGCCGGTCTGCTTCTGGGTGGCGAAGGCCCACAGCTCGGTGCCCCCGCCGCTGTCCGCGGTGGCGAGCGTGGTGCCGTTCGCGTTGAACGCCACGGCCGCGACCGGAGCCCCGGCCGCCATGGTCGCGCCCGCCTGGCTATGGGTGGCGACGTCCCACAGCCGGACGTTCCCGTCCTCGCCGCCGGCGGCGAGGAACTTCCCGCCCGGGCTGAACGCGAGCGCCCTGACCGCGGCCGGGGCGGCTACCATCGTCGCGCCCGCCTCCTGCTGAGTGGTCGCGTCCCACAGCTGGACGGCCCCGTCGCTGCTGGCCGCGGCCACCGTCGCGCCGTCGGGGCTGAACGTCACGGCCTCCACCGGGTTGAGGTCCGAGCTCATCGGCGCGCCGATCTCCTGATGGGTGGCGGCGTTCCACAGCCGGATGTTCCCGTCGTTGCCGCCGGTGGCCAGCGTGACACCGTCCGGGCTGAACGCCACGCAGCGGCCGCCGGTCACGCCGGCCAGGGGCTGTGCGGCGATCCTGGCCCGGCTGGTCAGGTCCCACACCCCGACCGCCGCGGGCCCGGCTACTTCCAGGGCCTTGCCGCCGCCGGTGAACGTGAGCGCGAGCGCCGCGCCGCTCCAGGTCGCGGTGCTGACCAAGCGCTGTGAGGCGAGGTCCCACAGGCGGATGGTGCCGTCTCGGTAGCCGACCGCCAGCTTCTTGCCGCCCGGGCCGTACGCCACCGCGGTCACCCGGCCCGACGGGGCCGCCAGGATGCCACGCACCGGCTGGGCCAGGGACTCGAGCAGGCTGTAACGCGCCTGCGCGGTCGGTGCGATCTGCCACGCGACCCCGGCGAGCAGCGCCGCGGTGACCGGGTCGGCGGCCTCGAGCGCCGTGCTCTGCGCGGCCAGCCGCTCCGACAGGCCCGCGGCGCGCTGCTGGCTGGCGTTGTTCCTGGCCGACCGGACGGCCAGACCCGCTCCGGCGAGGGTGGCCAGGAGCAGCAGGACCAGGGCGCCGGCCAGGGTCCGGCGCCCCCACCTGGCCCGGGTGCCGGCCTGCCCGCTGGCCCGGAGGAACTCAGCCTCGGCCGCGGTCAGCGCCGGGTACCGGCCCGGATCCGCGGCCCAGACGCGGGTGGCCTCCCGGGCCGCGGCGAGCTGGACGCCCCGGTACAGCTGCGCGGAGTCCTTGCCGTTCTGGTGCCACCGCGCGGTGCCCTCGGCGAGCTGACCGTAGAGGATCAGGCTGGACTGATCCTCCTCCAGCCAGTCGCGCAGCCGCGGCCAGGCCCGGAGCAGCACGTCGTGGGCGATCTCCGCGGTGCCGTCGCGGACTACCACAAGCCGGCTCCGGGCGAGCGCGTCGAGCACCGCGCCGACCTGCGCCCACTGGTTCTCCGGCCGGCCCGCGCGCAGCTCGGCGCGGGACACCTGACGGCGGGCCGGCCTGCCGTCCTGGCCCGCGGCGGTCATCCGCCTGAGCACGTCCCGCGTGATCGCCTGCTGTTCCTCGGTCAGCTTGGCGTAGACCGCCTCGGCGCTGACCTCGACGGCGCCGGCGACACGGCCAGCCCGGTCGTAGCCGTCGCGGGTGAGCCGGTCGCCGTCGCGGTTCTCCCAGGTCAGCGTCAGGGCCTGCGAGAGCATCGGGAGCATCTCGGCACCGGCTGCGCGCGCGTCGGCCACGATGGCGTCGGTGAGAGTGCTGTCAACGTGCACCCCGCTCGCCTCGGCCGGGCCGCTGATCGCCCGGCGCAAGCCGGCTTCCTGCAGCGGGCCGACCACCAGCTGATCGCGCTCCATGGCCGGGACGAGCTGAGGGTAGGCGGCGCACCGGTCCCAGTAGTCCCCGCGGACGGCGATCACCACCCGGGCCGCCGGCTCGCCCCGCGGGCCGGGCGGGCGGGCGGCCGCCGCGCATACCGCGTCGATGAACGCCTGCCGCTCCCGCCTCTCGTCCGGTCCGTCGCCCGCGAAGGCCTGCTCGAACTGGTCGATGATCAGCACCAGCCGGGCGGCGTCTCCGGCTGGCCGGGTGATCTCGCGGATCAGCTGGTGCGCTTCACCTGGCGCGCCCGCCAGCCGCTGCCTGACGGCGGCCGGATCCCTGGCGTCCAGCGCCGCCAGCCCGGCCGCCAGGTCGGTGAGCGGTCGCGTGGTCACGGTGAGGCTGACCACCGGCCAGGCCGACGACCCGGGCACCTGCACGCCCCGGGCCAGCGCGGGCACCAGGCCGGCCTGCAGCAGCGAGGTCTTTCCTGCGCCCGAGGCGCCGGTGACCATGACCAGCCCGGTCCCGGCCACCTTGCCCGCCAGCTCGGCGGTGACCCGGTCCCGGCCGTGGAATACCGCCTCGTGCGCCTGGCCGTAGGGCAGCAACCCGCGGTACGGGCAGCCGCCGGTCCAGCCCGGCCCCGGCACATCCGGCTCCGGCTGCCACTGGCGGGTGCGCCGCTCGATGACCGCGAGTTCCTCGCGGATCATGCGGACGTCCGCTGACTGCCGTCCCGCCCGCTCGCCGGCGGCCCGCAGCTCGGCGGCCTGGCCGCCCAGGCTGTCCTGGATCTCCCCGGCCGCGCGGGCCAGGTCGGCCAGCATGAAGGCCATGTCACCGAACTCGGCGGCGAGCGCCTCGAACGCCGCAAGCACCTCGCGCTCGAGCTCCTCGTCCCCGGCCTCGATCGCCGCGCGGAAGACCGTGCCGCCCGCGTCGATCTCCCGCATCACCATCGCTATGTCTGATCGCAGGCCATCGGCAGGGGCGCCGCGCCCGGCCAGGACGTCCCCGACCCCCCGGCTGATCTCCCGCTCCAGGCTACCGATCTCCTCAGCGGGAGGGCCCGGGGAGACCGCCGGCCCTGGGCCATGGGCCGAACGGGCACGGCTGGTCGCCTCGTCCAGGAGATGAGCCAGGATGTCAGCTCCGACCGAGACGAGCACGCCCATCCTGGCCGCGGCGGCCGGGCCGTCGGCGTCGGCCAGCCCCGGCCCGAACGCCGCCGCGCACAGCAGCGGCAGTACCGCGGGGGCACCGATGCCGCGCAGTTCGCGGCGGCCGGTCCGCGCCGTCCGCAGCAGCCACGCGCGGATGCCCGCCTGGAGGCGCTCGACCTCTTCGAAATCACCCACCAGGCTCCCCCTAAAATACGCGTAACACCCCGAGACGGGCGGCAGCCTAGCAGGCGCCTTGCTCCCGGGCGGTGCTTTTGCGCGCGGTTATCCGCCGCCAAGTATCAATCGGGGGCGGGCTCGGCGATCAGGGCGATGCCGATCTCGCGGAAGCCGATCCTGGCGTAGATACGGGCCACCGCGTCGTCGCTGGCGGACAGGAAGACGGTCTGCACGCCGCGGTCCAGCGCGTCCCGGGCCAGCAGCGCGGTGACGGCCGCGCCGAGACCCTGGCGGCGGGACGACGGCAGCACGCCCACGCCGGTGATCTCCCCGACGCCGTCCACGGCCTGGCAGCTTCCCGCCGCGAGCGGCCCGTCCGGGCCGAACGCCGCCGCCAGCACCGAATGCCCGGATCGGACCCGCTCCCGCAGCATCGCGATCGTGCCGCCGTCGTGGTCCGCGGCGATCTTGTCGCGCTCGGCCGGGCCGGTGTAACCGGTCGCGGTGCCCGGATGGCCGAACGCGACCGTCGGCACCGCCCAGATCCGGTCGAGTTCGGGATCCTCCGGGGCGACCGCGCGCACGATGATGCCGGGCGGGAGCGCGGGTGCCTGCGGCGGCGGGGACAGCACCATCAGCGGATGCCTCTGGACCTCCAGGCCCGCCTCGGCCGCGGCCGCCGCCATCTCGGGCGCGACCTGCTCGATCCATTCGAAGGACTGGGGGATGATCAGTTCGCGCTGCCGGGCGCGGACCGCGCGGACATCGGCGGCGGTGACCCGTGGCCTGGGCCCGCGCCTGGGCCTGGCGTAGTACGGCCAGCCCGGACCGGTGGGAACGAACAGCACGAGCGGGCCGTGCTCGTCGGCCCTGGCCCGGCGCCGGGGGACGGCGTCGCAGAACGCGTCAATCCGCTCAATGGCCTCGTATGCTCTCACAGCAGTACTTACCTTAAGGTCCCGGCCGCGTCAGACCAACAGCGTTTACCCCGGTTCGGGCGCCGGCGAGCCGGGAAAGCCCTGTACCGCAAGGGTCCCGGCAGAAATTCGGTGTACAGCCCGGGCGTGCCGGGCTAACCTCCGCCGCATATGACTGACACTGAGCTCCCGCCGAGACTGACCCGGCTGACGTTCCACGGTCCCCTGTCCGAGGCCAGGGCGGCCCGGCTCGTCGCCAGGCTCACCAGGAACAGTCCCCGGACCGTGCTCGACATCGGCTGCGGGTGGGGTGAGCTGATGCTCCGCATCCTCGCGGCGGCGCCGGACGCGACCGGGGTCGGCCTCGACACGAACGAGGGCGACCTGGCCCGGGGCCGGGACAACGCCCGGGCCCGGGGGCTCGGAGATCGTGCCGCGTTCGTCCAGGAGTCCGGGGTCGGGACCCGCCGCGGGCCCGCCGACCTGGTGCTGTGCCTGGGGGCCAGTCACGCGCTCACCGGGGTCCAGCCCCCCGGGCACACCGCGGCCGCGCTGGCCGAGCTCAGGCGGCTGGTCACGCCGGGCGGCCGGGTGCTGCTCGCCGAGGGATTCTGGCACCGGACGCCGACCAGGGCCGAACTGGCCGGGATGTGGCCGGGCACGTCCGCCGCGGAATTCGGCGGCCTGGCCGGCCTGGTCGACCTGGCCGTCGGCGCGGGTTTCCGCCCGGCCTGGATCGAGACCGCCACGCTGGAGGAGTGGGAGGACTTCGAGTCGGGCTACCAGTGCGACGAGGAGGAGTGGCTCGCGGCCCGCGGCGACCATCCCAAGGCCGACGAGATCCGGGCGCAGGTCGACCAGCACCGCTCGTTCTGGCTGCGCGGCTACTACGGCCTTCTCGGCCAGGCTTACCTCACCCTGGTCCCCGTTGGCTAGCTGGGTCGGCGAGCTGGGTCAGCTAACCCAGGCGGCTTCGTCGCCGCCGTACCGGCTGAGCGGCCGCGGCCAGGCCAGGGCCTCATCGTCAAGCCGGCCGGGCGGCCGCACGGTGGTCACCGGCCCCTCGGCGCTGTCCAGTGTCACGAGCCAGGCCGGGTCGCCGCCGTCAGCGGCGGCTGCGGGGGAGGAGGCCGCGGCGTCCCGGGGCAGGCCGAGCAGCCAGTGCGCGGTCCGGGCCAGGGACAGCTCGCGGACCTGGGTGCCGCCCCGGGCGGACTGCCGGGCCAGCGCCTGCAGCGCGGCGGCCGCGCACAGGTAGCCGGTGCCGTGGTCGAGGAGCTGGCACGGCAGCGCTCCGGGCCGCTCGCCGTCCGCCGATTCGGCCATCGCGATGCCGCTGGCCGCCTGCACGATGCTGTCGAACCCCCGGCGGCTGCCCCACGGCCCGCGGCTGCCCCACGCCGACAGGCTCACCACCACCAGCCCGGGATGCCGTTCCGCCAGGATCTCCGGGCTCAGCCCGAACCGGTCAAGCGCGTGCGGCCGGTACCCGTGCAGCAGGACGTCGGCGCCCGAGAGCAGCTCGTGCAGCCGGCCGTTGCCCTCGGCCGTGCCGAAGTCGAGCAGCGCGCTGCGCTTGCCGAACAGCCCGTCGTAGCCGTGCAGCGTCAGTTCCGGCCGGTCCGGCGCGTCGAGCCGGAGCACGTCCGCGCCGAGCGCGCCGAGGTACCTGGTGGCCACCGGGCCGGCGATGACGCGGGTGAGGTCGAGCACCCGGATGCCCGAGGCGGGCAGCGCCCCGGCGGGGCGCCAGCGAGGCGGCGCGCCGCCGATCGACGCCGCTTCCACCAGCCTGGCCGCGGCGACCGCCTGACCGGGCGGCTCCGCCCGCCAGCCGGCCTCGTCGCGGACGGCGGCGGCGATCCCGCCCGCGCCGGTCACCAGGTCCTCGGCCTCCCGCGCGCCCAGGTCCGCCATCGCCGCCGCGACCGGCTCCGGGGCATCGGCACAGCCGAGCGCCCGCAGCAGCGCCGCGCGATGCCAGGGATAGTTCCCGTGCGTGCGCACCCAGCCGTCCGCGGCGCGCCAGAATCGCGACAGCGGCGCGAACCCCGGCCCGGCCTGCTCGCCGCCGATCCGCAGGTGGGCCTCGCTGCGGAAGGCCGCCGCCACGTGCCCGCGGTCCAGCCGTGCGGTCGGCGACCCGCGGGATCCGCAGTCTCCGCCGCGCTGCGCGTGCAGGGCCGCGGCGGCCAGCAGCGCGGTCCCGGTGCAGGCGACGGCCACGTCCTCGACCGGCAGCCGGGACGGCAGGTGACCCGGAGCGCCGCTGACCCAGAGCACCTCGAGCCCGGCCGGGAGCGGGCTCTCGGGACTGCCCGGGTGCCCCCCGCCGGGGTCCGCCAGGGCTGCCCACGCCTCGGCCAGCAAGCCCGGCCATAGCTGTCCCGCCACCCGGCTCATCCTTCCCGCCGGGCGATCACGTGCAGCAACGCCGCCACCTGGCGGTACGGGTCGGTGCGCCCGGCCCGCTCCTCGCAGGCCAGCAGGCCCTGCAGGTCCGCCGGAGGTTCGGCGCCATCGGGGACGGTGTCGGTGAAGACCCGGAGCCCGTACCAGGCGGTGACCTGCAGCCCGTGACCCCCCAGCCGGCCCGTCAGGTCGGCGAGCCGGTCGGCGCGGGCGGTGACCCCGATCCGGTTCGGGTAGCGGTCCGAGTCGAACGCCGCCGCGCACGCCGTCCAGTCACCGAGCAGTCCCGGCCGCATGGCCAGCGCGTCGCCGTTGCGCACCAGCAGCGACACCACGCCGCCCGGCGCGGTCAGCCGCGCGATGGCGCTCAGCGCCGGGGCAGGATCGGCCAGGTACATCAGCACGCCGTGGCATAGCGCGGCGGGGAAGCGCGTCACCCCGGCCCGTTCGGCGTAATCCTCGATCAGGCCGCGCTCGACCCGCACCCGGCCGCGGACTGCGGCCGGCTCGGCGGCCAGGTCCCGCTCGAACCGGGCCAGCAGGTCGGCCGAGGCGTCCACCCCGGTCACGTGGTACCCGCGCCGGGCCAGCCGGAGGGCCTGCGTCCCCTGGCCACAGCCGAGATCAATGATCCGAACGGGTGCGGGCGGCAGCTCAGGCTCCAGCTGTCTCGCCACGAGTTCCTGGCGCACCACGTCCCGCAGCTTGCCCAGGCGTGCCTGCCAGTTCTGCTCCCCGGCGGTGAACGCGGTGCTCATTCGCCCGGCTCCAGTTCCTTTTGCATCAGCACGGTGTCGATCCAGCGGCCGTGCTTACGGCCGACGCCGGACAGCCGGCCCGCCTGGATGAAGCCGAACCTGCGGTGCAGCGCGGCCGAGGCGTCGCTGCCGGTGTCGGCGATGACCGCGATGACCTGCCGCGTGCCCGCCGCCGCGCACCCGGCTAGCAGCCCGCCGAGCAGGGCGCTGCCGATCCCGCGGCCGGTGTGGCCGGGGGCGAGGTACACGGTGTCCTCGACGGTGTGCCGGTAGGCGGGCTTGGGCCGCCATGGGCTGGCGTAGGCGAATCCGCAGACGGTCCCGTCCCCGTCGGCTTCGGCCACCAGGAAGGGCAGGTTGCGCCCGGCCAGGTCGCGGAGCCGCTGCCGCCAGTCCGCGGCGGCCGGCGCGACCTCCTCGAACGTCGCCACGCTGGTCGCGACGTAGTGCGCGAAGATGGCGGCGACGGGTTCGGCGTCCGCCGGCACCGCCGCGCGGACGACAGGCGGTGCTGCCGGCATGCCACACCTCCGTTCCGTTGCCTCAAGGGTTTCACGTCGCGCGGTAACGTTCCCGGCCACGGTCACCGTCGCCGCGGACAGGCCGTCCGGCTGAACGCGCGATTCCGGCACATCCGGACCAAAGATCACGAACAGGTCACGGTGGTGCTCTGCTGGTGCTGCGCGTGCGTCTTATGAGCAAGGGGAGGAGAAAACGGGCAATGTCATCCTGGCTGGCAGTGATCGTGTTCACGATTTTGGCCTCGTGTGCCATCGTGGTGGTAGCTGGTTATTTCCGGGGTAACCGGAAGCTGCAGACGGCGGCCGGCGCGGACCCCGCGCATGCCCCGGTCACCGCTGCGGCGCCGATCCAGCCCGAGCGGGACGAGAAACCGGCGCATACCGACAGCTGGATCTGGCACTGAACCGCCGGCGCTGAATGGCGCGGGCTCCCTGACCGTGGGGACAACTGCCGGCCTGGGCCCCTTAGCCCTTGACCCCATGGTCCTGGCCCTTGGCCCCGCACCTCACGCCCCGGGCGCCTCACGCCGCTCATCCGTCCCGCGCCGGCCCCGTCCCCCGCCGGCTCGATGCCACATCGAGCCGGCTATAGCCGGCCCGCTGCCACATCGAGCCGGCCCGATCGGGGGGCGCCCGCCCGCGCACACGGCCAAAGCGGCCGGGCCAACCGAATCTGACGGCACTAGGCACGGGGATCCCCGCGCTCGCCGGGTTCCCGTCGCGGGGATCATGGTCTCAGCGATACCTGGAGGTGGTGGTCATGACCGGCGAGACGATGCGCGACCTGCTCAAGCCTCTCATCGGTAAGTCCGGGCAGGTTTCCATGCTCGTGCGCAGGATCGGGCCGATCGCTTTCCCGACGGCCGAGAACAAGAGGCTGACCGGCGTCGAGGTGCGCCAGGACGGCCTGGTCCGCATCGAGCGCCAGACCGGGTGGGCCGTGATCGACCCGGATGAGGTCGTGGCGGTGGTCTGGACCGACGATTCGGACAGCACGCCCGGTCAGTTCCTGTGAGCCGCGGCGGATCCTGAACCCTCAGGTGGGTGGGCCTTGTTGAACCGCTGCTCGGGTTCGGCGAACCCTGCCCATGATCATTACTGGCCTATGCGTCCGTCGATCCGCTCGCGCAACAGGTCGACGTGGCCCATGTGGCGGGCGTACTCCTCGATCATTCCGACCAGCACCTCGCGCAACGACATCGGCCCTCCGCCGCTGCCGTGCTGATTCTCCGGATCGTCGCCGGTGATGTCGAGACTGGGCGCCTCGGCCACGAACCGCGTGGCGAAGTCCGCCTCCGCACGCCATGCGTCCCACGCCTCCGCAACCACCTGGGGGTCGGGAACAGCACCATCGAAATCACCGTCACGGTCGGTGCCGGAGCAGAACAGCCGGGGCACGTCCTGGCCCGCCATCATCACCCGGAACGTCGCACGCTCCACCTCGGCCAGGTGCCGCA
>Ga0137380_10001756_pt1 | contig 17926 bp, 18 predicted proteins | sample SagtaG_17_FD_104809 | JGI IMG/M metagenome (GOLD analysis project Ga0137380, IMG submission 104809) | Vadose zone soil microbial communities from Sagehorn Ranch, Mendocino, California, USA - Sage2_L_100_16 metaG | ecosystem: Environmental > Terrestrial > Soil > Vadose zone | place: USA...
ATTCCCGGTGAATCCAAAGACGTGATCATCATCGGGAGTCATTACGATTCAAAGTATTTCAAGGACATGCGTTTTGTAGGGGCCAATGACCCAGGAACTTCGGTGGGCACTTTAATTGAAATGGGACGCGTGCTGGCGGCAAACAAGCAGCTGCAGAAACCAAAATTCACTTACTGGCTTGTGTTCTTCGATGGTGAAGAGTCCTTTTGTGAGGAATGGAACGAATGCTCGAAGCCGGGCGCGCCGGACAACACCTACGGCGCCCGTCACTATGTTTCTCAGTTGCGTGCCAGAAATGAGCTGGGCCGCGTGCGAGCGCTAATTCTGCTGGACATGATGGGCCATAAGGATTTGAAGTTGAGTCGTGACGAAACCAGCACGAAATGGCTGGTTGACACGATCTGGCAGACAGCCCAGGAAATGGGTTACGGAGCGCAGTTCGTTAACGAGACTCAATCAGTCGGCGGCGACGATTACGATCCGTTCTTGCAAGAGGGCATAGAGTCGGTTGACATTATTCAATTCTTTCCCCAATGGCACAGGGCCGACGATACGCTGGAGAACGTTTCAGCCAAGAGTATGAAGATAGTCGGCGACGTCGTGCTCGCGAGTTTACCGCGCATCGACCAGCATCTTGCGAGCAAGCGCTAAGTAGTTTTTGAGTTTCGAGTTTCGAGTTTCGGGTTCCCGGCTAGAGTGTGGCTAGTCGGAACACAAGAGTCGGATCGAGGAGGTTGGCCGTGCTTAAGTCTCCCGAGATACTGGTGCCGGTTGATTTCTCTCCTTGCTCGGTTAACGCTTTGCGGGTGGCGATTGGCATGGCAGGGCCCGACGGCGACCTCACGCTATTGCACGCGATCGACGAGCAGTTTGTAAGCGATGCGGTGTCCGCCGCTTTGGGAACTGCGGAAGAGATCCGGTCTAGATTGCGCGAGCAGGCGGAGGCCAACTTCACGAACATCCTGGAAGGTCTCGAGACCGAGCAGGTGAATATCGAACGCATGATCGTTGTCGGCGCTCCTTTTCTTGAGATTCTAAAAATCGCGCGTGACCTCGACTTGCCGATGATCGTGATGGGTGTGAAAGGACGCTCGACGCCTCCGGAAGAGATTTTGTTCGGTTCGACCGCGGAAAAAGTTCTGCGCGGCTCGCGCGTGCCTGTGCTCGTCGTGCCTTACTAGAGAGCGATTCCTATCGTTTAGAGGCGGGCGTTGCCCGCTGTCGCTGGCAGCGACATCGAATCGGCGGGCAACGCCCGCCTCCAAACGGAACAGAAAACGACCCAACAAATGAAACGAATTGCGATCATACCCGGTGACGGGATCGGTCCAGAGGTTATTCGCGAAGCAGTCCGCGTACTCGAACGTTTGCGTGAGACTCACGGCGTAGAGCTCCAATTGACGCATTTCGACTGGGGCGTTGATAAATTCCTGCGCGAGGGCGTAACACTGCCGGCGGCTGCGCTGGAAATGCTTGCCAATGATTTTGATGCGATCCTTGCCGGCGCGTTTGGCGATCCGCGCGACACTGCCAACAAAGTTGCCGAAGACGTTTTGCTGCGCATGCGCCGCGGGCTCGATCTCTACATCAATCTGCGGCCGGTGCAATTGCTCGATGCGCGGCTAACTCCTTTGCGCGATCGTGAAGTTGATGATATCGACTTCGTGGTGTTTCGTGAGAATACCGAAGGCGCCTATTGCGGAGCGGGCGGCTTCCTGAAGAAGGGCACGTCGGAAGAGATCGCCACTCAAGAGGAACTCAACACGCGGCGTGGCGTGGAAAGAATTATCGTCGCGGCGTTTGATTATGCTCGCGCGCATGGCCGCAAGAAAGTAACGATGGCGGATAAATCGAACGTGCAACGCTTCGGCGGCGATCTTTGGCAGCGAGTTTTCAAAGAAGTTGCCTCGCGTTGTCCGGAGATACAGGCGAATCATCAGTACGTCGACGCGATGGCGATGTTCATGGTGCTGGATCCCGGGCAGTATGACGTGATCGTTAGTAACAATTTGTTTGGCGACATTCTGACTGATCTCGGCGCGGCGATTGTGGGCGGCCTGGGTGTGGCAGCGTCAGGCAACATTCACCCCGGAAGAGTTTCGTTGTTCGAGCCGGTTCACGGCAGCGCGCCGCCGCTCGCGGGGAAGGGCATTGCCAATCCAGTCGGAGCTATTCTGACCGCGGCGATGATGTTAGAATACGTTGGCAGCAAGACAGCAAGTGTCGCAATCGAAAAGGCCGTCCGAGAAAGCGTCGCAAACAATGAAACGACCAGCGATCTCGGCGGCAGTCTTTCCACGGAAGAGGTCGGGATGGCTATTGCCAGGCGACTTGGCAGCTAAGATGCTCGACAACTTTTTGGTTTGTCGATTTTTCACTTTACAGACCACGACAAAATTCGTTCGTCGGACATTTTGAGGGATTTATGGCGACGGCAGGTAAGAAACTAACGCAGAGAGTGATCGCGATCGTTGTGATCGTGGCGGTACTCGACCGTATCGGCATCTCGCCAACGGTCATAATCTTTTTCGTGGTTGCCGGATTCCTCGTCTGGCGAGTCATGCGGCGCTCAGAGAATAACGAGACGGAGGCAGTCTTTGATTTTTACGCTTCCGCTCACGAGATACTGCGAGACGACGAACATCCCTGGTATGGTTTCGAGATTGCTGAAGTCATAGACCGTGGTGAGCGCGTGCTGAGTTCGATGTCGGACGCGCCGCCGCTGATCTATTTTGCGCTCGGCGCTCTATACCATCGCGTGGGGGACAACGAGAATGCTGTCGAAAACTTGCGTTGTGTCGTTGACGAGCGATTAACCGAAGAACACCATCGAGTTTCGCCCTCCCCGCAATTGCGCCGCTATGTAGAGATGCTTCGCCATATCGAACGCGAGCCGAGCGTTGCGCCGCAGGCCCTGGCTGCCATCCGAAGCCTCGAGCGCGCGCGTCGCACTCGCGCAGGTATCCTGCTCGCGGAAAGCAAAGGGGGATTGCAGCAAACCTGCATAATGAGCGGACGGGATGAAACCATGCAAGTGCCCGCCAAGTCTTCGCCCGAAAAGGATTCCAGGATTGCTCCATCGTCGCATCGAACGCTGAGTTCGATCATGCCTCCGCCTCCGATCAGCGAGGTGCTGCGCGACGTTTACAAGGAATAGAAGAAGACTGCCGAATGTCCGACCGACTTCAGGAACGTCTGATTAAGCTGGATGATAGTTATTTAGCATTGAGGTCAGCGCGATGCAGAGTTTTATACCGCGAAGCGGTAACGCCCTCCAGCCCAACGTTGCCGCTTGGCGGCTACGTTGGGAAGAGGAGCGTAAGAGGACACAACCCCATCAAGGTTGAGGCGCGTTGAAATTGGATACCCAGGGCAGCCGCGGAGGCAACCCTGGGCTGAAGGTTGTTACCGCTTCGCGGTCCTTGATCAGAGCTTTCATGAGTTTGTCGTTGTTGCTGATGAAATCACGACAAAGTGAGGTTTGTCGGACGTCTGTATGCTCACCGCCGAAATCATCGCCATTGGTTCGGAGTTGCTTGCTCCGGATCGCGCGGATACCAATAGCCTCTGGCTCACAGAGAAACTCAACGGCATCGGCATTGAAGTCAAACTGAAAACAATCGTCGGCGACGATGACAACCGGCTGGAAGAAGCCATCAAGGACGCAGTGAAGCGTTCGCGAGTTGTGATCACCACCGGCGGACTGGGGCCAACTGAAGACGACATTACTCGCAAAGTGGCGGCGCGCGCGCTTGGGCGCCGTCTGCTGCTTGATGAGAATGTCCTTGAATGGATCCGCGGCCGGTTCGCAAGTTTTGGACGGGCAATGCCCGAACGAAATTCGCGTCAAGCGATGGTGATTGACGGGTCAGAGGTTCTAGACAATCCAAACGGGACCGCGCCGGGACTTTTCATTGAACACGAGGACACGTCAGTCGCATTACTGCCCGGGCCACCGCGCGAGATGAATCCGATGTTTCAACGTTTGGTAATGCCGCGGCTGGCGGCGAAGGCCGGTAACTTGCGAGTCGTACGCCGCTTGCTGCGAGTCGCGGGAATGGGCGAGTCGGCAGTTGATGAATTGATTGCTCCCGTCTACATGAAGTACGAAAATCCGCAGACCACGATTCTTTTCAACCAGAGCGAAATCGAATTACAACTGACGGCCCGAGCCAAGACCGAGAGTGAAGCCGAAACTTTGCTAGACCGTTTGTCGGAACAGCTTGAAGAGCGTCTCGGCCATGCGATCTTTTCCTTTCGCGGCGAGACGATGGAGGAAGTGATTGGTTTGAAGTTAGCGGTCGCTGGCTTCACAGTTGCGGTTGCCGAGAGTTGTACCGGCGGCTTGATCGCTCAGCGACTGACGGACGTTCCCGGCGCGTCGAAGTATTTTATCGAGGGTGTCGTCGCCTATTCGAACGACGCAAAGACGCGAACGCTTGGTGTGGAACCAATACTGCTGCTCGAGCACGGCGCCGTCAGTGCGGCGGTTGCCGAAGCCATGGCCGAGGGTGTGCGCCAGCGCGCCAACACCGATTTCGGTCTTTCCGTTACTGGCATCGCCGGCCCGGATGGCGGCACCGAAGAAAAGCCAGTGGGCCTGGTTTTCATCGCGCTCTCCGACGACGCACATACCGAGCATCGCAAACTCTATCTGCCGGGCGATCGTAATTTGATTCGCTGGCGCGCCTCGCAAGCGGCGCTGGATCTGCTGCGAAGAAGATTGATTTAAGGAATTCTTACGGGTCCAGAACTTGGCTTCGCCATGGCAACAGTGAACGTGCACGTGTATCCGCGGCTCTTCGTGCGAGAAAAAGAAGAACCGAAAACTAGCCCTCGCGGAAAACAGTGGGGCTCATGCAATCTCAGACCAAAACGACCTCACTTCTTACTAATCTCAACTTCAAGGCTGGGAGCGGGGAGTTTAACTTCCCCGATCCGGCAGATGACCCAGTAGTTCGGCTCAAGCCAACCAAGATCACCAGCGCTCTTTACGGCACGTTGAACGACGCCTATCAGGAGACTATCAGAGCGCTGAAGAACCTGAAGTAGAGTCTTATTCGATATCAAATCAGAAAGTGCAGTTGTACTGCTTCATTGACGCTCGCGTCTGCTCAATCGCGGTCTTGCACGCCTGAGTCAAACCTGCCTTCCCCTGTGGTGTCGCGGCGGCTTTGCGCCAGCTGTCTCGCCATTGCGCCAGAATTGTTTTGTACTGGGCCCTTGCTGCTTCGGGAACGTTCTTTGAGATACAGGCCTCGTAGGCCGTGATGAACTCGTCGCATTCCGGCACGCCAATTTTCTCTCCGCTATCGCTGGTTTTTGCGTTAGCTCCCGGAGTGGAAGTCATGGTGGCTGGAGTACTAGAAGCCATCGCCGGCTTGTTGGCGTTGGCCATGGACATGTTGTTGTTATTTGTGGTTGCCGAATTGCCACATCCGATCAACATGAGAGCGCATAAGGCACAGAGCGTCAGGAAAACTGTTTTTAGCATTTCGTGCTCCTCGAAGTTCCGACAGATCGAACTGTCCGAAACCTGGCTGAAATAAGGATTGAAAAGCGCCGCCATAATACACGAGAATAGGCACGCGCGGCATTTCGATCGGCTCTTCGGTTTCAAGACGCGATAATTCAGGACATCAATGCTCGCCGAGCCAGTCGATATTTTCCCGTGTTGACCCAAGCGACCATCTCCCCTCCATTTCCGCGGAAACCATCTGCCTAAAGCAGTGAAATGGCACGGTTGTTTGTATTTCTTTTGTCGTAAACTTGTCGGGAAGAGTAGAATGCGGTCGTTTTCTTAAGCTCAACTGGCGTTTTGGTTGTAGGTTATAACAGGCAAACAGCTAGAGCTCCGGGTAAGAGATTCTTCTTGTTGTCCGAACAGTAGCTAAAGCGGGGCTTTATTCATGGTCTGCCATACTGATTGTTGATGACGACGCGGTCATCTGCGAAGGCCTCGGTGAACTATTCAGCTTGGAGCACGCGTGTCAGACGGCGGAGAGTGCCGAAGCCGCACTAACCCTCCTGGAATCGGCGCACTATGACGTCGCAATAGTTGACATTTCGCTTCCGGGGATGAGCGGGTTGGAACTCTTGGGCCACATCCGCCTGCGTTGGCCCGAGACGCATGTAATCATCATTACGGGGATCGACTCCCACCAGTATATGGGGAACTCGAGGAGTCTCTTACGCAACTCTCTCTCACAAAGCTTAATCATGGAAACGCTTGAAGAACGCCTCAAGAGAGTCACAGGAGAAATCGTCTCGATTGTTCCCTACAATTCTGGTTGGCCGCGGATGTTCGAGCAGGAGAAGCGACATCTTCTCGAATGTCTACCGGGAGAGTTGATTAAACGCATCGAGCACTTTGGCAGCACGGCCATACTCCACCTGGCGGCAAAACCGGTTGTCGATATGCTGGTGGAAGTAACTTCGTTGGAAGAAACTAAGAAGAGAATTGTGCCGGTATTGGAGGCGCAAGGGTACGATTATTTTTGGCGGCCAACTTTCGGTGAAAACGGTCCGCCGTTCTACGCCTGGTTCATCAAACGCGACGCCGCAGGCGCGCGCACGCATCACATTCACATGGTGGAGCGATCTTTTGAAGAGCACTGGGACCGATTGCTCTTTCGTGATTATTTGATCGAACGATCGGATCTGGCCAAAGAATATGAGGCTTTGAAATTGACTCTGGCAGACGCTTATCCGAGCGATAGAATCGCATACACCAAAGCGAAAAGAGAATTCATCGCGCGGGTGACGCAAGAGGCAAAGGAATACTACGGCAGTAGGCGGTAGGCAGTGGGCAGTGGGAAGATGGGGGTTCACATGTGGCGATTCAACGAGCCTGTGAGCAGGCGGAAGAAGGTAGCCAGGTGCAAGCGGCGCTAGCCGTGCAGCGCCTGGAAACGCTATTCTCACCTACACGCGCGCCCTGAAGGGGCACGCAGAACTCCAGCTCAAGGAGAAACGCTTATGCCATCAACTCATCTTAGTCTTCACTACCACCTCGTTTTCAGTACGAAAGATCGTTTACCAATGATTACCAGCGATTGGCAAAATAGTCTGCATGCTTATCTCGGCGGCATCACGCGAGAGCTAAAGGATGTGCCACTCGCAATCGGTGGCGTCGAGGACCATGTTCATCTGCTCGTGCGACTCATCGATTAGACTATGTGTTGCGTGATCTCAAGGCCGGCTCGTCCTCCTGGGTTCATAACACGGTTGGTAAGAAGAAATTTGACTGGCAGCCTGGTTATGCGGGAGTCACAGTGAGCCCATCTCAGGTTGAAAAAGTGAAGCAATACATCCTCAACCAAGAGAAGCATCATCGGCGTCAGAGTTTTCAAGAAGAGTTTCTTGCGTTGTTGAAACTTAGCGGAATTGAGTACGACGAGCGTTATGTTTGGTGATTGTTCTTCGCGCACATGCAGTGCGCGCGCGTTTTTCTGATCAGAGATTCCAGGGGCCGCGCGTGGCGCTTGCCCCTGGCTACCTTCTGACGCGCCTCCGGCGCTCGGCGACTTTCGGCTGCGCGGTAGTCAGCCCTTGTGGCCTTGTTTGGTTTCAGCTAAAGCGTTAAGTTAGGCGGCTAATTCTTATTGACGGAGGTTAAAATGGAAAAGACAGTACGCAGCAGGCGGTGGGTAGTGGGCAGAATCCCAAGAGCAGAAGGCAGGAGGCAGAAGGCAGGAGGCAGGATCGCTTTGCTTGTTCTGAATCTGCTCTTGTTCCCCATCTGCGCGGCGGCGCAGGATATGAGCAGTCACAACCACAAGAATTCGGCTGTAAGCGCTACGGATTCGCTGGCAAATGACGACATGCGCTCTCAGGATTGGGCCAGGCAGCGTTTGGCGAAATCACCGCGGCATCAGGAGTGGGTTAAGGTCAAGAATGGCAATCGAGAAGTCAACAGCTTCGTCGTTTATCCGGAAGTGAAGAACAAAGCGACCGCCGTCGTCGTCATTCACGAAATCTTTGGGATGAGTGATTGGGTGCAAAGCCTGACCGACCAGTTGGCCGAAGCCGGCTACATCGCCATCGCGCCGGATCTGCTTTCAGGAATGGGACCCAAAGGTGGCGGTACGAGCGAAATTGCCGGGGTCAGTAACAACGCCGTCGGTCAGGCCATTCGAGATCTGCCACCAGACCAAATCACCGCCGACTTGAATGCCATCGCCGACTACGTTTCCAAGCTGCCGGCAGCCAACGGCAAAGTTGTTGTTGCAGGTTTTTGCTGGGGCGGAAGTCAGACATTTCGTTTTGCCACGAACCGGCCAGGCTTGAAAGCCGCGTTTGTCTTCTATGGCTCAGAGCCGATGCTTGGTCAGCCGCCCAATCAAACAATTGATAAGGCCTCGCTTGGGAGAATCAGCGCGCCCGTCTATGGCTTTTACGCCGGAAACGATATGCGGATCAATGCCACCGTCCCGCCAACCACCGACGCGATGAAAGAGTTAAGCAAGACCTATGATCCGGTGACCTACGATGGCGCGGGTCATGGTTTCATGCGCGCAGGAGAGGGACCCGAACCGAAGGCGCCCGAAGCTAAAGGCGACAAAGACGCGGACGACAAAGCGGCGGCTGATTATCAAAAAGCCCTGACTGCCTACAAGGCAAACAAGAAAGCGCGCGACGAAGCGTGGGTGAGATGGAAAGGAATCCTTCAAAAGCTCTGAGACATCAGTTTGAAATGCGACGCTTAAGCCTTTGCAGAATTCGCCTCGTGGGCCACACAACTTGTACAAGAAACGAAGGACAAAATTCCAGCGTTACTGTGGTTAGAGCAACACCTACTCACCGTACGCTTCACTGAGCTTGCGAAAGTGGTAACCCATTGCGGCCAGCCGCAGCGATTCAGCAAATTTGTCGCGGTGTTTCGCGGCGGCCTGGGCGAAGAAGCGCCAGAATTCCCGGCGCTCGCGGTCAAGAATGCCAAGTTTGACCGCGACGCGCGTGAACGACGCGACGGCATTGACGAGTGTGTAGTGTTGCGGCTCGGCAACGTCATGCGGCGTTCGCCTCATGGAATTGAGCGCTCGCTCGTAGTATTCACGCGGACTGTAGATTGTCCGCATGATCTCCTGATAGCCGCGGATTAGTCGGGCGGGATCCATCTTCGTGATGAAGTTCAACGTGCAGACAGTGTTGTTTCCGGAGGCGTCCGTGCCCAGCAGTCGTCCCTCGCGCTCGAGCCGCCGCCAAAGCTGAGTATCGGGAAGCGCGTTGAGCAGACCGACCATGGCCAGCGGAATCGCACTCTCGCGGATGAAGTTGATCTGCCGCTCGAAGATATCCTCCGGGTCATTGTCGAAGCCAACAATAAAACCGCCCATCACTTCCATGCCGTAGCTCTGAATCTTCTTGACTGAGCCGAGCAGGTTGCCGCGGTTCTGTGACTTCTGCGCCTCTTTGAGACTCTCCTCGACCGGCGTTTCAATGCCGAGAAAGACACGGCGAAAGCCGGCGCGCTGCATGACCCTGAGCAGGTCGTCATCATCGGCAAGATTGACACTCGCTTCGGTGAGCAGTGAAAACGGAAAGCCGTTTCGCTCCTGCCACTCAGCCAGTTCGGGCATTAGCTGTCTAACGTTTTTCTTGTTGCCAATGAAGTTGTCGTCGACGATGAAAACTGTGCCACGCCAACCAAGATCGCGGAGGGCGTCGAATTCGGCCAGCATCTGCTGATTGCTCTTGGTCCGCGGCACGCGGCCGTAGATTTCGATGATGTCGCAGAACTCGCAGTTGAAGGGACAACCGCGCGAGTACTGCACCGACATCGCGCTGTAGCGCTTGAGATCGGCAAGCTGAAAATGAGGAATAGGTGTGATAGAGAGGGGCGGCTTGTCAGCCGCCTGATACGTTCGCCTGGCCTCGCCGTGCTCCAGGTCGTTCACAAACTGCGGCAGAGTCGTTTCGGCTTCGCCAAGGAAAATGTGATCGGCTTCGGGCAGGTCTTCAATCGTGGTGGTGATGTATGGTCCGCCAATGACCACGCGCTTGCCGGCCGCCTTGCAGCGCTTAACAACGCTCCGCAGAGAATCCTTCTGCACCAGCATCGCCGTCGCAAAAACAATATCCGCCCACTCGATGTCCGACGACTTCAGCGATCGCACGTTCAGATCAACCAGCCGGCGTTCCCATGATGCCGGCAACAACGCCGAAACCGTCAAAAGACCGAGCGGCGGAAAAGCGCAGCGCTTGCCTTCAAACGGGAGTGCGTGCTGAAAACTCCAATAAGTATCGGGAAACTCCGGATTTAATAACAGCACTGTCATGACGTCCTCCTCGCTCGACGGCAATTCTTCTTGCCGGGCAAGTCAATACGCACAGACAGAAAGGGAGAAATAGGCAAGGTGCGATCTTAGCCCTGATCCACCGATGCGGTTGTAATAGTTGTGTAAAAATCCGCCGACTGCCGTTCAGATGAAAGGGGACCGGGTGGGGTTCGCGCTCCAAACTTATTTCCGCTTCCAGCGCACGCCGTCTTTGGTGTCTTCGAGGATGATGCCGCAGTGCGCAAGCTGATCGCGAATCTCGTCGGCCCGGGCAAAGTCTCGGCGGCGGCGCGCCTCCTGGCGCTCGTCGATTAGGGTCTGAATTTCACTATCGAGCATGTCGCGTTGATCTTCGCCAAAGACATTCAGCACCGTGTCGAAGCGCCTGATCAGATCGAGCAGCTCTCGTTGGTTCTCTTCACGGACCTTGTGGCGAGCCAGCGCGGTGTTGACCTCGCGCGTGAGGTTATGAATTGCGGCCAGCGCCACCGAAGTATTGAGATCGTCGTCCATGCCCGCTTCAAAAGCTTCAAGCGCGCGCTGAGCTGATTCACGCAGCGCGTCGTTCACGCCTGGTTCGGTGCGCGCTTCGCTTAATCGCGCACGAAAGTCACGCAAGCTCTCGACCGTCTTCTCGGCTCCACGCAACGCATCGAACGTAAAATTAAGTTGCTTGCGATAGGGAACGCTCAAAAGAAAATAGCGAATACCAAGCGACGCATGACCCTTGGCTGTCAGGTCGCGCAGAGTGTAGTAGTTGCCCTTTGACTTGGACATCGTCTCGCCTTCGACTTTGAGGTGTTCGATGTGCAGCCAGTAGCGAGCAAACGGTTTGCCGGTGGCGCCTTCGCTTTGTGCGATCTCGTTTTCATGATGCGGAAAGATGAGATCGACGCCGCCGGCGTGAATGTCAAACGTTTCGCCGAGATATTTCATGGACATCGCGGAGCACTCGATGTGCCAGCCCGGACGACCGCGGCCAATCTCAGTGTCCCACGCCGGCTCATTGGGACCGCCCGGCTCTTTCCAGAGTGCGAAGTCGCGCGCGTCCTCCTTCTCGTAGCGATCAGTGTCAATCCGTTCACTGCCACCCACGATGTTGCCGGCAAAGTTAATCTTAGAAAGCTTGCCGTATTCAGGAAACGAGCTGATGCGATAGTAGATCGAGCCGTCCGAACGGTAGGCGTGATTGTTCTGCAAAAGTCTTTCGATTAGCGCGACCATCTCGGGAATGTGCCGCGTCGCGCGGGGCACGATGTCGGGCCGTTCGCAGCCGAGCGCGTCAGCGTCTTCCCAGAGCGCGTCGATGTATTTCGCGGTGTAATCGTCGATGCTTAAACCAGCCTCTTGCGATTTCGCAATGATACGGTCTTCGACGTCCGTGATGTTCATCACGTGCGTGACTTTGTAACCTTTGAACTTCAGATAGCGACGCAGAATGTCGGCAGCCACGGCCGAGCGGAAATTGCCGATGTGTCCATAGTCCCAGACGGTCGGGCCGCAGTAATAGAATCGCGCCTCGCCCTCGCGCAGCGGATGAAACTCTTCAAGGCGACCGGAAAGCGTATTGTGGAGTTTAAGCATCGGGCCAATTAACAATTGCGCGCCAGGAAAACTCGAGGCGCGCCTGAGCGAGAGTCTAGGTAAGGATTGATTGCGAGTCAAACTGGAGTGGCTGACGCAGTATTGCCACAGAGACACAGAGGCACGGAGAATAATGGAACAGTGACGTCTTCATCTAACGTACTCTGTGTCTCCGTGCCTCTGTGGCTCATTCTTTTCCGAAATGATCCCAGCCACCAGGTTCCAATTCCCACACCCGCGCGCCTTCGGCAACGCGTACGCGCTGCGATGCTTCCTTGATCTCTCCGACGCGGGTGATCGCCACGCCATCGACCTTTTTTGGCAGTCGCGTAACGTCTTGCGGATTCACTGTGAACAAGAGTTCGAAATCCTCGCCGCCATGAAGCGCGAGCACGAGCGGATCGAGCGCGCGGCGGCCACAGAGATCAGCGACGAGCGGATCAATTGGTAAGCGCGAGGCGTCGATCAGCGCTCCCACGTTGCTCTCTTCACAGAGGTGGTTAATGTCCGACGACAGGCCATCGCTGATATCGATCATCGCAGTTGCCAAAGGTTCTTCGCCCAGCACCAGGCCCCAACCCACTCGTGGTTCAGGACGCAGGTGACGAAGAATCAGACTTTGAATGGCGTGTGAATCCGCATCGGCCGCGTCTTCGCATTCAACGCGCGCGCCCCGCTCGATCAAGCGCAATCCTGCTGCCGATCCGCCAAGCGATCCGGTGACGAAAAGCTGATCACCACACCGTGCGCCCGAGCGCAAAACGGCACGCTCATGAGCACACTCGCCAAGGACGATCGAATCGATGACGATCTTTTCGGGCGTGCGAGAAAGATCGCCACCAACGAGGCGGACATCGTAGCGGTCCGCCAGCGCGAAGAAGCCTTCATAGAGCTGTTCGACAAAGCTGGAGTCCCAGATGTCCTGGGGAACACCGATCGACAGCAGCGCCCAACGCGCTCGCGCGCCCGTCGCGGCAATGTCTGACAGAGAAATCGCGAGCGCTTTATGGCCCAGCATCGCCGGCGGTGTCGAGTCGCGACGAAAATCTACGTCTTCGACCAGCAGATCCGTTGTGACGACAGTGTCGCGTCCAGCCAGTTGTCCGACTACGGCGGCGTCATCGCCAATACTTCGCACGAGGCCGGCTGCAAGAGTCTCTCGCTTCTGCTCGTGGGCGCGAAGATGTTTGATGAAATCGAGTTCGCTGCGGGAGTGCATCAGAGGTTGCGTCGAAGGGATTCTAGTCCGGCTTCGATCGTTTCGATCGAAGTGGAGAAAGAGAAACGCAAATGACCTTCGCCGTGTAGGCCGAAGACAATGCCCGGCACGGCAGACACCTGCGCGCGTTCGAGCAGTATCTCTGCTGCTTCGCGGCTGTTGTGGCTGATGCGCGAAACATCCGGGAATGCATAGAACGCGCCGGCGGGTGATTCGCAATAAAGATCAAGTTCATTCAGTCCCGCTAAAAGCAAATCGCGTCGCTTGCGATAAGCGACGCGGTTGCGTTCCAGAAAGTCCGAGGTGTTGGTAAAGGCGGCCAGCGCGGCCCACTGCGTCGGTGTTGACACACCATTGGAAGAATAGAGCGTCGTCTTGCGCAGGCCAGTCATCCACGGTTCCGCGGCAACGGCGTAACCCATGCGCCAGCCGGTCATCGCGAATGACTTCGAGCAGGTAAAAGAAGTAATGGTTCGCTCAAACATTCCATCGAGTGAAGCAATAGAGAAGTGCTCGCCTTCGTAAACGAGATCTTCATACGCTTCGTCGGCGATCACAACCAGATCGCGTGCGCAAGCAAAGCGCGCGACCGCCTCCGCCTCCTCGCGCGTGAAGACAACTCCACCCGGATTCTGCGGCGTGTTGTAATAGATCGCCCTGGTGCGCTCAGTCGAGTATCGGGTCAGGGTTGCTTCAAAGCCGCCGGCACGCGCTTCCTTTGTCGGCACGAGAACAATTCGTCCCTGACAGTGAGCCACCAGGTCTTTGATCGGAGTCCAGTAAGGCGAGAAGAGAAGCACCTCTTCGCCGGGATTAACGACCGATTGGAATGCGCCAAACAGACCTTGCATTCCACCATTCAGCACAATCACGTCCTGGTCGCGTGCTGGGATGCGATTCTTCTCGCGCAGCTTTTCAGCAATCGCGGCGCGCAACTCTGGAATACCGGACGACGGCGCATAGCGCGTTTTGTTCTCTTCGAGAGCGTGCACCATCGCTTCCTTGATGAATTCCGGTGTATTGATGAAGGGTTCGCCGCCTTCGAATTGGTAGACGGTTGTCCCTGCCGCGCGCAGCGCCATTATTCGGTTGCGGGTATTGACGATGTCAGAGAAGCCAACTTCATCGAGCCGCGCGGCGAGTCGGAGAAGAGCAGGGGACGTCGGCACTTTTGTGGAAGAACCTCCCAGGATGCGGCTATGTAACAGAAACCGAAGGATTATAGCTCGGGCACCTGACCCCGTCCAATAGCGATAACTTCGGGTGCTCGTTGGTTGAGAAATCAGAACGCGTTAATGGAAGAACTGGATGTTTTGATAATCAAGCCACAAAAACAGCGCACTAACTACCACGACCGCGATCACGATACTGATGACAATTAATTGCCAGGTAATGACAAGAGAGCCACAGTAAGGACACCGATACGCCGTGTGGCGCACTCGCTCACCGCACCAGGTACAATACTTCTTGCTGCGACCTTCCTTCATATGCCCCTGAGAAATACCAATGTGCGCAATCGGGGACGCCTTTGCGCAAAAAGCATTCGCCGGATTGTACCGCGTTGACGAGCACGGCGCTTAGAATCGTAAAGAGTCGCGAGTGTCAGACGCCGCAACAACCTTATGGCTCCAAAATCGCTCAAGTTCAGAAGCTGCATAATCGGCACCTTCGGGCGACTGCGTTTACCCCCGAGACCACGCTTTGGAGGCATCAATGATATTTCAAACTTTAGAAGTTACCTTTAAGACTTAGTTTTAACTAGCATCCGCTAAATGCAAGTATTGACATGCTAATAGGTCGTGAGTAACATGGCTGCAGACCGAAGCATTGCGGTTTCGAAGCGCCCGATCTTACTTTCAACTTCCTGAGCCAGCAGTCAAGGATAATTTGAGTTGAGCTTTCTAAAAGCATGAGCCATCCCGCTGTAGCAATCCCCGAAAAACTCTTCTTCAAGATCGGTGAGGTCTGTCAGCTCGCGGGTGTCCAGGCACACGTGTTGCGCTATTGGGAATCGGAATTTCCTACGCTGGCGCCGCAAAAGAATCGCGCCGGCCAACGCGTCTATCGCAAGCGTGACGTCGAGATGGCGTTGCGGATAAAAGAACTTTTGTACGAGGACCAGTACACGATCGCCGGAGCCAAGAAGCGACTGGCGCACGAGTTGCGCGCGGGTGGGAAACTGAAGGTCATGTCGCCGGAAGGGGCCGATGAAGATAACTCGCAGGCCACGGTCCCGGACGTCTCTTCAGCCACCGTGGCGTCGCCCAGAACATCAAGTACTTCAGGCCATCCGGAAGGCACGGGTCACAGAACCGCAGTAGAGCGCACAGCCCTGAAACGAATCGCGTCCGAGCTGCAAGAGCTGCTGGGAATGCTTGAGGCGGAAACCAGGAAGGCGCGTTTGTCGAAGAAGTAGACGGCCCAGACTTGAGTCAGATTTTCTCGGTTTGACAAATCGTCTTTTGCAGACATACTTGAAACAGATTACGGGACGTGGCGCAGCCTGGTAGCGCGCACGCTTGGGGTGCGTGAGGTCGCTGGTTCGAATCCAGTCGTCCCGACCAATTGGAAAGGCTCTCAGCTCAGTATTCAGGTTGAGAGCCTTTTCATTTGGTCCTTCATAGGCCTGAGAAGGCCGAGACATCTCGTTCGCACTGCTTTGAGTTAATTCTTCAGCTCCAGGATCACGATCTCAGAAGTGAGCGTCTTATGGACAGGACACTTGTGAGCGATCTCTTGTAATCGAGAGCGTTGCTCATCTGTGAGGTTCCCTGCAAAGCTCACTGACCGCTCAATGCGATGAACAAATCCCTCTTTGGTGTGCTCGCATTCGTTGCAGTCTTCCGCGTGTATTCTTTGCTGTCGCAGACGAACCTGCAAGCGTTCGAGCGGCCAGCCCTTGCGCCGCGCATAAAGCATCGTCGTCATTGAGATGCAACTACCAAGCGCGGCCAGCAGGAGAGTGTAGGGATCTGGACCAGCATCCTCGCCTCCGAATGCAACCGGCTCATCAGTGATGAATGAATACGAATCGCCGTAGCGAACTTCGTTTCGCAGGTCCGCTAGAGATGTTACCGTGACGTCGCTCATCGATGTGTCTCCTTCAGGGTCGTTGAAGCATACCAGATCATCCACTGTTTTGATTTCCGCTGCAGCCGTCGCGTCCCGCTTGCAGTGATCGAATTCGTGCGGCTACACTCGTTGCGCTCCGGGACAAAATCAAATTCACTTCGCGGTTGGCGGTCGTCAATTGCTTAAGGACAGAGAATGAAGATTCACGAGTATCAGGGCAAAGAGCTATTGAGGAAGTTCGGTGTCGCAGTGCCGCGCGGTTTGGTCGCGCGGTCGCCGGAAGAGGCTTATCAGGCGGCGAAAGAATTGGGTACCGACGTAGTGGTCGTCAAGGCGCAAATTCACGCCGGTGGTCGCGGCAAAGGCGGCGGCGTGAAGCTTGCAAAAAGCGCGGACGAAGCGCGGGAGTCGGCGCGCAAGATGCTGGGCATGAAACTGGTCACGCATCAGACTGGTCCCGAAGGCCGCGAGGTGCGTGTGCTCTTGGTTGAAGAGGGTCTGCCGATTGACAAAGAGTTTTATCTCGGCATTGTGCTGGACCGCGCTTCTGGTCGGCCCGTGTTCATGGCGTCTGCGGCAGGCGGTATGGACATTGAAGAAGTCGCGGCAAAGACGCCCGAACTCATCCTGAAAGAGACCATCGATCCGGCGGTTGGTTTTCGTTCTTTTCAGGCGCGCAAACTTGCCTTCGGTCTCGGAATCCCAGCGGCGTTGATCGGTCAGGCGGTCAAGTTCATGCAATCGCTCTACAACGCTTACGAACAGATGGACGCGTCGCTGATGGAGATCAATCCGTTCTTATTAACCAGGGACAGTCGCCTGATCGCGCTGGATGCCAAGGTGAACTTCGACGACAACGCGCTGTTCCGTCACAAAGAGTTTCTCGATCTGCGCGACCTGAATGAGGAGGAACCGCTGGAGATAGAAGCGTCGAAATTCGATCTCAATTACATCAAGCTCGATGGCAATATCGCGTGCATGGTGAACGGCGCGGGTTTGGCAATGGCCACCATGGACATCATCAAACTCGCCGGCGGCGAGCCGGCAAACTTTCTTGACGTCGGCGGCGGCGCGTCGCAGGAACGCGTTGAAGCGGCGTTTCGGATCTTGCTGGCGGATGAAAACGTGAAGGCGGTCCTGATAAATATTTTCGGCGGTATTGTGCGCTGCGACATGGTCGCGCGGGGTGTAGTCGAAGCGGCAAAGAATCTCGGCATTAACGTTCCCGTAGTCGTGCGTTTGGAAGGAACGAACGTTGAAGAGGGCCAGCGCGTGATTCGCGAGTCGGGTTTGAACTTCACGGTGGCGCAGGGAATGAAGGACGCGGCTGAGAAGGTGGTGGCGTTAGCTGCCTAGATGTGATTTAGCTGGGCCTTTTTTAGTCTCTTCTGGAAATGTCTATGGTGTGCGGCTGGTCTTAAGTTCCGTTAGGAACGGAATATTTATAGAGACGTGCATCACAACGAATAACAATCGAGGGAAGTTGCCGCAAGCTTGCTGCAACTTCCCTCGACGGTTTGAAAGAACTGGGCCCGCAAGCTATAAACGTCCGACTCCTGACGGAGTCACATTTTGATACCAGCTCGCCCTTTGACTACTGGCTTTGCTTACGATCAACGGTGAATCTCAACAAGATACTTCGCGTCATTATTATTATCAGCCGCTTCGGTCTCGTGGCTTTGTTCCTGTTCACGGCAGGCGCAAAGCTGGCAATCATCAAAACGTTTGCCGGGAATGTTGCCGAGCTTCTCAGTGCTTCCCACCTCAATTA
>Ga0137380_10001765_pt1 | contig 17892 bp, 15 predicted proteins | sample SagtaG_17_FD_104809 | JGI IMG/M metagenome (GOLD analysis project Ga0137380, IMG submission 104809) | Vadose zone soil microbial communities from Sagehorn Ranch, Mendocino, California, USA - Sage2_L_100_16 metaG | ecosystem: Environmental > Terrestrial > Soil > Vadose zone | place: USA...
ATCCGCAGCATCATCTGCTGCTGCGGATTGACCTCCGCAGTCTGCTTGGCCATGAGCTGCCGCTGCGAGACATAAGTCGTAATGGCCATCGCAATGATCAGCCCGAGGATCGTCAGCCCGGCGGCCGACGTGAGCTTGTCGCCCCAACCCTGCAGAGCACTCCAGCGGTCATCCAGGGGCACACCGAAGAAGGTCCTTCCCAGGAGGATGTTCGGCTGCCCATCGATCTGCCGGCTGTAGATCACACGATACAGCGCCCAGAAGAACGGCAACTGCGCGGCGAGGGGCCAGCAACCCGCCATGGGGTTGAAGCCACGCTCCCGGTACAGCTTCATCAGCTCCTCTTGGAGCTTCTGCTTGTCGTTCTTGTACTTCGCCTGGAGCTTCTTGAGCTCCGGCTGGAGCTCCTGCATGACTCTGGTTGACCGGACCTGCTTCACGGTCAGGGGGATCAGGACGATGCGCACCGCGATCGTCAGCAGCACGATCGAGAACCAGAAGCTCTGGCCGCCCAACATCGGCGCGGTCCAGTGCTGGAAACTCTTCAGGACGACGTACAGCGCGTCGCGGAAGGCGTCAAAGATACTTATGACACTCACGAAGAGCCTCTCTCGAGCGGGCTGACGTTCATCATTTCACCGTACCGCGGAAGGCGTTCGATGGTCCGATCGGGCGGGAGGGACCGGGTCGATCCCACCTGGGTGGAATGGCTGACACTTCGCCAGACGCCGCACGGCCAGCCCGGCGCCGCGGAGCGCCCCATGGACCTCGATCGCGGTCTTGGCGTACTGCGAACAAGAGGGGTAGAAGCGGCACCGGGGACCCAGCGCCGGGCTGATCCACCGCTGATAAGCGCCGATGACGGCGATCAGCGCACGTGCAGCCCAGCTCTGTCCCTCCCGGCGCAATCGCTTGGTCACCCCCCATCGCCAGTCCGAAGGCCCGCGGCGGCCAGGACGGTCCGCAAGTCCCCTGCCACGTCTCGATAGGTCGCTCCGGCGACGGATGGACGAGCGACCACCACCAGATCCAGACCCTCCGGGATCTCCTTGCCTTCCAGACGGAGCGCCTCCCGCAGCAGCCGCTTGGCTCGGTTGCGAGCGACAGCGCCGCCGACCTTTCGGCTCACGACGAACCCGGCGCGGGCAGGACCGCCCCCGGTCGCACGCTTGGCGACGTACATCACAACCGACCCCTGGGCGTATGACCGACCGGTCGAGAAGACCGAACGGAACGCCGCAGGGGAGCTCAAGCGGTTGACGGTGGTCATGTGGGTTTCCTAGGCAGAGAGCTGCTGGCGGCCCTTGGCACGCCGGCGAGCGAGGATGGCGCGCCCAGCACGGGTCCGCATGCGAAGCCGGAAGCCATGCGTCTTCGCACGCTTGCGGTTATTTGGTTGGAATGTGCGCTTCATGGGAACGACTCCCTTAGGCCGGTCAAGGTGGAAGGCAGGCAAAGGTCCGGTGCAGAGATGGCACCGAAGCACCGATGGTACGGGCCTGCGAAAGCAGGCGTCAACGCGGCCGCCTCGACAATACGGTGTCGTGACACTGCCCAGCGTACAAGGGGCACCGCGACCGAGGGGCGGTGAGCCGACGGGAGTCGGGGGCCGACCGCTCCAGGGTGTGGCCGGGGACCGTGTCGACCAACTACCAGGATGTTGTCGGAGCCGCCACCGGGACGGTCTCCTCCTTGGGGACAACGATGGGGACGAGCTGTTGACGAGCAGGGGACAACCTCCGCCGGCGCCATCGGCCAGCCCGACCTGGGGACGATCAGGGCGACTGTCCCCAGCCGGATCTTGACGGCCATACGCCGGGTGAGCAGGACAGATCGTTGCTCGTCCACATGCCCACAGGACCTATGGTTGTTGCGAGATTTCTCTCTTCTTACATCCATTCAAACCAATGGGCTGGGGACAGGGAAGCAGCATGGGCTGCTTGCCCCAGACTCAGAGGCAAGTCCCAGAGGCGAGGACTTCCCGGTTGTCCACAGCTTGACCCACTTATCCACAGTATGAGGAAAGTCAATGAGGAGAAGGCCGGACAACTACGCAGTTTGGGTCTCGCCGCTCTGGGCAGTGGTTGCCAACGCTCTCCGCTGCTACCAGGAGCTCGGTGCCTGGCATCGGACCGAGGAGCCTCACCTGCTGACCGGGAGCAGCCCGTTGCCGGCCAGGGACTGGGGAGCTTGTCGGGGCCGTGTTGCACCATGACACCATATCGCTCGGCCCGAGCCGGGCGAACGTTGCAGAGACGCACCAGGGAGACATCGGGAGTCTTCCACAAGGTGCCCCTTGAGCCTTGAGGAGGTGCGAGCGGCAATGCTATCCTCCGGCAGCCTTCACTTCGGCGGCCCACGCGTTCAGCCCGGCTTCCCCGTACGGCCTTCTGCTCGCTCGAGCGAGGTTCTGCCGTTTCTCCCGGCATTAGCTGTGGTGGGGCTTCTGCATGCGTAAAGGGGGTTAGTTCTCCACACCTGTGGATGAGCCTGTGGACACGTGGGGAGCGCAGGGCGGTGCCGGGGCCGGAAGTCCTGCGCTCCGGGCACAACCTGACCACCAGAAAGGGGCGAGAGGTCGGTGGCCGAGGATCTGCACGAGGACGCGGCAGCGATCTGGACCACTTGCCTGGAGTCGCTCGATGGCGCGGGATCGACGCACAAGGCGTGGCTAGCGCAGACGCGCCCTGTCGCGGTCGTGGGAGACACGTTGGTGCTCGCCGTGCCGGACGAGTTCGTCAAGGAGTGGGTGGAGCAGCGCTATGCGCCCACCGTGCTGGCCGCGCTCGCGCGGACGGCGGGTCGCCCCTTGAACATCCGGGTCACCGTCCGTGAGGTCGAGGACGTCGGCGAAGACGAGCATCGCCCGCCGGCGTCGACGCAGCATGTCAGCGATCGGCCGCAGCTCACACCGAAGTACACCTTCGAGCGGTTCGTCATTGGATCGTCCAACCGGTTCGCGCATGCGGCCGCGGTGGCGGTCGCGGAAGCGCCGGCGAAGTCCTACAACCCCCTGTTCATCTACGGGGGCGCCGGACTGGGCAAGACGCACCTGCTGCACGCCATTGGCCACTACGCCGGCAATCTCTACGCGCAGTTGCGAATTCGCTACGTGACCAGCGAACAGTTCACCAACGATTTCATCAACGCCATCCGCGACGATCGGGCGGGAGCTTTTCAGCGTCGCTACCGCGATAACGACATCCTGCTTATCGATGACATCCAGTTTTTGGAGGGAAAGGAGCGTACGCAGGAGGAGTTCTTCCATACGTTCAACGCGCTGCACAACGCCGACAAGCAGATCGTGATCTCGTCCGACCGGCCGCCAAAGCAGATCGCGACGCTCGAGGACCGCCTGCGCAGCCGGTTCGAGTGGGGCCTGATCACCGACATCCAGCCTCCGGACCTCGAGACGCGAATTGCGATCCTTCGCAAGAAATCCGGTGCCGACGGCCTCAATGTGCCCGACGACGTGCTGTCGTTCATCGCGTCAAAGGTGCAATCCAACATCCGCGAACTGGAAGGCGCACTGATCCGCGTGACCGCGTTCGCGTCGCTCAATCGGAGCCAGATCGACCTGGCGCTCGCGGAGATCGTGCTGAAGGACCTCTTTCCCGACGAGGGTAGCCACGAGGTCTCGGTGCCGATCATCATGGCCGAGACGGCCACCTACTTTGGCGTCACGATCGAGGACCTCACCGGGTCGAGTCGCTCGCGGCTGCTGGTGACAGCAAGGCAGATGGCGATGTACCTCACTCGCGAGCTCACGGATCTGTCCCTCCCGAAGATCGGCCAGGCTTTCGGAGGCCGGGACCACACCACGGTCATGCATGCCTCCCAGAAGATCCGCGGCCTCATGCGGGAGCGGCGCAGCATCTACAACCAGGTGCAGGAGCTCACGAACCGGATCAAGCTCCGGGCACAGCAGGGTGCCTGAGGATCGGCAGGCGATGGGATGACAACGAAGAGCCTGGGAACAGCCGGGGGAGGTCGATCGTGAAGTTCACGACAGAGCGCGACAGCTTTGCGGACGCGGTTGCTTGGGTGAGCCGGACCGTCTCCACCCGTCCCACCCTGCCCGTGCTCGGAGGGACCCTTCTGGAGCTGACCGGGCAGCGCTTGCGGCTGGCGTCAACTGACCTGGAGCACACCGGCGAGGCGGTCATCGAGGTCCGCGGCGAGACGGACGGGAAGGTCGTGGTGCCGGGCCGAATCTTCGGGGACGTCGTGCGCAACCTACCCAGCGGCGTGGTCGAGGTCCAAGCCGTCGACGGAGGCCTCACCGTGCGCTGCGGCCAGGTCTCGCACGAGCTTCGGCTGCTCGACGCCGAGGACTTTCCCTCCCTGATACAGCCGTCGCTGGAGAATTCCGCCACGCTGCCGGGCGACGTGCTCGCCGCGGCTGCCGGGCAGGTGGCTCGTGCGGCGTCGCACGACGAGGCCAGGCCAGTCTTGACGGCGGTGCTGTTCGAGGCCGAGCCCCAGCGCCTGACCTTGGCGGCGACCGATTCCTACCGGCTCGCCGTCCGCGATCTCGACTGGACATGGGCCCACACTCCCACGACCGCCCTGGTGCCATCCCGGGCGTTGACCGAGGCGGCCCGGGCGCTGGCCGGGGAGCCGGCGGTGGAGATCGGTATCGAGCCGCACCAGATCACCTTCTCCGGCGGCGGCCGGCGGTTGACCTCACGACTGGTCGAGGGCGAGTTCCCGCCATTCCGCAATCTCATCCCGTCGGGCTACGACAGCATCGCCACCATCGACCGCCAGACGCTCTTGGAGGCCCTCAAGCAGGTCGCGCCGTACGGACAGAACAACAACCCGGTGCGATTGAGCTTCGAGCGCGAGCGCGTGCAGGTGGACGGAAGCCTCCAGGACGTCGGCCGCGGCGCCGCCGCGATCGAGGCGAAGTACGAGGGCGAGGCGCTCACGGTCGCGTTCAACCCCACCTACCTGAGCGACGGGGTGGGAGCGGTCGAGGACAACGAGGTGATGCTCGAGGTCAGGGATGGCTTGAAGCCGGCGCTCGTACACGGCAACGAGCGGCAGGGGTTCCTGTATCTGCTGATGCCGGTCCGCCTGCCCACGTGAAGCCGACCTGATCCTCCCGCCATCAGCCGAGCCGCCGAGTCTGCCCCGTGAATTGCTCTCACATCGTGTCTCCGCCAACGAGGTTCCCGTCATGTGCCCTTCGCGCCTCCCAGCGCCGCCGACCCGCGCTGTCCGGATTGCATCGGCCGGGCAGCGTCGGGCCGGCATATCGTGGGAGTCGTTCCTGGTAGCACGCGAGGACCGCTGTGATCCGGAGTGGTGGCGCGAGCCATGAACCTGGGCGGCTGAGGGCGCATGTACGTCGAACGCTTGGAGCTCACTGACTTCCGGAACCACCCCACCATCTCGCTCGACCTGTCGCCGGGGCCGTCGGTACTGGCGGGGCCGAACGGTGTTGGCAAGACCAACGTGCTGGAGGCGATCGGCTACCTCGCCACCTTGGGGTCGCACCGTACCGGGCCGGAATCGAGTCTGGTGCGGGTGGGCACGTCGGCGGCGATCATCCGGGCGTCGGCCGTGCGAGAGGGGCGCACGGTGCTGATCGACCTGGAGATACGGCCTGGCACTGGTGTCAGGGCGCGGGTCAACCGAGCACCGCTCCCTCGGGCTCGTGACGCGCTCGGGATCGTCCGGGCGACGCTCTTCGCTCCAGAGGACCTGGCGCTGGTGCGGGGCGATCCTGACGAGCGCCGCCGGTTCCTGGACACGCTGGCTGTCCAGCGCCTCCCTCGCTACCTGGCGATCCGCCAGGATTTCGACAGGGTGCTTCGCCAACGGAACACCTTGCTCCGCAGCGCCGGCGGGCGGCTGCCGGCGGGTTCGGGCCTGGCCACGCTCGATGTCTGGGACGAGAAGCTGGCAAGTGCCGGCGCAGAGCTGTGGGCGGAGCGCCTTCGCCTGATCGAGCTGATCCGTGCGCCGGTCGAGCAGTCATACCAGGACCTGGCAGCCCAGCCGGATCCCGTGGGGATGGTCTACGTCTCCTCGGTGCTCGGCGACCAGGCGGTGGACCCGGACGCTCCGTCGCTGACGCGGGCACTGCGCGAACGCCTGCTGGCGGACCGTGCTCGTGAGGTCGAGCGGGGGATCACCCTGTCCGGACCGCATCGGGACGAGCTCGCGTTGTCGCTGCGGGAGCTTCCCGCCCGCACCCACGCCTCCCACGGCGAGGCGTGGTCACTGGCGCTCGCATTACGGCTCGGCGCGCATCAGCTTCTGACCAATGAAGGGGAGGAGCCGCTGCTGCTGCTCGACGACGTGTTCGCCGAGCTCGACCCGCGCCGGCGCGAGCGGTTGGCGGACCTGGCGCTCACGGAAGAGCAGGCGGTCATCACAGCGTCGGTGCCCGATGAGCTGCCGCTCCAACTCAAAGCAACCATGTTTCACGTGAAACCAGGCAATATCGCGAGGGAGGCTCCTTCGTGAGCGCATGGCGGCCGGCCGAGATCGGCCGGCCGGTCCTCTCGAGGAGGCGGGCATCGCGATGAGCCGGGACCCCAGACCAATCGGTGAAGAGATCGATCGGGTGCTCCGGTCGAGGGGCTGGCAGCAGCGGCTGGTGGCAGCTCGTCTCGTGGCCCGGTGGCCGGAGGTCGTCGGCCCGACGGTCGCCAGCCATTGCCAGCCGCGGCGGCTCGAGGAGGACGGGACGTTGGCGGTGGTTGCCGACTCCGCCGCCTGGGCTACGCAGCTTTCGTACCTCCAGGGCACACTGCTCGAACGCCTTGCGACGATCGTGGGCGCCGGGGTGGTCAAGCAGGTCCGGGTGCGGACCGGCGACTCCCGTGGGCCCGGGCGTGGATCACGCGCCGGCCTCTGACGGCCATCAGATGCTGTCGGGGACGAGAATTGTCGCGGTCTCGCGGTATGAATGCGTTGAACGCAGAGATGCGTGGCGTTCAGGAACAATTGGCACATCGGACGGGGCATGCGAGGGCTCGAAGCACATCGGGTCGTGGCGGCAGCCGTGAAGGCTCGGAGCGGCCGCACGAACCGGTATCTAGGTCGGAGCCCGGCCTTGGCGGGTGGTCCGCCCGGGCGGGTGGTCCGCGCTGGCCGGTGGGCGGCCCGGGCGGGTGGTCCTGTGACCGGGCGCCGAGGATGGAACGCCGGCGCTGCCCCCGGGCGGACCGGCCTCGGGGCAGCGGAGCTGCTATGAAGCGGGTCTGCGGACATCGTGAACGATGACGGGCCGAAGGGCGCGGAGCGATGGTGAGGTCAGCACCCCTGCGATACGACGGCCGGGCGAAGAGTGGCCGGGCGCGCCATGGGCGAGGCGTGAGGTCGGGTGCCTGCCGCGTGGCGACCACCGCGCCGCAGTCGCCGTGCTACCGGGCGGCCACCGCCGCAGCGTCGGTGCGGCGGACGTGACGGGGAACCGTCGGGCGAGGTGCGGAGGGGGTCTGAGGCTGGAAGTGTGGGAGAGCGGGTGCACTGGGACCTGGGATCATCGGCGGGGCCGGGCTCCGGCGCAAGCATGTGCCTCCTGACCTGCACGAACGGCACCGGGACGGGCTCAAATCATGGTATACTTACAAGGGACCTTCCCCCTCTCTGTGCGCAGCGCACGCGTCTGAATCGCCGTCGCCAGATGGCGACCTGACTCGCGCTGTGCCCGTTTTGGGGCCTTGACAAGGAGTTCAATGGCAACGGCCTATACAGCAGAATCGATCAGAGTCCTCGAGGGCTTGGAGGCGGTCCGCAAGCGCCCCGGGATGTACATCGGGTCGACGGGTTCACGTGGCCTCCACCATCTCGTGGCCGAAGTCGTGGACAACTCGGTCGACGAGGCGCTTGCCGGCGAATGCGACAGGATTGACATCGTATTGCTCGCGAACGGCGGCGTCCGCGTGTCCGACAACGGCCGTGGCATCCCCGTCGACGAGCACCCCCTCGAGCACCGGTCGGCCCTCGAGGTCGTGATGACGACCCTCCACGCGGGCGGCAAGTTCGACGGCAAGTCCTACGCGGTCTCCGGCGGCCTGCACGGCGTCGGCGTCTCGGTGGTGAACGCCCTGTCGATCCGGCTCGAGACCGAGGTGGTCCGTGACGGTTACCGGTGGCGCCAGAGCTACATTCGCGGCATCCCCACCGGACCGGTCGAGCGGGTGGAACGGGCCAAGGGCAGGGGCACGACCCAGACCTTCTGGCCGGATCCTGACATCTTCGAGGAGCTCGACTTCCGCTACGAGATCCTGTCGAAGCGGATGCGAGAGATGGCGTTCCTCAACGCGGGGCTCACCATCACACTCACCGACGAGCGTGCCGACCCCAAGGTCGAGGACGTTTACCACTACGACGGCGGCATCCGCGATTTCGTCGCCCACCTCAACGCCAGCAAGGAGCCAATCCACCCCTCGATCATCTACTTCTCGGGGCAGTCCGACACCTCGCAGGTCGAGGTGGCGATGCAGTGGAACTCGAGCTACAACGACGCGATCTCGACCTTCGCCAACACCATCAACACCCACGAGGGCGGCACCCACGAAGAGGGCTTCCGCGCGGCGCTGACCTCGACCATCAACCGCTACGCCCGCACCAACGCGCTGCTGAAGGAGAAGGACGACAACCTCACCGGGGACGACGTCCGTGAGGGCCTCACCGCGATCGTCTCGGTCAAGCTCCGGTCGCCGCAGTTCGAGGGCCAGACCAAGACCAAGCTCGGCAACACCGAGATCAAGAGCTTCGTCCAGACGACCGCCAACCGTTCCCTGGACGAGTGGTTCGAGGAGCACGGCGCGCAGGCCAAGGCGATCGTGGTCAAGTGCATCCAGGCGGCGCGCGCGCGCATGGCCGCTCGGCATGCCCGCGAGCTGACCAGGCGCAAGTCGCTGCTGGAGTCGTCGTCGCTGCCAGGCAAGCTGGCGGACTGCTCCTCCCGCGACCCGCGGCAGGCCGAGCTGTTCATCGTCGAGGGGAACTCGGCCGGTGGCTCCGCCAAGGAGGCGCGCAACCGCACCTTCCAGGCCGTGCTGCCGATCCGCGGCAAGATCCTGAACGTGGAGAAGGCACGGCTGGACCAGGCGCTGAAGAACGCCGAGATCCAGTCGATCATCACGGCCATGGGCACGGGCATCGGCGAGGACTTCGACCTCACCAAGGCCCGTTACAACAAGGTCGTGATCATGGCCGACGCGGACGTGGACGGCTCCCACATCCGCACCCTGCTGCTGACCTTCCTGTTCCGCTTTCTGCGTGGGCTGGTGGAGTCCGGCTTCGTGTACATCGCGCAGCCCCCGCTCTACAAGATCAAGTTCGGTCGCGGCATGAACGACGTGTTCTACGCCTACTCCGAGCGCGAGCGCGAGCAGTGGTTCAAGCGCAACCCGAACCGCAAGGCGGACGCGCAGCGCTACAAGGGTCTCGGCGAGATGAACGCCGAGGAGCTGTGGGAGACGACCATGGACCCGGAGCGGCGGACGCTGCTCCAGGTCGGTCTCGAGGACGCGGCCGTCGCCGACGAGATCTTCACCATCCTGATGGGTGAGAACGTCGAGAACCGCCGTGACTTCATCCAGCGCAATGCCAAGGACGTGCGCTTCCTGGACATCTGACAGCCTCGCCGCCCGGGGTGTGAAACCCTGCCCGCCAGGGGTCCTGGAAGCCGGAGAATTGACGAGAGAAGGGAATTACCGCAGTGCCTGAAGCTCGCCGCATCGAGCCGCGCGACCTCGAGGAGGAGATGCGCAGCTCCTACCTCGATTACGCCATGAGCGTGATCGTCGGCCGCGCGCTGCCCGACGTGCGGGACGGTCTCAAGCCGGTCCACGTGCGGATCCTGTGGGGTGCCGACCAGGAGGGCGTGCGGGCGGGCACCAACCGGCGCAAGTCGGCCTACATCGTCGGCTCGGTGCTCGGTCGATTCCACCCGCACGGTGACGTGGCCGTGTACGACGCACTGGTCCGCCTTGGGCAGGACTTCGCCTCGCGCTATCCGCTCATCGATGGCCAGGGCAACTTCGGCTCGGCCGACGGTGACCCGGCCGCGGCCATGCGCTACACCGAGGCCCGCCTGTCGCCGATGGCCATGGAACTGTTGCGGGACATCGACAAGGACACCGTCGACTTCCGTCCGAACTACGACAACCAGTTCCAGGAGCCCGTCGTCCTGCCGGCGAGGTTCCCGAACCTGCTCGCCAACGGCTCGTCGGGCATCGCGGTCGGCATGGCCACCAACATCCCGCCGCACAACCTGGGCGAGGTCATCGACGCCACTGTGGCGCTGCTGGAGAACCCCGAGCTGACCAGCGAGGACCTCATGCGCCACGTGAAGGGCCCGGACTTCCCGACCGGGGCCCTGATCATGGGGACCGCGGGCATCCGCGACGCCTACCTGACCGGACGCGGCTCCATCCGCGTCCGCGCGAAGGTCCACGTCGAGGAGTCCAACCGCGGCGGCCAGCGCCTGGTGGTCACTGAGCTGCCGTACCAGGTCTCCGGCGACCGCCTGCTGGCCCGGATCGGCGACCTGGTGAAGGACGGCCGCCTCACTGGCATCTCCGACATCAACAACGAGACCAACCGGGAGGGCACGCGCCTGGTCATCGACGTCCGGCGTGACGCGGTGCCCCAGGTCGTGCTCAACCAGCTCTACAAGCACACCCAGCTCCAGGACACCTTCGGCGTGATCGCGCTGGCTCTGGTGGACGGCGTTCCGCGCGTGCTCAGCCTCGCCGACATGCTCTCGCACTACGTCACCCATCAGATCACGGTGGTGGTGCGCCGGACCAGGTTCGAGCTGCGCAAGGCACAGGAGCGGGCGCACGTCCTCGAGGGCCTGCTGGTGGCGCTCGACCACCTCGACGAGGTGATCGCCCTGATCCGCGCCGCGGAGTCGGCCGAGGCGGCCCGCGGCCAGCTCATGGAGCGCTACGGCCTCAGCGAGATCCAGGCTACGGCCATCCTCGACATGCAGCTCCGCCGCCTGGCCGCGCTGGAGCGCCGGCGCATCCAGGACGAGTACGCGGAGCTGCAGGCCAGGATCGCCGAGCTGACCGCCATCCTCGAGGACCCCTCCAAAGTGCGCGGGATCATCAAGGACGAGATCCTCGACATCAAGCGGCGCTTCGCCGATCCGCGCCGCACCGAGATCCGGCCCGAAGAGGGCGAGCTGTCGATCGAGGACCTGATCGCCGCCGAGCCCGTGGTGGTGACGGTGACGCGCACCGGCTACGTCAAGCGGGTGCCGCTGACCGACTACCGGGCGCAGGGCCGCGGCGGGCGGGGCGTGCGCGGGGCCAACCTGCGCGAGGACGACATCGTCCAGTTTCTGTTCATCACCAACACCCATCACTGGGTGCTGTTCTTCACCAACAAGGGTCGCGTGTACCGGGTCAAGGTCCATGAGCTGCCCGAGGCGGCGCGCAACTCGCGCGGCACCTATATCGCCAACATCCCTGGCGCGTCCTTCCAGCCTGATGAGAGGATCGCGGCGGTTCTGGACCTGGATGACTATGACAGTGGTAGGTTCCTCGTTCTCGGGACCAGGAAGGGCATGGTGAAGAAGACCGCGCTGGCGGAGTACGACTCGCCCAGGATGGGCCTGGCCGCGATCAACCTCCGGGATGACGACGAGCTGATCGGGGTAAAGCTGACCTCGGGTCAGGATGACCTCATGTTCGTGTCACGGAAGGCGATGGCGGTGCGCTTCCGCGAGTCGGAGGTGCGACCGATGGGCAGGCAGACGAGCGGGGTGACCGCGATGAAGCTGCGTGGCAACGACGAGGTGCTGGCCATGGAGGTCGTTCGCGAGAACGCCCATCTCCTGGTCGTCACCGACGCGGGCTTCGGCAAGCGCACACCGCTGGAGCAGTACCAGCGCAAGGGACGCGGCATTCAGGGGGTCAAGACCGCGGAGCTCACCGAGGCGCGCGGTTTCCTCGCGGGTGCCATGGTGGTGCAGGATGAGGACGACGTGTTTCTCATCACCGACAGCGGGCAGGTCATCCGGACCAGGGTGAACGAGATCCGGCGGGCTGGGCGGGCGACCCAGGGCGTTCGGATCATGCGGCTCGGAGCGAATGCCGTCCGGGTGGCGGCGGTCGCTCCGGTCGTCAAGGACGAGGAGTAACCATGACCAGCCAGTACCCCCAGGTGTCGACGCGCCCGGTGGCGGCGCGGCCGACCGCCGCGGCCGCCGCCGACCGGCGCGCCCGCCTGGTGCTCCGCCGGCTCGATCCCTGGTCGGTACTGAAGTTCTCGCTGCTGTTCTACCTCTGCCTGATGCTGGTCGGGCTGCTGGTCTTCGCGGTCATCTGGTTCGTGCTGGTCAACATGGGTGTCTTCGAGGAGATCACCAAGTTCGCCGGCAACTTCAACCTCACGGTGGCGTTCCCGGCCGGCAAGGTGTTCCGCTGGTACGTCATGCTCGGCCTGCTGGGTGTGGTCGTCTGGTCGGTCGTGACGGTGCTGCTCACGCTGCTGTTCAACCTGATCAACGACATCACCGGCGGGATCGAGGTGGTCCTGGCCGAGCGCGACCGCCGCGCCTACCGCTGAGGATTCCAGGCCAGAGCGGAGCCCTCGATCCGCTTGCGGCTCGTCGACACGCCGATGTTGTGATGACGAGTCAGTTGCACTTGCCGTCCGACGCGACGAACGCCCCATCCCGGTCTCCCCGTGGCCATTGGTGGAGGCAGGCCAACCTCCGACACCGAGATGCTGCTCTACGTCGACCAGCGGCGGCTGCTGCCGGTCACCGACTCACCCGCCCGGCAGATCCACAATCGGCTGCGGGTGCTTCATCGAGACCCTGGACCGTCGGCATGTCCACGCTCGGGCACCAGACCGACGTCGAGTACCTGCCGGAAGGGCCGTACGACCTGCAGGACATCGGTCGTAAGCCGGTCGCGAGGATCGCGCTGCGCCCGAACCCGGCGGCCCAGCGCGACGCGCTCGCTGACTACGTCTTCCAGCGGCAGACCAACCGGCGGCCGTACTCCGGACCGCTGCTGAGCGACGACGACGAAGCTGAACGGGTCCGCGCGCAGCTGCCGCCCGACACCGCAGAGCTGCTGGTCCGGAACCGTCCACAGGACATGCGGCCGCTGCTCGACGTCTTCTACCGCGCCATGGAGATCGAGGTCACCACCCCGCGGACCTGGGAAGAGACCCGCATCTGGTTCCGCTACGACGAGCGCCGGCGGCGCGCGCGCCGCGATAGGCTCAGCGCCGCCCAGGCCGGTCTCGACGGCATACGGCGGCGCCTCATGGAGGCGTACCTGCGCAACGGCGACCCTACACGCTGGTTCAGCGCGCGCTCCAGCAGCTCATTCCTCAAGGGCATCCGTGAGGGGGTCGACAGCGCCAGAGGGGTACTGCTGCTGAAGACCCCGACCAACCGCCAGCTCGACTGGCTGCTGGCCGGGCGGGCGTTCGCTCGGGTGCACCCTGGCGCTCACGCAGCTCGGCCTGACGTGCCAGCCCTACAGCCAGGTGCTGCAGGAGTCCCCCCCCCCGAGATGGTGGGGCTGCAGGCCGAGTTCAACCGGCTGCTCGGCATGCGGGAGCCCGCAAGGGTCCAGATGGCCGTCCGCGTCGGCCGTGCCAAGCTAGCCTACATCGCCCCGCGCAGGGATCCACAGGACCTCTTGAGCGATGGCCCAGAATGAGTAGCCAGCTACGACTCCATACCGCAGATCCTCCGCTAGGTCCAGGAGGAGTACCCGGAACTGGAGATCCATCAGATCGAGGTGGGTGTGCCCGAGCAGCTCAAGCGGCTGGTCAAGGGTCGCCTCGACGTCGGGTTCGGGCGTGCCTCCCTGGCCCCGCCGAGATCGCCTCCGAGCTGTTTCGCCTGATCCCATGGGGGTGCTCGTGGCCGAGGCACCATCTCGCCGCCCTGGCGAGCGTGCCGGTGGCGGCCCTGGCGGCAGAGCCGTTGCTGCTGGAAGAAGACAACCGGGCGCCGGAGTTCAACAGTTCGTGGTTGAGCTGTGCCGCTCGGTGGGGTTCGCGCCGACCTGCCATCGCATAGCACCCCAGAATCTGGGAGAAAACTCGATGAATAAAGACGGACTACGTTCACGGATATTCAGCCAAAGAGAACACCCGACTCACCGATCAAGCCACCACGCTGACCGAGCTACTACACGCCGATACCCTCTATCCCCCTGGCAGCCTGGTGTTGGAGGCGGGCTGCGGGGTGGGTGCGCAGACGGTCATCCTGGCCGGTAGCAGCCCTCAGGCGGCCTTCACCTCCATCGACATCTCCGAGGAATCGCTGGCTGCGGCGCAGCGGCGGGTGCAGGAGGCGGGCTTCACCAATGTAACCTTCCAACACGCCGACATCTTCGACCTCTCCTTCCTATCGGCCCACTTCCACCCGGACAGCGACCATGCCCGCCGGGCCATCCAGTGTCTGGTCGATCTCCAACGGCAGGCCGGTGGCGATTCCCTGATTGGACGCAAGTTGTATCCGCTGCTGGTGCAGGCCGGCTATCGCGCATACGATATGGCGACGGGTTGTGACGCTTGCCTCGTTTAGACAGTGTTGTCGTCGGACGCCGGTCAGGTGCGTCGGAGAGCGCTCAGGTGAGGAGCAGCCGATCGTACGGTCAGACAGCTCAGCGCGTGCTCGAATCGGCGTTTCTGCGCCCACCACATGGCTGTCGACACCTATCGCGACGAACCTCTCGCGACGACCACACGGCGTACGCTTGTCGACGCGGTCGGGATAGCCCTTCGATCCCGAAGAAGGCAGCGGGAAACATGGAGCGGCGAAGCTACTCCCAGAATCCGGAGCATTACGAGTACCTGCTCACCGACAAGGGTCGCGAGCTCGTGCCCGTCCTGCTTGCGCTCACCGAGTGGGGCGACCGGTGGGCGGCCCCCGACGGCCCGCCCGTGATCTACACCCACACCGCGTGCGGCGATGGAATCTCCCAGCAGACCATCTGCGCCACCTGCGGCCAAGTGCACGACCCGGCAGAAGTACGAGCACGACCGGGACCCGGCATGCCCGCCGATGCCGCGGCTCGCATGGGCTGACGACGTCCGGACGTTGGTGCTGTCCATTGGGATGTTGATGAGCGGCTCGCCGAGGCAGGTGTGCCGCACGGCGAGCGGGTCGGGGCCGCCCTCCCAGACAACTTCAGCCGAGGACCGAGCATCTTTGGGCCGCTCAGGTAAATGCCGGGCGAGGTCAGCCCGCCAGGGTGACGGTGGCCTCGACCTCGACGGTGTCGCGCACCTTCAGGGCTCCCATGAAGCCCCGGTAGGGCCGGATCCCCCACAGGCTCTGCTGGACGCTTGCAGTGCCGATGACCACGCGATCGTCGGTCGCCTGCGCGGTGAGCCGGAGCGGGTGAGTGACGCCAAGGAGCGTCAGCTCGCCGTCGACCGTCGCCTTGTCACCGTCGACCCGAACCGTGGCGGACGCAAACAACGCCTGCGGATGCTCGCCGGTCCTCAGGAGCTTGGCGATGGTCTTCTCGATCTCGCGACGGTCGCTGTCGGTGAGCGGCTTGGCCCCGCCGTGCCCTTCCCGCACCTGGAGGGAGCGTAGATCGACCTCGACGGCCAGGCGTGGCTGGCTGTCGGGCGCATCCGGAATGGTGATGGTGCCCTGCCAGCGGGTGACCTCGATGATGAGGTCGTGCCCGGCCAGGGCAGCCACGCCTTCACGAAAGGTGCGCAGGACCAGGTGGCCGTTCCACGGACCAATCTTGTGCACCCCAGCAGACAGCATGCCGCAAGAATACGATTCCGGCTTGACCGGTTCAAAGGAACGGCCCGGATGGGAGCAGACGTCAAGCCCCGTCAGAGCGTCGTCGGAATCTGGTCGGGCGGGGTACCTCGCTGCTACCTGACAGCATCAGCAGCAGCCGCCTGACGGGTCATCGCACCGTCGGGAAGCCCTGTTGCGCTACACGGCCCAGCGTGCAGCCAAAGGCGGCGGCACCCCCGAGGGTCAGGGGATGCCCAGCCGCTGTATCTGGCCCTGCAGCCATGCGGAACCCACCGCAGCTCGACGAGCATGCGAGCGTGATGGTCGAGGCGGCGCTGCCGCTGGTCCATGACGGCGAAGCCGCCGCTGATGGTGAGCCTGCGGGCCGTTTGTGCTGGTGGAGGCGTTTCCGATGTGCCTGGCGTGCCGGGCGCCTTCCCCGCTCTGGGAGACCCGTGTCCATGAACGGACTTGAGTTTCGTGCGCATCGGCAGCGGGGAGGGCCCACGTGCATGGGCCACGCCGGGCAGAAGGGCGTGCGCGTGGTGGTCGCCGTGACGGGGGTGGTGCGGCCGTCCACCTGGTGAGGCGTGGCGCGGGCGGTTTGCCGGGGACGCCATCCATCAGCCAAGGGTGATGCGGTGGTCAGCTGGAGGCCGGCTGGCGGACCGGTACAGGAATCGGAGTCGGTGCCGTTCATGGCAGCGCATCGGACGTCGACCGGGCGTGTGTGAGCCCGTCGTGGCGTGCCGCGGCGGCCCGGGTTGCGCGTCTGCCCGCCTGGGGAGGGATGCGTTGCCCGGCGGGTCGGCGAGCTTCAGCAGGTGAGGTGGAGGGCGGCGGCGGTGCGGGCGGGGTCCAGCTCGCCGTAGCGGCGCACCGCCGTGGCGGTGGGCAGGGCCTCCACCGTGATGCCGCGCGCGCGGAGCCGGTCGAGCGCGGCGGGGTCGGGGTGCAGCTGCCCGTGGGCGCCGGTGCCGATCAGCAGCCGCTCGGGCAGCTCCTCGAGGACGTCCTGGAGGTCGTCGAGGACCAGCGAGTGGCCGTCCTGCCGCCACCAGTTCCGGACGACGCGGTTGGGCAGGACGATGAGGTCTTGGGTCTGCTGCTGCCCGTCGACCACGATCCGGCCGAACTGGTAGGCGTCGATGCGGGCCATCGTGCCACCTCCCGGTCACGTGGCGTGCGCGCTCACCACGACCTTACTTGTGCGGCGGGCTTTGGTGGCCAAGGCGGCGGTCGGGTTACGGTCCGAAATGGTGCGGGAGCTTGCGGGTTGTGGGTGCTGGTCGATGGTGCCGGGCCGCACATCAGCTGTCCAGGGGCTCGACCCGGAGGCGCTCGCCGTCGGCCACCACCAGGACGCCGGCCCCCTTGGACAGCGGCGCGACCTGCTGGCCGGTGAGGCCGAGCACGGCCGCCTCGTTGGTCGGGCTGTGCCCGACGACCAGCGCCCGCTCGCCCTCTCCCAGCCGCTCCAGCACCCGACCGAGCGCGGCACCCAGGGCGGCGCAGTCCTGGCTGACCAGCTCGGGGTCGGCGGCGCGCAGTGCCTCCAGCTCGCCGCTGCCGGCCTGCTGGTAGGCCGCCCGCCAGCGCTCCTCCCGCTGGGAGCGCAGCCCCGGCTCGACGATCACGCCGCCGGGCACCGGCTGGCCGAGCGCGGCCAGCAAGCAGGCCAGCGTCTGGGTGGCGCGCTGGGCGCCGCTGGAGACGCCAAGCCGGTAGCCGCCCGCCAGGCCGGCGCCGATGCGCAGCGCGGCCGCGACGCCCTGATCGGTCAGCACGTCGCCGTCGTTGTCGGTGTGGCGCCGCAACTCCACCAACCGTGACATGGCTCCTCCTCAAGCCAGGGGGGCCAAGGGCGGCCGTGGGTTCGGCGTTGCTGGTGAAGACGTGGCGGTAGGGCGTCGGACCCGGTCGACCAGCAGGCGACGGCCATCCGCCCTGTGGGCACCGCTCACCAAGGCCCGACGACGTGGACCCGGTGCCGTCCCGAGGCGTTCCCGTCCGCGTCGCACAGGCTTCACGACGTGCCGCCGAAGTCGACATCCTTGGTCTTGACCGTCCCGGCCGTCCGCCCCGGCGCCGTCTGGTAGGTCCAGTACAGGTTCGTGTGCGCGATGACCTGGTCCGGCGGCGGCGCCCCCCATGCCGTCTGGTCCTCCGTCGTG
>Ga0137380_10001776_pt1 | contig 17853 bp, 14 predicted proteins | sample SagtaG_17_FD_104809 | JGI IMG/M metagenome (GOLD analysis project Ga0137380, IMG submission 104809) | Vadose zone soil microbial communities from Sagehorn Ranch, Mendocino, California, USA - Sage2_L_100_16 metaG | ecosystem: Environmental > Terrestrial > Soil > Vadose zone | place: USA...
GGCTCGTGGCCTGCATGGATGGTGACTGGCGGCCAGCGTTCCGCGTCGCTGCTCTGCCCAGCTATAAGGCGCACCGTGCCGCACCTGACGGGTCCGAGATCGCACCTGCGGCACTCACCGCACAGATACCGCTGATCGGTGAGGTGCTTGACGCGGCCGGGATAGCCCAGGCCGAGGCACGAGGGTACGAGGCGGACGATGTCATCGCCACCCTGGCCGCGCGCGCCGACGTCGCTGTCGACATCGTGACCGGGGACCGGGATCTGTTCCAGCTGGTCGATGATGCTCGGCAGATCCGCGTGCTGTACACCGCGCGTGGCTTCGCCAGGCTCGAAGTGGTGGATGAGGCGGGCGTGACCGCGCGCTACGACATACCTGGCCGAGCCTACGCAGAGTTCGCGGTGCTGCGCGGTGACCCGAGTGACGGCCTGCCGGGGGTGCGGGGAATTGGCTCCAAAACGGCTGCCGCGCTTGTGCGCCGCTTTGGCACAGTTGACGCCATGCTTTCTGCGCTTGACTTGGAGCCCGCGGCGAGCGGGCTCGGCAGCAGCAGGCCGAAGCTGGCGGGCGCCCGCGACTATCTTGAAGCGGCAGTGCCGGTCGTGCGGGTAGCCACCGATGTGCCCATCCCGCCGGTCGATGACCGGCTGCCGACCGTGCCGAAGGATCTGACTCGGCTGGAGAGCCTCAGCGCACGCTGGAACCTCCGATCCTCGCTGGATCGCCTGCTCTCCGCACTGGCGGGACCTCGCTGAGCCACCTGCAGTGCACGGTCGCTGAGCGGCCTGCTGGGCATGCTCGCTGAGCGGCCTGCAGGGCACGCTCGCTGAGCGCCGCCGAGGCCGTTTGCGTCCCGCGAAGGGCTTCAAAAACCTCGCCCGAAATGTACCCAATTAGGCTATTGTGCGAAGTTATTAGACCAAATCTTGGCTGTCTCTTTGACTTTTCTTGACTATTACGCGACGTACATTCACGGCGACTGTCGCGGATGCGGCTGAACTGGAAGGAGGTAGCTGACATCGCTGCACCGCGCCCCCGCAACAGGAGAAGGAGCCCGCATGTTACGACGATGGTGCATACCCCTCGCTACCTTGACACTAGTGATCGGTTCGATGCTCGCGGCAGGTAGCGCCGCCGCGACAGCGCATGGGTCCCGCACGACCGGGCATCTGATCAGGCCGACCGCACAACTGGTCAGACCGACCGGGCACGGGACTGTACCGCTACTCGGACACGTTGGATCACAAACCACAGTGGGCAGCACCAACTGGTCGGGTTACGCCGCCACCGGCGCCAACGGCGCGTTCAGCAGTGTCTCGGCAAGCTGGACGGAGCCCACCGGTCACTGCTCATCCGGTCACCAGTACTCGAGCTTCTGGGTCGGCCTGGACGGCTTCAGCAGCGGCACGGTGGAACAGACCGGGAGCGAGGTCGATTGCAGCGGCAGTACGCCCGTCTATTACTCCTGGTATGAGATGTACCCGGCCTTCCCGGTCAACTTCAGCAACACTGTTCGACCGGGTGACCACTTCGACGCTTCTGTCACCTTCAACGGCGGCAGCAGCTTCACGCTTGTGCTGTCGGACACCACGCAGGTCTGGAGCCACACGATCAGCGCTTCACTCAGCGGCGCCGCCAGGTCGTCCGCCGAGGTGATCGCTGAGGCGCCGTCCTCGTCCGGCGGCGTGCTACCGCTGGCGAACTTCGGCACGGTGAACTTCACCGCCTCGAAAGCCAACGGGATGAACCTGGGTAGCTTCAATCCGACCGAGATCATCATGGTCGGCAACTCCGGGCGCCCGAAGGTCAGCGTGTCCGCCCTCACCGGCGGCACGGACTTCAGCGTCACCTGGCTGCGTAGCAGGTAGGAGCCACACCCAGTGCTCAGGTCTGCGTGCCGCCCCAACTTTGCATCCTGGAAGGCTCCTGAATAAAGCGATCATTCCGGGCGCTGAGACAGCGCTCCCGAGTGCAAAGTTGACGGCTCGGGCCTGAGCGCACATTCTCCGCGCCGTCCCGGCAGCGCGAAGTCGCCGGGACGGCGCCCGCCTGCTCGGGCGGCTTACTCCACCCCTGGTGAGCGTGGGCCACGGTCCGCGGTCAAGCACTGGGCTCTCGAAAAGGGCGGCCACACGGCCGTCGGGCTGCGTCTTTGCCCTCCAGAATGTCGTTACTCGCCGGTATTTCACGGGTCGGCACAACACTCTGGAGGGCAAAGACGCTCTGGCGGGCCTCAGCGCCGCCAGGCCCGCGACCGTGAAGCATTGAGAACAGCCGCAACCGAAACGCGTGAGCCCCCAGCTCAACTCGGGGCTCACGCGTCACAGCCGCGCAACTTCGGTAGTCGGCAATACCGTTTGCTTGTTGCGCGGACGACCGCGGGCAGCTAGGTTGTCACCAGTGATCAGTGATTGATGGTTACGGTCGGCGTGAGCTCAGCTTCCGTAATTCCCGCTGGGCCGATCATCTCGAGCGCCGATGCGTGAGCGGACGGCTTCGGTCTGGGGTGGTGCAGATGGCGCGGGAGTGGACGATTATCGGCGTGCCGAGCAGCGCGGGCGCGCACCATGCGGGCCAGGAGCGGGCCCCAGCGGCGCTGCGGAAAGCGGGCCTGCTTGAGCGGCTGCGCGCGGCCGGGCTTTCCACCGACGATGCGGGCGACCTGGCAGAGACGCCGTTCTCGCTGGACAGTGCCAACCCAACACGGCGCAACCTCGCCGCCGTGGTGCGCGTCGCTGAACAGGTGGCCGACGCGGTCGCGGAGGTGACCGAGTCCGGCCGTGTGCCACTGGTATTGGGCGGTGACTGCACGATCACCCTCGGCGCGATCTCGGGATACCGGCGGTACGCTCCCGACCTGGGCCTCGTTTACGTCGACGCGGACGCCGACGTCAACACGCCGTCAACGACGGGATCGGGCATCTTCGATTCGATGGGGGTGGCCCACATGCTCGGCGAGGGGGACCCCGAGCTGGCCGGCCTGGCCGGGACCGTGCCGCTGATCGACCCACGGAGGCTGACGCTGCTTGGCTGCGACCCGCGGGAAGTGGATCCGGGCCCAAGGCGATTCCTCACCGCACGCGGGGTGAGCATCCAGGACTCGGCCGCCCTCATCGCGGACCCGGCCGGTGCCGCTAACCGGGCGCTGTCCGCCATCGCCGATGCCGCCGGCACGGTGCTCGTCCACTTCGACGTGGACCTGGTCGACTCAGGTGACCTTCCGCTCGGGAACTTCCCGCACTACGGCACCGGCGTCAGGTTCGAGCGGGTGGTCGAGTGCCTGCGGGCGCTGCGGCAGCACCCGTCGTTCGGCGGCCTGGTCCTGACCGAAGTCAACCCCACGCATGACGCGGACGGGCAGCTGATCGAGCGCTATGTTCGCGGCATCGTTGACGCGCTGACCCCGGGCTGATCCGGCCGCGGCGCTGAACCGGCCATCACTGGACGCGGCACGGCGACTTATCCACAGATTCGCTTACCCCCCTGCCGAACCCCTTGACAACGTGGCAAGATCATCAGTAGGGCAAAGCCCCCATGGGGGGGTGGGTCTTGTAAGGGTAGCGGGGGCTTGGACGGTGTCCGGGCGCGTGGGCGGGGCGCCGGGTGGATTAGATTGGCCCAGTGGAGTCTGAACTTTACCCGGCTGACAGAGTTGACAAGGTGGCGAAAGCCGTGGGCACCGCAGGTCTCGGCGCGCTGCTGCTCACGCCAGGCGCGGACCTGCGGTATGTCACCGGGTACGACGCACCAGCGCTTGAACGGCTGACCTGCCTCGTAGTGCCTGCAGAGAATTCTGCTTTCACCCGCGGCGCCGCCTTCATGGTTGTACCGCGCCTGGAACTGCCCGCCGCGCGGGCCGCCGGTGTTGACCGGCTCGGCGTGGAGCTGGTCGTCTGGCATGAGACCGAGGACCCGTACGCGCTGATCGCTGACGACCTCGATGGAACTCCCAAGGTCGGGCTTGCGGACCGGATGTGGGCCATGATGGTGCTCCGGTTTCGCGCCGTGCTACCGGACGCCGAACAGGTGCTGGCTGGCCCGGCACTGCGGCCGCTGCGGATGCGCAAAAGCGCTGCCGAGGCGGAGGCTCTCGCCGAGGCGGCAGCGGCCATCGACCGGGTACACGAGCAGGTTCCCGCACTGCTGCGGCCCGGCCGCACGGAGCGGGAAATCGGCGCCGACATCGCTGCCGCGATCCTCGCAGAAGGGCACGCCAGAGCCGACTTCACGATCGTGGGGTCCGGGCCGAACGCCGCGAGCCCGCACCACGAACTCAGTGACCGTGCACTCACGGCGGGCGACGTTGTCGTGGTCGATATCGGCGGTACCATGCCGAGCGGCTACTGCTCGGATTGCACCCGCACCTACGCGATCGGCAAGCCGCCCGCCGACTTCCTCGCCTACTACCAGGTGCTGGCCGAGGCGCAGGACGCGGCCTGCGCAGCCGTTCGGCCAGGAATCGCGGCCGAGGCTGTCGATGCTGCCGCCCGTGAACCGATCACGGCGGCCGGCTACGGCGAGTATTTCATCCACCGCACCGGCCACGGCATCGGCCTGGAGACGCACGAGGAACCTTACATCGTGGCGGGCAACGCCGAGCCGCTCGAGCCTGGCATGGCGTTCTCGGTGGAACCAGGGATCTATCGAGGGCCGCACGGCGCGCGCATCGAGGACATCGTGGTCTGCACCGAGCAGGGTGCCGACCGGCTGAACAAGGTCACCCGCGACCTCGTCGTTGTCCCGGTGTGACCTCTTTCTGCTCACTCAACGGCGAGGTGCGCAATGAACGGCCACGGTTTGGATGACGAGGTAAAGGCGCTCCTTGAGCTCACCGATGAGCTCACCGAACGGGAGGTGCGGCCCGCTGCGGCGCAGGCGGAGGAGGCAGGCGTCTTCCCGCGTGCGATATTCCGCACGCTTGGCAGGGCGGGCCTGCTCGGCCTGCCCTACCCGGCCGAATACGGTGGTGCAGACCTGCCATACGAGGTGTACCTGCAGGTTGTGGAGAAGCTCGCGGCCGGCTGGCTTGCCATCGGCCTTGGCGTGAGCGTGCACACCCTTGCCTGCTTCCCCATCGCCATCTGGGGTAACGATGGCCAGCGCGACCGATGGCTGGCCGCGATGCTGGGCGGTGAGCTGCTCGGCGCCTACTGCCTGTCGGAGCCGGGCAGCGGATCGGACGCGGCAGCACTGGCCACGCGCGCAGCCCGCGACGGTGACAGCTACGTGATCGACGGCGTCAAGGCCTGGATCAGCCACGGCGGCGAGGCCGATTTCTACACGCTGTTCGCCCGCACATCGGGCGACACCGCCGGACCGGAACGCGCCCGAGGGATCAGCTGCCTGCACATTCCGGCCGACACGCCCGGAGTGTCCGCCGCACCAGCCGAGCACAAGATGGGCATGCGGGCTTCTGTCACCACACAGATGATCTTCGATGGGGCTCACGTGCCTGCCAGCAATCTCGTTGGCGAGCAGGGTGCGGGATTCAAGATCGCGCTAGCCGCGCTTGACGCCGGGCGGCTCGGCATAGCGGCATGCTCGGTCGGGCTTGCCCAGGCGGCGCTGGACGCGGCGGTCAGCTATGCACGCGACCGGCGGCAGTTCGGTCGGCCGATCATAGAGTTCCAGGGCGTCTCGTTCATGCTCGCGGACATGGCGACCTCGGTCGAGGCGGCTCGTGCGCTGTACCGCGCCGCGGCGCGGCGGAAGGACGGCGGGCTGCCGTTCGGCACGCAGGCCGCGATGGCCAAGCTGTTCGCCTCCGACACCGCGATGCGGGTGACCACCAACGCGATCCAGGTCCTCGGCGGCTACGGGTACGTGGCGGACTTCCCGGTGGAGCGGTATTTCCGTGAGGCCAAGATGCTGCAGCTCGTCGAGGGCACTAACCAGATTCAGCGGGTCGTGATCGGGCGGGCGCTCGGCCAGCGCGCCGACTAGCTCGCCATCACACCTCATCCCGCGCTGCGCGCCAGCCCGCGTGAGCCGTTAAGGAGAATGAGCGGCGATCTTAGCCCGTACACGTGCAACCCGGCAGGCATTGACACCGCACACCTGGCTGCGCTGTTGTTCGGAGTGTCAGATCACTTCGGCTTCGCCAGATCGCGTGTGACGAGGCCGGGTGCCGCGGCATGGCCAACCGTCGCTGGGGACCACCACGGCGCCGCACCGAGAAGGGTTCACAACATGGGCGAGTGGGACGCAACGTCCTTTGAGGGCAAAGACACTATCCTGCGGGTCGTGCGCGCCGAGGCCGATCGCATGTTCGCATTGGCCGAGCCGCCCGCCGCCTGGGAGGCGCCGACCGCGTGCACGGGCTGGACCACCCGCGACGTGGTTGGGCATCTGATCGACACGACCGAGGGCTACTTCGCCGCGTTCGACGCGGCGCGCGGCCTCGGCGAATCCGACGCGGCGTACGGCCTGCCGGGCATGAAGGCCAGGGTCGACGAGAGGGCGACGGCCTTCCGCGCCCTCAGCCAGCAGGAAATGATGGGCCGGCTGCGCGCCGACTTCCAGAAGATGATAGGGATCCTCGACAAGCTCGGCCCCGACGAGTGGACCGGCTTGATGGTGCCGCACTTCTACATGGGACCGCTGCCCGCCTTCTTCTACGCGGCCGGCCAGCTGATGGACTACGCGGTTCACTCATGGGACATCCGCCAGGGGATGGGGCGCGCGCATGGCCTGTCCGGAGATGCCGCCGACCTGCTTGCCCCGTTCATGTTCGTGCTGTGGCAGTCGACCGTGCGCAACGACGCCGATCTCACACCCATGCAGCTCGGCGTGCGGGTGAGCGGCCGTAACGGTGGCGACTACCGCATCACGGTGGACGAGAAGGGGATGTCCTACGAACAGGGCCCGGTGGATGATCTGCCCACGGTGATCGAGTTCGATGCTGGCAGCCTCGTGCTGAGAACGTTCGGCCGCAGCAATACAGGCACCGTGCGGGGAAACATGGGTATCGCCGACCGGTTCCTGAACCTGTTCTTCCCCATCTAGCCGGCCCGCCCCGCCGACCCGCCCAGCCGACCCGCTTAGCCGGCCGGCTAGCCGGCCTATCTAGCCGGGGCCTTCACCGGGGGTGCCGGCCGCGGATTCGGCGTCGTACTCGGTTGCCGTGTGCCCAGACGGCAGCTGGTGCTTGGCGACCCGCGCCGTTGGCGTGCGCGGAAGCTCGCCGATCGCCTCCCAGAACCTGGGCACCTTGTAGCGCGCCAGCCGGCCAGCGGTCCAGTCATGCAACGCGGCGAAGTCGAGGTGCTCGCCCGGCGCGGGTACCACGAATGCCTTCACTTCCTCCTCTGACAACTCCGAAGGGACCCCGACCACCGCGCAGTCCATCACGGCCGGGTGGCCGAGCAGAACCTCCTCCACCTCCAGCGGCGAAAGGTTCTCGCCTCGTCGGCGCAGCACTTCCTTCTGCCGCGCCACGAAGGTGTACGTGCCGTCGTGGTTCACGGTCACCAGATCGCCTGTGCGCAGCCAGCCGCCGGTCAGCACCTGTGCCGTTTCCTCCGGCATCTGCCAGTACCCGGGCGTCACAGCCGGGTTGCGCAGCAGCAGCTCGCCGCTCTGGCCAGGCGGAACGTCGCTGCCGTTGGCCGCGACCACACGGGCGTGGTTCACCGTGCCGAGCCTCGGGTGCTGCCTCGGCGCGCCAAGCGTGCAGAAAGGCCGCGTGCCACGCGGCCAGATCAGCCCGTATGGCGTCTCGGACAGCGCGTAACCGCACACGATGCGCAGGCCAAAGCGGCGCTCGATCTGCACCTGTCGCTGCCTGCTTGGCGCCGGGCCCGTGTAGCAGAGCCGCAGCGACGTGCTCGCGTCGTCGGCTCGCTCCGGCTGGCGCATCAGGATTTCCAGCATCGCGCCGATGGCATTGAACTCCGTGGCGCCGTGCCTTCTGGCGGAATCGAGGAACCCGCTTGCTGAGAAGCGTGGCAGCAGTACCAAACCGGCCCCACAGGCCAGTGAGCCCATCACCGAGTAGGCGGGTGCGTTGATGTGAAATAGCGGCAACGACGTCATCAGCCGGTCGCTTGCGGTCAGCTCCAACCAGTAAGGGAACCCCTCACCCGCCATCGCGTAGGCACGGTGCGTCTGCATGACGAGCTTGGACCGGCCGGTGGTGCCGGATGTCGGAATCAGCACCGCGAGGTCGTCGGGGCCGACGGCGGTGGGCAGTTCATCACCCGTTTCTTCTGGCCGTGTCCAGTCGCCAACGGCCTCCTGAACGTCAAGCACGCCGAGGTCGGGCCCGTCGCCGACGGCACTGCCTGCCCGGGGGAGCGACCCTGCGGGGTCGCCCCCCTCCACGACCCTTGGCGCCACGCCATGGTCGGTGATGAGTGCGCGCGGCCGTGTCTGCCTGACAAGACCGGCAAGCTCGGCTGGCGTGCTCTGCGGGTTGGTCGGCACGGTGACGGCGCCAAGCGCCGCCAGCGCCAGCCAGCAGAGCAGGTAGGGCGGCGTCGTGCGAGTGGTGACAACGACGAGATCACCGCGGCGGACCCCGGCATGCCGCAACGCTTGCGCGGTCGCCGCGACGCGGGACGCCGCGCCGGCGAAGGTCAGCTCGCCATCGTCGGTCCGCAGCCACGTCCCGCCCGGGTCCCGGTCAGCGGCACGGGACAGGATCTGCGGGATTGTAAGGAACAACCATCAACTCCCGAACGGCTGCCGCGCTGTTGTTTGTCGCCGCAGATGACTCTTACACGAATGCGGAGCTGGCGTCGAGTTGGCGCCTGTCACAGTTTTGCTCGCCGCGGGCTTTGCGGCCTTGCCCCGCATGTGCCATCGTTCGGACCGTGCGGAAATATGTGATCATGGGTGTCCAGGGCAGCGGCAAGGGGACCCAGGCTGCCATGCTTGCTCGCGACTTCTCCCTGACGCTGATCGGCGTCGGGGACATCTTCCGATGGCAGGTGCAAAACCACACCAAGCTGGGTGCGCAGATCCGCCGCACCATGGCTCGCGGTGAGCTGGTTGGGGACGAGGCGGTGGAGAAGGTCGTGCGGGATCGCCTGGACCAGCACGACTGGAACTACGGATTCATCGTGGACGGGTTCCCCCGCAACCGCCGTCAGGCGGAGTTCTTCCTTGAGAGCTACGACATCGATGGCGTCATCCACCTGCACCTGCCGGATTCGGAGGTCCGGAGGCGGGTCCTCGCGCGTCGGCTGTGCGCCAATTGCGGCATGGACTATAACCTCATCGCGCATCGCCCGAAGGTCGAGGGCAGGTGTGATGTGTGCGGCGGCGAGCTGGTGCCACGCGAGGACGACACGGAGGAGGCGCTGGTAGCCCGGGTGCGGGACTACCACGAAAAGACCGATCCAGTGCTTGATCTGTTCAGGCGCAAGGAATACGTCTTCACCGTGGATGCGAGGCCGGACAAGTCCGCCGTGCAGCGGGCCATCCGCCAGCAACTCGGCCTGCCTCTTGAGGTGAAAGCGCCGGCCTGATCGTCGGCTGGTCGACGTTACGGCGCCCGGAATGCCGGTATTCAACCGCACCCTGGGGTACAGAGTTGGCGGGCCACCGCAGGTAGTTGTACTATAACAAATGTTATACGTGTACAACTTATGAGCGAGACACCCCGGAACGCGCTGCGCTGGCCCGGGGCGGCCCACGGAGGTAGCGTGCCCGAGCTCAGCCGCGGTCGGCGGATGCTGGTGCTCGGAATCTGCTGCATGAGCTTGCTGATCGTGAGTCTCGACAACACGATCGTCAACATCGCGCTGCCGTCGATAAGGCGTGACCTGCATGCATCCATCTCCGGGCTGCAATGGACGATTGACGCCTACCTGCTCGTCCTCGCCAGCCTGCTGATGCTGTCCGGGTCGACGGCCGACCGGATTGGCCGGAGGCGGACATTCCAGGTTGGCCTGGCGCTGTTCAGCCTGGGCTCGCTGCTGTGCAGCCTGGCGCCGTCCCTCGGTTGGCTGGTGGCCTTCCGCGCGCTGCAGGCTGTGGGCGGGTCCATGCTCAACCCGGTGGCGATGTCGATCATCGTCAACGTCTTCACGCAGCCAAAGGAGCGGGCCAGGGCGATTGGCGTGTGGGGCGGGGTCGTGGGTATCAGCATGTCGCTCGGCCCGATCGTGGGGGGAGCGCTGACCGCGTCCGTCGGCTGGCGCTCGATCTTCTGGATCAACGTGCCGATCGGCCTCGCGGCGATTGTGCTGACCGCGCTCCGAGTCCCCGAATCGAAGGCGCCTCGTCCGCGCCGCCTCGACCCGGTGGGCCAGCTGCTGATGATCGTAACGCTCGCCACGCTGACGTACGGCATCATCGAAGGCCCGCGCTCCGGCTGGGCATCCGCGCCGATTGTGTCCTGCTTCGCCCTTGCTGCGGCTGGGTTGATCAGCCTGATCTTTTACGAGCTTCGGCGCGAAGAACCGCTGATCGACGTGCGGTTCTTCCGCAGCGCGCCGTTCGCGGGGGCGACACTCATGGCCATTTGCGCATTCGCCGCACTGAGCGGGTTTCTCTTCCTCGGCACCTTGTATCTTCAGGAGGTCCGGCACCTCAATGCCCTGCACGCGGGCCTGTACATGGTGCCGATGGCCGCCATGGCGCTAATCTTCGCGCCGCTGTCCGGCCGGATCGTCGGCACCCGCGGCCCGCGGCTGCCGCTGCTCGTTGCCGGCGTCGGTATTACCTTGAGTGGCGCTGCGCTCACCACGCTTTCTGCCCAGACCACGGCCGGCTTGCTGGTTGGCACGTTCGTGGTCTTCGGCATCGGGTTCGGCATGGTGAACACGCCGATTACCAATAACGCGGTCTCCGGCATGCCCAGGGCACAGGCGGGAGTCGCGGCGGCGGTGGCCTCGACCAGCCGCCAGCTTGGCCAGTCGCTCGGCGTTGCCGTCATCGGCTCAGCGGTGACCTCACGTATCCATGGCCCGCTCGCAGTGAGCTTTGCCGCGGCGAGCCATCTGGGGTGGTGGATCGTCGTTGGGTGCGGGGTCGCCGTCCTCCTGCTTGGCCTGGTAACCACGACCCGCTGGGCAAGGGCCACGGCCGCAGCCACGGCCCGCAGGCTCGCCTCTGGTGAGGTGCTCGCCGACGGGGAGGAGCCACCGGAACCCCCCGCCCACCTGCGGTTCCCCGCGACGACGTCATGAGCATGCGCGGCGCAGAGGGACCCGCAGCGCGCACCAGAGCCGTGGGCCGCCACACCCCCCCGGTGTCCACCGACGAGGCCGCCGAGAGCAGCACCGTAGCTGTTCCGGCCTTGCACGCTGGCGCCGCCGCGCGGGTCTGGCACGGGATGCGGCATCTGGTACTCGAGCGCTACGACCGCCGCCGCGACATGTGCGAGGCCCTCGGCATGAGCTTTATCCGCGCCAAGGCGCTGCGCCTGCTCGCGGGCGGGCCAATGACGATGCACGAGCTCGCGGCGAGGCTGCCCGCAGACGCTCCGTACACCACGCTGATCGTGGGTGACCTGGAACGCCGTGGGATGGTAACGCGCACCGTCCATCCCACGGACCGCCGGTCGAGGATCGTCGCTGCGACCCCGGTCGGCGTGCAAGCGGCCGAGCGTGCGGAACAGATCCTCGCTGAACCGCCGGCAGCCATGCGCTCGCTCAATGCTGCGGATCTGGCCGCCCTTGACCGGATTGTGGCGAAGCTGCAGGTCTACGGTCAGCCCTGAACACGAACAGGCCCTGCCCGCTGATCGTGGCCCGGGCGGGGCCTTTGGTCCGTCGGCGTCCTTCGTGCGCGGGTGCTACTTGAGCGCGCCTGCGGTGAGGCCGGAGATGATCCGCCTCTGGGCAAAGATCACCAGTAGTGCGACTGGGATGGTGACGATCACGACGGCCGCGTCGATCAGGTTATAGAACACGTGGTATTGGCTATGCCCGATGTTCACGATGGCGAGTGGCGCGGTCGCCTTGTTGTCGGTTTGAATGAACGACAGCGCGAACAAGAAATCGTTCCAGGCAAGGATGAACGACAGGATCGTCGCGGTGAAAACACCCGGCAGCGCCACTGGCACGATGACCTTGCGCAGTGCCTGCAACCGGGTCGCGCCGTCCACGATCGCCGCCTCCTCGAGCGCGGCCGGGATCTGGGAGAAGAAATTGGTCAGCAGCCAGGTGGCGATCGGCAGCGTGTAGATGAAGTAGGCGATGATCAGCCCTTGCAGTGTGTTGAGCAGGTGCAGCTTGTTGTAGGCGATGAGCATCGGGCCGACTATCGCAATCAACGGGAAGAAGCTCACGATGAGGATGAAGCCAAGAATCCCGGTTTTGAACCTCATCCTCGTGCGGGCGAGGCCGTATCCCGCCAGCGCGCCGATGAACACGGACAGCACCGTTACCGACAGGCAGACGATCGCGCTGTTGATCAAGGGCTGAGCGAAGTTGTACTTGCTGAAGATGGAGGTATAAGCGCTGAAGGTCGGGTGGTGCAGGAACAGACCTGTTGTGCCGTTGCTGAGCTCGTTCGCCGACTTCAGCGAGGTGATCACCATCCAGTAGAACGGGAACAGGCTCACCAGGATGAAGATCGCGACCAGCACGTAGAAGAGCGTTCTTGACGCGATTTTGCCTGGCCGCCATGACCGCCGCGAGAGAACCTGCGGCAGCCGGGCTGCGGCGGTTTGCGTGCTCACTGTGTCACCTCGTAGTCGGTTCTGAACACCCGGACGTAGATCGCGGCGATCGCAAGGGCCATGATCACTAGCGCCACCGAGACCGCCCCGCCATACCCGTAGTCGCCCGAGTTTATGAAGGCGTTGAAGTTGAGGTAGGAGAGCACGCTGGTGGAGTTTCCGGGTCCGCCGCCCGTCATGACGTACACCACATCGAAGATCAGGAAGGCCTGCAGGGTACGGAAGATGAGCGCCACCATCAGCGCGGGCTTGAGCAGCGGGATGGTCAGCCGCCAGAAGGACTGCCAGGCACTCGCGCCGTCGACGGTCGACGCCTCGTAGATCTCGCGCGGGATCACCTGCAGGCCGGCGAGCAGGACGATCGCTATGAAGGGTGTATTGCGCCACGCATCGGCGGCGAGGATCGCGGCCCACGCGGTCCACTGCTCGCTGAGCCAGGTCGTGTGGGCCAACGGCAGATGCAGTTCGCTGAGCATGTAGTTCACGAAGCCCTGCTGCGGGTCAAAGAAGGTCTTCCACAGCTGGGCCGAGACCACGGTTGGTACTGCCCACGGGACGAAGATCGAGACGCGCACCAGGCCACGGCCGGGAAACTTCTTGTCCAGGACGAGTGCCAGGGCAAGGCCGATCACCAGCTCGACGGCCACCGACACCACGGTGAACCCGATCGTGTGGACCAGCGTGGACACGAACGGCGGGGGGAGCAGCGGCGAGCTTTGGAAGATCTTCTGGTAGTTGGATATCCCCGCGAACGTGCCATAGCTGACCGGGTCCAGCTTGTAGTCGTGGTGGAACGAGTTCCACACGTTGTAGAAGAGCGGGTACGCGGTGATGGCCACCAGCACGATCATGACGGGCGCGACCAGCCCGTACCCGAACCGTCTGTCCTGCGCCTCGGGGCTCCGCGACCGCCGCTGGCGGCGCCGGGTGGGGGCGCCGCCAGCGGACGGTACTTGCTCGGAAACGGCCGTCATGCCAGCCTCAGCCCGACGAGACGGTCTGGGCTAGCTGCGTCACCGTGGGCGCCGTTGCTGACAGGGCGGCAGACGGTGCGGTGGCGCCGCTGAGAACCGAGGAGATCATGGTCTGCAGCTGGGTGGAGATCTGCGGGTACACCGGTGTCACCGGGCGCGGGGTCGCCGCCTTGAAAACCGCCACCTCCTGCCTGTAGTAGGGCGCCTTGGCGAAGAGCTGGGCGTTGTACGCCGACTGGATCGACGGCGGGTCGCCCGCGTTGATGGCGCGCGTGATCTGAGCCCGAGGGCTCGTGAGGTACTGGATGAACTCATAGGCCGCGGCCTGGTGCGTGCTCTTCGCATTGATCACGAGGTCGTCGCCGCCGAGTGATGCCTGCGGCGTCGCAGACGGGAACGGGATCCAGCCGGTCTTCCCCTTCACTGCTGGCTTGGTCTGCGACTCCTGAAGGACGTAGGGCCAGTTCAGCGCGAAGGCGGTTTGGCCTGAGGTCCAGGCGCTCTCAACGTTTGGCTCCTGCCAGGTGGTCACCGCCGGGGGCGCGACGCCAGAGGTGATGGCGGAGCGCATGAAGGTCAGCGCCTGCTGGGTGGCGGGGGTGTTGATGTTCGATGGGTCGAGGTTTCCGCCGAAGCTCTGCAGCGCGGTCACCGAGCCCTCGTACTTGTCACCCTCGAAGGCCAGGCCTTCCTTCAGCGACTTGTCCTTCGCCATGGCGTTCTTCGCGTCGGTGACTAGCTGCTGCGCCGTGGTCGGCGGGCTAGGCACGAGGTCGGTCCGGTAATAGATGCCCTCGGCATTGATAAACCACGGGATGGCGTAGACGTGGCCGTTGTACTTGCCGGTTGCCATCTGACCAGTGAAGAAGGCGGCCGTGTTCGGATGGAACCGGTCCAGGGGGGCTATCCACTGCGACCTCGCGAACGTGGACGGCCAGATCACATCCGAGGTGATCACGTCTGGCGTGCTTGTGCCGGCGATGAACCGCTGCTGTAGCTGCTGCAGCGCGACATCCCCGGTCGGCGAGAGGGTCTGAATCTGTACTGTGATGTTGGGGTGCAGCTGCTCGAATGCCTTGACCGCGGCGTTGCTCGCCGCGCCCTCACCGCCAAGGCCCTGGGTGGCGAACACGATCGTCTGCTTCGCGCTCGCAGCTACCTGCTTGGATGCCCCGCCGCCGCTGCTGCTGCTGCCGCATCCGGCCGCGGCCACGAGCACGGCTGCCGTGCACACGGCGGCCGCCGCGAGCGGCGTCCTCCGCCGTCTCGCGGCGGCGGACTTGTCTCTGTCCGCCTCCCTGTGCCTCATCTCGGCTACCTCCTCGAGTCGTTACTTCGACGCTACGTCGCGCCGACCAAATTCCACTATTTCATGGCTATTATCCCGCCTTTAAGCGGCGGTCATGAAGGTGTTGTTGCAGAATTGTAATTTTCTGAGCATCCAATTTTTGGGGTACCTGACAAACGCCAATCGGCCAGCCGACAGGCGTGGCGCGGGCGGTTATTGGTTAGCCTCCCCTGATGATGTTGTTTAGCTGCGCGGACAGGTTGGCGATTGTCCCATTCACCGCTTTCTTGAGCCTCAGAGCCTGGTAGACGGAGCTGGATATCGCCAGGCTCAGCTGGTTGTAGTCTGTGCTCTTGGGCCTGGGCTTGGCCGAGAGAATTGCCTGCCGGAGCACCGGCAGGTAAGGGAAGCGCTTGATGAGCGCCCGATCCGCGTAGAGCCGCACCCAGACCGGGGGGAGTGAGCCCTGAACGAGGATCTGGCGCTCGCTCGTCAGGCTGGTGAGGTACTGAATAAACCTGAGCGCGGTTTGCTGGTGCCGTGAGAAGGCGCTGATCGCCAGATCCCCGCCGCCGAGTGAGCTGGAGCCGCGGCCGTGGGGTCCCGGCAGCGGCACGACGCTGAACTTGCCGGCCACCTGGTTTGTGTTGCCTGGTCGGCTTGCCAGACCATAAGCGAGCGGCCAGTTGCGCATGAACAGGAGCTTGCCGCTCTCGAACACCGCACTGGCCCTGTTCTCGTCCCAGCTGAGCGCGGCCTTCGGGATCCAGCCCGCACTGAAGCCGCGAACGAGGAAACCCAGGCCTTCCCGCGCCTGCGGCGAGTTGAGTATTACCCGCTTTCCGTCGCCGGACAGGATGCCTCCGCCCGCTGACTGCACGGCCTCGGCGAAGTTGACTGTAAGGCCCTCGTAGAGCTTGTATTGCCCGGCGTATCCGTACATGTGATGCGGCGGCGCAAGTGTGCTCGCCAGGCTGGCAAGCTGCGCCCACGTCCGCGGCGGCGCGGCATGCGCCCCGGCGAGGATGTCCTTGCGGTAGTAGAGCAGGCCGGCATTGCTGGTGTAGGGCACTGCCCAGAGCCTGCCGTCCCAGTCAGCTGTATCGACGGCAGGGCGCAGGAACTGGCTGAGCGGGAACAGCTTCGGGTTGAGCGGGACGATCCAGCCCGCCGAGGCGAACTCGGGTGTCCAGATGACATCCATGTTCAGCACGTCATACAGGCCGCTTCGGGCCTGCAGGTTCGCCACCATCTGTGCGTGCTGGTCGTCAGCGTCGGCTGGCAGCTGGACAAGGGTCACCCGCTCGCCAGGGTGACGCGTGTTCCACGTGGCCAGCAGCGGGCGGAGGTATCCGCTGGTGTCGGCTCCGGTGACGAATGTGATTGGGCCCTGACCGTTTAACGCGGCGGATGTGCTCAGCCCCTGCGTCACGCCTGGGCCGCCGCAAGCGGTGGCTACCAGCACACCAGCCAGCAGACCAGCCAGCCTGGCGGCCCTCGTCCTTGAACGCCTCATCGACGCCCTCCGGCAGGGCCGTGGATTGCTATACATGTACGTTATCTATGACTGTTAGCTACCTTGTCAACGGGGTTGCACGGATGGACGCAGAACCATCCGGATAACCCGGGCCTCCACCGTAGGCCCACGTCGCATTGCCCTGACACTTGCCCCGGCAGCCGCCCTTGACACCGGCCCTGACTGCGCCCTGACGGCGGCCTTGACAAAGGCACCGAGGTTGGTGCATTCAGGTCTTGGGAGGTGACTCGACCGTGCGGCTGCCCCTGCTGGCGCTTCTGGCGAAGGAACCTGCCCATGGCTACGAGCTGAGGCAGGCACTTGAGCAGACGTTTGGCCAAGCCTACCCGGCGCCCAACATCGGGCAGATTTACGTGACATTGCAGCGCCTTGCCCGCGACGGGCTCGTGCGCTGCGAGGATGTTGTGCAATCCAACCGGCCGAACAAGCGCGTGTACGAACTCACCCAGGCGGGACGGGAGGCGCTGGCCGGCTGGGTGGCGGAACCCTCGGATGGCGCGCACGTCAGGGATCAGTTCTTCATGAAACTTGTGCTTGCTCCGCTGGCGGGTGCCGCCGACCGGATGTCGCTGATCAACAAGCAACGGCGTCACTACCTCAATCTCATGCGTAGCTTGTCTAGTCTGGCTACTACCGCCGACCGGGATAACCGGATAGGCAGGCTGCTGATCGAGGGCGCGATGCTGCATCTACAGGCGGATCTCGACTGGCTTGAACGCTGCCAGGAGGAGCTCGTTTGACCTTGTTCAAGCCGCCGCGGGAGTCCCGCGGGCGGCAGGACCGGCCCGGACGCTCGGCGTTGCTTGCAGCCGATGGACTGGTCAAGGTTTACCGCGCCGATGGCGTTGCGGTCCACGCCATTCGCGGCGTGGAGATGTGCGTGCGGCGCGGCGAGTTCATAGCCGTGATGGGTCCGTCAGGGTCGGGAAAGTCGACTCTCCTGCATCTTCTTGGCGGCTTGGAGCCGCCGACGTCCGGGCAGCTCTGGCTGGACGGCCGCCGGGTGGACCGCATTAGCCAGGCCGCGTGGGCGATCCTGCGCCGCAAGCACATTGGCTTTGTATTCCAGTTCTTCAACCTGATCTCCAACATGACCGTCGCAGACAACGTGGAGCTTCCCGCTCTGCTCGGCGGCGCCACGTCGCGTCAGGCCAAGGCCCGGCGCGAGGAGCTCCTCGCTGATCTCGGGCTCAGCGGCAAAGCAGGCACGGTGCCATCACGGCTGTCCGGAGGGGAGCAGCAGCGTGTGGCGCTCGCGCGGGCGCTCGCTAACCAGCCAAGTGTGCTGCTCGCCGACGAGCCGACCGGTAACCTCGACAGCTCAAATACCAGGGACGTGCTCCGCTTGCTCACCCGTGTGCACGGCGAGGGTCAGACGATCATCCTGGTTACCCACGATGCCAGAGTCGCAAGTGCCGCGGAC
>Ga0137380_10001778_pt1 | contig 17836 bp, 13 predicted proteins | sample SagtaG_17_FD_104809 | JGI IMG/M metagenome (GOLD analysis project Ga0137380, IMG submission 104809) | Vadose zone soil microbial communities from Sagehorn Ranch, Mendocino, California, USA - Sage2_L_100_16 metaG | ecosystem: Environmental > Terrestrial > Soil > Vadose zone | place: USA...
ACGTTGCCCGGCCAGTCGTAGGCCATCAGCGTCTTGAGCGCGTCCTCGCTGGCGGCGCGGCGCCGGCTGCCGCCGTACTTGGCGAGGAAGTGGTCTACGAGCAGCGCAATGTCCGTCCGCCGCTCGCGCAGCGGCGGGAGCACGATCGGGATCACGTTGAGGCGGTAGTACAGGTCCTCCCGGAACCGCCCCTCGCGCACGGCGCGCTCGAGGTCCTGGTTGGTGGCGGCGACGATGCGGACGTCGATGCGGATGCGCTCGGTGCCGCCGACGCGCATGACCTCGCGCTCCTGCAGCGCGCGCAGCAGCTTCACCTGCAGGTCGCGCTTGAGGTCCCCGACCTCGTCGAGGAAGAGCGTCGAGCCCGACGCCTGCTCGAACAGGCCGATCTTGCGCATCTCGGCGCCGGTGAAGGCGCCCTTCTCGTGGCCGAACAGCTCCGCCTCGAGGATGCTCTCCGGCAGCGCGGCCACGTTCACCGCGTAGAACGGGCGCCCGCGCCGGTCGCTCTCGTGGTGCAGCGCCCGCGCGACCAGCTCCTTGCCGGTCCCGCTCTCCCCGTAGATCAGGACCGTCGACGTCGAGGCCGCGACCTTGTGGACGATGCGGAACACGTCCTGCATCGACCCGTGCGCCCCCACGATGTTGTCGAGGCGGAAGCGGTCGCGGAGCTGCTCGTGCAGCATCCGGTTCTCGCTCACCAGGTGCGCGCGCTCCATGGCCCGGCGCAGCACCAGCAGCAGCTCGTCCTTCTCCAGGGGCTTGGTGAGGTAGTCGAACGCCCCCTTGCGCATCGCGTCCACGGCGCTGTCGATGGTGCCGTGGGCGGTCATGAGGATCACCAGCGGCGGGGGCTGGAGCTTGAGGATCTCGCTCAGCAGCTCGATGCCGTTGAGGTCCGGCATCTTGAGGTCGGTGAGCACCACGTCGAAGGCGGCGCCCTCGGCGGCCTGCAGCGCCTGGCGTCCGTTGCCGGCGGCGGTGGTCTCGTAGCCCTCCGCCTCCAGGATCATCTGCAGGATGTCGCGCTGCCGGCGCTCGTCGTCGACGACGAGGACCCGACCCTTCACGAGCCGAGGGCCTGGGCCGCCATCGCCGGCTCCGCGGCCAGGGGCAGGACGATGCGGGCGGTGGTGCCGCGGCCGGGGAAGCTCTCCAGGTGGATGGCGCCGCCGTGGTCGGAGACGATCTTGCGGGTGAGGGCGAGGCCGAGGCCGAGACCCGCATCCTTGGTCGAGTAGTACGGCTCGAAGGCGCCGCGGATCTCCTCCGCCGTCATCCCGCGGCCGGTATCGCTGACGACGACCTCGATGGCGCCGTTGCCCTCTTCGCCGCCGCGGCGGCGCACGGTCACGGTGAGCACGCCGCCATCCGGCATCGCGTCGACGCCGTTGATCATCAGGTTGAGGAAGCACGTCTTCAGCAGCTCGGGGTCGGCCACCGTCCGCGGCAGGTCAGGCTCGGCCTCCACCGCCAGCGCGATGCCCTGGTCCTTCGCCTTGTGGTCCACGAGCGCGGCGACCTCCCTCAGCACCTCGTCCACCGCGCAGATGCGCGGGTGCAGGCGCATCGGCTTGCCGAAGGAGAGGAAGTCGCCGACGAGCCGGTTCAGCCGCAGCACCTCCGCCTTGACGTTGGCGAGGATGCGCTCGAAGTCCTGGCGCCGGGCCGGCTCGGCCGGCGCCAAGCGCTCGCGCACGTGGTCGATCGACAGGTTGATGAAGTTGAGCGGGTTGCGGATCTCGTGGGCCACCGCCGAGGCCAGCCGCCCGAGCGCGGTCGAGCGCTCGGCGAAATGGAGCCGCTCCTCGAGCAGCCGGTTCTCCCGCAGCCGCTCCACCATCTCGTTGAAGGTCTGCGAAAGGCTGTCGGTCTCGACCGAGCCGCCGCCGGGCACCTTCACCGAGAGGTCGCCCGCCGCCACCCGGCGCGCGGCGTGGTCGAGGTCCTGGAGCGGCCGCGAAAACGACCACGAGAGCACGAACGAGACCAGGATCCCCACGCCGAACACGGCCAGGGTCGCCAGCAGGCGCTTCAAGAACGCCTCTTGCGAGAGCGCCGAGAAGTCCTCCAGGTAGCGCGTGATCAGCAGGTAGCCGACCTTCTGCTCACCGAGCACGATCGGCAGAGACAGCGTGGCCGTGCGCTGGCTGCCCGGCGCACCGGTCTCCTCGCCCAGCACGCCGCGGATGACGAATTGCCGCGGGCCCTTCCTCTTGGGCGAGCGCACGAGCTGCTTGCCGACGTTCATGGGGTTGGTGGAAGCCTGCACCTCTGACGTGTCGGCGAGGGAGACGTCCTTCACGCCGAGCTGGCGCAGCTTCTCCATGTACGCCCTCAGGGCGTCCTTCGGGTCCCCGGCCTCGCCGACCGGCTGCGCCTGCACGACCTCGATGGCGGTCGAGAGGTCCTCCGTGTAGTCCCGGAGCTGGGAGACCAGACGCGCTTCGCTGCGCAGGTGGAGGATGGCGAGGCTGCTGACGGAAAGCACCAGCAGCGACAGCATCGTCAGCAGCAGTCGCGTCTTGAGGGTCAGCCGGCCCAGGAGGGCGCGGACGGGCGGCGCCGACATCAACAGCGAGTCTAGCGCGCGCGAGTGCTTCCGTCGAATGCCGCCCGGGCCGGGGCTACGTCACCGCCAGGTGCTGCAGGTCGTTGAGGATGCCGGCGGCGGTGACCTCGGGGCCCGCGCCGGGGCCGGTGATGACGAGCGGCTCGCGCCGGTAGCGACGGGTCGTGAACGACACGAGGTTGCGTGTTCCCTGCAGGGCCCCGACCGCGGAGTCGGCGGGCACGGCCACGAGCTGGGCGCGCACGCTGCGGGGCGTGGCCACGACCACGTAGCGCAGCACCCGCCCGCGGGCCGATTCGCGCTGCACGCGCTCGCGCCACTCCTCGTCGAGGCTGGGGAGCTTCGCCAGGAACGCGGCGAGCGGCACCTGCCGCAGCGCGGGAGGCACCAGGTCCTCGGCCACGGGCGGAGCGCCGGTGTACCCGAGCAGGCGGCCGAGGATCAGGCCTTTCCGCGCGGCGTCGCGACCCGACAGGTCGTCCCTCGGGTCGGGCTCGGCGTAGCCCAGCGTCACCGCCTCCCGCACCGCCTGCGAGAACGGCTTGCCGTCGGAGACCGCCGAGAGCACGTAGCCGAGCGTGCCGCTCAGGCAGCCCTCGACGCGGAGCACGCGGTCGCCGCTGTCGACGAGCTTGCGATGCGTGTCGAGGATGGGCATGCCCGCGCCCACGGTGGCCTCGAAGCGGAGACGCCGGCCCGAGCGCGCCACCGCCGCCATCAGGCGGGCGTACTCCTCGAACGGGCCGGCCAGCGGCTTCTTGTTGGCGAGCACGAGGTCGAAGCCCTGGCCGGCGGCCTTCAGCAGAAGGTCCGCCGTGTCCTCGGCGGTGACGTCCACCACGACCGGCCGGGTGACCGCATGGTTGGCGATGTGGGCGAGCGTGGCGTCGGCGCCGGCCTTGACGCCGCCGAGGTTGGCCACGAGCGCGCCGCGGTCCTTGCCGCGCGCCAGCCGCAGCAGGCGCGAGCGGGACAGGCCGCGCGGGTCGAAGACGTAGCCGGACCGGTCGAGGAGGCCGACGACGCGGACGCCGGCGTGGCCGTTGCGCGCGGCGAGGGCGTCGGCCAGCGCGCGGCCGACGCGCCCGAAGCCGAGGAGCACGACGTCGGTGCGGTGCTCGGGGCTCCGGCCGCCGCCGATCTTGGAGAGCTGGAAGGCGGAGTGGATCCGGCGCGCGGCCTCCGGAAGCTGCGCGCGGTCGACGATGAAGGTGATGTTCCGCTCCGAGGAGCCCTGGGCGATGGCCACCACGTTGACACCGCCCGCGCCGAGCGCGGCGAACACGCGCGCGGCGATTCCCGGCGTCCCCGCCATGCCCTCGCCGACGACCGCCACCACGCCCACGCCCGGCCGCGCGGTCACGCCGTCGATGAGGCCGGAGGCCAGCTCGTCCTTGAACGCGCGGCGCAGCGCCGCCACCGCGCGGATCGCGTCGGCCTCGGGCAGCGTGAAGCCGATCGAGTTCTCGGAGGAGGCCTGGAAGATCGTCGAGACCGACAGGCCTTCGCCGTGGATCGCTCCGAACGTGCGCGCCGCGATTCCGGGAACGCCCATCATCCCCTTGCCGGCCACGGTGATCAGGGCCTGGGAGGACTCGACGGCCAGCCCCTTCACCGGGTAACGGTTCAGCGTGCGGCGAGCGGAGACCTCGGTGCCCGGGGCCTCGGGGTCGAGGAACGAGCGCACGTGGAGGCGCACGCGGGTTCCGTCGAGCGGGATCAGCGCGCGCGGGTGCAGGACCTTCGCGCCGAAGTACGCCACCTCGGCCGCCTCGCGGTAGTGGAGCTGCGGGATGAGGCGCGCGTCGGGCACGTGGCCGGGATCGGCGGTGAGGATGCCGGGCACATCCTTCCAGAGCACCACGCGCGCCGCGCCGAGCACGCGGCCCAGCAGCGTCGCGGTCAGGTCCGTGCCGCCGCGGCCCAACGTGGAGAGGCTCCCGTCGGGCGCGCGCCCGAAGAACCCGGGGACGATGGGCGTCACGCCGCGTCGCAGCAGGGGCGACAGCGCCCCGCGCGCGCGCTTGCGCGTGGCCTCGAGGTCCGGCACCGCGCCGCCGTGACGCCCGTCCGTCGCGACCACGTCGAGGGCGTCGACGCGCGCCGCCGGCCGTCCCGCGGCGGCGATCGTGGCCGCGACCACCGCCGCGGCCACCCGCTCGCCGCGCGCGACGAGGACGTCGCTGGTGCGCGGCGAGAGATGGCCGAGGGCGGCCACCGCCCGGCAGATCTCGCGGTACTCGCGCGCGGCCCGATCGGCCTCGGCCAGGAGCCGGCGGCGGTCGGGCCCGGGAGGCACGAGGTCGAGGACGAGCGCGCGATGCCGGCGAAGGAACGACGCCGCCTGGGCGCTGGCCACGGCCACGTCGCCCGAGGCGGAGCGGTGGGCGCCTTCGAGCAGGCCGTCGGTCACGCCCTTGAGCGCGGACACGACCACGACGAGGTCGCCCGCGTGCCGCTGCACCAGGCCGACCGCCCGGCGCACCGCCTGCGCATCGGCGACCGACGCGCCCCCGAGCTTCCAGATCTCGAGCGACGTGCGGGGCGTCGTCGGCGACCGGGGCGGGCGGGCCGGGCGGCGGGAGCGGGCCGAGCGGGCGACCGAACGACCGCGGAGGCGGCGAGGCATCAGCGACCCCTCACCCCTGTCCCTCCCCCCGATGGGGAGAAGGGATTGCCGCAGCAAGATCGCCTCGACCGGCGTCATTCCAGAACGCTTCGAAGTCTGCGAGCCGGCCGTCGATCACGGCGGCGAAGGGCGGGCGGCCCTGCAGCGCCTCGACCGTCTTCATCCCCTGGCCGCTGATCTGCAGCACCACCGGCGCTCCGTCGGCGAACGCGCCCGCCTGGGCCAGCCGCCGGGCCGCCGCCACCACGGTTCCTCCCGCGGTCTCGGCGAAGAGCCCTTCGGTCTCGGCGAGCAGCCGGATGCATTCGACGACCTCGGCGTCGCTGGGATCTTCGGCCCGGCCTTCGGTCCGGCGGATCGCGGCCAGCGCGGTGGCGCCGTCGGCGGGATCGCCGATGGCCAGGCTGCGCACGATCGTGTCGGGCTTCACCGGCTTGGGCTGCGCGAGGCCGGCCTTCCACGCCCCCGCGATGGGAGCGCAGCCCTCCGGCTGCGCTCCGTGCAGGCGCACGGGTCGATCCTCGACGAGCCCCAGCTCGACGAGCTGCCGGAACGCGCGGTCGATCTTGGTCAGCATGCTCCCGCCGGCCATCGGCACCACCACGTGCCCGGGCAGCGTCCAGCCGCGCTGCTCCGCGATCTCGAAGCCCACGGTCTTCGAGCCCTCCGCGTAGTAGGCGCGCAGGTTCACGTTGACGATGCCCCAGCCGTGGCGGTCGCAGATCTCGGCGCAGAGCCGGTTCACGCGGTCGTAGTTGCCGCGCACGCCGACGAGCGTCGCGCCGTAGACGGCGGAGCCGACGAGCTTGGCCGCCTCCAGGTCCTCCGGCACGAGGATGACCGCGCGCAACCCCGAGGCGGCCGCGCCCGCCGCCACCGCGTTGGCGAGGTTCCCGGTGGAGGCGCAGCCGACGGTGTCCATGCCGAACTCGCGCGCCTTGCTGAGCGCCACCGCCACCAGCCGGTCCTTGAACGACAGCGTGGGATGGCAGGCGGCGTCGTACTTCACCCAGAGGTCGTCGACGCCGAGCCGGCGGCCGAGGCGGGGCGCGGGGAGGAGCGGGGTGAAGCCGGTGCCGTGGCCCACCGTGGGCTCGCCGTCGAGCGGGAGCAGCTCGCGGTATCGCCAGAGGCTGCGCGGCCGCGAGGCGATGCCCTCCCGTGTGAAGGTACGGCGGACCTCGTCGAGGTCATAGACGGGCTCGAGACCGCCCCAGCACTCGGCGCAGGCGGCCACCGGGTCCTTCGCCTGCTCCTTGCCGCATTCCTTGCATCGAAGCCCGATCACTCGGCTCATTGGCTCATCGACTCCCCACCCTGCGTTCGCCGCGGCCAAAAAAAAACCCCCAGCACCTCGCCGGGGGCCTTCCCGCCGCGCTGGCTCTCCTAGCGCGCGGGACACCCCCGCCGGCTAATGGTCATTCGCCGCGCGGCCGGCTCGAGGCTGATCGTCGTGGGGCTCACGGCGAGAAGAATAGACCCCGCGCCGGGAGCGGTCAAGGCCGCGCGCCGGCGGTTCTGCGTCATAGGGCACAATCGAGATGCGGGCGCACCACCCGCGCCGCCGCGGATGATAATGGACTCGTGGAGCGGCCGCCGCACCTGGAAGGCATGCGGATCCTGGTCGTCGACGACGACGACGACACGCGCGAGCTGGTGGCCCGCGTGCTGGAGACCAGCGGCGCGCAGGTCGTCGGGGCCGCCTCGGCCGGCGAGGCGTGGGCCGCCATCGAGCAGTCGATGCCCGACGCGATGGTCGTGGACATCGCAATGCCCGTCGAGGACGGGTTCTCGTTCATCCGGCGCGTCCGGGCCTGCCCTCCCGACAAGGGCGGGCGCATCCCCGCCGCCGCGCTCACCGCGCGCGTCATCGTCGAGGACCGGATCGAGTCGCTGCGGGCCGGCTTCCAGAGCCACATGGCGAAGCCCGTGGATCCCGAAGAGCTCGTGGAAGTGATGGCGCGATTGGGCGGCCGGGGTTGAAGCCTACAGGTCGTTCTCGCCGATCAGCATCCGGTCGATGCCGCGGGCGCGGCCGCTCTCGGGGTCCACGTCCACCACCACCGCCGCCAGCCGCGGGTCGCCCTTGGCCGTCTCGAACCGCGTGGGCATCGCGGTCAGGAAGCGCTGGATGATCGCGTCCTTCTCCACTCCGATCACCGAGTCGTAGGGTCCCGTCATCCCGATGTCCGTGCAGTAGGCCGTTCCCTTCGGCAGCAGCCGGTGGTCGCAGGTCGGGACATGCGTGTGCGTGCCCACGACCGCCGTGACCTTGCCGTCGAGCCAGCAGCCCATGGCGACCTTCTCCGACGTCGCCTCGGCGTGCATGTCGACGATGATGACCGCCGCTTCCTTGCGCAGCCGCTCCACCTCCGCCAGGCCCTTCGTGAAGGGATCGTCCATCGCCCCGTTCATGAAGACGCGTCCGCTCAGGTTCAGAGTGGCCACCGCCACGCGCGAGTCCTTCGCTCGCCCGACGTGCGACCCGCGGCCCGGCTGGCCGGCCGGGTAGTTGAGCGGCCGCAGGAGCTGGGGTATCTGGTCCACGACGGGGATGATCTCGCGCTTGTCCCAGATGTGGTTGCCGGAGGTCATGCAGTCGACGCCCATGGCCACGATCTCGTCGCAGATCTCGCGCGTGATCCCGAAGCCGCCGGCGGCGTTCTCGACGTTCGCGATGCAGTAGTCGACGTCGTGCTTGCGGAAGACGCCGGGCAGCGCCTTCTTCATGATCGCCCGCCCGGGGCTGCCGACGACGTCGCCGATGATGAGGATGTTCATGCTCGATCGGTACCATCATACGTCGGCGTGACTCTCCCGATCGCGCGACGCCTCAGGGGTCGGTCCACGAGCCTTCGCGTTCCCAGCCCCTGAATTCGGGCCCGAGCCCCCGGGAGCGCGGATAGGCCTTTCGGTAGGCTTCGGCAATGCGCTGCGATCGCGACCGGCGAGGACACTTGCGCTTGGCGCGCCGGAGATTGGTCGACCGACCGAGCTTGCGCAACCTAGCGGGCTACACGACCACGGGCTTGATCGGGGTCTTGGGCGGCAGCGCCTTGGGCGGCCGGGGGCCGGCGGGCAGGGCGCGGATCTCCAGCGGCGGGATGAGGGCGAGCCTCAGCACCTCCTCCACCTCGTCCACCAGGTGCATCTCCAGGTTGCGGCGGAGATGGGCCGGGATCTCGTCCAGCTCCTTGCGGTTGAGCTTGGGGATGATCACGGTCGTGATGCCGGCCCGCCGCGCGGCCAGGACCTTCTCCTTCAGGCCGCCGATGGGGAGCACGTTGCCGCGCAGCGTGATCTCGCCCGTCATGGCCAGCGAGCGCCGCACCGGCCGGTTCGTGAAGACCGACAGCATCGCGGTGGCGATGGTGATGCCCGCCGACGGACCGTCCTTCGGGATCGCGCCCTCGGGTACGTGCACGTGCAGGTCGTGGGTGGCGAAGAAGTCGTCCTTGATGCCGAACTGCCGCGCCCGCGTCCGCGCGTACGAGAGCGCGGCCTGGGCCGATTCCTTCATCACGTCGCCGAGCGAGCCGGTGAGAGTGAGCCGGCCCTTGCCCTTGAAGGCGGTGGCCTCGATGAACATGATGTCGCCGCCGGTGGCCGTCCAGGCCAGGCCCATGGCGATCCCCACCGCGTCCTTCTTGAGGATCTCGTCGGGGAGGATCTTGGGCGCCCCCAGGAACTTCGGCAGCGAGCCGGGCCTGATCCGGACGAGGTCCGGCTTTCCCTCCGCCACGCGGCGCGCCACCTTGCGGCCGATCGAGGCGATCTCGCGCTCGACGTTCCGCAGTCCCGCCTCGCGCGTGTAGCTGTTGATGATCGCGCGCAGCGCCTTGTCGGTGAACACCAGGTTCTGGTCGGTGATGCCGTGCTCCTCGAGCTGCTTCGGGATCAGGTGGCGCCGCGCGATCTCGACCTTCTCGTCCTCGGTGTAGCCGGAGAGGCGGATCACCTCCATGCGGTCGAGGAACGCGGGCTGGATCGTGTCGGTGAGGTTGGCGGTGCAGATGAACATCACGTTGGAAAGATCGAAGGGCACGCCGAGGTAGTGGTCGCGGAAGCTGTTGTTCTGCTCCGGGTCGAGCACCTCGAGCAGGGCCGACGAAGGGTCGCCGCGGTAGTCGGCCCCGATCTTGTCCACCTCGTCCATCATGAAGACCGGGTTGTTCGACCCCGCCTGCTGGATCCCCTGCACGATGCGGCCCGGCATCGAGCCGACGTAGGTCCGGCGGTGGCCGCGGATCTCCGCCTCGTCCTTCACGCCGCCCAGCGACAGCCGGACGAACTTCCGGCCCAGCGCCCGCGCGATCGACTTGCCGAGCGACGTCTTGCCCACGCCGGGCGGGCCCACGAAGCAGAGGAGCGGGCCCTTCATCTTGTCCTTCAGCTTGCGCACGGCCAGGTACTCGACGATGCGCTCCTTGACCTTCTCCAGGCCGTAGTGGTCCTCGTCGAGGATCTTCTGGGCCTCGGCCAGTTCGAGGTTGTCCTTGGTGGACTTGCCCCACGGCAGCGTGACCATCCAGTCGAGCCAGTTGCGCAGCGTGGCCGTCTCCGCGGAGTCGGGGTGCATGCGCTCCAGCTTCTTGAGCTGGCGCTCCACCTCCTCCAGCACCGGCTTGGGCATCTTGGCCTTGTGGGCCTTGTCGCGGAGCTGGGTGATCTCCTCGGACAGCTCGTTGCCTTCGCCCAGCTCCGACTGGATCGCCTTGAGCTGCTGGCGCAGGAAGAACTCGCGCTGCGACCGGTCCATCTCCCCCTTGGCCTGGGAGGAGATCTCCTGCTGCATGGCCAGGACCTCCAGCTCCTTGGCCGTCAGCTCGTGGACCTTGCGCAGCCGCTCCACCGGATCGACCGCCTCCAGGATCTCTTGCGCGCCCTCTACCTTGAGGTCGAGGTTGGAGGCGGTGAGGTCGGCCAGGCGGCCGGGCTCCTCCATGTTCGTCGCGATGACGATGACCTCGGGCGAGATCGGCTTGCCGAGGTTGGCCGACTTCTCGAGCGCCGCCTTCACGTTGCGCATGAGGGCCTCGACCTCGAGGCCCTTCTCGGTCACCTCCGGCTCCACCACCGGCTCGACGCGGGCCTGGAGGTGCGGGTGGCCTTCCTCGAACGACTGGATGCGGGCCCGGCCGATGCCCTGCACGAGCACGCGGATGCGCCCGTCGGGCAGCTTCAGCATGCGCATGATGAGGGCCACGGTGCCGACCTGGTACACGTCCTCCGGCCCCGGGTCCTCGTCGTCCTGCCGCCTCTGGGCCACGAGCAGGATCATCCGGGTGTCGGCCAGGGCCTGGTCCACCGCCTTGATGGAGCGGTCGCGGCTCACGTAGAGCGGAACGATCATGAACGGGAAGATCACGATGTCGCGCAGGGGCAGGACGGGCAGCACCTCCGGGATCTTGGCCGGCTCCTCGTCCTTCTCCTTCTTCAGCTCGATCTTCTTGCCGAGGTCGTCGGTCATCGGTGGGCGCTCACTGTTCCTGTTCCCGGGTCACGGCGATGACGGCCTCGCGGCCCCGCCGGTCCTTCAGACGCGGAAGCGTGATCGTCAGGATGCCTCCCTGCAGCCGGGCGGCGGACTGCGGCACGTCGACCGGCGAGTCGAGAAGGATCGTGCGCGTGAAGCGGCCATGGGGCCTTTCCATGCACAGGAAGGCGGCGGCGCCGGGAGCGCGGCGCTCGCGCCGCTCGCCGCTCACCACCAGTTGCCCGTTGCTGCACGCGACGCGCAGCGAGTCGGGGGCCAGGCCGGGCACCTCGACCACGACCGTGAGCGTGCCCCGGCACTCGAACACGTCCACGCTCGGCAGCCAGTCGCCGAGGCCGGCGCGGTCGGCCCGGTCGAACTCGACCAGGCGGCCGATGAGCTGGCTCAGCTCCTGATGGAGCAGGGCCAGGTCCGGATGGCCCGCGCGCGCCGGCTTCTTCACGAGACCCATGAAAGCTCCGGCACAAGTAGAGTACAGGGCAAGCGAGGGGTCAAGCAGACAGCAACAGCCGCGAGCGGACCGCGATTGCTGCGCGCCTCCACCGAGCTGGAGCCGCGCCAGCGGGCCGTCGCTGCGCTCCGGCCACACTCGCGCCCAGCTCAATTGCGTTTGATGACGATGAGGGTGCGGTCGTCGGTGGCCTTGGTGCCCTGGGAGAACCGGTCCAGCTCGCGCAGGATCTCCGCCTCCAGCGCGGGCGCGTCCAGATTGCGGCCCTGGCGGACGAGCTCGGCCAGGCGGGCGTCGCCGAACTCCTCGTCGTCGTGGTTCCAAGTCTCGGTGACGCCGTCCGAGAACACGACCAGCACGTCCCCGTGGTCGAGCCGCGTCGTCGCCTGCTCGTACGCCCCCTCCTCGAACAGGCCGAGCACGACGCCGCCGGTGGTGAGGGAATCGAGCGTCCCGTCGGCGCGGACGACGATGGGGGGGTTGTGGCCCGCGTTGACGTAGGACAGCCGGCCGCTGTCCGGCTCGAGCCGCCCCATGAAGAACGTGATGTACTTGCCGGGCGTGACGTTCTGGCAGACGGTCCGGTTGATGCGGGTCACCGCCTCGGCCGGCTCCCCGTCGGCCCAGTGCCCGCGCACCGACGCGCGCAGCACGGTCATGAGCAGGGCGGCGCCGGTGCCCTTGCCGGATACGTCCCCGAGCGCGAAGTTCAACCGGCCGTGATCGAGGCCGAAATCGTAGTAGTCGCCACCCACCGTGCGGCACGGGCGGTTGGACCCGACCACACCATAGCCGGGCACGGGCGGCGCGGAATCCGGGAGCAGCTCGCGCTGGATCTGGGCGGCCACCTGCATCTCTTCCTCGAGCAGCCGCTTCTCCATGCTCTCCTCGAGCAGGCGCGAGTTCTCGATCTTGGCCGCGGCCACGTTGGCGAGCGCGGTCAGGATCCGCACGTCCTCCTCGTTGAAGGAGTGCGAGGCCATGAGCGAGTCGACGTAGACGAGGCCGATCACCGCGTCCTCCTCGCTCCCGGTGGCGGTGTACCACAAGGGGGAGCTCATCGCGGAGCGGATCCCGGTGGCGAGGATGCTGTCCTGCGTGCTGAACGACGCGTCGTCCATCACGCTGGAGATGAGGAGGGCCTCCTTCTTCTCGAGCACCCGCCGCACGATCGACCGGCTCAGGGTGACGATGGGACCGCCCTGCCGGCTGCGCGACGCCTTGATCGTCGGCTCGGGGGGCTCGCCCTGGAGGAGCATGATCGCCCCGCGCTCGGCCGGCACCGCCTCGAAGAGCAGGTCCAGCACCTTCTCGAACAGCTCGCCGAGCGGGCGGTGCACGATGAGCTGCTTGGCCGCCTCGCTGAGCACGCCGAGGATCCGGTTCTGGCGGGCCAGCTCCTCCGGGTCGATGCTGGGCTTGGTCTTGATGTCGGAGAGCTCCTTCGCCGAGAACACGCGGGTGCCCTCGGGCGGCCGCTCCTCGATCTCGTCCTCGAGCGAGAAGGCCAGCACGTGCTCGCCGAGGGTGATGACGTCGCCGTCGCGCAGGCGCCGGTCGCCGGTCACGCGCTCACCGTTGAGCAGGGTGCCGTTCTTGCTGCCGAGGTCGAGCAGGTAGTAGTTGCCCAGCTTCTGCTCGATGGCGGCGTGGTGGCGCGAGAGCCACTGGTCGGGCAGGAAGACGTCGCTGCTCCGCGCGCGGCCGATGGTGATGCGCGGCTTCGACAGCGGGAAGCGCTCGCGGGACCCGTCGGCCGTCTGGATCTTCAGCTCCGCCATGCGGGGAAGGGGGGGATTCTACCGCGTCATCGAGTCGGGGGCGCGAGCGGCGCACCCCCAGTCGCCTTGGGCGCACTGAATCATCACAGAAGAGCCGACTTTTCAGAGACGCCCAAGGCGACGTCAACAGTCCACAGTCGACAGTCGACAGTGGGGCTGACGAGGCAGCGGTGCGAAGCTGTCGACTGTTGACTACCGACTGTCGACGGGAGGCTGCGCCTCGTCGGTTCGAGGCGCAGCCTCGCTAGTTGCTGCCGGCCGGCAGGGCGGCGGGCTCGGGACGGCGGTGCTTGACCGCGAAGTATCCCTTGCGCACGCGTATCTCGTCGTCCCTGTTCTTCAGGCGCACCTCGATGGCCCGCCAGGAGCTGTCGGGCGGGCGCTTCGGGGTGTAGGCGAGCAGGTAGTGGTTGTGCAGCTCGTCGGAGATGCCGGAGAAGACCTTGATCAGGTCTCCGACCCGGTCCGGGAAGAAGAAATCGCCCCCGGTCTCCTTGGCCAGCTTCCGCATGAAGCCGCGCGGGCTCCGCGCGAGCAGGCCGGACTCCCCGCGGATCCCCACGCAGTAGACGGTCGCCTCCACGGAGCGCGCGTAGTCGAGCAGCTCGTCCTCCTTCATGCTGCTCCGGTTGTCGGCGCCGTCCGAGAAGACGATCACGGCCTTGCGCCCGGCCTTGTCCTTGACGTGGTTGAGGCCGTAATAGATCGCGTCGTAGAGCGCGGTGCCGCCCCACGCCTGCAGCGCCTCCACGAACTGCTCGAGCCGGTCGGTGTCGCCGGTGAACTCCGCGCTGCCCCGCACGCCCTCGTTGAAGTCGACGACGAGCGCGGAGTCCACGTCCTCGAGCCTCTGCACGAACGTGATGGCCGCCTCCTGGAGGAAGTGCATGTTGTTGCGCATGCTGCCGCTGGCGTCGAGGACCAGCACCACCGACAGCGGCGTCTTCTCCGCCGCGGGGCCCGAGACCTCGCGGAAGTACGACACGTCCTGCCGGGCGCCGTCCTCGTACACCTCGATGTCCTTGGTCCCGAGGCCGCGCACGAAGCGCCCGGCCTTGTCGTGGACCACCGCCGTCACCGACACGACGTCCACGTCCACTTCGAGCGTGAACGGGCGGGCGGAGGGCGAGGCCGGCGGCGACGGGGCGGCCGAGGGCGCCTGGGCGCGCGCGCCCGCGGCGCCCAGCAGCGCTGCTACGGCCGCGACCACCCTCAGGCGGCCGATCACGTGACGGACACGGCGGGGGGGAGGCGCCGGCGGGAGAGGCGCCGCACCAGGAGGACGGCCACGACGAGAATCACGAGGGCGACCGCCACCGGCACCATCACCGTCAGCACGAACAGCACGACCGCGGCCAGGTCCTCGACGAAGCTCAGCAGCGGGTTGGCGAGGCCGCCGGTGAAGAAGGTCGAGCCGGCACGCAGCGTCGCCTTGGCGGCGTGGGGCACGAGCGCGGTGGGCGCGCCCACGGCGACGCCGAGGGCCAGCGCGGTCAGGGGGTCGGGGACCCTCCACAGGACCGAGGCCGCCAGCAGCGAGCCGGCCGCCGGGCGGAGCACGGTCGAGAGCGCGTCGAGCGTGTGGTCCACGGCCGGGATCTTGTCGCCCAGCATCTCGACGACGGTCGCAACGCCGAAGAGGATCAGGGCCTGGTTGGACGCGATGAAACGGAACGAGGGGCCCAGCTCCAGGACCCCGGCGCGCGCGAGAAGGCCGGCGAGGAGCAACGGCAGCCACGCGCGCAGGCCTGCGCACGCGGCGAGGCCGATGCCCATCGCGAGAGAAGGAACGATGCCGGTCCAGATCGGTCCGTCCATGCTCCGAGGGTAGGGGCCCGGAGAGGTAGTGTCAAGGTCTCGAATGCGGCGCGCTCCGCTCCGCGCTCGTCTTCCTGAACGTCTCGCATCGGAGTCAATCCGCTGCGAGACGGCAAAGGAAACGCTCCGCTCCGCGCGCCGAACACTGTCGAATGCGGCGCGCTCGGCGGCGCGCGCCGAAGACGCGCGCCGAATGCGGACTATTCGGTCTGCATCTCGATGCGGAACGTCTCCACGTTCTTCATCTTGCGGTGCAGGAGGCCGGAGAACTCCATCTTGCCCCGGTCCTGGTGCACCTGGATGATCGTGGGCGTGTCGCCGCGCAGCTCCACGTCGGTCGAGCCCTCGGCCAGGTCGTGCCAGGCCGGGTGCTCCGCGTCCCCCTCGTTGATCTGGTAGGCCAGCCGCAGCCGCCGGCGGGCCGTCTGCGAGGCGAGGCCGATCTTGAGCACCGCGCGGCCGGGCTGCACCTCCGGCGGGGCCAGCTCCACGCCGCGGCCGGCGAAGGCGGACACGTCCTCGGGCGCGAACGAGAACGTGTTGAGCACCGCGCCCTTGATCTCGGGATCGGTCTTGACGTCGACCCAAGACGCGATCGCTTCCTCGTCGAGGCGCACCTCGAGGCGCAGGCTGGGGTCGGCCTTGGCCGCGTCCTTGCCGGACCAGGCATGGAAGAAGGTCTGCCCCTGGATGACGATCACCAGCCGGGGGCGCGGGACCGGCCGGGACGCCGCGGCCTCCGGCGTCCCCACCGCCACGATCAGCGGCGGGTTCACCACCTCCTCGCTGCCGTCGGCGCCGATGATGCGCTGGATGCGCGAGCGCGGGATGACGAGGCGGCCGAACGGCGTCTCGACCGTGATCGTGCGCTTGCCCTTGACCACCGGCTTGCCGGTGATGCGGTCGCCGGTGAGCAGCACGTAGACCTCCCCGCGCGCGGAGGCGAGCGGGAGCAGGGCGAGGACGAGGGCCGCCGCCCACCACGCGCCCGCGCCGCGGCGGCTCACGTGACGAGACCGCACGTCAGGCACCGCGTGCCCTCGCCGCCCGCGACGTGCTTGAAGTACTCGGCAAAGCATTCCCGCTCCGTGCAGACGACCACGCCGCACTCGCACTCCCATCCTACGCCGGCCGGCTCCCTGATCTCGCGCCCGCAGGCGCGGCACTGCCTCCGTGGCTTCTCGGTCATCCCCGCCCGAAGAGCTTCTTGAGGAAGCCGCGCGATTCCGGGGCTTCCGGCTCCGACCCCACCGCCGCCACCTCCGCCTGCGCCTCCTCGTTCTGCGGCTTCAGCTCGAGCACCTTCCGGAACATGCTCACCGCGCGGCTGCGCAGGCCGCCGGTCTTGTAGAGCTGGCCGAGGGCGAGGTACGCGTCGGCGTTCTTCGGGTCGTCCTTCACGACCTCGTGCAGCGTCTCTTCGGCCTGGCGCACCCAGTTCGGGTTCTTCGTGTAGGCCCGGGCCAGGGCGAGGCGTGCGCGCTGCTTGTGCTTGCCCTCGAGCGCGGGCACGGCGGGCTCGAGGAGCTGGATCGCGTCCCACCACTTCTCCTCGGCCATGTACTTCTCGGCCCGGCGCACCGACTGCGCGGCCACCGCCGGGTCCAGCGCGGGGACGGCCGGCGAAGGCGCGGCGGGCGCCGGCGCCTGACCGGCGGGCGGGACGGGCAGACGCGGTGAGCGGCTGGCCAGCTCGCTCTCGTAGGCGGCCCGGCTGCGCGGGTTGCGCAGCACCTCGTACGCCTCGCCGAGGCGGATGAACACGCCCTCGAGCTTGTCGCGCAGGTCCGCCATGTTCGGGTCGTGGTGGGTGTCGGGATGGAACCGCTTGGCGAGCCGGAAGTACGCCTCCTTGACTTGGGGGTCGGTAGCGGTGCGCTCGATGCCGAGCACTTCGAAGTGGCTCTTGGCCTTCAGCGTCTCGTGGGTCTCCACGATCTCGCGGCGCTTGGCCTGCGCGTCGGCCGAGGGCTCGCGCGCGGCGGGGGGGAGGGGTGCCGCGGGCGGCGGAGGCGCGGGCGCGGGGCGGGGCTCGGGCCGGGGGCGGAGCGGCGGCACCGCCTTCGGCGGCGCCTTGGGAGCCCGGGCGGCCTGCTCGACGATCCCCGTGCAGAGCAGGCCGAAGAGGCTCCGCTGCACGTCCTCCTCCGGCAGCGCCAGCATTTGCATCACCTCCCGGGCGCTGAGCGTGCCGTCGACGCGCGAGAGGATGTAGCCGTCCGAGGGGCTCAGCGTGATGCGCTGGAAGCGCAGCAGCGGGTCCGTGGAGAGCGCGAGCACCCGGTCGATGTCGCCGAGCGCGTAGCGCACGACGTCGGGGTCGCGCACGCGCCGGACGGCCTCCAGGATGATCTCGCCCGTGGAGAGCTTGAGGGTGAACTCGCCCTGGACGACCTCGCTCTCCGCGGGCTCGAACTCGTAGGTGCCCTCGCTGGACGCCTCGAAGATCCGGAGCAGGATCTCGTGGGCGTGGAGCGCGAGCGCGTCCTCGAGCTGGTCCCGGTTGAAGACGCCCAGCTCCATGAGCACGGCGCCCAGGCGTTTGTGCTCGCGCTGTACCGCCTCGCCCGCCCGATCGAGATCCGCGCGGGTCAGACGGCCCAGGCGCGCGAGCACCTCGCCCAGGTGCTCCTCGGGCACCTCGCTGGCGGCGTTGACGATGCTGCCCTTGATGAACTGGATGGTGCGGCGGGCGGGGCCTTGCGTGAAACGGAGCACGCCCGTCTTGCGGCCCACGTACAGCTCGCGCAGGACGCTGGGGAGAACGCCTTCTCCGAGGGCTCCCTTCACCCGGACACTCGCGCGGAGTATAGCGTAGAATGTCCGCTCTCCATGCCCCACGGGGAAGAGCGCCGGCGGCATCCCCGCATCCGCCTCGAGGGCCGAGCCGTCGGGCGCGCGACCGTGCTCGCGGAGTTCAAGGTGGTCGGCCTGTGGGAGAGCGGGGGTACGCTGGAGCTTCCGCTGCCGCTGGCCCTCGGTTCCCTGTGCGACCTCACGCTCAGCCTCGGGCCGGGGTCGGTCGACCTCAAGGCCCGCGTGGTGCAGGTGGAGTCGGTCGGGGAGCGCGACGAAGGCTACCGCGTCA
>Ga0137380_10001779_pt1 | contig 17835 bp, 18 predicted proteins | sample SagtaG_17_FD_104809 | JGI IMG/M metagenome (GOLD analysis project Ga0137380, IMG submission 104809) | Vadose zone soil microbial communities from Sagehorn Ranch, Mendocino, California, USA - Sage2_L_100_16 metaG | ecosystem: Environmental > Terrestrial > Soil > Vadose zone | place: USA...
GTGCCGGCGTCTTACGGCCGCGGTGAAAGTTGTGCACAGCGCCAGGGCGACCAGTGTTAGATTAACAGACATGCAGCAAGCTTGCCTTTTTTGTCGAATCATTGGACACGATACCCCGGCGGAGTTTGTGCATGAGGATGACCTCCTGGTGGCATTTAAGGATCTCCGGCCGCAAGCGCCGGTGCACCTTTTGATCTGTCCCAGAAAGCACATTCCCACGCTGAACGACTTGATGCCGGAAGATAACGCACTCATCGGCCACATTTTTCAGGTCGTCAAAAAGCTAGCGATGCAATCGAACATCCATCAGAAGGGCTACCGCACGGTATTCAATGTGAATGCTGGCGCGGGCCAGTCGGTCTACCACCTCCACCTCCACCTCCTTGGCGGACGTATGTTCAGTTGGCCGCCCGGATAGAAGGACAGCACACGAAGGATACCGATGCGAGACGATAAGCAGCCGCGGATTGCACGGATTACACGGATGGCGCGCATCAATGGCCTTGGATGGGCGCCATCCGTGTAATCCCCGGCTGTCTTCGTAGATGTGACCGCAATTACGAAATCCAGTACTTAGCAAATGGATCTGGGAGATCCCGTTCCGGTGGGCCATCATACGTCACATCATTCATGTCGATGGTGCGAAACGGACGCTCGCGGGTGGTTTCTTCCACGCTGTGGGCGGCGAGGCCAACGACGCGAGGAATAATGAAGAAGGCGCGGCCGTACTGCCAGGAGATTCCCATGTCGGAGATGATGCCGGAGATGACGCCGTCAATGTTGATGGGGAGTTGGAGTTCGGCCGAGATGGATTCGGCCAACGCCAGATGAGGGCCAGCAAGCTTCCATTCTTTCGCGTTCGAAATCAGCGTCAGTGTGCGCGGATCGCGATCATGCCAGGGATGGCCAAAACCGGGTAGCCGTTGTTTGCGCGTTCGAAAATCGCTTACGATGACGGAGGCGGCCGTGCCTGCCTTCACACTTTCCTGCAACAGCTTTGCGCATTGCTCGATCGCACCACCGTGATGGTCACCGAGCGAAATGATCCCCGCTGCAACCGATGCCTGCAGCGGGACTCCGCCCGAGGCGACGAAGCGCGTGGCATCGATCGATGGCGCCAGTAACGAGTGATCGGTGCTGGACACCACGATCATCTCGATGATCTGGCCCTCGCGACCAGTGGGCAGTTCGCCGGTGAACGTCAAATAAATGATGTCCCCGAACGTGCAATGCTCCATCAGATCTTGAACACGATAGCCGCGAATGAGGATCTTGTTTTTCTCAACGGCGGACAGCGAAGTTTTCCAAAAGGCGTTGCTCATGCATTTTCCTCTTCATCCTGGGGCTGGCGCACGATGCACATCGAGCGAAGCTGAGATCGATAAATCTGCCGGATTTTCAGAAAGAATTCCTGATAGTCTTTCGAGTGGTAATCCGGGTAGGTCCAGGGAAAGAACTGGTACGTGTTGTTCTTGAAGTGCATCGTGACCTCGCCGAAGATTGCTCCGCCCAGATAAATTCTGTGATAGAAATTTTTTGTAGAGGCGAGAATCACCTTGGCCTGCTCGATGTAGCCAGGATCCAGGTTCACCGGTCGTTTCACGGTTGGGCCGGCGTTTTGGAGAAGCGGCACGATCTCGGCCTCCATGCGGTTGGTTTGCCTCTTGATTTCCGGCAGTTGATCCGCTTCAATAAGCCGCTCGAACGAGAAGAACACTCGATCGATGAGATCGCCCATTTCCGACTCGTAATAATCGGTGAAGTCGAATGGGATCACCTCGGATCGGTGATCTACCGGACCGTAGGCGCTGGTGAGCCGGCTCTCCACTTCACGAATGAGCTTCGGGTCGGAGACGAGAACACCAATGAAGAGCTTGACCGGATTGAAGGGATGTATAGAGCCCATACAAAATCTTTTCTGAATATACGTCATGGCTCGTAGGTTGGCGCAATTATCGTTGAAGGAAATTCAAGGCAAATATGCCGGTGACGGCGTTGCCGTTTCGGCCACAGTCTTGCGAAAGTTGCAGCGGGATCCGCGCACAGGCGCACGCAAGTTGTATAAGGCGCTGTCGAAGCGGTACGAGGAGCAGAAGAAGGAGCGAAATCGGCTGGAAGCGATGCTGCACTTCGAGCGCTTGTTGTGGAAGGCTGGAATTCAGTACATCGCTGGCGTTGACGAGGTCGGGATCGGGCCGCTCGCAGGACCTGTGGTCGCCGCTGCAGTCGTCTTCCCACCGGGAATCGAAATCGATGGTATTGATGATTCCAAGGTACTCGATGAAGAGTCACGCCTCCGTCTCGATGCCGAGATCCGCGAGAAGGCGGCTGCGTTTGCAATCGGGGTAGTTGAGGTGGAAGAGATCGACCGCCTCAACATCTATCATGCCGGCATCCGCGCCATGCAACTGGCGCTCTCCAGCCTTCCTGTCGCTCCCCAACACATCCTGGTCGACAGCCGAACGATTCCGGGTTTCAGTCAGCCGCAGAATAGCTTTGACAAAGGCGACGGCATCAATTTTTCCATCGCCTCCGCATCCATCATCGCCAAGGTTTACCGGGACCGCCTCATGACCGAGCTGGATAGAACCTATCCGGGCTATGGTTTCGCGAGCCACAAAGGCTACGCGACTCCGGTGCATCAGCGTGCCATACGCGACCTGGGCCCATGTCCGATCCACCGCCGCTCGTTTGACTACATCCGCGAGCTATGCGGACAATATTGCGACCTTTATTACTCCCTCAAGCAGCAAGGCTATACCGCTTCGACTCGCGCCGAATTGTCTTCCTGGGAATCCGCCGTTAAGGCGGCCGCCCCGAACCTCTCGCTAAACGAGAACAAGAAGCTTCATCTGCTAGCGAGCCGGCTGTGGAAAAGACTGAGCCAGAGATGATTTCGGATCGCGGATTTTGGGGACCAGCTTGAATCGGATCGGTTCACCAAATCGGCAATCCCTTACCCTTACTGAGTAACCGCCTTGTTAAACCCCAGGCTGTCCCTGGTCACATGGAGCGATTGGTCGAGTAACACTTCCGCCGCGAAAGCCGTACCTGTTGTTTCGTTGTAGAAGCGAAAGTCGATGAACGTGACTCGGTAACCGAACTCGGTTCCTTCGACACGAATGACGGGAAATCGGGCAAAACCGATAAACGTCACGGCAGACGGCGCGGTCGCGGCGTGCCCGATGATTTCGGAAGAGGTGCCCTTGGGCATCCGGGCGAGCTCGCTGTCCACTCCGTGACGGGTATCGATCCGCACTTTGATCATTTCCTGATTGGTTTCAATAATGCCGTCCCAGATGCGCAGGTTGGCCATTCGCGGAAAAACGGCTGAACGCTCGAAACCCGGCAAGGTGGACGTGTAGCTTGCAAGTTGACCGCGGGCCTCGGCATGCAGGTCGATCCGGATTCCGATGTATGCAAGCGTAAGCAATATCGAGACCCAGGCCGAGAGCCGACGGATCCTGGAGAGACGGTAACCCACCAGGAATCCGGCCAGCAGCATCAGATCGAGATAGGGATCAATGATGAATAGCGTATCGCCGTAGTACCAGGTCCCATCAAAGGGGAGGAAAGGCCGTAAACCATACGTGTTCGCATAATCGAGCGCTGGATGGGTGGCCATGACGACCAGCGCAACGAGAAACGTTTTCCAGAAGTTTCCCGAAAATACATAAATTCCCAGCGCGAGGGCTAGCGAAAGGACGGGAATTCCGATAAATGTATGCGTGATACCCCGGTGGTATTCAACGTAAGTCGGAGTGCTGGCCAGGCCGGTAATGATTTCAATATCCGGCAAGTTGGTTGCAATGACGGCTGTCGCGATCACATAGGGTACCCATCGATCCAGGCCCGTTCGTGCAATAGCAAGTCCTACAAGAGTGTGGGTCGAATTGAACATTGAACCGTATGTGCAGTTATTGTATATTGCGCCAACTCTTTATGATCAGAATTCCGGAATTTTGGCCCCGCCGCAGGCGCGTTTCCTCTGCGTGTCATGAGAATGCACTCGAATAAATTCAAGGATCCGATGATCAGTCGTCCCCAGCCGGTGACGATCATCACACCTGTAGTGGAGGAGACACTGCGGAATGCAGGCGTTGCTTCTGTTCGCGAACAGGTCGTCGACCGGTTCATGAATGGTCAGCCGCGTATCGCCGTCGTGCATGCCGGAGAAGACCATCCCCCAAACGTCGGATCGAAAGAGACGATTCGCCGGCTCGTCAGGCATATTTGGGCCAATGGCGGGATTCCGTTTGAAATGTCTCAGGCGGCGCCATGCGAGGAGTTGTGCCAGGGCACAGACGGAATGAATTATGCGTTGCTCTCCCGCAACTTCTGCACGGCTAGCCTGGCTGCCCAGGTCGAAGCGCACGGCTATGATGGGGCGATTGTGTTAGGTGTTTGCGACAAGATGATGGTGGGTAACCTGCGCGCGCTCATCGAGGTAGATCTGGCACATCAGCGCCGGAAGGCGCGGCCGATTTTCGCCATGCTGATTCCATCCATGATCGGGCGGGAAACCTTCATCACCGAGGAAGAAAGGCGTAAATTCGAGCCGCTGCGGCACCGCCTGGCCGAATCCGAGCGTCTGCATCTGGACGAGTTGTTTCACCGGCCCTTGAAGGCGAGCGTGTACGCGCAGGTTAAAGCGATGCTCGACCGGTGTTTTCATCGCCGGGTGATCCAAGAGAATGAAAAGGATGAGCTCGAGCACATGATGGCAAAGTGCACTTCGGTGCCGGGCGCCAACTGCGCTGCATCCGAGGCATCGATGGTGCACCGAATGATGCTTGCGTCATTAGGTCTGGTTCCGCGGCATCTCGAAATTTCCGTGAAAACACCCGCTGAAGAGCAGCTCTCGGAGGCCGTGAAGCGGTTGATCCAGGCGATCCAAAAAAGAGAACGCCGCATTAGCGTTGCCAGCCTCACGCGTTACAACCTCACCAATGCCGCCGCCGTGTGGAGTGCGACCGGCGGCCACCCCGCGTGGCTGCTCCACCTGACGTATCTGGCGAATGCGATTGGGAAAAAGCTGTCGATTGCCGATGTGACCAAAAGAACGCAAAAGGTTCCGCAGATTCTCGCGATTGATGATTCAGCCGGGCATACCGTCTATTCGATGGCCGTGGAAACCGAGAACGGCGGCAACTCCGGGATCGATACGATCATGCGCACGCTCGCCGAAAAGCGGTTAATCGAGGATCGTGCTCCGACGCTGGATGGATCCTGGATGCAGCGCATCATGGAAGCGCGCTCGGCGAACGGAAATTTCTTGTATTCGACCATGACACCGTTTTCGCCCACTTGCGGACTGGTGGGCATGCATGGCAATGCCTGCATCGGCGCAATTGCGCGATTGGGTGTCCACAATCGAAACGGCAGTCTCGATCAGTTCGACCGGAAGGTCTACCTCGCCATCTACTATCTCGGGCAACGCGACCTGCAGGCGGATCTCGGTGCGCCTGACGGCGTGCTCGATCGGCTGAAACGTAAAATCTCCCGCGAGGACCTTTATTACACCTGGCGGCTGAACTGGGAGTCCAAGAGAGTCAACGGCGACCCTCCGGATCTGGCTCAGTGGAATAAATCAAAATTGTGGGAGTACCTCCTTGCCGAGAATCTCCTCCGCGCAATGATCGTTGTCGCTGGCGCGGGTCCGCACGCGTCAGGCATGCCCGAACTGCAACTCTCCCTGAATCCATCTTCCTACCCGCTCGGTTCGACGTGTGTCCTCGTTACGGATGGCCGTGTTTCTTACCAACATGAGGGGATTTCAATCGCTCACGTCGTTCCCGAGGCATTTGATGGTGGTGGTCTGGCGTCAATCCGCACGGGGGACTGGATCTATCTCGATCTGTCCCGAGGCGAGTTCCAGGTTGTCAGCCAATCTCACCGCCATCAAGGGTACAAAGTCCTTCCGCCGAAGCAACTGGCAAACCGCCCAGACCGCAAGAAACGCATCAACGAACTCGAACGCCGCCGCAACGATTTTCTTCCATCATTCCGCATCCTTCTGGATCAGGTGTCCTCCGCCGAAGCCGGTGTCTCCCCGGCTGTCAAGCCGGACTAACAAATTCGAATTTCGAAATTCGAATTTCGAAATTGGTTAGAATCGTTTTCTTGTGCCTTACGAACTCGTCCTTCTTAAGAACATCCATGACCCGCGGGTGAAAGAGATTGAGCGATATATCGAATTGGGGGGATATCAGGCTGCGGAAAAAGTGGTGAAGCAATTAACGCCGGCCGCAGTCATCGAGACGACCAGGGCATCCGGCCTGAGAGGGCGCGGCGACGCGGGTTTTCCGACGGGAATGAAGTGGGGCTTCGTTCAAAAGGACACAGGGAAGCCGATCTACCTCTGTTGTAACGCAGACGAGAGCGAGCCCGGAACATGCAATTCGCAGTCAAATTCGAAATTCGCAATTCGAAATTCGCAATCATGTTACGGTTTCGGCGCGGGAGGCGGCAGCGTTCGCGCTTCGACCACAGACTGAAATCCTTGCCGTCCGTGGCTCCCGTCACAGAACGGTTTATTCTCTGAATGTCCGCAGCGGCAAAGCGAAATCATTGTGCGTCCGGATAGGTCAAAGTCCCTTCCTTGCCCATCTTTGATTACGAAGTTCCCGGAAACCCGGAGCGGCCCGTTTGGACTGACGGTAATAATTGTGGTTTCGTCCATTTGATTGCTCCTCTCTAGTCGCCAAAGTATTTTAATACCAGAAGCAAGCATTCCGTGGGTTTCCTCAGTGTGTTATAAAACCCCGCCGTTCGTTGGCGAGGAGAACCGGAGTCGTCTTGAAGAAGTTGTTCGTCGCATTCGGTGCCGCAGTCGACACGATCACCCCCGGAGTTTCTGCAATTTCGGCTCTCTGGACGTTTCCATCGATCATCGGGTCTGCAATGCTGATTGCGTGGGCTGCCGAGGCCGCACAATTCCTGATGTCGCAAGGCTTAGCGCTGGCCATACTCGCTTGGTTGCAGACTCTTCCCGAGTTCGCAGTCGAAGCCGTTATCGCCTGGCAAGCGGGAAAAGATCCCGAAAAAATTCATCTCGTGACGGCAAATTTTACCGGGTCACTGCGGCTGTTGGTTGGGCTCGGTTGGCCGATGATTTTCGTGACAGCCGCATTCTTCAATCGCCGGCGTCGGGGCCGCGTGCTTGGCCACATCAAACTGGATGAAGAGCACGCTGTCGAGGTGGTAGGCCTCGCCCCACCTATTCTTTATTTTGTCTTCATCTGGTGGAAAGGGAGCCTAACAATTTTCGATTCGATCGTACTGACGGGATTCTATGTGGCGTATTTGTACATCCTCAACAAGATCCCGCCCCGGAGTGAAGAGAGCATCGAGGATATGGAACGAATTCCACGAACCATCTTGTCGCTGCCCGCCAAGAAGCGAAACGGGACAATCGCCGGATTGTTTGTTGCCGGCGGGGTCATCCTCTATTTTGCCGCTCACCCCTTCCTGGAAAGCATGCTGGCTTTGGCCGTGTCGTTGGGTGTTTCCCAATTCATATTTATCCAATGGGTGGCGCCCTTCCTGTCGGAATTTCCGGAGAAGGTGAGCGCCTTCTATTGGGCTCGGAAAATCAAATCCGCCCCGATGGCTCTGATGAATATGGTTTCATCTAACATTAACCAATGGACGGTCTTAGTCGCGATGCTACCTATCGTATTCGGAGCAAGCCGGGGAGAGATAACCCCGATCGAGTTTGATGACTATCAAAAAAATGAAATATTGCTGACTTTGGCACAATCCTTGCTCGGGATGCTGATACTCGCGAAGATGCGCTTCCTTTGGTATGAGGCACTGGCGTTGTTTCTGCTGTGGTTAGTTCAGTTTGTAATTTCAGACCTTCGCGAAGAAATCACGGGAGTGTACCTGATCTGGGGAGGGGCCGGGCTGTTGAAACTCGCTGCTCCAAGAAGGTTTAGGGGGACGGCTTTCAACATTTTTCCGAGGTTGATCGTCAAACACTGGTGAGTTGACAGGGGGACTCTAAGGCATATACTCCGATTTCCCAGATCGAAACCACGAGGGTTTCGGAGGACGGTACAGGAAAGGACACGACAAATGGATGACAAAAAAACGCAGAAATTCCAACAGAGATTGTTAGAGGAATACCAGAAGCTGATCCGCTCGATCAATCGGAACCGGCTGGCTGAAGAGGAGATCAAACTGGAAAACACGGAGGATGAAGGCGATCTCGCCACCATCAGCCACAACAAGGAACTCTTATATAACCTTCATGAAAGCGATTTCCAACGCCTGAAATCCATTCAGGAAGCACTGAAGCGAATGGACCGCAGTGAGTACGGCGAGTGCGTTCGCTGCGGAGAAGACATCAACGAAAAGCGCCTCATGGCAGTGCCTTGGGCAACACTCTGCATTCAGTGCCAGGAGGAAGCAGAGAAGGAAAACGCCTCCCCGCGGCCCGTTCTTGCAGGGATGCTGAAGAGTGACGAGGAGGAAGAAGGAGAGATATGAGATTGAGAATTTCGAATTGCGAATTTTGAATTTGGATCGTCAGGATTTCTCTAAATTCGAAATTCGCAGTTCGAAATCAGGGTCTGGCAACCGTCCTCACCAGTAAAAACAACGCCATTCCCGCAAAAACGACGACCGCCATTTTCACACCTTTCTCGCGGTTCACTTCCGGCATAAGGTCGGTCGCTGCAACATATAGGGTCGACCCCGTTGAAATAGGCAGCGCGTAATTTACTCCCGCACCAACCAGGTGGACCACAACAACACCAACAAGCGTTGAGATTCCCAACGATGTTGCTGCCGCAAGCGCACGCGTGTTCGAGTAGCCTGAGCTCACCACGATCGAAGAGATGGTAAAGCCGTCCGGAATCTTGTGCAGGAACACGGCAAGAAAGATCAAAAGCCCAACCGCCGGTGAGATCAGGAATCCTGCCCCGATCGCGACGCCATCGAAAAACGTATGCACGAGCATTCCAACGAGCGCGGAAATTCCAACTGCCGGATTCACAAGCTCATCGTGGTGGGTCTCCTCGCCGAAGTGCAGATGCGATGCGAATGTGTGCTCGAACATATGCACGATCAGATAACCCAACAGAACCAGCGCCGGCGCCGACGGTGTTAATGATAAGCTCTCCGGCACCATCTCCAGAAATACCGTTCCCAACATGAACCCTGAACCCAATGCGATGAAGTATCTCAACGACCTCCGCGCCCATTTGTAGGACGTCACAATTACCCCGCCGATCACATTGGCCGAGGCCGCCGCGAATGCGAAGAGGAGAGATTCGAGGAAGGGGGTCATGAGGAGATTTCGGACTTCGGATTTCGGATTTCGGATTTGGGGGAAGGGGGTTGCTTCGAGGTCTTCCCAATACGGGTGAAGATAGCGACGAGTTGGTTGCACTCGTCGAATAGCAGCGTCCGTTGGTCGAGGTCGCCTATCATTGCTTCTTCAAAAAGCTCAATCCAATAAAGTGATTCGGCCGCTTCTTTCTCGACAATCGCGATTTTATGTACGAAATCTCGGCGAGATTCCGCTCGATTCGCCTCCCGATAATTCGCGCCAATTGAAGTCGCTGACCGTAACAGCTGATCTCCCATGATTCGTGCGGCCTTATTTGTCGGAAGGTTATCAATGAATTGGATAACTGCAAGCGCAAATAGCTTCGTTCGTCTTTCGAGTTCGGATCTAGTCATCGGCTTTCCCCCAAATCCGAAATCCGCAATCCGCAATCCGAAATACAATCACCCGCTATGCCGAATCGTCAGAATATCGCCGTCCTTGACGGGATACTCTTTGCCTTCAAGTCTCAACAGCCCCTTTTCTTTTAGCGCCTGCATGCTTCCGTGCCTGGCGATGTCCTCGTAGTGACAGACTTCCGCGCGAATGAAGTGATCCGCAAGGTCCGTATGAATAACCCCGGCGGCGTTCTGCGCATTCGTCCCGCGTGTGATGGTCCATGCCCGGCATTCTTCTTCCCCCACGGTAAAAAAAGAGATAAGGCCCAGCAGCCGATAGGTCGTGCGGATTAACCGCTCCGCGCCCGCTTGAGCAAGACCGTAATCGGCCAGAAATGTTTTCAACTCTTCGTCCGGCAGTTCCGCCATTTCGGCTTCGAGCTTTCCGCAGATAATCGTCTGCTCGGTGTTCGGCCGGAGAGTCGTGTGCGCGTCGGGATGGCGTAAACGATCGAGTTGATCTTCACCGATATTCTCGACGTAGATCATCGGCTTTTCCGACAGAAACGCAAAGCCCTTCACGAGTTTCTTCTCGTCCTCGCCAACTTCCATCTCGCGCAACGGCTTCTCGGATTCGAGCCACGCTTTCGCGCGCTGCAGATAGGCAAACTCTTTTTCGAGTGGGGCGCTCTTCACTTTTTTCAGGTCTTTTTCCAACCGCTCCATCCGCTTCTCGATGGAAGCGATGTCCGCAAGCATTAGCTCGTAATCGAGATTGCGCTTGTCGCGATCCGGATCCACGGACCCTTCGGAGTGCGGCACCGATTCGTCCTGAAATGCGCGCACCACGTGCGCGAGCGCATCAACTGTCCGCACCGGTGCCAGCGCCATGTCCTGTCCCTTGCCTCGCACCAACCCCTGGACGTCCACAAACTCCACGCTCGCGTGCGTCGTCTTTTCCGGATTGAACTTCGAGGAGAGAAAATCCAGCCGGGCATCCGGAACCTTTACAATTCCGACGTTCGGCTCAAGTCTCCGGCTCGCATGCGGTCCCGCCGCAGCCTTTCCCTGCGTGAGTACATTGAATATTGTTGTCTTGCCCACCGACGGCAGTCCGATGATTCCGGCTTTCATACAAGTCAGTAAGCATAACCTAGATACGCAATCTTTACTGTTGACATGCCCAGGCCCCCTCGGTAGTCTGAAGTGGCCAAAAGTGGCCAAATCTGCAAATAATTGGCTTTTTAGGGACAAATATCGATGTTGCGTGGGAACGCGCCCGCTACAATTGACGAAAAAGGAAGGCTCAAGATCCCGTCCATCTTCCGCGCCGACATCGACGAGTCCTGGGGCAGCGACTTCTACGTCACGTCTCTCTCTGGTGAATCCGTATTGGTTTATCCCCTCCCTGTCTGGCAAGAAATTGAAGAACGTCTCGCCAAGCTTCCTTCATTAAATCCCACGAAGAAGAAGTTTCTTGATCGCACCAATTATTACGGTCAATTAACGTCCACCGATAAATCAGGCCGGATTCTGATTCCGCCTGTGTTGCGGGAATCGGCCGAGATGACGGGAGAAGTCGCTGTCCTTGGTTATTTGGATCATTTGGATGTTTGGAATCATAAACGGTTCCTCGGCCGGATAAAGGACCAGCCGTTCACCGAGGACGACCATGAAACGTTGAGCCAGTTGGGAATCTGATGATGGAGATTGCGAATTTCGAATTGCGAATTTCGAATTGGGGGGAAGCCAACCGTATCAGACCAAAGTTCAAATTCGCAATTCGGAATTCGAATGTCGAAATTGGTGATGCACACACCGGTCCTGTTGGACGAAGTCATTCAATTTCTCGATCCGAAGCCCGGCGGCCGATTCATCGATGCCACGCTGGGTGCCGGTGGTCACACGCGCGCGATCCTCGAGCGGAGCACGCCAGACGGGAAAGTTCTTGCAATCGATCAGGACGAATCTGCGCTGGCGGGGGCGAGGGAGACGCTGGCGTCATTTGGGTCGCGATTGGCGGTTGTGCATTCGAGCTTCAAAGACATCGGACGAATCGCGGTCGAGAATGGATTTCTCGAAGCCGATGGGGTGCTGGCGGATATTGGAATCTCGTCGATGATGATCGACGATCCGGCACGGGGGTTCTCGTTCATGCGTGAAGGGCCGCTGGACATGCGAATGGACCAAAGCCAGGAGTTGACTGCCGCTGACGTAGTGAATACGTATTCCGAGAAAGAAATTGCCGACATCCTCTACAAGTACGGTGAGGAGCGCCGCTCGCGTGCGATTGCGCGATCGATCGTTAAAGCGCGTCCCCTGGAGCTAACCACCGATCTTGCTCGCGCCATCGAGCGTGTGATGGGAACGCCGCGGCATCGCCAGATCCATCCAGCGACGCGCACGTTCCAAGCGCTTCGTGTCGTTGTGAACGACGAGCTCCAAAGCCTGGAAACGTTCCTTGATTCCGCGATGACCGTCGTCCGATCTGGCGGCCGTCTCGTTGTCGTCACGTTTCATTCGTTGGAGGATCGTATCGTGAAACAGAAATTTCGAATGCCGCCGGTTCCCGGACGGGTACTAACGAAGAAAGTTGTCATTGGAACCGAAGATGAAGTGCGCCGCAACTCACGCGCTCGAAGCGCCAAGTTGCGAGCATGGGAGAAAAGCTGATGTCGATCGAAGTTCAATTTGAGCGCATCATCAATAGCAAAGTCATTCGCGAGGCTGACACGAAAAGCCATCAGGATTACATCATGCTGACGGCGCTCGCCGCGATGTTTTTGCTGGCCTTGTTTGCATACGCGTGGCAGCACTATCAGTGGATGCAGCACGGCTATCGGATCGAGGAAGTTGTGAGGAAGAGAGAACAATTGTCCGAGATCGGCCGGCAGCTCCGGCTGGAGCGCGCGACGTTGCGCAATCCTCAGCGGATCGATGCCATTGCCCGCGGTGAACTTGGCATGGTGGTTCCCGCTCCCGGCCAACTTGTGACGTTCAGCGCAGATGCGCCGCTAACCATACCTACGCCGCCGCAAGCACAGGCACAGCCGGCGGAGCTGGCGGCAAAGAGATAGGAAATTTCGAAATCATGAAGAAAGACAGCTCTCTCTCACAGCGGGTCTACTTCTTAATAGCCGTAATGGGGTTATGGGGGACGGTCATCGGGACCCGCCTCTTTTTTCTTCATGTCGTGCACTCGGCCGATTACCGGCAGCGCGCCGAGCGCCAGCAGCAGCGGATTTTGGACGTCAGCCCCCGCCGCGGCAATATTTACGACCGTAACGGGAATGAACTCGCGGTCAGCATTAAAGTGAATTCCGTTTTTGCCGTTCCCGAAGAAATCGACGGTCTCAATCGTACCGCCGGCGCTCTCTCCAAGCTGACTGGCGTCCCGAAAAACGAGCTTCTGGAGAAGCTAGGGAGCGACCGGTCCTTTGTCTGGATCAAGCGCAAGCTGAATGCCGCCGAATCGGCAGCAGTCCGAAAGGCCAAACTGCCGGGGATCTATTTCCAGAAGGAAGATCAGCGCTTTTATCCGAAGCGCGACTTGGCTGCGCATGTGCTCGGCTACGTTAATATTGACGAGGAAGGAATGGGCGGCCTCGAATACCGATACAACGAGAACGTGCTGGGCGACTCCGGCCGCCTTGTGATCATGACCGACGCGCGTGGCCATCGTTTTGAGACCATGCAACAGCCGCCGGCGCCTGGCGCAAACTTGATTACGACGATCGACGAAAATATTCAGTACATCGTGGAAAAGGAACTTCAGGCCACCGCCGAAAAGACGCACCCCAAAGGCATTTCGATCATCGCCATGGCTCCGCGTAGTGGAGAGATTCTGGCCATGGCCAACTATCCGCGCTTTAATCCGAATGAGTACGGTAGGTACAACCCCAACGCCTGGATCAATCGCGCGGTGAGTCACGTCTACGAACCCGGTTCAACTTTCAAGATCGTTACTGCTGCCGCCGCCCTCGAGGAGGGCCTAACTAATCCCGCCGAGCCGATCGACTGCCAGAAGGGGTCGATTGTGCTTTTTGGCCATCGGATTCACGACCATAAACCTTTCGGCATTCTGACCGTGAAAGAGATCATCCAGTATTCCTCGGATGTTGGCGCGATCAAGCTGGGGTTGCGGCTGGGCGACGGCCGATTCGCCACCTATATCGATCGTCTTGGCTTCGGAAAGCCCACGAACATTGATCTTCCCGGTGAGGAACGGGGGTTAACCAAACCGTCTTCGCGCTGGTCGAAGATCTCGATCGGCGCGATCTCGATGGGACAAGAAATTGGAGTCACCCCGCTGCAGATTCTGAACATGGTCTCAGCTATAGCCAATGGTGGAATCCTCTACCGGCCGTACGTCGTAAAAAAGGTTCAACACCCGCAAAAGGGTATCCTCCGCGAAATGGAGCCGCAAGGCCAGCGCGTTATGTCCGCCGAGACGGCCTTCAAACTACAGGACATGCTGGAGGTCGTCGTCACAGATGGGACGGCGAAGGCATCGAAGTTGGAAGGATATCGGGCTGCCGGCAAAACAGGGACAGCACAGAAGATCGATGAAAGCGGCCGCTACTCGAAAACAAAATTTGTCGCTTCGTTCGCTGGGTTTGCTCCCGCTTCCAATCCGGTAGTTTCGATCATCGTGGTTGTTGACGAGCCTGTGGGTTCGCATATGGGCGCCGACGTCGCTGCCCCGGTTTTCAAGCGCACGGCGGAGCAGATCTTACGATACATGTCGGTGCCTCCCGACGTGCCATCCTACGCGCCGCAGTACACTTTCTTGCAGAAGGGAGCCAGAAACCAGAGGCCAGGAGCCAGAAGTCAAAAATCACAAGACAGAACTCAGAAACCAGGGTATGCGAAAGCATCTGCCTCCTTCTGGCTTCTCGCTTCTGGCTCCTGGCTTCCTTCTGCGAACGGCAGTCCCGAGCTTGGCGACATCGTTATCCCCGATTTCTACGGAAAATCTCTTCGACAAGTCACCGAAGAGTGTTTGAAGGCCGGTCTGCGATTGCGATCGATGGGCTCCGGCGCCGCAGTCGAGCAGGTGCCTCCGGCTGGCGCCACGGTGCGCGGCGGTTCGCGCGTTCAGGTGCGGTTTTCGAGTAAAGTGGTGAGATAGTCCCGGATTAGGGGTTCCCCTTCCGCGGCTACGTCGAAGGCCTTATGAATTTGCGTGAACTCCTCTTCGGCTTGAACGGCCGCACCAGCGGTAATCTGGACACTGAGATTCTCGGCCTCGCCTACGATTCACGGAAAGTGTCGCCCGGTTTTCTGTTTGCGGCTATTCGTGGAACCCGAACGGATGGAAATCGATTTCTGCCCCAGGCTATCGCAAATGGAGCTGCGGGCATTGTTTCCAGCGCGCCTCCCCTCGAATCGCTGGCCATGCCTTGGATTCAGGTGGACGATGAGCGCGCCGCCCTTGCGATTCTGGCTGCAAATTTTTACGAACATCCGACGGAAGAGCTACACCTGGTCGGCGTGACGGGCACGAACGGAAAGACAACCACCACCTACTTGGTTGAATCGATACTGCAGGCGGCCGGCCATACGGCGGCCGTTCTGGGAACGATCGAGTATCGGGGTCCCGGATTTGACTATACAGCGGAGCGTACGACGCCCGAAGCTCCGGATCTGGAACACCTGTTCAGGCAAGTCGTCGATGCCGGATGGCGTTACGCCGTAATGGAGGTTTCTTCTCACGCGATCGAGATGAAACGCGTCATGGGCTTGCAGTTCGAGATAGCGGTCTTTACGAACCTTAGCCGCGACCATCTCGATTTTCATGGCGACATGGAATCGTATTTTGAAGCCAAGAAAAAACTCTTTACAGGTCGGACTGGAGTGAAGCCAAAACTGATGGTCCTGAATATGGATGACCCGAGGTATGAAGACCTGCGGTCCATCGACCCACCACGCGTGATCACTTATGGAATGCAACTTGCGGCGGAGATTTGTCCGTCACACTACCACTTCGGCTGGGATGGCACGGACGCGACGTACAAGACGCCGTTGGGCGAACTGGAGGTGCACACGTCTCTGATGGGGAAACCCAACCTTTACAATATAGGCGCCGCCATCGGAGTGGCTGTCGGCCTCGACATTCCTACCGGCGCTGTCCAAAACGGCCTTCAGAGACTCCGCAATGTGCCGGGCCGGTTTGAACCCGTCAGCGCCGGACAGCCTTTCCGCGTGATCGTGGATTACGCCCATACGGACGACGCCCTCGAAAAAGTCTTACGGTCTGCACGTGAGATTACGTCCGGAAAGGTCATCGTTGTGTTTGGCTGCGGCGGCGAACGGGATCGGACGAAGCGGCCGGTTATGGGTGAGGTTGCCACGCGCGAAAGCGACTACGCCGTCGTGACTTCCGACAATCCCCGGGGAGAAGACGCGATGGAGATCATTAGAGAAATTGAGGGCGGAATGAAAGGCGCCCGTTACAGGGTGGTTGCCGATCGGCGTGAAGCCATCAGGACGGCCCTTGGTGAAGCGCAAAAAGGCGACACGGTGGTTATTGCAGGGAAGGGCCACGAAACGTACCAGACCATTGGCGACAGGTCGTACGCGTTTGATGATCGCGTGGTTGCACGCGAGTTACTCGATGAACTTGTCTCTGGAAGAAATCAATAAAGCCGTCGGTGGCATACTCGACGGGCCCGCCAGCGTGAAAGTTCGAGGTTACTCGATCGACACGCGAACGCTCGATCCCGGTGACTTGTTTTTTGCGATCAAAGGTCCGCATTTCGACGGCCACCATTTTATCGCTCAAGCTTTCGAAAAGGGGGCCGCGGCGGTGGTGGTTGAAGAGAATTTCGGATTGCGGAGTGCGGATTTCGGATTTGGGGAAAATGCCCAGGCTCAGGCGGGTCCGCCAAATCCGCAATCCGAAATCCGCAATCCGAACCCCCGGGGTCCCATCATTGGCGTCAAGTCCACGATCGACGCCCTTCAGAAGCTTGCGCGTGAGGTCCGCCGCCGTTGGGGCATGCCCATCATTGGCGTCACCGGGAGCGCCGGAAAAACGACGACGAAGGAAATGATCGCGAACGTTCTCGGTAAAAAGTTCACGGTTCTTCGTTCGGTCGGAAACCTGAATAACGAGTTCGGTCTTCCATTGTGCCTGTTGCGCGCGGAGCGGTATCAGAACATCGCTGTCTTGGAAATGGGAATGTCTGCCAAAGGCGAAATTCGAAAGCTGGCTTCAATTGCGGAGCCGAACGAGGGCGTGATTACCAATGTGAATCCGGTACACCTGGAGTTTTTCAAGTCCGTGGACGAGATCGCCGAGGCCAAAGCCGAGCTTCTCGAAGGCTTGCATGATCCGAAAACGGCGTATCTCAACAACGATGACTCGCGCGTGCGCGCTATGGCGCGCCAGTTCAACGGGAAAATTGTCACCTATGGCATAAAAGCGGTGGCGTCGTTCAAAGTTCAGCAGGTCCAAGACCTGGGATTGGACGGTAGCGCTTTCACGGTCCATCACGGACGCAAGGATGTGAATTTCGTGTTGCCTCTTCTGGGGCAGCACAATGTCGCCAATGGGCTGGCGGCAATCGCTGTTGGAGCAACGCACGAGATGCCCTGGGAACAGATTCGCGAGGCCATCAGCGAGACGAAACCGGAAAAGATGCGCGGCCAGGTGGTCAAGTTCAGAGAGGGATTCGCCGTGATCGACGATTCTTACAACTCGAACCCGCGCGCTCTTTCCGAGATGATTCGCTTCCTCGCCAAGCTCCAGGGCTATCAGAGAAAGATCCTTGTTGCGGGTGAAATGCTCGAACTCGGCCGCGAAGGTCCCGAGCTGCATTGCAGCTGCGGGCGCGAAGCAGCCCGTGCAGGTGTGAACCTGATCGTTGGGGTTCAAGGACTCGCCCAGCAGATTTTGGAAGGTGCGGCCGAAGCAGGCATGGACCGCTCCCAGTTGAAATTCGTTCCCAACGCTGTGGAAACCGGCGAACTGCTGGCGGGCACGGTGAAGAAAGATGATGTCCTTCTTGTAAAAGGATCACGAGGAGTAAAGCTCGACCAGGCGATCAACTTGTTGAGGGCAAGTTTTTCGAGCATGGAACCATGAGGGATTTCGGATTGCGGATTTCGGATTGCGGATTTGGGGAACCGCGTTGTGCCAGGCAATTTCCCCAATCCGTA
>Ga0137380_10001791_pt1 | contig 17787 bp, 19 predicted proteins | sample SagtaG_17_FD_104809 | JGI IMG/M metagenome (GOLD analysis project Ga0137380, IMG submission 104809) | Vadose zone soil microbial communities from Sagehorn Ranch, Mendocino, California, USA - Sage2_L_100_16 metaG | ecosystem: Environmental > Terrestrial > Soil > Vadose zone | place: USA...
AACCCATCGCGGTGAACGTGAGGTCGACGTCGACCACTCCATCGGCTTCGTGGATGGCGTAGATCACGCCGAGGTCGACCAGGTTCACCGGCATCTCCGGATCCTGGACCTCGGACAGTGCTATCCAGAACCGTTCCATCACGACTCTCTGTGATGCGTCTTCCGGAAGTTGTGGAACTCTTCCTGGAACATCGCGACCATCTCGGCGTTGCGCGGGCCGCGTGCACGCCAGCGGGCGAGCACGCCGTCCCAGGTGATTGGCTGCTTGAAGTCCCAGCGCTTGTTCTCGGCGTCGAACTCGCACGGGAAGGGATAGTCGAGCTCCCAGACCTCCTTGCCGTCGCGAGTCTCCTTGTGCGCGGGGACCTTGACGCCGATCTGCTCGCAGTACGGAACGACGGTGGAAAGCCACCACTGGCGCAGCTGGTCGTTGGTGAGGCCCTTGAGCCTGTACTCGAGCTGCGTCGAGTGCATCTTCTTCGAGTCGGGCAGGCCAAACCACTCGACGCTGAGCGGGAACATCCAGTCCACGGCACTCTGCAGGTCGTCTTTCGCCGCGCCACCGGACGCGCTGATGCGCTTCATCCAGGTGCGGCCGTTGCGAAGGTGGAAGTTCTCCTCGAGCATCACCTTGTTCAGCCCACGCTTCCACGGCCCGTAAGAGCACTTGTCGTGGATGTCGCCCAGGAGGCAGAAGCCGGCCTGGTCGTAGAAGCCGTTCGCGACGACAAGCTCGGTCCAGCTGTCGAGCGGGACGTCGAAGGCGTAGGGGTAGCGGAAGCTCTTCGGGTCGCGGCTGAAGATGAGCTTCTCCTGGTCCTCGCCGAGCTCTTCGAGGATGTGGTAGGCGATGTGGGCGTGGGCCAGCTCGTCCTGGATGATCGCGATGCCGGTCATGAAGGCATTGATCGAGGGTGCGCGCTTCGCGGCCAGATAGTAGGCGGGCGCGGAGATGAGCTCGGTATCGCCGGAGACGATCAGGGTGTGCTTGAGCTCCCGAAGGTACTCGGGGGTCATCTCGTTCGTGGACTCGATCAGCTCCCCCGATTTGATGGTCTGGTCGAATTCGGCCTGAGTTGGCATCAGCCCAATTCTGGTACATACGAGGCGGGCGGTAGAATCGTCGTCTTCCCAAGGGGAATTTGCCCAGGCAGCCGTTCCTGCCGCGCCGTGGTGGCTATAGCTCAGTTGGCAGAGCACCAGATTGTGGATCTGGGTGTCGCGGGTTCAAGTCCCGCTAGCCACCCTTTACCCAAAGTATATCCCGCTGAGATATACTAATCGCTGTGGACGATCGGCCGGTCGCTTGGGACCGTGCCAACCGGAAGCACATCGAGGAGGATCACCCTGAGCGAAACATCACCGTCGCCGATGTCCAAGAGGCAATGACCGATTCCACGCGCGACGAAGCGCCAGATCCTAACCGCGAGGGGTATTGGCTGGTGCGAGGTCGGACTGCGGCTGGTCGGCGCCTCTTCGTCGCACACGTTATTGGGAGGGGCGGCAGATGAAGACGACAAAGCGCGTCATCGGAAAGCAGTTCGGGCCGGAGCCTCACCAGTTCGATCCGTACGAAGGGATGGCCGACAAGGAATTCGAGACCGAGGTCTTGGCCGCGCTTGACGCCGCCAAACAGCGGCAAAAGGCAATCTCAATCAAATTGCCGGAGGCACTACTAGAACGAACACGACTAGAGGCGAAGCGTCGTGGCGTTCCCTATCAGACGCTGATCAAGATTCTGCTCGAGAGGTCGCTCGACCGCCTGGGCGCCACGTGATTGTCATGACCGTCGCGGTGTGCATTCAATGCGGTGCGATCAAACATGGCGCGTGAACGTCGTGCCCAGAGTGCTCGTCTGAGCCGACAGACCGAAGCGACATTCAGATTTCCATTTCCCAGTGGCAGATCGAGAGCGCCATCGGCCGCGAGATCTAAGCCGACAGTTCCCCTGAGAGCGAACTCACCTTAGCCTCCAACTCTCCACATCGATGGTTATGAAGTCAGGAAGAGGGAGAACCCAACCGTACTGCTGAATCGAGGTTTTCACGCGGCGTTTTGACGTGTACGGGATGCCGTCGGACACTCCATGGTCAAAGACGACGTTGGCCGCCCGGGCAGTGGGGTCGGCCGCGACAGGCGTGTAGTCATTGCGCCGCAAGAGCCCCGATTTTGTGTCGAACCAGAATCGCTGGACGCGGCTGTGCACGGGCAGGTTGGTTCCATAGTCGGCTTGCAGAATGCCATCACGCAGCTCCGTCCACTCGATGTCGGTTCGCATCAGCTGGTACGGGAGTGTGTAGTAGCCCCAAAAGGCGTAGCCCAGGAAGTACAGGAGGTTCAAGCGGTCCCATTTGGTGCCGATGCTGGCGTTCTGGAGATGCTCCCTTGCGTCAGCGCGCTGTTCGAGGACCCTGCCGTCCGGCGCGGTGATGATCACGCTGAAACCGTCCAGAACCCCGATGTCACCGGAGTCGTCCACGGGTGTGATGACGGTATGGGGACGTTGAACGTCAACCGTGATCCTTGCGTGAGGCGGGATGTTGATCCCTTTGAGTTGAAACAAGAGTCCCCCCACAGTCACCGTGCTCTCCACGTCGCTCGCACCTTTCCAGACCGCCTCACCGCCGTAGGCCTGCAGAGCCCGAGCTGCGGTCGGGGAGAGCTCTCCCGCGGGCGAAGCTTTTGTGTTGACGGGGGAGCCCTGATCAATAGCAGCGGGCGTCAATGTGTTTTCGTACACCGTCAGAAGGGCATACCCGACAAGCAAAGCAAGGAGGACGACGAGGAGTGCCGCGACAACTCTGATGAGCCTTGATCTCAGCCTCCTGCGCGGAAACGTCGAGTTGGCTTCGGTCATGAACCCAATATCAGACCACGAGATTGAGTCCGGCGACGGCCGATGCGCCGTCGCCGGGTATGACGAACCTTCAGGCAGCGGCGAGGACGCGCTCGGCCCGCTTTGGGGTCTTCACGCCGATCACGAGCAGGTATCGACCGTCGAGATTTCGGCGATCGCCGACGGGATCGTGACGACGACGTTGACCTTCTCGCCGAAGTCTGGGACCAGGAACACGGCGAGCATGCCCAGCAGGTGGCCGACGTCGGCGGGAACATACTCCGGCAGCTCGCCGGCGAATACCCGCATCTTGCCGAGATGATCACCGACCACGCGATGAAGCCCGGCTACAACTACTCGGAAGAATTCGAGTTCGGCCTCGATCTGATCCTGGACGGCGTGGACAGGCTTCGACCAGCTAGTCAGGGCTACGGGAGCGAGCGAACTGGACGGTCGGCGCGATAGGCATCATTCGCCCGTCATCGGTTTGGACAAGCTGCCATCCCCCTTCATGGACAAGCCAGTGATGCCGATGGCACAAAAGAATCAGGTTGGAGAGCTCGGTGTTGCCGCCATTGATCCAGTGCACGAGGTGGTGTCCGTCGCACCTCGAGGCCGGCCTGTCGCAACCCGCCCACTGGCAGTGGCCGTCGCGGGCTTTGAGCGCTCGCCGCGCCGGTCTCGAGATGACTCGCTTGGAGCGACCGACATCGACGACCACAGATTCCTGGTCGAGCAGGACGCGCATCACGCTGCAGTCGCAAGCCATGCGCTGCACCGTCGTCGAGGAAACGGGCAGCGAGAACTCCATCTCCCCGCCCGCGCCGGTCAAAGCCTTGACTGTTTCGACGGAGGCTGTGATCTGCAGGTTGGCCGGCTTGCCACCGTGGGCCAGCTCGACCAACACGTCGGCGTAGCGCTTGGGCAGGTCGCGCTCATCCTCGGCGTCGGACTTGCGCGCCAGCGGCTCCAGAGCCGCTCGCACCACCGCACCACCCACCGGGTCGAGCACGCCGTTGATCAGCAGGCAGCCGTCCTCGGCGGCGCTCAGGCTGACGTGGCGGTTCTCGACCAGGTCAGCTTGCTCCTGCGCATAGCCTTTGGCGTCGAGTGAGTGGCGGTAGTGCTGGCACTTGAAATAGAACCTGCCCGGCGTGTGCTCCCGCGCCAGCTTGAGCAGCTTGGTTTCGTCAAAGGCCTTGCCCACCGCCTCAGCCGTCCTGGCCAACACGACCAGGTGGCTGTAGCCGATCTCCCCGGCCTGCATGGCCTGCGCGCTTTCGGGCAACCCGCCTGAGTTCCGACCCACCGCGACCAGGTCGCCGGCGGCCTTGTCGGTCAGGTGGCAGTTGAAAGCGGATCCAGTCGATCGCGCTGTTGAAGCCCGCGCAGTCCCAGTAGTCGCTTTTCGCCAGCCGGGCGGCGCAGGCGGCCGACTTGAGCTGCAGGAGGTTGATCTGGTGCTGCAAATTGACCAGCTCTTCGGCAGCCTGAGCACCATCTGGAGTGGTCGTCGGATAGAGTTAAATCACTCTCTAAAGAGTACGAACAGAAGTACGGAATGTCAAGTTAAGAATTACGAATTCTCATTCACCCAGCATCCCCCGCCAGCCACCAGACGCCCCTCCCACCCCCTTCCCAGCCCTTCGTTAAGCCGAACTGCTGAACTAGCAGTCGAGGACGAGCAACCCGGGACTCGGTTCATTCTCCTTGCCGGCAATCCGTACGGAGAGACCCCTATGTTTAACCGACCGCACGTGGACTGAAGCTTTGCGGGCCGACAACCACTATCGTCGTCAACTGGAGGAAATGAAGCCCCGACCTTCACTTTTTGAGTTCGCCGGGGGCGCGGATGCGTTCCTCGCCCTCGCGGCCGCGACCCACGAGCGCTGCCTCCGGGACCCCGAGCTCAACCACCCCTTCTCCCACCACATCAGCCCCCGCCACACCGAGAACCTGGCCGCCTACTGGGCCGAGGTACTTGGGGGCCCGCACCGGTATTCGAAGAACCTGGGAGGCCACTCCGGGATGCTTTCCATCCACGCGGGCGAAGGCGCGCCTGAGGACATGGGGGACCGGTTTGCCGTCTGCTTCATCGCGGCTATGGACGACGCCCGGCTGCCTAGAGATCCCATGTTCAGAGCCGCCATGCGCGCCTACATCGAGTGGGCGACCCGCGAGGTGAACTCCTACGCGCCTGCCGGCACACAGGTCGACCCGGATATGCCGATGCCGCGCTGGTCGTGGGAAGGCCTCGAGCAAGCCGCGTTGCAGGAATAAGGACGGCGCGCCGCTCGATTACGGTGGGTGATGCCTGAGCCCGTGAAGCAGCTCGAGATCCCGCCAAGCGGCACACGGGGCGCCTGGACGCCCTGGCCTTTCCTGGTCCGGTTGTTCAGGCCGCTCATGCGTGGACAGGTCTCCCGCTACCGCAAGGCCACGAGTCCCAGTGCCCCGGTGATGATGGGCATGCCCACCGTCCTGCTGACGACGGTTGGCGCGCGCACCGGCAACGAGCACACGCACGTCCTTGGTGGATTCCAGGACGGTGACGACACCTGGATCGTCGTCGCTTCCAACAGCGGCGCTTCGACGCATCCGCACTGGTTCATCAACCTGGCGAAAAGCCCTGACGAGGTTTGGCTCGAGGTCGGCAACCGCAAACTCAAGGTGCGGCCGACGCTTTTGCAGGGCGCCGAACGCGAAGCCGCATTCGCGAAAGTGGTGGCGACCTCACCCCGCTACGCCGGATACCGGAAGAAGACCGATCGCGAGATCCCGATCGTCCGTCTTACAGCCGCCTGAGAAAAGCTCGCGGTAACCTGCGAAGAGATGAGGCTGTGTGCTGCGCTCATGCTCTCCACGCTGTTCGCGTCGGCGTGCGTCAATTCGGCATCCAGCTCGAGCTCGCAACCGCGAAGCGTGTTCGTGATCGTGATGGAGAATCACTCCTTCGAAGAAGTCGCGAGCGCTCCCTTCACCGCCTCACTGGCCGCAAAGTACGGCGTCGCCGAGAACTATCACGCCGTATCCCATCCAAGCGTTCCCAACTATCTGGCGCTCACGTCAGGCAGCACGTGGGGCGTGCGGGATGACGGTTATCACGTCCTGCCGAAGAGCGACCTAGGTTCGCAGCTGACCAAGGCCTCCGTCAGCTGGCGCGCGTACATGGAGGGGCTCGGTAGCGCCGGCTGCTTGAACAGCCCGGTGCCCTACGACCCAGGCCACAATCCCTTCGCCTATTACGGTGGTCAGTGCCCCTCCAACGTGGTTCCGCTGACGGCGCTGTCAGGCGACCTTGGCCGGTCGACGCCGCGGTTCTCGTGGATATCACCCGACCGCTGCCACGACACGCACGACTGCGGGGTCTCGGTGGGTGACGACTGGCTCCGTCATGAGGTGGGCATGATCACCGGCTCCGCGGCCTGGAAGTCGAACGGGGTGCTCTTCATCACCTGGGACGAGGACGACGGGAGCGCTGACAACAGGGTGCTGACCCTGGTCGTTGCGCCGGGCATGAGTCACAAGTCGAGCCAGAAGAATTACACGCACTACTCGCTGCTGGCGACGATCGAGGATCTGCTCGGGGTGGGCCGCCTGGGCGAAGCCGCGAACGCGACCCCCATGAACGACCTGATCAAGTAGCCCCCCAGCCCCTCCGGCGCTGCGCGCCACCTCCCCATGAATGGGGAGGACTCTTACCTTTATCTATGTGGCCCTGATCATCTGTGACGTCGGACCGCGCGACGGGTTGCAGAACGAGTCGAAAACCCTGGAGCCCGCGGTGCGGGCGGAGCTGTGCGACCGGCTGGCTGCGGCCGGGCTCAAGCGCATGGAAGCCGCGAGCTTCGTCAATCCGAAGCTGGTGCCCCAGATGGCGGGGGCTGAAGAGGTCATGGCCGCCCTCCATCGCAAGCCGGACACGACCTACGCCGGACTCGTGCTCAACGACAAAGGCTATGAACGCGCGCTTGGGGCCGGCGTCGACGAGCTCCACTACGCGTTTTCAGCCGCCGACGAGTTCGGCCGGCGCAATCAGAACGCAACCACCGAGCAGGGTTTGAAAACCGCCCTGGGCCTCGTGGCGAGAGCGCGCAGCGATCGGATGCCGATCACGGTGACGATTAGCGTCGCATTCGGCAGCCCGTTCGACGGTCCCGTCCCGGCGGAGCGCGTGCTGCAGATCGTCGAGCGGCTGATGTCCATCCCGGCAGACGAGATCTGCCTCGCTGACACCATCGGCGTGGCCGTGCCATCGCAGGTCCACGAGCTGGTGCGCGGGGCGCGCGCCCTGGGCGCCACCGTCGGCGCCCACTTCCACAACACGCGCAACACCGGTTACGCGAATGCTGTGGCCGCCCTGGAGGAGGGCGTCGTATCGCTGGATGCGTCGGTCGGCGGGGCGGGGGGGTGCCCGTTCGCGCCCAAAGCCACGGGCAACATCGCGACGGAAGATCTCGTCTACCTGCTCCGCGGCCTTGGCGTCGAGACCGGCATCGACCTCGACCGGTTGATCGCGACGTCGCACTGGTTGGGGGAGCAGCTGGGCAAGGAGATGCCGGGAATGGTCGCGCGCGCGGGCGACTACCCTGTGCGCCATGGCTAAGCGCGCCACTCCGAATCGCGTCGCGGTAATCCAGCAGCCGCCGGTCACGCTGCACCGCGACAAGACGCTAGATCGCGGCGTGGAGCTGATGGAGCAGGCCGCGGCCAAGGGCGCATCGCTGATCTCGTTCCCCGAAGCGTGGATTCCCGGCTACCCAGAATGGTTGTGGCGGCTTCGCCCGGGCGACGACTATGACCTGACCTCGCGCATTCACCGCCGTCTCATCGAGAACTCGGTCGATCTCAAGGCGGGTGACCTCAAGCTGCTGCAGACGGCGGCCCGCCGCCTCAAGATCACTGTGTCGGTCGGCATCCACGAGCGCGACGGCGAGTACAGCCGCGGCACGCTCTACAACACCGTCGTCCTGATCGGACCTGACGGCACTGTGCTCAACCGGCATCGCAAGCTGATGCCCACGAACCCGGAGCGGATGGTGTGGGCGGCCGGTGACGCCTCCGGCTTACGCGTCGTCCCAACGCCGATGGGGCGCGTCGGCGGCCTGATCTGCTGGGAGAACTACATGCCGCTCGCCCGCTTCGCGGTGTTCGCACAGGGCTGCGAGATCTACATCGCGCCGACGTGGGACGCGGGGGATCGCTGGATCGTGGCGATGCGTCACATCGCGTCGGAAGGCCGATGCTGGGTCCTCGGCAATGGATGCGCGATGCGGGGCAAGGATATTCCGGCGGACTTTCCGGAACGCGCGAAGCTCTTTCCGGACCTCGCTGAGTGGTACAACCCGGGCGATTCGGTCGTCGTCAATCCAGGCGGCGAGATCGTGGCCGGTCCGCTCCATGAACAGCACGGCATCCTGTATGCAGAATGCGACCCGGCGGTTGCTCCCGCCGCGAAACGAACGCTGGACGTCGCCGGCCACTACGGCCGGCCGGACATCTTCAAGCTCGAGGTCAACCGCGAGGTGCCGGCCCCGGTCGAGTTCGGCTAGCGGCGAGCGGTTTCGAGGCCGTACAACGCGCCGAACTTTCGCCGCACGTAGGCAATCCAAGGGCCCGCCGTGAGAGGCTTGCCTGTGGCGAGTTCCAGCAGCTCGTTGGGCGTGAACTTGCGGCCATGCCGGTGCACGGTCTTGCGCAGCCAGCCCAGCAGTGTGGCGAACTGGCCTTTGTCGATCTGGGCCTCGAGGTCCGGGATCTCGGTCCGGATCTTCTCCATCAGCTGGGCGCTGATCAGGTTGCCGATCGTGTAGCCGGGGAAGATGCCGAAGCTCACGTACGACCAATGGATGTCCTGCAGCGCGCCTTCGCGGTCGTTGGGCACGTTGAGGCCGAGGTATGACTTGAAGCGCGAGTTCCACGCCTCCGGCAGGTCCTTCACCTTGAGCGTGCCCTCTAGCATCTCGTTCTCGAGCTCGAAGCGGAGCAGCACGTGCATGTTGTAGGTGACCTCGTCGGCCTCCACGCGGATCAAGGACGGATACGAGCGGTTGACCGCGCGGTAGAAAGCTTCCTCGTCGACCCCTCGCAGCGGCTCGGGGAACGTCGCGAGGAGGCTCGGAAAGAAATGACGCCAGAAGGGCAGGCTCCGCCCGACCAGGTTTTCCCAGAAGCGGGATTGCGATTCGTGCACGCCCGGCGACGCGCCTCCCCATAAAGGAGTGCGGTCGATGTTCTGGCCCATGCCCTGGTTGTACATGGCGTGCCCTGATTCGTGGATCGAGCCGAACAGGCACTCGTTGAAGAAATCGCGCGACACGCGCGTCGTGATTCGCACGTCGCCTGGGCCGAATGCGGTCGAGAAAGGGTGCGTCGAAATATCCTGGCGTCCGCGCTCGAGGTCGTAGCCGAGCCTCTGGACCAGCCCGAGGGCATAGGCAAGCTGCAGGTCGGGGTCGAAACCGCGGTACAGGATGCGATCGTCGACCGCGTCCGCGTGGCGCGCGATGTCAGCCGCGAGGGGGACGATGGCCCGTTTGAGCTCGGCGAAGATCGCCTCCAGCTGTGCGGTGGTCATGCCCGGCTCACTCCGGTTGATCAGGGCGTCGTAGGGTCGCTCGTCGTAACCGATGGCATCGGCGATTCGCCGATTCAGCTCGACGTTCTTCTCGAGGTAGGGCGCGAACAGGCTGAAGTTCGCCTCGCGGCGGGCCTTCTGCCAGATCGGCTGCGCCATGCTGCCGGCGTGGGCGATCTCAGAGATCAGCTCGGGGGGGAGCTTGGTCGCCTCGTCGTAGTCGCGTCGGGTGACCCGGACGAGACTCGCCTCGTCTGAGTCGAACGGCAGCTTGGCGACCTGGTCCTCGAGCTGGTCGAGCAGGCGGCCCACCTCATCGGAGGTGAACCTCACGTGGGCCAGCCGCGACAGCGTTGCCATCTGCTCGGCACGGGACTGGACGCCGCCGGGCGGCATGTACGTCTCCTGGTCCCATTCCAGGAGCGCGGCGGCCCGGCTGAGGTCGGTGACCTCGGCCAGTACGTCCTTCAGCGCCTGCAGCCGGTCGTTCGTGTTGACTGCCACCCCCTTGCGGGTATTCTCCCGAATGCGCGGATCGCCCCGCTAGCTCAGTGGATAGAGCATCTGTCTTCTAAACAGAGGGTCGGGGGTTCGAATCCCTCGCGGGGCACTCTTCTTGTGATTTCCCGCATTGCCGGCACTCGCGGGATTGCAATTAGCGCGAAGGCCGCGGCTGCCGGCACTGGCGGTGATCGCTTGCTGCGACGCAATACAACTCTCAGGCTCCTGCGCCGCGGCGTCGACCGGCATGACTGCGAGACGGCGCTCAATCGGAGGAAGCTCGCTGTCCCTGCTGGGCTCGCCGGGACCTACCAATGGCACGACGGCACCGACGCCTCAACCGGCGTTACGCTCGACGATCTCCACCTGTTTCCAGGGTTCTATGTCCTTTCCCTCGCTGACGCCACCAAGAACTACGCGGCGTTTCGCGAGGACTCGCGTTGGAACCCTGCGCGACTTCTAAACAGAGGGTCGGGGGGTATCGAATCCCTCGCGGGGCACTCCTGCTGTTGGGTGCGTTTTGCGCGAAACGTGTCTTATTCGTCCCGAATTCCGTGCCTTTTGCGCAAAACATGCCTCTAACCGGGCCGCTCAGGTTGCTGCAACTGCAGCGAATCGTCGCGCTCATCGACAAGGACACGAACAACATTCTTCAGGGCACCTAGACTTTCGCCCAGGTTGGAAACGATCGACCTGGTGCCCTTCACCCAGGAGCAGTTCGACGCGTGGCTGCCTCGGGCCATCGCTGAGTATGCGCACGAGCACGTTTCCACCGGCAGGTGGTCCGAGGCAGAATCGATCGAAAAGAGCCGCGCAGAACACGAACGGCTGCTTCCCCAGGGCCCGGCGACGCCTGGACATCGGATGTGGTCGATCGTCCGCGCCGGCGATCATCAGCCGGTCGGCTTGCTCTGGATCCAGGTGCAGGACAAGCCGACGCCGCGAGCGTTCATCTACAACATCGAGATCGATCCGGAATTCCGCCGGCGGGGTTACGCGAGACAAGCAATGACGCGGCTCGAAGAAGAGGCCAGGCGCCTGGGCCTCGGGAGCATCGGCCTGCACGTCTTTGGGCACAACACGGCCGCGCGGCCGCTGTACGAGGAGCTGGGCTACGTCGCGACCAACATCAACATGGCCAAGAAGCTGGCCTAGGATTCAGACATGTCGAGCAATCAACAGAGACCTCAAGTGCCGTCCGATATGAAGGCCTTCAACGAAAAGTTGATCGCCGAGTTCCGCGCCAATCACGGCAAGCTGAGCAGCGGCCCGCTGGCGGGGCGGGAGCCGATGCTGCTGACGACCAAGGGTTCGAAGTCGGGCCGAGATCGCACGGTGGTGGTCGGCTACCGGCGCGCAGGCGACCTGTACTTGATGATTGCATCGAACAACGGCAACGACGCCGCTCCCTCGTGGTTCCACAACCTGCTCGCCGACCCGATCGCGACAGTGGAGCTCGGCCCTGACAAGTTCAAGGCGAGAGCAAGAGTGGCCACGCCGCAGGAGCGGCCTGAGTTCGCGAAGCGGATCGACTACCTGGAACGTCAGCAGGCGCTGACCTCTCGCGAGATCCCGATCGTCGTCTTAGAAAAGGTCTAGCGGTTCAGTCACTCATCAGCCTCGTTTCCGTTTTGCCTCAGCGACGCGGCGTTTCGGCTCGGGGGTCAAAAGAACCTCGCGCAGGTCGGCCATACGTGCCTTGCTGAGGTTGCTCTTCATGATCCATGCGACGTCCTTGTCGCTGGAGCGGAGCCACTTTTCGAGGTACGGCTGCGCATTTCGAGGCGCCGCCGCGGCGACGATGCTCCAGCCGTAACCGAGGGCCTGCCGCAGGGCGCGGAACCCATCGCCGCGGCGGTCGCTGCTCGCCGCGAGCGAGCGCGTGATCTGGTCGAGGATCACGAGCACTGCGACCGTGTCCTCGTTGCTCTGCAAGAGCGCCGGCTCGCACAGCCCCGCCACGACCGCACGCTGCACGAACGGGTCGTCGTGCCTCCAGGCCTTCATCTGGGCGAGCAATTTCGGCATGCTCTCGCGCCCGAGCCGCTGCAGTGCCATCGCCACGCCCTCGCGCACGCGCCAGCGCGGGTCGGACGCGAGCTCGCGCAGCCAGCTCATCACAGTCTCCGGCTCCAGCAGCGCGATGCGGCCCAACCCGGCTGTGCCGCAAAGCGCGAGGAACTCAGCCTGGGAGGCCGATAGGCGCCAGAGCCGGTCGGCATCCGCTTCGTCTGCGACCGCGGCCACAAGTTCGAGGTTGGCCCGCGGGCCCGGCAGGCCCGAATGCTTTTTCAGGTAGGGCTCCCAGTTGTCCAGCTGCCTCAGCTCGTCGCGGTACTTGTCGGCGCGGCTCGCCATCCCGCACCGATCCTAGCTAACGGACAATCGTGCCGTGGACATTTCGCGCAGCGTGGCGCTCACGCGCGGCGCAAGGCTGGAGGTTGTGACCATCGGCTGGATGGCAATCGAGGCGGTGGTGGCGCTGGGCGCAGGCTTTGCGGCACGCAGTGTCTTGCTCACTGCGTTCGGAGTCGACTCCATCATCGAGCTGCTTAGCGGCATCGTCCTGTACAGGCGCCTCGTGGCGGAGCCGGGTGAAGAGGCCGGGGCGGTCGCGCGCCTTGAGGCCAGGACAACGCAGATCTCGGCGGTCCTGCTCGTGCTGCTGTGCGTGTACGTCGTGCTGTCGTCGGCGGCGGGTCTTGCGCTAAGGATCATCCCGTCGGCGTCGATCCCCGGCATCGCAGTCAGCGCGATCGCGGTCGTCGCCATGCCGCTCCTCGCTCGCGCCAAGCGTGGAGTGAACCGCGTCCTCGAGAGCGCCTCGCTCCGCGCGGACATCGCCGAGACGGTCAGCTGCGCATACCTCGCGGCGACGACCCTCGCCGGGCTGGCCCTCGCCATGGTCACGGGTTGGTGGTGGATCCAGTACGTGGCCGCTCTGGCGCTTCTCATCTGGCTGGTGCCGGAGACGCGTGAGGCCCTCGAAGAGCGGCGGCATAATGGGGCAAGTCAAGGGGACAAGGGGAGAAACGATGAGTGACGGCAGGCAGGACGCGAGCATGGATCACCCAAGGCACCACCACGAGAAACGACGATTGATGCTCACGCAGCTGTTGCGGAGCCCCGTCCTCAACCCGGCGGGCACGGAGGTCGGCCGCGTCGAGGACTTCATCGTCAAGCTGGCCGACGGTGCCTATCCGCCCGTCAAGGGACTCAAGGTGCGCGTCGGCGCGCAGGACATGTTCGTCGGCAAAGACCTCATCGAGCGCCTCGAGCCCGGCGGCGTGCGTCTCAACACGCACACTCTTCGCACCGAGGCTTTCCAGCGACGTCCCGGTGAGGTGCTGCTCGCCGCCGACGTGCTCGGCCGGCACCTCGTCGACGTGGCCAAAGGGCGGATCGTCCAGGCCCACGACCTCGTGCTCGCGCCGAGTGAAGACGGCTGGTTTCTCGCCGGCATCGACCGCAGTCCGCAGGCGATGCTCCGGCGGCTGGTGCCTCGGCGAGGGAGGCCCGATCTCCGGCGACACGTGATCCTCGATTGGAAGGACGTACAGCCCTTCGTCGGACATGTGCCGACGGCCAAGCTGCTCATGCCGCTGCAGCGGCTGCGCCGGCTGCATCCCGCACAGATCGCCGACATCGTGGAAGGCGCTTCGCACGACGAAGGACAGGAGATCATCGAAGCGGTCGAGAGCGATCCCGCGTTGACCGCCGACATCTTCGAAGAGCTCGACCCGGAGCATCAGGTCGAGTTCATCAAGTCCAAGTCGAACGAAGACGCCGCCCAGATCCTCGAGCGCATGGCGCCCGACGATGCCGCCGACCTGCTGAGCGAGCTCGATCAGGAGAGGCGCAAGCCGGTGTTCGACATGATGTCGGCGAGCCAGCAGCACAAGCTGCGCAAGCTCCTCCAGTACCACCCGACCACCGCCGGCGGAATGATGAGCCCGGACTACGTGTGGGTCATTCGCGGAGCCACCGTGGACATGGCGCTCGAGGCCGTGCGCATTGACGACAAGACTCCCCACCAGCTGCTCCACACCGTGTTCGTCACTGAGCAGGAGGGGAGGTACGTGGGCAGCGTCGGAGTCGCTGACCTGCTGAAAGCCGACCACTCCGCGAGGGTCGACGAGCTCCAGCTGACCAACTGTTTCGTCCACGGCAACGCCGACTTCGCCGACGTCACCCTGGTGATGGCCGACTACAACCTGACCGCCCTTGCGGTCACCGACTCCGCCGAAAACCTGATCGGCGCCATCTCGTCAGACGATGTCATCGAAGCGCTCGTGCCCGAGGAGTGGCGCGCGCGTGTCGAGGCAAGCACCGGCGTATAGACCAAGATGAGCGAGCGCGAGCCAAATCACAAGGACTCGCGCTTGAAGCCAACGTCAGCCGTGCTCGACGAGATGCACCGCGGCGACATCCACGGCGCGTTCGGCACCATCCGGCTCAGCGACGTCGCGCCTCGGCGAACGTGGCGCCGCCGGATCCTCACGCTGCTGGCCATCGTCGGCCCTGGGCTCATCGTCATGGTCGGCGACAACGATGCAGGCGGAGTCTCGACCTACGCGCAGGCGGGCCAGGATTTCGGCTACACGCTGCTTTGGACGCTGCTCCTGCTCATCCCCGTCCTGATCGTCAACCAGGAGATGGTCGTGCGGCTCGGCGCTGTGACGGGCGTCGGTTACGCGAGGTTGATCAGTGAGCGGTTCGGTCGTTTCTGGGGTTGGTTTTCCGTCGCCGGCATCTTCCTCCTCAACTTCCTGACGATCAGCACCGAGTTCATCGGCATCAGCCTCGCGGGCGAGTACTTCGGGTTGAAGCCGGCTATCGTCGTGCCGGTCGGGGCGCTCCTGCTGATCGGCATCACCGTGAGCGGCAACTTTCGGCGCTGGGAGAGGGCGATGTTCGTCTTCCTGTTCGCAAGCCTGCTCGTCCTGCCACTGGCCGTGCTGAGCCATCCCGACCCCGGTGCGACATTGACTGGATTCCTCGTCCCGGGCGTGAATGGGGGCCTCACCTCCAACTCGGCGTTGTTGATCGTCGCGGTGGTGGGCACCACCGTCGCGCCGTGGCAGCTTTTCTTTCAGCAGTCCAACGTGATCGACAAGCGAATCACCCCGCGGTGGCTCGAATACGAAAAGGCCGACACGGTGATCGGCGCATTCGTCGTGGTCATTGGAGCCGCCGCGATCATGATGGCCACGGCTTCGGCCTTCAGCGGCACTCCGGAGTTTGGTCACTACCAGGACGGGCTTCACGTCGCGCAAGGCCTGCACCGATACATCTCGCCGGCGGCCGGAGCGATATTCGCAGTCTTGCTCTTCGATGCGTCGATCGTCGGTGCCTCGGCGGTCACGCTCGCGACTTCATATGCATTCGGTGACATGTTCGGCTTGAGGCACTCCCTCCATCGAGGCATTCGCGAAGCCAAGCTGTTTTACGCCTCTTACACCGGGATGGTCGTCGTCGCCGCTGCGATCGTGCTCATTCCTCATGCTCCGCTCGGGCTCATCACCACCGCGGTGCAGGCGCTTGCGGGCATCATGCTGCCTAGCGCGACCGTCTTCGCCGTCCTTCTTTGCAACGACCGGGCGGTGCTTGGACCATGGGTCAACCGACCGTGGCTCAATGCGGTCGGCGGCGCGATCGTCGGCGCGATGCTCGTGCTGTCTTTGATTCTCGTCATCTCCACTGTGTTTCCGAGCGTCGACGTCACGACTCTCCTGGTGGTTTTAGGCTCGGTCGCGGCGCTCGCGCTGTTGGCCGGCGGCATCAGGTCGTGGCTCAGCGCCCGCAACATGCTCCCGTTGCCCGAGGTCTCGAGGGCCGAGCGGGAGAACTGGCGCATGCCTGCTCTCGCCCTGCTGGAAAGACCGGCCTGGTCTTTGGGCCGCAAGGTCGCGATCGGCGCGCTGAGCGGCTATCTCGTGGTCTCGATCGTCCTCTTGGTGGTCAAGGCGGTCGAACTTGCGACGCATCGATAGGTCGCCGGTCCTTCAGGAGCATTAACAACCCGCTTACAAAGGCATACCGCGCCAAGGTTTAGAATCATCTCCCGTGCCTTTCGGCTCTCGACCGGGGCACCGCCTCAGAGCATCACGCCGGCGGCTTAGCCCTCTTCGCACAAGCTCTCTCGTCATTCTTGCCATCTTGATGTCGGCAGGGGCGGGCGGCCTTGCCTATTTCATCCCAGCAGCGCAGCTCGCGATCGAATCGACTGGGCAGGTGATCCATGTCACACCGCCGCCAAGCACGCTCTCCCCATCGCCATCAGGTTCGCCATCCGCGTCCGCGGCGCCGATCAGCGGCGCTTTCACGGTTCTGCTGTTGGGCTCGGATGATGATTCGAAATTCAGCGCCGACCATGTCCTGACCCAGTCGATGATCCTGGTCAGGGTGGTGCCGTCGACCAAGCAGGTCACGATGCTTTCAATTCCACGCGACCTCTACGTTCACCTGTCCACGGGTGGCTCCGCAAAGATCGACGGCGCCTACTCGTATGGAGGGCCGGGCGCCGCTGTGGCCACGGTCGAGCAGGACTTCAACGTCCATGTCGACGAGTACATCTGGATCGGCTTGCTTGGCCTCGTCAAGCTGATCGACGCGATCGGCGGCATTAACGTGGTTACAAGTAATCCGGTTCTCGACGACTACTATCCAGCGGATATTTACGGCAGCTGGCCGTATGACTACGAGCGTGTCGCGGTGCTGGGCGGTCCGCAACATCTGGACGGCGTCCACGCGATGCAATACGTTCGGTCGCGGCATGGGGACCTGCAGAGCGACATAGGCCGGTCGCAGCGCCAGCAACAGGTTTTGATTGCGATCCGTCAGAAGGCTAAACAGCTTTCACCTGAGGATCTTCCTGCAATATCTCACGCGTTGGGCGGCGAGTTGAAGACGAGCATGCCCCTTTCCAAAGTCGCGCAGCTCCTGCCGCTGGCAGCAAGCTTCGACAATCCGGACGCAATCAACCAGATCATCCTGGCCAACCCATACACGCACGGATGCGGGTGCTCGGAGACCTATCTCACCGCGAACTGGGGACTGATCCTGCCGCTCGTTCACCAGTATTTCCCTTGATCCCGCGCTTCCTGCTTGCGTTCGGGCTTGCAGTGGTGATGATCTTTGTCGGCATGTCGACATACATCTATCTTGGCTCCCGCCAATCCAAGGTCGCGGTGCCGGCCCAAAAACCAACCGCATCGACTCCGAGGCCGCAGGCCTTTGTGCTGCCGGGCACGCTGTATCTCACGCAGGCGGGCGCCATTTACAGCCTGAGCGCCGGTCGCTTTCACCAGCTAACGCCTGAGGCTGGTTGGAGCCAACCCTCGCTGTCTCCAAACGGCAGCAGCCTGATCGCGATCAAAAACGGCGCCTACTGGTCGGACGTGTTCGTGCTGAACCTCTTCGGTACTCCCCAGCGGCAGGTGACGAACAACCAATCGCGCTACGGGATAAGCGATCCCAGCTTGAACCACTGGTCTTTCTACCCGCGATTGAGCCCGGACGGACAAACGCTCTGGATGACCTACGACGGATTGAAATGCGATGGCTGCTACGACGTCAGCCCAGCCGTCTACGCGATGCCATTCGGCGGCACCATTCGGCAGGCCCGCGCCTGGACGGATGGCGGTTACTACTCAGGCGGCGATCAGCAACCGCTCCCCGTTTCCGGCGGTGTCATCTACACCAAATACAGTTACGGGCCCGACACGAAGCTTGTAGGACAGCTTTGGTTCACCAGCCGTGCGGGCACGTACGGACGAGCGCTCACCGACCCCGGGGAGGACTGCCGCACGCCATCTCTTTCCGCTGATGGGACGCAGATCGCGATGGTGTGCACGTACGAGAAGCAGGTTTC
>Ga0137380_10001796_pt1 | contig 17763 bp, 14 predicted proteins | sample SagtaG_17_FD_104809 | JGI IMG/M metagenome (GOLD analysis project Ga0137380, IMG submission 104809) | Vadose zone soil microbial communities from Sagehorn Ranch, Mendocino, California, USA - Sage2_L_100_16 metaG | ecosystem: Environmental > Terrestrial > Soil > Vadose zone | place: USA...
CGCCTGCTGGAAAGCTGCGTCCTACGCCGCCCGAAGGGGAGGTCCGTAAGTCCCGGTAGGCTGCACCTCTGCCTTTCCGCGCCCGCCGTAACGATCGATGCAGGAGGCGAAAGCGCACAGGGCATACAGGAACCACGAGAGCGAGTACCCCGAGAACTGCTGGCAGACGAGGTACCCGACGAGCGACGCCAACAGGGCGCGGGACTCGTGGGCCATCTCGCCGTTGCGCGCGCGCCAGGCAGACCAGAGCGCGCAGGCGATGAACCCCAGCATCCCGAAGAGACCCACGATCCCGAGCTGCCCGAGCACCTCCAGCTCGAGGTTGTGCGCGACGTAGGGATGCTCCACCGGATCGTCGATCGGCGCGTACTGCTTCCACGCGGTGAGGAACGCCGACTCCCCCACGCCGAGCAGCGGCCGCTCCTTGAAGATGCGCGCCGCGACCTGCCACGCCTGGAGGCGCCCCTGCACCGAGACGTCCTCTTCGAACTGCGAGATCGTCTCGTTGCGCTGCCAGAAGGTGCTGGGCGCGAAGAGCAGCACGCCCGCCGCGGCGACCAGCGTGAGCGCGCCCGCGAGCGCCTTGCGCTTCGACATCATCCCCCAGACCAGCACCGCGGTGAGCAGGCCCAGCGATCCGCCGCGCGAGTGCGTCGCGACGATGCCCATCAGCACCGCGGTTACGCCGCCGGCGCCGACGATCCGGCGCCACAGCCCCGGCCCGTGCGCGGCGAAGTAGAGCAAGATCGGCACCGCCCCGACGAGCGCCATGCAGTCGTGGTTCGGATCGGCCATCACGCCCAGCCAGCGCCCGCGGAAGCCTTCCACGAGCAGCTCGTCGTGCCACCAGTTCCAGAAGGTGCCCCAGCCGGGAACGATGGACGCGGCCGCGTAGACGAGCATCGCGATCCGGATGCGCCGAGGGGTGGTGACCGTGTTCACCACCGCGGTGAAGAAGAGGAAGTGCTTGGCCACCTCGAGCGCGCCGGACACCGACAGCGCCCGGTCGATGGACCAGCTCGGCGAGAGCAGCGCGGCCCCGCAGTAGACCGCCAGCAGCGCGCCGCGCCATCCCAGCCAGAGCGGCTTGTTGGTGATCAGCCGGTGCAGGGCGATGGCGGCGAGCGCGATCCCGGAGAGCACCAGCGCGAGCCGCAACGGCTCGGTCACGGGGAACCACTGCGCGGGCGCGAGGTAGAGCTGCGCGAGGAAGAGCGCCGTCGCGGCGAAGGCGACCTGGCCGATGCGCCGCGCCTGCCAGTCGCGCGCGGGCTGCGAGAGGTTCACGGGTCGCGAGAAGCTCGCTTGCAACACGCCCCTCCAGGGGCCGCGACGGCGGCCCTGCGCACCGCCCGAACATAAGCACGCCTCGCCGGGCGAGAAGCCGGCCGCCCTGCCTGTCTCTCAGTCGACGGTTCTGCGGGGCGCCCAGCGGCAGGGGCCCACCGCACGTGGAGTGGCCGGGGGGAAGTGCGCCGCTCCGCCTGTAGAGGGGCGCCTCGGTGGGGCGCTTCCTGCGGTCGGCCAGCGAGCCGGGAGGCGCCTGCCTCCCCGCCCGTTCGGCGGGGTTCCGGCGCCTGCGCAGCCCGTAGAACGCCGATTCTCGCGTAAAGCATTCCCAGCCGGCGATCCGCCGCATCTGGGCCCTGCGGGGGCGCGTGTGCGCGGACGTGGTCCGAGCGGGGACCTTTGCCCCCGTCCACCCGATACACGCCCAGAAGACCCCCTACTGCCGGACACCAAGGAGGGAAGAGGCGGCACGTCCTCTTCGTTGGCCGACCTGAACGGAAAGCACCCGCCGTTCCGGGAAGCAGCCAACCAAGGAGACGCACCAATGAAGCTTTCCCAGCTCGCCGCCGCCGCAGTCGCCTTCCTCGCAGGCAGCGCTTCGGAAGCAGCCCAGGTCTGGACGGCCCCCGCCGCGGTGAAGGTCCGGCCCCAGGCGCAGGCGCCGCAGGGCACCGCCGCCGCCACCGCCGTGATCGCGGCCGCGCGGAACGAGTTCGAGTCCTTCCAGGTCGTGGTGACCGGTCCCGCAACGGGCGTGTCGATGAGCCTCGAGGGGCTCGGCGACGGCAAGGGCCACAGCATCAGCGGGCGCAACGTGACGCTCTACCGGGAGGCGCTCATCAACGTGCCGCAGCAGACCGGCGGCGACGGCGCCGCGGGCGTGTGGCCCGACGCGCTGGTGCCCGACGTCGATCCGATCGTCGGCGAGAAGCGCAACGCGTTCCCCTTCGACGTGCCGGCGGGCGAGAGCCGCGCGGTGCTGGTCGACATCCACGTACCGGCCGACGCGGCGGCGGGCGTCTACCAGGGCACGCTGAACGTGACCGGCGGCGCGGCCGCGCAGGTGCCGGTGACGCTCACGGTGTGGGACTTCGCCCTGCCGTCCACCGCCTCCCTGCGCAGCGCCTTCGGCATGACCTGGAACGGCCCCTGCATGGGGCACGGCGACGGCGGCTGCAGCAACTACGACGCCGAGCAGAAGCTCCGCGCGCGCTACCTGCAGGCGGCGCTGGACAACCGCATCAGCATCACGATTCCGGTGGTGAGCTCTCCCATCAAGCAGGACGGCAGCGGCGGCTGGGGCGACTACGACGCGTACGCGGGCCCCTTCCTCGACGGCACGGCCAACACGCGCCTTTCGGGAGCCAAGCTCACCGCGGTGCAGATCGTGGGCGACGGCACCCGGACGAACGTGGTGGAGGCGTGGTCCGATCACTTCAAGGCGAAGGGCTGGACCAAGGCGCTCTTCAACTACATCTGCGACGAGCCGCCGATGACCTGCCAGTGGAGCGACATCGACGGCCGCATCGCCAACTCGCGCGCGGCCGATCCCGACCTGCCCACCCTGGTCACCACCACCAGCGCGGAGGCCGCGGCGCACGGCATCAGCGGCATCGACCTCTTCGTCCCCGTGGTGAACTTCATGGAGGACCGGCCGGGCACCGGCCACGCGGGCTCGCAGCGCTCCAAGTACGGCGCCACCGTGTGGTGGTACCAGAGCTGCATGAGCTTCGGCTGCTCGGGCGTGGGCCCCGGCTACGACTACACCGGCGGGTCGGGCTGGCCGACGTACGCCATCGACAGCGACGCCACCCGCAACCGCGCGATGGAGTGGATGAGCTTCAGCTACGACATCTCCGGCGAGCTCTACTACGAGACCACGCAGGCGTACTTCAGCGGCGACCCGTGGGTGAACCAGATCAACTTCGGCGGCGCCGGCGACGGGACCCTCTTCTACCCGGGCACCAGCGGCAAGATCGGCGGGCAGACCGAGATCCCGGTGGAATCCTTCCGCATGAAGATGATCCGCGACGGCATGGAGGACTACGAGCTGCTCGCCATCGCCCGGCAGCTCGGGCTGGGCGACCAGGCCAAGCAGATCGCCAAGGGCGTGTACCCGACGACGTACCAGTCGACGACCAGCCCGGCGGCGCTGGACTCGGCGCGCTCGCAGCTGGCGCAGATGATCCTGCACGCCATGGGGAAGGACTCGTCTCCGGCGCAGGAGACCACCGGGGAGACGAGCTCCGGCTCCGGCGGCACCGGCGCGGTCCCGCCGATCGGCTTCGAGGTCGGCGCGTTCCCCGGCGGCGGCTGCTCCAGCTCGGGGCCGCAGAGCGCGTGGCTCGTGCTGCCGCTCTTCGGCCTTCTGTTCCTGCGCCGCCGCCGCAGCGCGGAGTAAGCAGGCCGTCCGTCGGATCCGAGGCCGTGGCTCCAGGGGCCCCGGCCTTTCTTTTTGCGACAGTGGGTGCCGCCCTGCCCGTTGCCGAACGCGCCCGCACTGCCCACCATCGGCGCCGGGGGGGACGTTGACCGGCCAGGCATCGATCTTGAGGCGCGCGGGGCCGCTGATGATCGCCCGCCTGGCGATCGCGATCGTCACCTTCTCCACTCCGCTGGTCCTGGCCCGCATCCTGGTGCCCGCTTCCTACGGCACCTTCAAGCTGGCCTGGCTGTGGTGCACGACGCTGGGCGTGGTGCTCCCCATGGGGCTGACGCCCAGCTTGATCTACTTCGTCCCGCGCGAGCTGGAGCGCCGCCGCTACTTCATTTCGCACGCGCTGCTCGTCACGACGTCGCTGGGCGTCTGCGCGGGGACGCTCCTCTACGTATTCGGCCCGGGCATCGCCCTGCGCATGCACAAGCCGGAGCTGGCCGGCCAGATGTGCTGGGTGGCGCTCTTCAGCGCGCTGTTCCTGTCCGGCAGCACCATGGACTCCATCCCGATGTCCCAAGGGCGCATCAAGCTCGCGGCGGTGCTGCGCTTCGGCTACGAGGTGACGCAGGCGATCGGGATCGTCGCCGGGGCGCTCATCACCCGGTCGCTGACGGGAGCGCTCGCCGGCATCGTCGCCGGCACCGGGTTCCGCGCCGTCGCCTGCTGGGTGATGGTGCTGCGCGAGCACGGCCTGCACGTCTCGCGCGAGGACCTCAAGCGGCAGCTCGCCTACGCGCTGCCCTTCGGGCTCGCCTTCGCCATCATCATCCCGCAGCAGCAGTTCCACCAGTACTTCGTGGCGGCGAGCGTGACCGCGGCCGTGTTCGCGATCTACGCGGTCGGCTGCTTCCAACTGCCCATCGTGGACATGCTCTACACTCCGGTGTCGGAGATCCTGCAGCTCGGCATCGCCGAGCACGACCGCGACGGCGTGGCCGAGGGACCCGCGCGCCTGTTCCGCGAGGCGGTGGCCAGGCTCGCCTTCGTCTTCATTCCCATGATGGCCCTGCTCTACGTCTGCGGGCCCACGCTGCTCACCTTCCTCTTCACCGAGCGGTACCGCGACTCGGTGCCGATCTTCCGGCTCGCCATCTTCGCCATCCCGCTCGCCGCGCTGCCGCTCGACGGCGTGATGCGCGCGCGGGCGCAGAACCGCTTCGTGCTGGCGGTCTCGGTGGTGAAGCTCGCCTTGACGGTGCCGATGGTGGTCGCCGGCTTCCACCTCTACGGGCTGCGCGGCGCGATGGGCGGCTGGGTGGCTGCCGAAGCGGCCACGCGCGGGATCCTGCTGCTGCGCGCCGGCCACCTCCTCGGCGGGATGCGCTACCTCTTGCCCTGGCGCACGCTCTCGATGCAGGCGCTGGCGGCGGCGGTGGCGGCGCCCGTCGGCGCGGTGGTGCTCCGCCTGACGCAAGGTCCGGTCCTCCTGCGCCTGGTCCTCTGCGGGGCCGCGACGGGGCTCGCCTACCTGGCCGCGCTGCGCGCGACGGGCGAGCTGCCGCCGGTGCGCGAGTGGATTCCCCGCAAGCGCCCGGCGGTCCCGGGGCCCACCTCGCTGGCTGCCTGAACCGCGGCGGACCGTTCAGGCCGCGCGCCGGCCGCCGACGCTCGGGAGCAGATGGCGCCGGTAGACCGACATGAGCTGCTCGAGGTAGCGGTCCATGCCGTACACGGTGCGCGCGCGCAGGCGTCCAGCTTCGCCGAGCTTGCGCGCGAGCACGTCGTTGCGCAGCAGGCCATCGATGCCGGCCGCCAGCGCCCGGGCATCCCGCTTGGGGACCACCTGCCCGGCGCCTTCCACGATCTCCGGCATCGGCCCGGAATCGGTCACCACCACCGGCCGGCCGGCGGCCATTCCCTCGAGCGCCGCGAGCCCGAATCCCTCGTCGCAGACGGACGGGGCGACCACGACCGACGCCGCCGCGAGGATCTCCTCCACGTCGAGGCGCAAACCGAGGAAGTGGACGCGCGACGCCACCCCCAGGCTGGCGCACAGCGCGCGCCAGTCGCCGAGTCGAGGGCCCTCCCCGACCATGGCGAGGTGCGCGCCCCGGCCGACCTGGGGAAGCGCGCGCAGCAGCCACTCCCCGCCCTTCTCGTGATCGAGGCGGGCGACGGAGACGATCAGCGGAGCGTCTCCCAGGCGCAGCTCCTCGCGGACGCCGCGCCCGTCGGCGCCCTCGAACCGCGCGGCGTCGACGGCGTTGTCGACCACGGAAACGCGCGCGGCAGGGACCCCGTGGACCTCTCGGATGGTGCGCGCGACGAACGACGACACGGCGACGCGCTCGTCGAAGAGGCCGTTCAGGAGCAGGGAGCGAAGGCGTTTCCAGGCGGCGCGCAAGGGGTCTCCGCGGGAGAGCGCCAGGTGGTCGTGGATGAGCACGCGCGCGCCGGCGAGCCCCGCGGCCACGACCAGGGGCGAGTACGGATCGATGAAGTGGAAGTGGGCGATGCCGGGCCGCTCGACGCGCATCCACGACCACAGCTCCCGGGCCAGGTGGTAGGGCGGGCGGGCGAAGTCCAGGTGCCGCAGCCTCACGCCTGCCTCGCGCAGCGCGTCCCCCGGAAAGGCCGCCGGCGGGCGGGCGAACACCATGGTGGTGGGGATCCTCTCCTGCCGCAGCCGCCTCGCGAGCGCCACGAGCTGCTGCTCGATGGTCCCGCGCTTCTTCGCGTCGAGATGCAGAACGAGCCAGATCCCTCCCACCGATTCCCCCCTCGTCCTGGAAAGCTAGTCTGCGGGGCGGCGCGCGCAACGACTCGAGGGACAGCCGGGCGAGCGAGCGCCGGAAGGTCGCGCTAGAATCCGTCCCGGTTCCGACGCATCCCAAGGTGTTCCAATGGCAGAGGCAAAGACGAAGACCGAGCTGCTCAAGGTCGCCCGGACCCAGGTGCCGGAAGTGGCCCCGGCCGAGCTGGCCAGGGAGATCCAGGCGCACCGGCCGGCCCTCATCGACGTGCGCGAGAAGTACGAGACGGACCAGGGCATCGTGCCCGGCGCCAAGCTCGTGCCGCGCGGCTTCCTGGAGCTGCGGATCGAGGAGACCCTCCCCGACCGCGACGCCGACGTGGTGCTCTACTGCGCGGGCGGAACGCGCAGCCTGCTCGCGGGCAAGACCCTTCAGGAAATGGGGTACCGCAAGGTGCGCAGCCTGCGCGGCGGGTACGGGGCGTGGAAGGACGCGGGGCTGCCGGTCGAGGTGCCCTTCCGGCTGACCGACGCGCAGCGCAACCGCTACAGCCGGCACCTGCTCATCCCCGAGGTGGGCGAGACGGGGCAGGCGAAGCTGCTCAAGTCCAAGGTGCTGCTCATCGGCGCCGGGGGCCTGGGCTCGCCGGCGGCACTCTACCTGGCGGCGGCGGGCGTGGGCCGGCTGGGCCTGGTGGACGACGACGTGGTCGACGAGTCGAACCTCCAGCGGCAGATCCTGCACGACACCGAGCGGGTCGGGATGCCGAAGACGGAGTCGGCGCGCCAGACCATCCAGAAGCTGAACCCCGACGTCACCGTCGACGAGCACCGGGTGCGGCTGACCCGCGAGAACGCGCTCGAGCTGTTCCGCCCCTACGACCTGATCGTCGACGGCAGCGACAACTTCGGCACCCGCTACCTGGTGAACGACGCGTGCGTGCTCCTGGGCAAGCCCAACGTGCACGGGTCGATCTTCCGCTTCGACGGCCAGGCCACCACGTTCATCCCGGGCGGCGGGCGCCCCTGCTACCGGTGCCTGTTCCCCGAGCCGCCGCCGCCGGAGCTGGCGCCGTCGTGCCAGGAAGCCGGCGTGCTGGGCGTCCTGCCCGGCGTGATCGGGCTCATCCAGGCGGTCGAAGGCGTGAAGTTGATCCTCGGTCAGGGTGAGCCGCTGGTCGGGCGGCTGCTCCTCTACGACGCCCTGGAGCAGCGCTTCCGCGAGGTGAAATACGAGCGCGACCGCGAATGCCCCGCGTGCGGCGACCACCCCATGCGCGAGCTGCTGCCCGAGTATACGGAAGCCAGCTGCGCCATCGCTCCACGGCGGGCGTCCGCCTAGCCGCCGCCGATAGGGCGGCGCTACGCAGTTGAGCGCGTCAGGTCCGGCAATCGGCGGGAGCGGCCTGGTATTGGCTCGTAGGATTCGGTAGCGTGCGCCTCCTTCGAGGAGGCCACGCATGAAGCCCGTTCTGCTCGCGCTCGCGGCGCTCGTCCTTCCGCTCGCCGCCCCCGCCGCGCCGAAGATCCTCTCCCGCGACTACCACGTCGACGCGGTCGACCCCGGGATCAAGCTCTTCGTCCGCGAGAAGATGGCCGAGGGAGCGAAAGCGACGGAGGACAACGTGGTGCTGTTCGTCCACGGCGCGACCTTCCCCTCCACGCCCGATTTCGACCTGCAGTTCAAGGACTACTCGTGGGCCGACTGGATGGTAAACCACGGGTACGTCGTCTACCTGTTCGACAAGCGCAACTACGGCTTCTCCACGCGCGAGAAGGCGATGGACGAGCCGCCGGCAGCGAACAAGCCGGTCTCGCGCTCGTACCTCGCGATCCGCGACATCGGCGCGGTGGTGGACAACATCCGGACCAAGAACAAGGTGGCGCGGGTGACGCTCATCGGCTGGTCCTGGGGCGCGATGACGGCGGGCTACTACACGTCTCTGTGGCCGGAGAAGGTGCGCAAGCTGGTGCTCTACGCGCCCCTCTACGAGAACCCGCTGCACACGAACCTGGGCGCGGGCACGGGCCTGCAGAACAAGCGCGTGCCGTGGGAGTTCAATTCCTCGAATGGCGCGTACCGCCTGGGCACCGCGGAGGCGAACCAGAAGCGCTGGGACGGCGAGATCCCGGTGCAGGACAAGACGCAATACCGCGACCAGGACGTGGTGGACGCCTTCGCCAACGCGGCCCTGGCCACCGATCCGTCCAGCAACACGCGCAACCCGCCCGCGCTGCGGGCGCCCAACGGCGTGCTGGAGGACTCGTTCTACCAGGCGACCGGCCGCCGCCTGTGGAACGCGGCCAACATCACCGTGCCGACCCTGGTCATCGCCGGCGAGGACGACACCTGGAGCTTCCCGCAGGACCGCGAAGGGCTGCTGCGCGACCTGACCAACGCGCCGGACAAGAAGCACGTGACCCTCCCGCGCGCCACGCACTTCGTCCTCTTCGAGAAGCAGCGCTTCCGCTTCTTCGAGGAGATCCTCGCCTTCCTCAAGGGCGGCCAGACCGCGTCGCGTTAGAGGACCAAAGGATCAACGCGGAGGCGCGGAGGCGCGGAGATCTTGGGGCATCCTGCGATCGGGCAAGTGAGCCCGAGCGAGGCACCCGAGCCGAATCCTCCGCGTCTCAGCGTCTCCGCGTTTGAGATTTGAGGCCGGATCAGCCGTAGGACTTCTCCTGCTTCTCCTGCTCTTCCTTGCAACGGATGCACATGGTGGTCACCGGGCGGGCCTCGAGGCGCTTGACCGAGATCTCCTCTTCGCAGATCTCGCAGATCCCGAAGGTCCCGTTCTCGATGCGCGCCATGGCGTCATCGATCTTCTTGAGCAGGAACTTCTCGCGGTCGCGCAGGCGGAACACCATGCTCTGCGTGTACTCGGAAGAAGCGAGGTCGATCTCGTCGGGGAGGTCGTCCGTGTCGAAGGCCGCCTCCTCGCTGAGCGTCTTGCGCGCCTGCTGGAGCAGGGCGCGCTTCTGCTCCTCGAGGATCTTCTTGAAGCGCTTCAGGTCCTTCTGATTCACCCTGGTGCCCCCGCGCCGCTGCGCTGCTTCCGAGCTGCTGGCCATCTCTCGCGCCCCTGCCGCCAGGAATCGTCCCGGCCGAAAAAAGAGGCGGAAGTCTATGGACACGATAGAGTCGAGTCAAGCCGCGCATGGCCGATTCCAAGCTCGACCGCGAGTTCCTCCGGACCGTGCTCTCGCTGGCGGCGAAGGCGGAGGTGGACCGGCTGTTGCTGGTCTCCGACGTGCCCCTCTCCGCCGAGCACCTGCGCGGCCGGCCGCTGAAGAAGAAGCTCGTCTACGCGGTCACCGAGGACCGCCTTGCGCAGTCCCTGCGGCGGCAGGGGTACGTGTGCGTCACCGTGCCACCCTACGACTATTCGCGCGTCGAGAAGGTCAAGGTCGCCCTGGTCGCGGCCATGACCGCCAACGTGCTGGCCGACGGCGAGAACGTGCTGTGCCTCACCGGGCGCAGCGGCGCGCGCATGCCGGACACGCTCATCCGGCTGCAGATCGGGCGCGGGTTCGAGGAGAAGGCGGCCATCGATACCATCGGGCTCGGGGCCGAGTTCAACCCCCAGGTGGTGGAGGCGCTGGTCTCGCTGGCGATGGCCATCGGCCACGAGGGATTCGAGGGGCACCCCATCGGGACCATCTTCGTGCTGGGGGACTCGACGGTGGTGATGGAGCAGAGCAAGCAGCTCACCATCAACCCGTTCCAGGGCATCTCCGAGGCGGAGCGCAACGTGCTCGACCCCAGCATCCGCGAGGCGGTGAAGAACTTCGCGGTGCTGGACGGCGCGTTCGTGATCCGCGAAGACGGCGTGGTGCTCGCCGCGGGCCGCTATCTGCAGGCGAGCGCGCTGTCGGATCGCAAGGATGTCGAGCTGCCCCTCGGGCTGGGCGCCCGCCACGCCGCGGCGGCGGCGGTCACCGTGGAGACGCGAGCCATCTCCATCAGCGTCTCCCAGTCCTCCGGCACCGTCCGCGTCTTCAAGAACGGCGACCCCGTCCTCGAGCTCCAACAAGTCGCCCGCCGCTCCTAACCGCGAACCGGGGACTACTTGCGTTTCACGCGGAGCGCGCCGAGAGAGCGGAGCGCGCGGAGTTTTCTCTTTGAAGAACGATCCTCCGCGCGCTCTCCTTTCCGCTCCGCGCTCTCCGCGTGCAACGCTTGTAGCCCTGCACCTCGGGCTGACGTGCTAGAGAGCAGCGCATGAGTCGGGCGGATAGGTTTCTCAAGGCGTGCAGGGGGGAGGAGACGGATTGCACGCCGGTGTGGTTCATGAGGCAGGCTGGCCGGTATCTGCCCGAGTACAGGGCGGTGCGGGCGAAGGTGCCGTTCCTGACCTTGTGCAAGACCCCGGAGCTGGCCGCCGAGGTGACGCTGCAGCCGGTGGACATCCTCGGGGTGGACGCCGCCATCCTCTTCAGCGACATCCTGGTGGTGCCCGAGGCGATGGGCATGCACCTCGTGCTCGACGACGCCGGGCCGCAGTTCACCGAGCCGTTGCGGGGACCGGCGGATGGGCGCCGGCTGCGCGTACCCGACCCGGAGCGGGAGCTGCGGTACGTGCTGGATGCGGTCCGGCTCGCCCGCAAGCAGCTCGCCGGCAAGGTGCCGCTGATCGGCTTCGGCGGAGCGCCCTGGACGCTCGCCGCTTACATGATCGAGGGACGCACCTCGCGCAGCTTCGAGCGGGCCAAGGCCGCGCTCCTCGGCGACGAGGCGTTCGCGCACGAGCTGCTCTCGCGCATCTCGGAGGCGCTCGCGCTCTACCTGCAGGCCCAGCTCGACGCCGGCGCCGACGCCGTGCAGATCTTCGACTCCTGGGCCGGAGCGCTGGCCCCCGCCGACTACGCCCGCCTGGGCGCGCCGTACGTCGCGCGCGTGGTCCAGGGGCTGCGGCGCGAGAGGAAGCAGCCCGTCATCGTCTTCGGCGTGGAGACGGGCGAGCTGCTCGGCCAGCTCGCCGCGACCGGCGCGGACGTGGTGGGGGTGGACTGGCGCGTGCCGCTCGACGAGGCGCGTGAGAGGGTGGGACCCGCGCCCGCGCTGCAGGGGAACCTCGACCCGGCCTCGCTCTTCCTGCCCGCACCCGCCCTGGAGAAGCGGGTGCTGCGCGTCCTCGAGGAGGGCCGCCGCGCGGGAGGCGGCCACGTCTTCAACCTCGGGCACGGGATCCTGCCCTCGACCCCGGTGGAGAACGCCAAGCTGGCGGTCGAGCTGGTGCACCGGGGCCTGCCCGCCCGCTGAGCGCAGCCGTCCTGGCGCCCTCCCCCACGCCTGTCCTGCCGCACTTACGCCCTCCCCCGTCAACGCGCAGCTTTGCCCGGCGACCAACACGGTCCGTGAAGAGCGCCCGCAACGACGTGAAGCCCGGAGTGAAGGACCTGCTCGACAAGTTGCTGCCCGTCCTGCAGCGCCACGAGGACAAGGCGAACGACATCCTCAACAAATTGGGGAACACGGCCACCGCGAAGTAAGCCGCATGCGCGTGCGCGCGCGGCGGGCTAGCCGCCGCCCCCTGAGGCGGCGCTGCGCTTTTCATGGCGCGGACGTTGCGGGATACGTTGTAGAACGTGCCGTGGTCCCGCTCCGTCCGCCCGCCGCCGCCCCGCGCACCGGCGTCCTGCTGCTCAACCTCGGCGGCCCCGACTCGCTGGAGGCGGTCGAGCCGTTCCTGGTGAACCTGTTCAGCGATCCGTTCCTCATCCGCCTGCCGCTGCGCGGATGGCTGCGGCGCAAGTTCGCGCAGTGGGTGGCGCGCAAGCGCGCCCCGCACGTCCGGCAGCTCTATTCCGAGATCGGCGGGCGCAGCCCGATCGAGCCGATCACCCGTAAGCAGGGCGAACGGCTCCAGGCCGAGCTGGGCGCGGGGTATCGTTGCTATGTCGCGTTCAGCGCCTGGACGCCGTACATCCGCGAGGCGGTGGAGCGCGCGAAGGCGGACGGGTGCGCGAGGCTCGTGGGCGTGTCGCTCTTCCCGCAATGGTGCAGCGCCACCACCGCCTCGGTGCTGCACGACCTGCGCGCCGAGGCGGCGAGGCGCGGGCTGCCGCTGGTCGAGGTGGACCGCTATCCCGAGGACCCGACGTACCTCGACGCGCTGGCGAGCACCGTCCAGGAGGGGCTGGCGCGCTTCGAGGCCGGCGAGCGCGCGCAAGTGCACGTCCTGTTCAGCGCCCACGGCGTGCCGGTCAGCATCATCAAGAAGGGCGATCCGTACGAGCGCGAAGTCCGCGCCACCGTGCAGGGCGTGCTGGCCCGGCTCCCACCCGGGCAGCCCTGGTCCCTGTCCTGGCAGAGCAAGGTCGGACCGGTGAAGTGGCTCGAGCCCGCCACCGCGGAGCACCTGCCCGCGCTGGCCGCTCGCGGGGTCTCTCGTGTGCTGGTGGTGCCGGTCGCGTTCGTCTCGGACCACATCGAGACGCTGCACGAGCAGCGGATCCTGCTGCGCGGCATCGCCGAGCGCGCGGGGATCGCGCGATACGAGGTGGCGAACGCCCTGAACGACTCCCCCGTGTACGCGCGCGCGCTGGCCGGGCTGGTGCGCGCGGCCGAGGCGAGGGCCGGCTGATGGCGCACGCCGTGGTCGTGGTGGGCGCCGGAGCCGCGGGGATGGCGGCCGCGCTGGCGCTGCGGGAGCGGGGCATGGAGCCCCTCCTGCTCGAGGCGGAGGATCGGGCGGGCGGCAAGCTGGGCACCGAAGCGCACCGGGGGTTCCTGGTGGAGCGGGCCGCGCTCGGGCTCCTGGATCGAACGGGCGAGCTGGCCGAGCTGTGTGGCAAGCTCGGCATCGCGCCCCACCCCGCCAGCCCGGCGGCCTCGCTGCGCTTCGTGGAGCGCAGCGGGACCGTCCATGCCCTGCCGCTCGGCCCTGGCGAGGCGCTGAGGACGCGGCTGCTCAGCGCCCGCGAGAAGCTTGGCCTCCTGGGCGAGCCGTTCCGCCGGCCCGCGCCGGAAGGCACAACCGTCGCCGGATTCTTCGCCCACCGGCTGGGACCGGGCGGCAGGTTCGTGGGCGACGCGATCCAGACGGGGATCCACGCGGGCGACCCGGATCGGCTCGAGCTGCGCACCGCCTTTCCCACCCTGGCCGCGCTGGCGGACGCGGGCCGGGGAAGCCTCGTCCGCGGCGCTTTGGCCGGCCGCAAGGGCATGGAGAAGAAGCCCCGCGCCCGGCTGGCGTCGTTCCGCGACGGCATGCAGGAGCTGGTGGACGCCCTTTCCCGCAGGACCGTGCCCCAGCTGCGCGCCCGCCTGCGCGCGGTCCGGCGCGCCCGGACGGGTTACCGGCTCCAGGTGGAGGCCGGCGGGGCGGCGGTGGAGATCGATGCCGAACGGGTGGTCCTCGCCGTGCCGGCGCCTCGAGCGGCCGAGGCGCTCGACCCGTTCGACGGCGCGCTGTCGGCCCGCCTCCGCGAGCTGAACGCCGCCCCGATCACGCTCGTCCACCTCGCCGTCCAGCCCCAGGACGTGGCGCCGCTCCACCAGGGCTTCGGCTTGCTCCGGCCCGGCAGGCCCGTGCTGGGCGCCCTGTTCCCGGCCGCGCTGTGGCCCGAGCGGGCGCCCGACGGCCAGGCCCTCCTCTCGGCGCTGATCGGCGGCGCCCGGCATCCGCAGGCAGGCTCCCTCCCGGACGAGGAGCTGGTGCAGCTCGTGCGCGACGAGCTGCGCCTCCCCAGGCAGCCGGAGCTGCTGCGGGTCGTCCGCTGGACGGAGGCGATCCCGCAGTACGAGCCGAGCCACGGCGCCCGCGTGGCGGAGATCGAGCGCCTCGCCGCGGCGCACCCTGGCCTTCTGCTGACCGGCGCCTGGTACCGCGGCATCGGAGTCCTGGACTGCCTCAGGGATGGTCGCAAGACCGCAGAACAACTGATGAAATAGACCGCAAACCGACCGCTGCCCGCCGCGAGGCTTGGCTTCATGCTAGGACAGCGGTCCCGGCCATGGACCACCCCGCGCCCCCACCGGCGCCCAGCAGTCCCCCTCCGCAGCCCGAGCCCGAGCCGCCGCTGCCGCCGACGCGGTGGCAGTGGTTCAAGCGGACGCTGCTGGGGGGCCCGAAGGACATCCAGGACCCGCACCTGTTCCAGCACATCTCCCTGGCCGCCTTCCTGGCCTGGGTCGGACTCGGTGCAGACGGGCTGTCCTCTTCGGCCTACGGCCCCGAGGAAGCATTCAGGGCCCTCGGCGAGCACCAGTACCTCGCCGTCTTCCTGGCGGCCCTGACGGCGCTCACCGTCTTCATCCTCGCCGCCTCGTACAGCAAGATCATCGAGCACTTCCCCTTTGGGGGCGGCGGGTACGTGGTGGCCAGCAAGCTCCTGGGTCCGCGCTGGGGCGTGGTCAGCGGCTCGGCGCTGCTCGTCGATTACGTCCTCACCATCAGCATCTCGATCGCGTCGGGAGGAGACCAGGTCTTCTCCAACTTCCCGGTGAGCTGGCACTGGCTGAAGCTGCCCTCGGAAGTCGCGGTCATCGCCCTGCTCACGGTGATGAACCTGCGGGGCGTGAAGGAGTCGGTCACCACCCTCGTGCCGATCTTCCTCACCTTCCTGGTCACCCACGCCATCGTCATCATTTTCAGCGTCTTCTTCCATCTCGGCCGCGCTCACGAGGTGGCGGAGCATGTGCACACCGGGCTGAACCACGACCTGGCCACCCTGGGCACCTTCGGCGTCCTCGCCTTGTTCATGCGCGCCTACTCGCTGGGCGCGGGCACGTACACCGGCATCGAGGCGGTCTCGAACGGCCTGCAGATCATGCGCGAGCCGCGCGTCGCTACCGCCAAGCGGACAATGGCGTACATGGCGATCAGCCTGGCGGTGACCGCCAGCGGCATCATCCTCGGTTACCTGCTGATGCGCGTGCAGCCCGTGCAAGGACAGACCATGAACGCGGTGCTGGTCACCAACGTCGCGGCGGGCTGGAGCATCGACGGGGTGAACGTCGGAAGGGCGTTCATCGTGATCACGCTGGTGTCGGAGGCCCTGCTCCTGTTCGTCGCCGCGCAGGCCGGGTTCATCGACGGACCTCGCGTCATGGCCAACATGGCCCATGATTCGTGGCTCCCCCACCGGTTCAGCGCGCTCAGCGACCGCCTCACCATGCAGAACGGAGTGGTGCTGATGGGCGCCACCTCGCTCGGCATGCTCGTCTACACGCATGGGTCGGTGGACATCCTGGTGGTGCTGTACGCCATCAACGTGTTCGTGACGTTTTCGCTCAGCCAGGCCGCCATGCTGCGCTACTGGGTCATGGCGGACACCCGGCGGAAGTACCCGGACTGGGCCAGCCACATCTGGATCCACGTGGTCGGGTTGCTCATGTGCGTCACCATCCTGGTAGTGAACATCTTCGAGAAATTCACGGAGGGGGCGTGGCTCACCGTGGTGGTGACCGGCGCCCTGATCGCGCTTTGCCTGGTGATCAAGCGCCACTACCGCAGCGTGTTCGCCCGCCTCAAGCGGCTGGACACCATCCTCGAGGCGCTTCCCACCAGCGGGCCCCTCAAGGAGCTGCACATCGAGAAGCGCAAGCCGACCGCGGTGCTCCTGGTGGCGAGCTTCTCCGGGCTCGGCATCCATTCGCTGCTGACGGTGGTGAAGCTGTTCCCGCGCTACTTCCACAACGTGGTGTTCATGTCGGTCGCGGTCGTCGACTCGGCCACCTTCCAAGGGGTCGAGGAGGTGGACCGCGTGCGCGAGGAGACGGAGACCGCCCTGCAGAAGTACGTCGACCTGGCGCGCCGCATGGGCATCCCGGCGGACTACCGGATGAGCGTCGGCACCGAGGCGGTATCGGAATGCGAGGGGCTCGCCACCGAGGTGGCGCGCGAATACGAGCGCAGCATCTTCTTCGCCGGAAAGCTGATCTTCGAGCGCGAGCGGTGGTGGGACCGCCTCCTGCACAACGAGACGGCGTACGTCATCCAGCGGCGGCTGCAGTTCGCCGGGCTGGCCATGGTCATCCTGCCGGTCCGGGTGCTCGAGTAGCCGCGCCTCGGCCGGTTGACCGAGGCGAGAGCCCGCCGTGCGCGGTACAGTCGCGGGATGCGCTTTCCGCGGGCCGTGGCCCGGCTGCTCGCCTGCGCCGCCGCGCTCGGCGCCACGCGGTGCATGCCGGGCCGGGAAGCAGCCCGCTGCGAGGCGCCCCCCGGCGACGTGGTGGACCCGTGCGCGGGACCAGCGCCCGGCGACGGCGCGCTGCCCGGCACACCCGATCCCGGCGAGGTCCCTGCGGGGAGCGTGGGCGAAAGCGGAGGCGCGGTGGACCGGCTGTGGTTCGCGACCACCGGAGACACGCGCCCCGGCTTCTGCGATCGGACGGAGGACTACCCCTCGGCGGCGATCGGGCAGATCGCCCGCGCGATGAAAGTGCTCCGGGTGCAGCTCGCGCTCGACCTGGGCGATCACATGTACGTCTGCAGCCAGTCGTTCGCGGAGGCGCAGGCGCAGATGCGCCTGTACATGGGCGCGGTGGCGCAGGGGCCGCCCACCTGGTGGATGACGATGGGGAACCACGAGTGCGGCAACGATGCGCCGCCCTACTCGTGCTTCGCCGGCCGCGGCGACGCGAACTTCACCGCATACATGGCCGCGCTGCGGCGGCCGCTGCCTTATTATTTCACCGACGTGCAGACCTCGCTCGGCAAGGCGCGCTTCGTGGTGATCGCGGACGACTCGTGGGACGCCGCGCAGGCCGACTGGCTGGAGAGCACGCTCGCCGCGGCGGACGCGAGCGCCAGGTACACCATCGTGGCCCGCCACCATCCAGTGACCGGCCCTCGGACGGGCAATGCGCGGATCGTGCAGACCATTGCGCGGCACAAGTACTCGCTGATCCTCACCGCCCACTCGCACCTGTACGCGCACGATCCGGTGGCGTTCGCCGGCCGGAGCGCGATCCTCGGGCTGGGAGGCGCTCCCGCGACCATGCCGCCCGGGTTCGGGACGGTGCTGCAGAACCGCGACGGCTCGCTGACCTTCGTGAGGCGCGACGCCAACGGCAACCCCATCGACGTGCCCTGGACGGTCGCGGCTCAGTGAGCCTCTGAGGCGCCGGCGGGAAGCGTGCAGCGCTTGTCGATGGCCGCGCGGATGCGCTCGCGGCTCTCCTGGGGCGAGAGGGGCTACCGCGCAGTGTGAAGGCGAAAGCGTACGGGACCGCCCGTGACTTCGGCGAGGAGATCGGACTTCTGCTGCGCCGACCAGACTTCCAGCTCCGACCCTTCCTCGGCCCAGACGTCGATGCGCAGCCCGCCGCGGCGGCCCCGGGCGGCCTCCACCCGGCGCACGTGCCGCCGGTGGCCGCGGTCCAGCCCGTCGGCCA
>Ga0137380_10001799_pt1 | contig 17759 bp, 20 predicted proteins | sample SagtaG_17_FD_104809 | JGI IMG/M metagenome (GOLD analysis project Ga0137380, IMG submission 104809) | Vadose zone soil microbial communities from Sagehorn Ranch, Mendocino, California, USA - Sage2_L_100_16 metaG | ecosystem: Environmental > Terrestrial > Soil > Vadose zone | place: USA...
CGAGGGCAAGCTCGCCGACCTGGTGATCGCCGACAGTGACCCGCTCACCGAGCCGGGACTGCTCATCGACCCCCGCAGGATCTGGCTCGTGCTGCAACTCGGCGTCCCGGCCGCCGGGCAGGCACTCGAAACCGCGCCCTTCCCGGCGCAGCCATCGCGACCCTTAACAACCTACGCCGCCCCGGCGGCTTTCAAGACCGCTCATCGGCCTTCTACCAGCTGCTTGAGGTTGGCCAGGACCATCGGCAGGTAGGGCTCCCACATCTCGGCCAGTGGAGCCGCCATGGCCGGGTCGAGCGCGGTGAAGCTGGACTCCCACACGACGCGGGCCTGCCCGCCGGCGTCTTCGACGGTGAAGGCGCCGGTGTTGTCGCGGACCGGCAGTGGCGCCCCGTCGATGACGTAGCGGTACGAGTAGGTCTGTGGCGAGTAGTCGAGGATCTGCTCGTTCTGAACGTGTCCGTCATCGAAGGTGCACATCCGGCCGGTGTCGGTGCGGGTCACCGCGGTCACGCCGGGGATCCACCGGTCGACCGAGGTGAGGTCGCCGAGGACGTGCCAGACCTGCTCGGGGGTGGCGGCGATGTCGATGGTGTGGCGGAACGAGGGCATCTCGGCCTCCTGTACTGATCGCTGTTCAGGGCACTTCGGAGTCTATATACAAGTAATAACTTGTGCAAATGGTTGCTTGTATAACTGCGCCGGCCACAGCATAATGGTGATGATGTCGACCGATAGCGCCCTCAAGGCCCTCGCCGAACCGCACCGGCGTGCGATCCTGCGCCTGGTCCGCGACGAACCGCGGTCGGTGACCGAGATCGCCGAACACTTCGACATCACCCAGCAGGCCGTCTCCCTGCACCTCAAGGTGCTGCGCGAGGCCGGACTCGTCAGGGTACGACGCGACGGCCAGCGTCGGCTGTATCTGGTCGACCCGGACGGCATGGCGTCGCTGGGCGACTTCTTCGCCGACCTGTGGCCGGCCGGCCTGGACCGGCTCAAACGGGCGGTGGAATCCGACCGTAGGGCAGGTCCGTGACCGCCGCGCCGTATCGGACGTCGGTGGACATCGCCGCCCCGCCCGAGGCGGTGTACCCATACCTCACCCGACCCGAGGCGATCGTGTCGTGCATGGGCGACTACGCCGTGCTCGACGCCGTACCCGGCGGCGTGTTCCACCTCGACATCAACGGTGTACCGGTGCGGGGCCGCTACCTCGAACTCGACCCGCCGCACCGCCTGGTGATCTCCTGGGGGCACGCCGGCTCTGGCCGGCTCCCACCGGGTAGCAGCACCGTCGAGATCACCCTCACCGCAAGCCAGGAAGGCACCCGCGTCACCGTCGAGCACCGCGACCTGCCGCCCGACGAGGCCGCCCAGCACGCCGTCGGCTGGCCGCACTTCCTGGCCCGGCTCACCGCCGCCGCCGCCGGCCGCGACCCGGGCCCCGATCCCCTCGCGCACACCGCCTGAACCGGGTTGACGATCCATTGGAAACTGGTCAGGAAATCTCTGCTGGAATGTCCAGAACCGGGTGACGGCCCCGACCAAGGGGCGAGCGCCGCTCTGGGCGCCCGGTACGGAAGGACCACGCGATGAAGTACATGATCATGATGTTCGGCGGTCTAGGCGACACGATGCAGACCCGGACACCCGAATGGATCACGGGCATGCAACAGCTCATGATGAAGCTCGACACCGAGCTGAAGGAAGCCGGCGAGGTGGTCGCCGGGCACGGGCTCGTGGATCCGAGCCAGGCAAAGACGGTCCGATTCCACAACGGCGCCCCGGTGGCGACCGACGGGCCGTTCGCCGAGGTCAAGGAGTCCCTCGCTGGCTACTGGATCGTCGAGGCGAGCGAGGAACGGGCGATCGAAATCGCGTCCCAAGTCGTCGCGTACACCGAGTACCCCATGGAGGTCCGGCGGATCATGCACGGCGACGAGGCCCCGCAGCTGTGACCAGTTTGCGTAGCCCGGCGTGGCCGCCGGTGCCGTGAACACCGACCACCGGATCGGGGACCTGCTGCGCCAGCTTGCGCCGCAGGTCCTCGGCACGCTGGTACGCCGGCACGGGCAGTTCGACGCGTGCGAGGACGCTGTGCAGGAGGCACTGCTCGCGGCGGCGCTGCAGTGGCCCGCCGAGGGGGCACCGGACCGGCCGCGGTCCTGGCTGCTGACCGTGGCCGGCCGGTCGCTGGTCGACGGGTGGCGTGCCGACAGCGCGCGGCGGCGCCGCGAAACCGTGGTGGCGCTCGACCCGGCCGACCACCCACCGGCCGCCGGCCCCAGCGGCGCCGACCGCCATGACACCGACCGGGACGACACCCTCGTGCTGCTGTTCCTGTGCTGCCATCCCGCGCTGTCGCCGCCGTCGCAGCTCGCGCTCACATTGCGGGCGGTCGGCGGCCTGACCACCGCGCAGATCGCGGCCGCGTTCCTGGTTCCCGAAACCACGATCGCCAAGCGCATCAGCCGGGCCAAGCAGCGCATCCGCAGCGCCGGGGCCCGGTTCGAGCTGCCGACCGAGCCGGAGCGCACCGAGCGGCTCGGCGTGGTCCTGCACGTGCTCTACCTCGTCTTCAACGAGGGATACACCACCAGTTCGGGGCCGGCGTTGCAACGAACAGATCTCACCGCCGAGGCGATCCGGCTCACCCGGCTGCTGGACCGCCTGCTGCCCGGCGAGGCCGAGGTCGCCGGGCTACTCGCGCTGATGCTGCTCACCGACGCGCGCCGGTCGGCCCGCACCGACGCCGACGGGCGGATCGTCCCCCTCGCCGAGCAACGCCGCCAACAGTGGGACGCCGCTGCGATCGCCGAAGGCCGGGCAATACTCACCCGCACCCTCGGCACCGGCCCGGTCGGCCCATACCAGCTGCAGGCGGCGATCGCCGCGCTGCACGACGAGGCCCCGACCGCTGAGGAGACCGACTGGCCGCAGATCCTCGCGCTGTACGACGTCCTATCCCAGGCGGCGCCCGGACCACTCGTCACGCTCAGCCGCGCCGTCGCCCTCGCCATGGTCCACGGACCCACGGCCGGGCTCGCCCTGCTCGGCACGCTCGACACCGACGACCGGATGGATCACACTCACCGCCTCGAAGCGGTGCGGGCGCACCTGCTCGAACGCGCCGGCGACATTGCCGCCGCCCGCGACTCCTACCTCCGGGCGGCGAAGATGACCGCTAACCTGCCCGAACAGCGCTACCTCGCACTACGCGCAGCCAAACTGCACCACCCCGCACCGCCGCCGCACGCCGACCCGGTCGGCTGACGAACAGGGTGCGGCCCGGCTTGTCGTTCACATGATGATGTCGATGGTTCTCGGCGGGCAGCCCGGCAGCATCCCCGCAACCGGAGTCGTGCGTGACTATATAAGTGCAAGGCCGACTGGAACGAGCTAATAGGCATAGTGAGGTGCAATGGGCGTCCGGCAAGCGCGCGCCGATGCGCTGGTGCTCTTCGGAGCGACCGGTGACCTGGCCCGCAAGAAGATCTTTCCCGCTCTCTACCACCTGGCGGCCGCGAAGCGCCTGGGCGTGCCGGTGGTGGGAGTGGCTCTTTCTGACCGGGACGACGCCCGGCTTCGTGACTTGGCGGCCGAGGCAGTCCGCGCGGCCGTCAGCGAGGTGGACCGCACGGTACTCGATGAACTGGTGCGCAGCCTGGCGATGGTGAGCGGCGACTACCGGGATCCGGCCACCTACCTCAGCTTGGCGCGGCGCCTCTCGGAGGCCGGAGCTGAGCGGCCCGTGCACTATCTGGCCATCCCTCCCGCGCTGTTCCCTGTGGTGGTTCAGGGCCTGGCCAGGACCGGGCTCGGGTCGGGTGCCCGGGTAGTGGTGGAGAAGCCATTCGGTCGGGACCTGGCGTCGGCCAGGGAGCTCAACCGGGTGCTCCGCGAGGCGTTCCCTGAGCAGTCGATCTTCCGAATCGACCACTACCTGGGCAAGGAATCGGTGGAGAACCTGCTGGTGTTCCGCTTCGCCAACGCGTTCCTTGAACCGATCTGGAACCGTCGGTACGTATCGAATGTGCAGGTCACCATGGCGGAGGAGTTCGGGGTGGAGGGCCGGGGCGGCTTTTATGACGGGGTGGGCGCCATCCGCGATGTGATCCAGAATCACCTGCTGCAGGTGGTGGCGCTGCTGGCGATGGAGCCGCCGGTCGATGCCGAGGCGGACTCGCTGCGCGATGAGACGGTGAAAGTCCTGAAAGCGATGCGCCCGGCTGACCCGGCCCGCCTGGTCCGCGGCCAGTACGAGGGCTACCGCACCGAATCTGGAGTCGCGCCAGGCTCGGCCGTGGAGACGTTCGCCGCCCTCCGCCTGGACATCGACTCCTGGCGTTGGGCGGGAGTGCCGTTCTACGTCCGGGCCGGCAAGTGCCTGGCGGCCACGGCCCTGGAAGCCGTTGTCGAGCTGCACGCCCCGCCGCGCCTGCTGTTCTCGCCTCACGGCGGCCAGCCGCTCCCCAACTTCCTGCTCTTCCGGCTCGGGCGGAACGACGGGGTTACCCTCTGCGTGCAGGCGAAGGAGCCGGGAGAGCGCCTGGTCAGCGAGCCGGTCGAGCTCGATGTCGATTTCGAGCGGGTCCTCGGTGCCCGCCAGGAGGCGTACGTGCGACTGCTGGGTGACGCGCTGGAAGGCAACCAGTCGCGTTTCGCCCGGCAGGACGGAGTCGAGCACGCCTGGCGGGTCATCCAGCCCCTCCTCGACTATCCCGGCCCGGTGCACGGCTACCCGCGCGGCTCGTGGGGGCCGGCGCAGGCGCAGGCGGTGGCGGCCGACCACGGAGGCTGGCATGACCCGGCGCCAGGCTGAGGGCAGAAGCCGTGCCGGGTCGCCTCGCTTCCTTGTTATCGGCCTAATTATCTGGCCACGGATCGATGATCAACGGCAACGCTCATTCGTGACAGGGGCGGCTAGGAATTGCTTTCACGGCCAGCCAGCTTGTCACGGAGCGTGATTGGCTCGCCCGGCCTGGCGGCAGGCGATTCCGCGCAGAACGATTATGCGGCGACGCGATCGGTCGGGAACCCCTCACCGGGAAGCGCCGACACTTCGCGTCGCCTCGATGTCGGTCATCAGTCTGGGCGGACACGTCAGCCGGTTCGTGGTTCGTGCGTGTTAGCTTATCTGCCGGCATCACCGAGAGCGCGGCACCGCCGTCCAAGACTTCCCAGTAGCGCGTCGAGGTCTATGGCGGCGTCCTCAGGTGGCGCGCCCTGTGGCATCACGTTCGCAACCACCCACTGGGGCACTACGCCAAGACCATAGACCTCGACGCGGTATCGCTCGCTGAGTTCCGCCACAGCTTGCGCCTGCAGGCCGAGATCTGGCCACAACGAGGCCGACGTCGCTAGCCGGAGTATCTCGATCCGCTGGGCGCGGACGCCGCGCAAATCGACGAACACACGGCCGGTGCACGCGACTTCGGCGTAGATCGGGGGATCGCGGTCGTGCGCGCTGTCGCTGAGGTAACCGGACAGCGAGTCGAGCGTTCGATCGATCGCCGCATACAGACCACATCGGCAGCCTGGGGCGGGAGCCCGATGTTCCGCTTGGTAGCAGAGGGCGTCAATGATCCGCGAGGGGAAGCGTTCGAAGTCCGGGTTGTGGATGAGCGGCGCGGACAGCACGAAGCCGCTCTCCGACCGGCGCACCCGGAAGAGTCGCCACCCGATGAGCGGCTGCTCCTCTGGAAAGTGCAACTCCCGCTCCTCCATGGACGTAAGCATGCCAAACGCTTCAGCGAGGCGTCGGGTGAATTTGCGCCCGGCTCTGGCAGAGCCGCAGGCTGCGGACGGTGAGCTGAGCACCTCGACCTCCGCCGCCGCACGGCTTCGTTGCCGGCAGAGCCCGGAGACGAACCCGCCGAGGTCGCGATGATGCGAACGTTCGATGCGTACGACTAGACCGCTGCCCCGAGGCGGATCGGGGGCCGCCGTAGCTACGCATGCAGTCACATTCCGTGATCGGACATGCTCGAGGAGCCTTGCCGAATCGTCCTCACAAAAACCAGCCGCAGGATGGCCAGATAGCGAGGTCGCTAACACTCCTTCCCTGGCCGGGAATCGCGCCGGGTTCTCTGACGGGTCAACATGGCCACATGGAAATGCGAGTCGAGATTGTAATCGCGGCCCCGGCTGAGGATGCTTGGGCCGTCGTGGGCGACCATTTCGGGGAGATAGGCCAGTGGGCGTCAGCCATCACCGCGTCCGCCATGGATGGTCGGCCGGCCGTCGGGCAGGTGCGGGCATGTCAGGTCGCAGGGTTCGGTCCGATCGCCGCCGGGGTCATCACGGAGCGGCTGGTGAGCTTTGACCCGGCCGCCAGGTCACTCTTCTACGAGGCGGTCGAGCGCCGGGAGGGAACCAGCCGTATCTACCGCGCCGACAAGGCCGTCCTGGGCTCCCTTCGCGCCGCCGTCGAAGATCACTGGCGTCGCGGCCTTGGCCGCGTCAAGGATCTCGCCGAGGCCGAGCAGCGGGAAAAGGACGGCTCATGACCGATGACGGTGTAGTCGAGGTGAGCGTGCAGCGACGCGACGCTGGAGCCGGTACCAGGCGGCTCTTACCGCATCCGAATGCGAGGCGGCGTCGAGGTGGCCGGCGAGTTGGTCGAGATAGACCCGCCGAACCGCCTGGTGTTCACGTGGACTGGACGCACGACCTTGCTGTCCCGCCCGGCACCACGCGTCGTCATCACGCTGCGCGCGGAGAATGGCGGAACGCGCGTAGTGCTGCGCCCCCACCACCTGCCCGATCGGGAGCAGCGCGATCACCACCGCAGGGGGTGGGAGCTCTACCTCGGCCGACTCGATGTCCGGATCCGGGGTGGCGATCCCGGCCCGGACCCGAACACCTGACCACGAGCCGCCAGCCCCGCGCAGCAGCCGGAAACGCCGTGGCTCGGTCCGCCGTCTGTCGACCCCCGGGCTTGAGTGCTGCGGCCGGCGTCTTGTCCGTTTACAGCGGCGGCTCCGTAGCGTGCAACTCAAGGATGGTGATTTCGGCAGTCTTCGGTGCTGGAAAGCCAACAGAGGTCAGCACGTCTTCGAACTCGTCGCTAGCCCAGCGCGCACGGACGCGCTCCTCCGACTCCCACACGCCGATGATGTACAAGGCGCCTTCGCCGATCGCGCAGTGGTGGCGCAGTTCCCCTGCGCTCGACGCGCCCCCGCGGCTCATGATCAGCGCATGCGCCCTGTCGTACGCCTGCCGCAACTGGTCCACATCGCCGTCGAAGCGGGCAATGAGCATGATAGCCATTCCTTGCCTCCAAACGCGCCACGGGCACGAGCCAACTGTCGCAGACTGTCGCAGGCCCTCGCCGGCGCCAGGGCCGGCTTTCGCTGTATCGCGGTTCGAGTGTGCTGCCGTGACGGTCGCCGATCCGGACGCATCCCGCGATTCCAAGACGCAGCGGCAAACCTCGTCGCAGGGCTCACATCACCGACACCGTCATGGAAGGAAGAGGCGTTGTAGCAGGTCAGCGAGCCATGCCTGGAACTTTTCGATCGGCCACCCTGCCTCGTGCACGAGTCGCAGGTATGCGTCCGGCGTCAGGGCCCAGAGGGTGTCGGCGACGGTGCGCTCGTCGCAGCGCAACGTGGTCTTGGCGCTGAGGGCCGCCGCGAAACCGGCCATGCCGGTTCGGCGCTGTCGTTGAATCACTTCCCACAGTTTTGCGGCATCGGGGTCGGCGGCCGCAGCCGTCTCGACAGCCTTCAGCAGCGGTGCAACCCGCTGCGTGATCCAGCACATGTTTCTCGCATGAAGCTGGACTGATCGCGCGGGGTCAGGCTCATCGAGTGCTTCCTTGAACCACGGGCGGTCCGCGATCGGCACAGGCGCGTCGTCGCCGGCCATCGCCTGGTCGACGACCGCTTTGAGGATCACGGGCTTGGGCCCGACCGCCGTGAAGACTGTTGCCCGTGCGACGCCGGCTTCGGCGGCGATCTCGTCGATCGAGGTGGCCAGGTAGCCCTTCGCCGAGAACAGCCGGTGCGCGGCCGCGCACACGAGCCGCGGCGCGTCGCCGCGGCGGATGCCTGATCGGTAGGTGCGCCTGTTGACACTTGCCACGACCAGAATAATACTACAGTCTATTAAGATAGATATACAGTCTAACTCGCTCCGGCGCCCTGGCGCTGGATCCGCGAGCGACTCGGAGGACGCAAATGCCGCACATAACTGGGGGTGGGTCATGACCGAGACCGAGGACTTCCTCGCGGCAATGATGCCGCAGCTGACCGAAGCGGAGACTGCGCTTCACAACGGCGATCCGGGCCCGCGGATCGGCATGTGGTCGCGCTCCGACCCGCTGCCGCTGTTCGGCGCGGCCGTATCCGCGCGTGGCTGGGCCGAGATCGGCCCGACGTTCGAGTGGCTCGCGAAGAGCCTCTCCCAGTGCTCCTCGTACCGGAACGAGATCATCGCGGCCGAGGCCAGCGGGGACCTTGCCTACATCGTCGCGCTGGAGCACACCACCGCGTCGATTGACGGGGCAGCGCCGCAGCCGTACGTGCTCCGCGTCACGACCATCTTCCGGCACGAGGAAGACGAGTAGAAGGTCGTCCACCGGCACGGCGACGCCGTGGCAGCAGAATCGGGTGACATTGTGGAACAACTGCTGAACGCGCCTCGCTGAGCGCCGGTCAGCGCCGGCGCGCCCCGGCATACTGCTGATGGGGGCGTGACGATGGGTAGGCCACGACGCGGGCGCCGGGGGGTTGATGTGGGATACGACGTCGTGTGGGCGGCGGGTCGGCTGGCTGCGTGGTCGCGACCCGGCTCAGTGCGGATGAGCGTCGTCGCGTGGTGTTGATCGAGGCGGGGCCGGACTATCCGGGGGGTTACCGATCTCCCGGCCGACATCGCGGACGGATCCATGCCGGCGACCAGCCATGACTGGGGTTTCGCATCGGATCCAGACGAATTCGGGCACTCGATCCCGCTGCCCCGGGGGCGGCTGGTCGGCGGTTGTTCGGCGACCAACGCCTGTTTCGCGCTGCGGGGTTGGCCGGTCAACTACACGAGTGGGCTGCCAGGGGCAACCCTGGCTGGTCGTTCGCCGATCTGCTGCCGGTCTTTCGTGCCGTCGAGTCCGACGCCGACTTTGGCGGAGACTGGCACGGCAGCCACGGGCCGGTCCCGATCCGCCGGCCCTCGGCCGACGGGCTATCGCCGCTGCAGCGGGCCTTCGCCGATGCCGCGGTCGCCGCCGGTCACCCCCTGGCCGGCGACCACAACCGGCCAGGCGCCGCAGGGGTCGGCCCGGCATCTCGCAACGACGTGTGGGAGCGCCCGCCCCCGCGCAGCGGGGCCGCATCGAAGAGATCCGCGGCAACCTGCTCGGCCGCATCGCCGAAGCCGAATAGGAAGGCTGGGCGGGTGAAGCCGAAGGCCTCCATGTCAGCCTCGAGGGAGCCCGGCAGAAACTAGCCCAGCTCGATGAGATGGCCCGCCGGGCAGCCACCGTACACCTCGGCATCCCCGCCTTCCGTGAGATCGCCGGGCGCACCATCACCGGCTGTGGGGGCCAGGCATGACACCAGCCACCCTGGCCAGCGCGATGCGTTACCACGCCCGCGGCGCCTACGCCTTGAAGCCGCCGCCGAACTCCTCATCGCCCACGGGACCTGGCTGCACCGGGCCGACTTCACTGGCAAGCTCGTCACCCTAACCCGCCACCCGCGGACTCGTCGACGGCTGGCGGATGGCCATCGTCGACTGGACGGCCGCGATCACCATGCTCGACAGCGGTCACCTGCCGTGTTCCGTCGAACGGCGCCTACTCCGCCTGATCGCGAGCATCGCCGACGCAATCCCCGTCGACCTGCAAGACGCGCTCACCGGCGCGGATGACCGCAACCTCGACCTGGTCACGGCCGCGGTGCGGCATGCGGGCGGCCGCCCGCGACAACCACGCGGCTGACGCCATTCATGATCTTGAAAGTTCAGAGAATGCCGTGCAGGGACACGGTGGCGGTCTTGGCTACGGTCCGGAACTCCGACCACAAGAACGCCTCACGCAGCTGGGCCGGGGCCGGCAGCGGCAGCGTCACCGGGATGCCCTGTGTCCAGCGGCGCAGCGGCTGCCACGCCGCGCTTTCTAGGCTTTGCGGGTCTCGCTGGCCGGACGTAGCAGCGGGCCGCCGCTGCGGCGGACTCCGGTCTCGGCTGCCGTTGCGGGCTTGTGAGCGCGTCGGCGACGTGATGCAGAAGCGCGCGGATGGTCGCGTCGGCCACGTGGTGCAGCACCGCGCGATCGACCCCGGCCCCGAGACGACCCAGCGGCGGCCGGTAGGCACCCGCCAGCACCAGCCGCGTCCGCTCACCGGCAGGGGTGACCGTGATATCAGAATCCAGCACCGGGCACAGGCCCCCGGTGAGGCCGACGGCCTCCCAGCGCAGCCCGGCCCGCATGCCGTCGTCGCGGTCCGCAGGTTCGAGGAACCGGACCTTGACCAGCTTGGAGGCGGCGGGCAGATCCCCGAAAGGCCCGACCCGCATCAGGACACCGAGCCCTTCGTCGTAGGCCGCGCGCGACGCGCCGGTTAGCGTGCCGCCCGCGATCAGGTTCACCAGCCGCGCCCTGGCCGCGCCAAAGTCAATGTCAAGGACGGCTTCCTGGACAGCGAACATGTCCTGACTGTGATACCACCCCCCAGGGCAGGACCAGGGACGAACGTCGCCACCTGCGAGGGCAAGCGGCCCGATGACAGTGACGCAGCTGCCTAGATGATCACCAGCAAGGTATCTGCCGGACTGGGCAAGAGCGGGTCCGCGCTTTCCGACGACGACCATCAGGAACCTGGCGGGTGCGCCTCCGAGCGCGTGCGCTCACAGGTTGCCTGCGCCCGGACGCCGTGACTGCCGGGTCGGCGCAGTGCGATGCGGCCCGGAGTCGAAGGCGGCGGCGCAGCCGGCCGAGCAGAAGGACTCGGTGCCGGTGCTGGTGTGGCGGTGCTGAGCGGCGGTCGCGGGGGCCACCTGTATGCTGCAGACCGGGTCGGTCATTGTCACCCTGGGTGCCTGGCAGGCGGTGCCTGGCCCTCCGTGAGGTTGCCGGGTGCCGCTGTGTCCAGGGCGAGATGGCCATGCCCGCCGACGTCCTGGGCGCTGGCGACGGCGTCGTGCCCGCCGCCCGCCCAAACGTCCGGCTCGATGCTGGGCACGTGGGCTTCGGGCAGCGGGGCGGGACGGTAACGGCGGAGCCGGTTGGCGTTGCCGACTACCGACAGGGAGGACAGCGACATCGCGGCTGCTGCGATGATCGGTGACAGCCGGATGCCGAAGAAGGGGTAGAGCACGCCGGCAGCGACCGGGATGCCGATGCCGTTGTAGGCCAGGGCGAAGAACAGGTTCTGGCGGATGTTACGCATCGTCGCCTTCGACAGGGCGATCGCGGTGGCAACCCCGGCCAGCGACCCGGAGATCAAGGTGATGTCGGCGGCCTCGATCGCCACATCGGTGCCGGTGCCGATCGCCAACCCGACGTCGGCGGCAGCGAGGGCGGGCGCGTCGTTGATCCCGTCGCCGACCATGCCGACCGTGCGGCCTTCGGCTTGCAGCCGCTGGATTTCGCCGGCCTTGTGCTCGGGCAGCACCTCGGCGACCACCCGGCGCACGCCGCCGCGGCGGGCGATGGCGGCGGCGGTGGTGGCGTTGTCGCCGGTGAGCATGACCACCTCGGCGCCGAGGCGGTGCAGGGCAGTGATCGCGGCGGCGGAGTCGTCCTTGACCAGGTCGGCGATGGCCAGGACACCGGCGGGCGTGCCGTCGACGGCGGCCAGCACGGGCGTCTTCGCCTCGGCGGACAGCTCTGCGGCGATGGGGTCGAGCGCGGCCGTGGCGATGCCTGCGCCGGCCAGCAGCGCGGCGTTGCCCACCAGGACCTCGTGGCCGTTCACGATGGCCTGCACGCCCTTGCCGGTGACCGAGTCAAACGCCGTGGCAGCTGCCGCTGCCAGGCCGCGGGCGCGCGCGCCCGCGGCGATCGCCGCTGCCAGGGGATGCTCGCTGTCGGCTTCCGCGGCCGCGACCAGCACCAGCAGGTCGTCCTCGGCAATGTTCCCGGTGGCGTGTACGTCGGTGAGGGCGGGCTTGCCCGCGGTGATGGTGCCGGTCTTGTCCAGCACGATCGTGTCCAGCTTGCACGCGGTCTCCAGCGCTTCCGCCGAGCGGATCAGGATGCCGGCGCGGGCGCCCTTCCCGGTGCCCACCATGATCGACAGGGGAGTGGCCAGGCCGAGCGCGCACGGGCAGGCGATGATCAGCACCGCGATCGCCGACACCAGCGCGAGCGTCAGCGCCGGCGCCGGACCCGCGGTGAACCACACCGCGAACGTGGCGATCGCGGCGGCGATGACGGCGGGCACGAAGAACCCGGACACCGCGTCGGCCAGCCGCTGGATGGGGGCCTTGGACGCCTGCGCCTGCTGCACCATCGTGATGATCTGAGCCAGCACGGTGTCGGCGCCGACCTTGTCCGCCCGCACCCGCAGCGACCCGGTGCCGTTGATAGCGGCGCCGACGACCGTGTCCCCGGCGCGCTTGACAGCCGGCATCGGCTCGCCGGTGACCATCGACTCATCCACCGCCGAAGACCCGGACAGGACGACCGCGTCGACCGGGACCTTCTCCCCGGGCCGGATCACCACCTCGTCCCCCACCACGACGTCCTCGACCGGGACCTCGGTCTCGGCGCCGCCGCGGACGACCCGGGCGGTGCGGGCCCGCAAGCCCAGAAGCTCGCGGATGGCCTGCCCGGTCCCGGCCTTGGCCCGGGTCTCGATCAGCCGGCCGAGCAGGATCAGCGTCAAGATCACCCCGGTGGTCTCGAAGTACACCTCGCGCGCGGTGGCGGGCAGCAGCCCGGGGACCACGGTGACCACCACGCTGTAGCCGTAGGCGGCGACGGTGCCGAGCGTGATCAGGCTGTTCATGTCCGCCGACCGGTGCGACAGCGTGAGCCAGCCGGTGCGGTGGACCGGCCACCCGGTGTAGAGCATCACGGGGGTGATCAGCGCCAGCTGCACCCAGTGGTTCAGCAGCACGCCCGGCACCCAGCCCGCCTCGAACACCTCGCTGGCCATCACCGCGAACAGCACCGGCAGAGTCAGCACCGCGCCCACGGCCGCCCGCCGCGTCAGGCCGGTGATCTCGCCACGCCGCTCCGCCGCCTGCGCCGCCTCCGCGTCAGCCGCCGCGGTGCCGCTGGCAGCGCCCAGCCCGCCATCGCCAGCTTCGGGCGCCGTGCCCGCCTGGCGTGCAGGGGGCTCGTGCCCGGTAGCGGCGGGCACGCCAGACGGCTCGACGACCAGCGTCCCGTGGATCATGTTCATCCCGCACGCGAACCCGAACGACCCGGTTCTAGCGGGGCCCAGCCGCACGGTGGTGCGCCCGAACGCCGGCAGCGCCGCGCTCGCGGCCAGGTCGGGGAAGACCACCCGGGAGGTGCAGTCACCGGACTCCTGCCGGTCGAACACTATCTCCAGCGGCACGCCCTGCCGGGCGGTGATCACATCCGGGCGATACCCGCCCTTCACCGTCACAACGACCCGCTGCACCCCGCCGTCCAGCTGCGCGGAACGTGCCCGGCGCGGCCCGAAGAAGAACCACCCCAGCCCCCCGATTGCCGCAGCGGCAGCCAGCAGAACACCGATATCGGCCACGCTCATGGCGATCTCCCCTCAACGACTTCCACTATGACAAGGTATACCCCCTAGGGGTAGCGACCTTGGTCAGCGGGGCGGGGACCTTCGGCCCCTCGCTTCGCCTGCGTCGCCAGCCGGGCACGGTGGAGGCCATGCGCGGGTGGGGAAGAGAAGACAGGAGCAATGGCCATAGGCCCTTGGCAGCGGAGTCATGGCGCAGTCCCCAGCCCAGGCCCGGCTCTCTGCCGACCAGGCGTGCCTGGCTCCTGCCGGGGCATGCAGAGCAGGCGGAGGGCGGTGTGCCGGTCGGCTGGCTCACCGCCCTCTCCCATAGGGGAAGGATCTCCCGCCGCGGGTTAGGAGCCGAGCCTGACCGCGTCGCCGAGGTTGGAGTTTCCCTCAAGGAACTTGATCGCGGCCACCTCGTCGGCGTGCGGGCCGGTGTACTTGAGTACGTACAGGCCGTTGCGGATGTCGATGGCGTAGATCAGGCCGTTGCGGATGATGGGGTAGCTCCAGAGCACGACCTTGTTGGGTCCTTCGCTCAGGGCCGGGTCTTCCAGGGCTACCTTGTTCAGGGGTTTGGGCAGGAAGAATCCGGCCTGCGCCGGGTTCGCTGGGTCGGACAGGTTGATGGCCTGCAGGCCGCCGGAGTGCCAGTCCACGAGGGCCAGGTCCGGGAGCACCGTGGGGTTGTGCGAGGAGTAGCTGGTGACCTGCTCGGTGAGCGGGTCGTCGCGTGAGCTGCCGCAGAACGACTGCTGGTCCTCGCTGATCTTGTACTCGCTGATGATGACGGGGTGGGCGGGGTCGGCGACATTGATGATCCGGGCCCATCCCCACGGGCAGCCGAAGCTCGGGTCGGTGAAGGTTCCGTAGACCTCGTCGGTGGTCAGGGCGTAGTGCGTGCCAGGGATCGGGACGGCGGAGTGCCCGTTGGGGCAGGTCTTGAAGCACTCGTCCGGCACGGCGGCCGGGTCGGGCGGCGTCTGCTCCCACACCGGCCGGTTGACCGGGCTGGTCAGCAGGTCGCCGTGCAGGTTGATGACCGAGGCGGGCGGGCTGGGCGCGTTCACCACCGCGGTGGTGTCCAGGGCGAGGAACTGCCCGGCTTCCATCGCCAGGTAAGTGGTCTTCCCGTCGGCGGCGGGCGCCATGGAGTGGACGAACAGGTTGCAGTTGTACGGCCCGCATCCGGTCGGGCTGGACGGGTCGAAGGGGTAGTTGGCCTGGCTGGTTCCCGGGTACAGGTCGTTCCAGTTGCCCTCGGCCACCTCCCGCACCGGGCCGCCGGCCGGCACCTGGCTGATGTCGGCGACCATCATGCTCGGGATGGCCGGGTTCGCCGAGATGGCCGGTGTGGAGATCCACAGCAGGGCACGGCTCGGGTTGCCCGGGTCTGCCCACAGGTACATCTCGTGCGGCTTCACCGCCACTCCGGCCGCCGAGGTCGGCACGTAGCTCTCGATGAACCGGGGGTGGACGGGGTCGCTGAGATCGAAGAACTCGATGTTGAAGGGGAACTGCCTGTCGGTGCCGGCCGGGCAGTCGTGAATGACGTGGCTGCACCGGAACGTCATCACCATCAGCAGCTTCTGCTGCGGCCAGACCCGCACTTCACGGGTGGTGATGCCGACGTTGCCGGCGAACGGCGGCCCGATCTCCCCGACGATGTCCGGCTGCGCGGGGTGGGAGATGTTGAGGATCAGGACGCCGGGATGCGGGTGGGCGCACCCGTTGCTGCCGTCGGGGCAGGTGTCGGAGCCGTCGCTGCGGTTGCCGACGTACAGGTAGTTCCCGAAGATCGCGGCGGCCGCGTTCATGCCCCGGTGATACAGCGGGTTGTGGCCCACTAGCTGGAAGTTGCTCGACGTGCCCGGGATGGCCGGCGGGACGCTCGCTGCCGGCGAGACGCCAGATGTGGAAGCGGCAGCGGAGTACGCGCCGGCGGGTACGAGCAGCGCAGCAGCCGCCGTCACGGCGACCAGAATCTTCGATCGCATGATCTCTCCTCTTCGATGGGATCTGCCCCCGTGGTTCTCTGCCATCAGGTACCTCCGATCACCCCCTTCCAGTTCGCCACGGCACCTCAACCCTCCTGGCACATCGGCCGAGTCGTGCCGCCGTCGAGCGGAAGGCCGCCTGGAAGGCACCTAAGCTGGAACGACGAAAAGCGTGCGGAGACCGGGGCTCTTCAGGTATGGGGCCCGACGTGCCTGCCACTGCGGTCGAACACCGCGTCAGCGGCGTTATGAGGGTTGGATGTTCGGCGGCGCTAGCTGCACTGCGCACGAGGAGGCCATCTCCCTTGATGTCGCTCGGCTCGTATGGCGGGTCCCGGTCGGGAGCTTAAGTCCGGAATCATTCAATGTCCATGCTCAGCTGGCGACGGGCTCTTCGTTTGGGACGGCTTCCAGCTTGGGACTTAATGCTGGGATCAGTTGCTTGTCGAGCTCATGCCCGCAAAGTCCGCCGAGGTCGCGCTTTAAACCTTCAGGTCGTACGCTCTGAGAGACGCCGGGCCTGGCAGCCACTACGCAATGACTGAGTGTCAGTGCTGTTCGCAGACCAGCTCGCCGCGATCGTCGGCGCCGAAGTCGCAGGCATCGATGAGGGTGGCGCGCAGTCGCGACCGAGCCCGGTGGACCCGGGTGATCACCTGCAGATCCTCTGCTTGATCACCGAGGGATGGTCGGCTGTTCCCGGACTGCGAGGCATGGAGGCGCGGTTCCGAGGGCCTCCCGGCCGAGGCTGTCTGAGGGGTCGGGGATCTGGGCACCGCTAAAGTGAGCGGATGACTGAGCCTCTGGCCGGGCTCGACGAAGCGGCGGTCCGCGACCGGGTCCTTCGGGGCGAGGTGAATGCGGTCCCTCAAGCCGCCAGCCGGACCGTCTGGCAGATCGTCCGCGCGAACCTGTTCACCCGGTTCAACGCCCTGCTTGGAACCCTGTTCGTCGTGATCCTGGCCGTGGGGGCACTCCAGGACGCGCTGTTCGGCCTCGTGCTGGTCGCGAACACGGCGATCGGCATCTTCCAGGAGCTTCGAGCCAAGCGGACCCTGGACCGCCTGGCCGTCCTCACTGCCCCCCGGCCAGGGTGGTGCGGGCAGGCAGGATTGGGGAGATCTCGGTCGGCGAGGTCGTCTTGGACGACGTCCTTGAGCTCCGGCCAGGCGACCAGGCGGTGGTAGACGGCGCGGTGCTCGCCTCCACGGGCCTCGAGGTCGACGAGTCGCTGCTGTCCGGAGAGTCCGAGCCGCTCGTGAAGGAGCCCGGCGCCGAGGTGCTGTCCGGCAGTTTCGTTGCCGCGGGGAGCGGCCGGTATCGGGCCACCAGGGTGGGCCAGGCCGCATACGCGACCTCCCTGGCCGAGCAGGCCAAGCGGTTCACCCCGGTGCGTTCGGAGCTCAGGGCGGGGATCAACCGCATCCTCGTGTACGTGACGTGGGCGATCGTTCCCACCGCGGCGCTGCTGTTCGTGTCGCAGTTCCGCATCCATGATTCCTGGCGCGGCGCGGTGTCGGGCGCGGTCGCGGGCACGGTCGGCATGGTCCCCGAGGGGCTGGTCCTGCTGACGAGCGTGGCCTTCGCCGTGGCAGTGGTGCGCCTTGCCCGGAAGAGGGTCCTGGTCCAGGAGCTTCCGGCGGTCGAGGGCCTGGCCAGGGTCGACGTGCTGTGCACCGACAAGACCGGGACCCTCACCGAGGGACACCTGCAGGTCCGAGACCTTGAGGTTCTTGCGGCCGGGGTAACTGAGGGGGAGCTGGCCGAGGTCCTCGGGGAGCTCGCCGCGGCGGACCCGGTGCCGAACGCGACGATGACCGCCGTTGGGGCCGCCTACCCTTCCCCCTCGACGCGTTGGGACGTGGCGGCCTCGGTGCCCTTCTCATCGGCCCGCAGATGGAGCGGGACATCGTTCAGACAACGTGCGAGCTGGGTGCTGGGTGCCCCCTCGGTGCTGCTGGACACTGGATCACAGGCTGAGGGAGCCAAGCGCATTGCGGCGCGTGTGGAGGCTCACGCCGCGACCGGCCGCCGGGTCGTGCTCCTCGCCCGCTCGCAGGCGAAGCTCGATGGCGAGGCCCTGCCGGCC
>Ga0137380_10001815_pt1 | contig 17692 bp, 13 predicted proteins | sample SagtaG_17_FD_104809 | JGI IMG/M metagenome (GOLD analysis project Ga0137380, IMG submission 104809) | Vadose zone soil microbial communities from Sagehorn Ranch, Mendocino, California, USA - Sage2_L_100_16 metaG | ecosystem: Environmental > Terrestrial > Soil > Vadose zone | place: USA...
ATACTCGAGCCGCAATGCGAAACAATTCGCACTGGATTAGCGGAAATGTTTGGCTGCGACCGCGAAGAGATCGCCATCACGCGCAACGCTTCGGAGTCGCTCGAGATTCTGCTAATGGGAATGGACTTCAAGCCCGGCGACGAGATTTTGACGACGACACAGGATTATCCGCGCATGCTAACCACGCTGCGCCAGCGCGAACGACGCGAAGGTCTGAAACTCAAGTTGATCCAGATTCCGATTCCGCCGAAGAACCTTGATGAAATCACGGCGGCATTTGAAAAAGGAATTACGAATCGCACGCGCTTGATTCTGATTGCGCATCAAGTGAACATCACGGGCCAGATCACTCCCGTCAAAGCCGTTTGTGAAATGGCCCGCGCTAAAGGAATCGAAACGATTGTTGACGGCGCGCATTCGTTTGGCCAGTTTGATTTCAAGCGCAACGATCTGCAGTGCGACTATTTCGGCACGAGCTTGCACAAGTGGCTTTACTCGCCGAAGGGGACTGGTCTGCTTTATGTCAAGCGTGACAAGATCGAAAGGCTCTGGCCGTTGATGGCCGCCGAGTCAAAGCAGGCGCCCGACATTCGCAAGTTCGAAGAGATTGGCACGCATTCAGCCGCGCCCAAGCTGGCCATTGGCGAGTCGCTGCTCTTTCACAACGGCATCGGCGGCAAACGAAAGGAGGTGCGGCTGCGTTATCTTTCGCGCTACTGGATGAACAAACTGAAGGACGTGCCGAAGGTTCGCTTCAATACTTCATTCGACCCGAATCAATCGTGCGCGATCGCGAATGTGCATATCGAAGGCTCGAATCCGAGCGCGATTGGGAGCTATTTGTTCAGCAAACATCATATCTTCACGACGCCGATCATTCACGAAGAGTTTCAGGGCATTCGCATCACGCCCAACGTCTACACGACTCTCGGCGAGCTGGATCGCTTTTGCGAGGTGATGGAGATGATTGCACGGAAGGGTTTGCCGGCTTAGGTTTCTGCGGCTATTTGACACGCCCCGTGCTTTTCCCATAGATTGCGCCCGCAACAAGCAGGCTTTTTGGTTTACGTCCGCGGCAAATCTTCAAGTGCCGCAAGATGGCTTCAGTCGGCGAGATTCCCGTACCTTGCTACTGCCCAGGCCCCCATTTCTTGTACGGAGAGGAGTCTCAAATATGAAAATCAAAAGGATTCTGGTCGGTTCGTTCGTAACGGCGCTATTGATCGTTGGTATCTCAGTGTACGCGCAGGTCAATCGTCCGTATCACAACGGTTCCGTTTGGAACATCGGGTTCATCCGGATTAAGCCGGGGATGGACACCGCTTATATGAATTATGTGGCCGGACAGTGGAAGGCTGAGCAGGAGGCCCAAAAGAAGGATGGGAACATTCTCTCTTACAAGGTGCTGTCAGTTGAAGGCCACACGCCCGGCGAATGGAACCTGATGCTGATGACGGAATACAAAAACCTCGCGACCATGGAGGCCAGCGAAGATAAGGCCGAAGCGGTCGCGCAAAGGGTGGTTGGCAACGACGAGAAACAGATGCAAGGCTACAAGGAACGTGCCGAGATTCGCGAAGTGATGGGCAACAGGCTCGCTCGCGAGATCATCCTTGAGCCCAAGAGTCGATAATTTCGCGGCTTTAAAAAAAGAACTTGCTGACAGCGGCCCGACCACATTATCGGCAACTACCTCGTTCTCAAACGGGGGGTAGGCAATTGGAGGTGTGTTATGAGATTCAATAAGTTATTTCTGGGACTGACCTGCATAGCTCTCTTCAGTCCTTTCATGGCCAAAGCGCAACAGCCTCATCAACATAAGCACGAGATGACGGAAGAACTCGGGCAGGTCAAATTCCTTGTGTCGTGCAGTGCTGCGGCCCAGGGGCAGTTCAATCGCGCCGTCGCCCTACTGCACTCCTTTTGGTACGCCGAGGCGGCGAAGGGCTTCTCTGAAGTGATCGGGACGGACCCGAGATGCGGGATGGGCCATTGGGGGGTGGCGATGAGCAACTATCATCCTGTATGGGCGCCACCGACTCCAGCGGAGCTGCAAAAGGGATTGGCCGCCGTTGAAAGAGCGAAAGCCGTCGGCGCCAAAACGCAACGAGAGCAAGACTACATCGCGGCGATCGGCACTTTCTACAAAGATGCGGACAAGCTCGATCACCGAACTCGCGCGCTTGCTTACGAGAAAGCGATGGAGCAGCTTTACGTGCGCTATCCGCAGGATCATGAGGCGGCCATTTTCTATGCGCTCGCGCTGCTGGGGACGGCGCAGCCGACTGATAAGACCTACGCCAAGCAGAAGCAGGCGGGTGAGATTCTAAATAAGGTTCTGGTATACGAGCCGGAACATCCAGGTGTGGCGCACTACCTGATCCACAGTTTTGATTACCCGCAGCTCGCATATCTGGCTCTTCCGGCAGCGCGAAGCTATGCGAAGATCGCTCCTTCGGCGCCGCACGCGCTGCACATGCCTTCGCACATCTTCACGAGGCTTGGGCTCTGGCAAGACTCAATTCAGTCGAACCTGGCCTCGGCGGCCGCTGCGAAGAATTACGCAGCCAGAACTCGTCCGGGAACCGCGTCCTTCGATCAGCTTCACGCAATGGACTATCTTGTGTACGCCTATTTGCAAGGCGCTCAGGATCGAAAGGCAAAGCAGATCCTTGATGAAATCCAACCCATGGGCCAGGCCGACCCGGAATTCGCTGCGGCCTACGCCTTCGCAGCAATCCCCGCGCGATACACCCTTGAAAGACGCCGCTGGTCTGAAGCTGCGGCGCTCGTGGTGCATCCTGCCGGCTTCCCCTGGGACCGTTTTCGATATGCTGAAGCAATAACATACTTCGCTCGGGCTCTGGGCGCGGCCCGGAGCGGTGATACTGCAGCGGCCGGCAGGGATGTCGAGAAACTGGCCTCGATTCAGAAGTCTTTGGCTGAAGGAAAAGATGTCTACTGGGCAACACAGGTTGAGATTCAGCGCCAGGCAGCAGCCGCATGGCTTGCGCATGCTGAAGGGAAAAACGAAGAGGCCTTGAAGCTGATGCGCTCAGTAGCCGAGCTCGAAGACTCTACTGAGAAGCATCCGGTGACTCCGGGACCGGTCGTACCTGCGCGCGAATTGTTGGGCGAGCTGCTACTTGAGCTTAATGAGCCGAAGCTGGCACTGAAAGAATTCGAGACCGCAATCCTCGCGGCCCCTAACCGCTTCAATGGCCTCTACGGCGCGGCGAAGGCGGCCGAGCTTTCCGGAGATCGGGAGAAGGCCAGAAACTTTTATGCAAAGCTTGCGGCTGTGAGCGAAAGGTCTGACGGGGAAAGACCTGAACTGCAAGCTGCGAAGATGTTTCTTGCAAGTAAGTAGTGGATTGCTCCGATGTGGGCTCTCTGGCGCGAAGCTTGACAGCGTCGCGCGGATTGACCCAATTGGCAGCATCCAAAGATCGCACTAAGCAAAACATTCAATCAGAAGGGAGCCTTAAACCATGTCCAGTCCGGCAACGCAACAACCAACTCCGCAATTATTTTTCCAGACCATCAACTCTTATCAACGCACCGAAGCCCTGAAGGCCGCGATCCAGCTTGAAGTCTTTACGGCGATTGGTGAAGGCAACGTCACCGTGGCGGAGATCGCCAAGCGATGCCAGACGTCAGAACGCGGCATGCGCATTCTTTGCGATTACTTGTGCATCATGGAGTTTCTGGCGAAAGACGGTCAGCGTTACAGGTTGACTCAAGACTCCGCGACGTTTCTTGATAAACGCTCGCCGGCATACCTCGGCGGCGTAATTGATTTTATTCTTTCGCCGATGTTGACGGACGGATTCAATGACCTGGCGGCGGCGGTCAGAAAAGGCGGCACTGTAATCCCCGAGGACGGCGTCGTTGGTCCGGAAAACCCGATTTGGGTCAAATTTGCGCGCGCAATGGCGCCGATGATGGCGATGCCTGCGCAGTTGATCCCCAAACTGGTAGACGAGAAGGCGGATCGAAAACTGAAGATTCTGGATATCGCCGCCGGACATGGTCTGTTTGGAATCGCCTTTGCGAAAAACAATCCACGCGCGGAGATCGTGGCGCTGGATTGGGCGCCCGTGTTGGAAGTCGCAAAAGAGAACGCTCGCAACGCTGGCGTCAGTGATCGCTACAGCACGCTTGAAGGCAGTGCTTTTGATGTCGAATACGGCAGCGGCTACGACCTGGTACTGCTGACGAATTTCCTGCACCACTTCGACCAGGCCACTTGCGAAACGCTTCTGCGAAAGGTCCGCGCGGCACTAGCTGATGGCGGACGCGCGGTGACATTGGAGTTCGTGCCCAATGAAGATCGAATTTCGCCGCCGGACGCGGCCGGGTTTAGCCTGATGATGCTGGGCGCGACACCGAGCGGCGACGCTTATACTTTTTCAGAGTTAGAGCGAATGTTCAGCAACGCCGGTTATGCGCGCAGCGAGATTCACCCTTTGCCGCCGTCGATCGAGCAAGTTGTGATCTCATACAAATAGGCGACCAGGTCGTGCTAGCTGGCTCGCTGGCTCATACGATATGCGCCTTATTCTTAAGGTCTTGTTGCTGACGACCGCGTTGCTGACGACCACACGATCAGTGGCCGCGCAAGTTGCCAGCTCTGGAATACAGTTCGTGAGCGCTCAACAGATCAGCATCGATCACGCAACGCATCCGCACGTTGAGAGCTTTATCGCCGTCGATTCTCGAGATCCGCAACACCTCCTAGCAGCCAGCATGGTCATGATCAACGGCGAGATGCGGTCGTATCCATACACTTCATTTGATGGCGGGAAGTCCTGGACTTTGGGAAGAATCGCGGACGAGGCGGGCGTGGTGACAGAGGGTGACCCAATCGTCTACTTCTCTTATTCAGGCGTGGCGTTCTTTTCCTGCCTGGCAACTGTCAACAGTCTTGAACGAACTGTCATCGCTCGATCGACCGACGGCGGCCGCACCTGGCGGTGGACTGCGATCCTGCCGTCAGCCGACCGTCCCTGGATGGTGTTCACTCCAACCAGGGGTCCATTTGGCGGACGGGTCTATTTTACGGGCACCGGCGCTTATAGATCCCGTGACGGAGCGCGCGCGACGGGGCTGTTCGTCGCCCGCTCAGACGATGATGGGCAGACCTTCCCGATGCGAAGTGTTGTTGCGTACGATCGCGGTGGGGCTGATCCGCAGGCGCCCATCAACGCGGTGCCGCTCGAGCCGATCGTGGCCCCAGGCGGTCAACTTCTCTTCACGCTGCAAAGCTCCGACCGGTCAACGATCGAGCGGCTGGCGCGCAATTCGCTCACCGCGAGAATGATCGGCGTGATAACTTCCGACGACGGCGGAGACTCATTCGGGCCGGCGCGCTACGCGCCAACACAGCTGATAACGATTACCGGAGGTGGAGCGGGGCGCTACCGCGCGACCGCCGCCTTCGGCAACATCCGGAGCGCGGTCGATGCTTCATCGAGCCCATATCGGAATCGCGTCTATTTCGTCGCACCTGATTACGACCGATCGATTGACCGCTACGTCGTTCGCGTCTGGCGGACGGCAGACTTTGGCAAGTCGTGGGGAGACGTGGTTGCCAGCGACGCGACGCATGCCGACGTTGCGAACCCCGCAATCGCCGTCAACCGCGACGGCGTTGTCGCCGTTACGTGGAATGACAGGCGCGACGATCCCGATGCGAGGTGTTGGCAGTTGTACGCGGCGATCTCGATAGATGGCGGCGAGCATTTTCGTCCCGCGCAACGTTTGAGCCGGCAGCGCACGTGCACCAACGATGCGCCAAATTGGGAAACATTTGGCACGGGTTTCAATTCGGATCAAAGGGGTCAATATCTCGCACACATTCAGACAGGCGCGACGGTCCCGGCGCGATTTCCAAATGGTGGTGACACTCAGGGTTTGATAGCGGACGGGACGGGCGTGTTCCACGCCGCTTGGATCTCTGGCGAGACCGGCGTGATGCAACTCTGGCACACCAGCTTTCAGATCGAGCCCGCCCTCGTCTCCCAGCTGCGTTCCCGAGGAGTGCCTGCAACGCCCAACGCCACAGTCAGCGAACCGACACCGGCGGGAATGGAAGACGTTACTCACGATGTAGTTTTCAAAGTCACGAACACGAAGCTGGACTTCGCGGCGCGTACTTACAGCATCACACTGGAGATCGAGAACCAGAGCGGACGTCCACTATACGGTCCGCTGCGTGCGGTGATGCTTCAGTTTCTCGATCCCAACAATAATGGATTAGGACTCAGGAACCTTGCGGTCGCGAATGCAGACAGCGGCGGGCCGGGCGTCGGCGCGACATGGACATTCGCGGCGCCGGGTGGCGTGCTCGCGCCGGGTGCGCGAAGCGACCCGCGTGTGCTGCGCTTCACTTTTGACGGTGGAGTTCCTGCTGTCCCGGAAGGGTACCTGACGCCAGGGTTCCGCGTGTATGGGCATATGCAGTTGGAGCAGCCAAGAAGGCAGTACTAGTCGACGCGGTTCAAAGAATTTCGCAATCACGCAGGCTAGCTAACAAATCGGCAGGAACAACTGCTTACGGTTCACTGGCCTTTGCCGCCTCTACCTTGACGGCGCTCGCAAGAAGCAGACGCCTTACGGTTTCCAACAGCTCGCCACTGCGGAAGGGTTTTGACAGATAGTCGGTGAAGCCGGCCTTTAGAGCGCGTTCGCGATCAGGCTCGGCGTGGGCTGTCACGGCGACGCAGGGTATGCTGCAGGTGCGCTGGTCCGCCTTCAATTCCTGGAACACTCGCCAGCCATCCAGCACCGGCATCGACAGATCAATCATGATCAGGTCAGGCGGCTGCTCTTTCGCCATCCGCAGGCACTCCTGGCCGTCGCGTGCCTCACGAACCTCGTAGTCAGCGCTCGCCAGGATCAGACGCAAAAGCTCGCGGTTATCTTCGTAGTCGTCAGCAATGAGAATGTTAGCCGGCATTGGGAGCTGAGCGGCGTTTCAAGGGACTTATAACGTAAGGTCTTGAACGTGTCAAACGACGCGCGTCGGCGGAAAAGCATTTTCTTGACTCGCTTCGTCCTGCACGTCCATAATCGTCCGGAGAGGCGTTTTGCCCTGCGAGTCGCTTAAAGATGCGAGAGACGCCCTGGATTTTGACCATGGCCCGGAAATCTGAGGTTGGTCCAAAACGTACGAGCGGAGGATAGGAAAATTGGTCAGCGAACAATTGGAAGAGAGCTTGCGCCATGAAATCGGGAGTTACGTCGAGCGCCGCCTGAGCGAATTCAAGCAAGAGATCGCCCAGCTTCAGAATCAACTTAACGAGTCGCTCAAACAGATTCTGGAGCGCGAAGGCGAGACTCAATGGGATGGATCGCTTGCTGCCGCCGTCGCCGAGCACCTGCGCGCCGCGCACGAACGAGGGATCGAGCTGGCTGCCTCGGAGTCAACGCGGGCCCAGGCATCAAGCGACATGGCGATTGTAAAAGCCGCGATTGACGAGATTGTCGGCCAGCAATCGCAGTCAGAGATCTTGAAGACACTCGTGAATCGCGCCTCGTCGTTTGCGCCGCGCGTCGCCTTCTTTGTTATCAAAGGAGAACAGGCGCTGGGCTGGCGCGCGCGCGGATTTCAGGGCACCGTAGGCGACGAGGCCGTGCAACAGATCACTCTCCCGCTGCTCGCCGATACAGTCGTTGGCGAGGTCGCGAAGTCGCGCAGCACCTGGAGTGGCACACCAGATTCACACGCAGAAGATCATCTGCTTTTGAATCGGCTCGGCGAACAAGCGCCACAGAGGATCGTGGCCGTGCCGCTGGTGGTTCGCGGTCGCACCGTCGCAGTGCTCTATGCGGACTCAGCGGGGCTTGACTCTGAAGCCATCAATCTTGAGGCGCTGGAGACGTTGGCGCGCGTGGCCGGAATGGCCGTCGAACTTCTTTCCGTGTCGCTGGCAGCCGCCGCTCGGTCACAAGCTGAGCCCGCCGCGCCAGCAGAGCCAGTCGCCGAGACAATCGAAGCGGCGCCAACCTACACGCCCGAACGCGAATACGAAGAGACCCCACCTGCAGAGCCCGCGCCGAGCGCTGCGGTTGAAGAGGAACAAATATCACCGGAACCTGTTTCTTTAACCTCAGACTCTGAATCTATCGCGGTCGTTCCGGCTTCAGAGCCAACTCCTGAACCAGCGGCGCCGCCGGTCCCGCGACGTCGCTACGCGAGCCACGAGGCCGAGCTGCCGGTTGAAGTGCACGACGATGAGGAGCGTCGCCAGCATAACGATGCGCGCCGGTTCGCTCGGTTGCTGGTCTCCGAAATCAAACTCTACAACGAGCAAAGAGTTGCTGAGGGCCGATCGAACGGCGACCTCTACGAGCGACTGCGCGAATACATCGATCGCTCGCGCGAGATGTACGACAAACGCGTCAAGACATTGGTATCGGCAAAGTACGACTACTTTCATCACGAGCTGGTCCGCACGCTTGCCGAAGGCGATGCATCAAAACTGGGGGACGCGTATCCGGGAACTACGGTATCAGCGTGAGGCGGGTGTCAGGTATCAGGTGCCGGCTGTCAGCTAATAACTTGAGATTGAGATTCACTAACCGACACCTGATACCTGTTACCTGATACCTGATACCCGGCACCCGATCTTAGGAGTTGCTCAAGAAGTTGTTCAAGAGATTCGGCAAGCATCGTCTGATCCTGATCATCATCGGTCTTGCCGTCGTCGCGGGCGCCTCTCTCCCGCCGTTCATGACCGCCAGTTGCCTGACTCGCCAGCAAACTCCGGCTGAATTACGAGCGCTCGAGAACCTGCGCGCGATGACGCGCGGCGGCGTGCTTCCCGCTGAGGACGCGGTCGCTCGGATCGAATCCGATTATCCGCGGACAAAGACAGCCGGCCTGGCGCGCATGGTGCGCGCGCGAATCAAAATCAACGCGAAGGATTTCGCCGGTGCGGCGGCGTTACTCGATGCCAGTGTTATTCGCGACTACACCTCACTGGGTGATTACGCGCTCTTCATGCGCGCTGACGCGCTCGAGCAGGCGGGACGACGCGCCGAAGCTCGAATCGTTTTTGAGAAACTGTTCAACGACTATGCGTCATCAACGCGCGCGCGCGAAGCCATGCTGCGCGACGCCAATCTTCTGCTCCACGCCGACGACACTTCAGGCGTGCCATTGCTGCTAAAGACTCTCGCGGCAAAGGACGATCCGGCCGCATTGTGGTTGATTGGCAAGGCATATGACCAGGCATCCGATCACCCTAAAGCGTTGACTGCGTACCGTCGCATCTATTTCTTTGCTCCGGCTTCAGCGGAAAGTACTCAGGCCGCAATCATGATTTCCCAACCATATTCGACGCTCATGCCGGTTACCGCTGAAGAAGCGATCGCTCGCGCCGATAGACTCTACGAAGCAAGGAAGTATGCGGATGCCAACGAAGCTTACGGGACAGCGTTCGCCCGCTTCCCGAATACGGCTAACGCCCAGACCCAACTGCGCCGTGGCATTGCCGCGTCCACGGCGCGAAAGAATCCCGATGCAATTACGGCGCTCGCCAATGTTCCCGCTTCGGCCGGCGAGACTCGCGCGGAGGCGCTCTACTATTTGACGCAAACATACGCGCACGCGCGGCAGTGGCCGCAGGCGCGTTCGACTCTGGAAAATATGCGCCGAGCATTTCCGCATAGCTCCTGGACGCCGCGCGCGATTGTCGGCGCCGGACAGATTGCCGATGATGCAAAAAACTCTACCGACGCTGCTTATTTCTACCACGTTGCGGTCGATAGCTTTCCTGGCGCCGCTGAAGTTGCTCAAGCGCAGTTCAATCTTGCCTGGATGGCGCATGACGCGAAGAGCTATCAGGAGTCTTCGCGACTGCTGACGGAACATCTTGCCAATTATGCAGACAAGAACACCGACAATCGCGGGCGCGCGGGCTACTGGGCAGCGCGCGATTCGGAACGCGCCGGAAAGCTGGCCGAAGCGCGCGCGCTTTATCAGGCGATGCAGGGACGCTATGAGGCCAACTGGTACGGTTATCTTGCGAAGCAGCGGTTGGACACGATGACGCGCAGTGGCGCTGCAACGGAGAAGAGTTTTCCGGCTGATTCCGTCGTCAGTCGCGCGGTTGCGAATCTGCAAACCGTTACGGTTGCCGAAGAAACTGCCGGACCCGAGGCTGACACGCGCATCACAAAGGCAGATCAGCTTTCAAACATCGGCAGCGATGATTGGGCGCTTGAAGAATTAGGAAAAGCCTCCGAGGCCGCGCCCTCCAGTCCACGAATCAATCTGGCGACGGCGCGCATTTATCGTTGGCAGGAAGACAACGTGCGCGCTTTGAACACGCTGAAGAAAAGTTATCCCGACTATTCGCAGATGAAACCCGAAGAGTTGACGCGAGAAGAATGGGATGTTTTCTATCCACTAGCTTATTGGGACATCATCGTGCAGGAATCGCGCGCACGTAGTCTGGAGCCGTTCCAAGTCGCCGGCCTGATTCGTCAGGAGACCGTGTTTAATCCGAAAGCGCGCTCGTCCGCCAATGCTTATGGCTTGATGCAGGTGCTCGTACCGACGGGAAGGTTGACCGCGAAGAAGTATGGCGTCGACCGGACCGTCACCGCCGACTCGCTTTACGAGCCGCGTCTGAATATTCAACTCGGTACCGCGTATCTGCGCGATCAGATCGACAAGTTTGGCCGCATTGAATATGTAGCAGCGGCCTACAACGCTGGTCCGCTGCGAGTGCCGCGATGGCGCGCCACGCTGCCGGCGGAGATCGATGAGTGGGCCGAAGCGGTGCCTATCAAAGAGACGCGTGGTTACATTCAGGGAGTGGTGCGAAATCGTTTGCAGTACCAGCGCCTGTACGACGCGAGCGGCAAGTTTCGCGCGGAAGTGGGCACGCACCCGGTTTCAGCGCCCGCGGCGGAACCCGCGAATTCAACCGTTCGCAAGCGGCGCGTGATCGGCAATGAACCGGAAGAGTAAAACCCGGGAGGGCATTCATGCCTTGCAACGTCGACCTCTCGGCCACACCCGTTTCGTGATGGCAGTCGTCGTTGTTCTCTTTTCCTGTTCGATTAGAGCGAACTCACAAACACGCCATCGGTCTGCCGCCACTTCTACCTCGCCATCCCTCGTTATTACCAGCGAACCCAACGCCATCATCTGGCTCGATGAAGTTCGTCGCGGCGTGACGGATGCCGCGGGCAAAATTGCGCTGACAAGAGTTTCTGCTGGCCGTCACGTGTTGCGTGTGCGCGCCAACGGATTTAAGGAGGTTTCGTTGCCACTACTTCCCGGGCGGCGCACAGTCATCGTGCGGCTCGCCCGGACAAATGACGAAGCGGAGTTGAGTTTTCAGCAGGCAGAAGAGGCGCGCGAAAAGGCGAAGGATGACGAGTCGCGCGAGCAAGCCGTGGAACTCTATCGCCGCGCTTTGAAACTTCGTCCGGCGTTTCCCGCGGCGCACGTTGGCTTGGCGCGCGTGCTGATGGATCTCAACCAGCATGAAAACGCGCTCGCCGAAATAGAACCGGCCCGGCGCTATCGTCCCATCTACCCGGAAGCTTCGGCCGTTGAAGGGCGCATCTATCGCGAAATGGCTTTTGCCGACGAGGCAATCAGGTCTTTTCAACGCGCGATTCGCGAAGCTCGCGGCTCTCAACCCGAGTCGCACGTGGGTCTCGCGCGCCTATTCGAAGACCGAGGCCAGTATGAAGGAGCCGCGGCCGAGTATGAGATCGCCATCAAACAGCTGGCAGACAGCGAGCCGGTGATCTATCAATTGCTCGGCGCGGTTTATGAGAAATTGGAGAAGTACAAAGAAGCGCTCGCCGCTTACGAGAAATATTTGCAGCTGGCGCCCAATGGCAGCCTTGCTCCCGCCATTCGCTCAATCATCGATCAAGTGCGACGACAAGCCGCGGGGCAAGAACTCAAACCAGATTGAGTCTTGGATCAAGGCCCAGCGTTACCTAAGACATACACAGCACTCCCGAACACGAGTAACCCCAGCAGAATCCAACCGGCACCTTTATCAGTCAGATGATAATCGCCACTCTTGTTCGCTTTGTTATGCGATCTGTTCTGGTAAATGGCAGCGCTCGTTTTCTGAGTTTCCCCGGTGGACATTGCGGTGACGCCTCGTGCGCTTCCGAGATCTGGCTTGCTCTCAGCCGCCGCGGGCACGACCACTTCGCCGCGCAGCGTCTGTTGGATGCGCAGTTGCCGGCCTCGTCCAGACTGGGCCAGCGAAGAAACCGCGGAAGCGGCAAGGATCAGAACCAGCGAAACAGAATCAATGGAACTCCTTCGGCACATGGAATGTCATCCTCCCGTACCTGAACTAAGGGAAGAAGACTAATTCTGGTTTTGCCGTGAGTGTTTTAGGACTGTGACACTTTCCGAATCGCCACACTAGCGGAGCGCGCCAGTAACGCGGACTTTAAGTCTGTGATTCTTATCAACTGTTCCGAGCTGCTGGCTCAACGGCGTAGCCGGCATTGATCCACGCGCTGGTGCCGCCGGTAACGTTGAGCAGCTGGGTGAATCCCAGTGGCTCGAGGATGCTGGTGGCGGCGCTCGAACGATAACCGCCGGCGCAAATAACCGCGGTCGGTTTCGCTCGGTCGAATCCAAGTGCGGGCGCGCGTTCTTTCAAGCCGGACAAGGGCACGGGTGTCGCGCGCGGCACGTGTCCGCTCTCGTATTCCGGCGGCCGACGCACGTCAATGATCTGCAAGTCGCTCGCGCTGTCGATCAGTTGGCTCAATTCAGCCACAGTGATCTGCGGAACGGCGGCGACTTCCAGGCCTGCTTGATCCCACGAGTAAATCCCACCGGCAAGGTAACCCTTCACGGTTTCAATACCAACCCGCGCCAGGCGCATCACCGTTTCGTCAACCTGTTCTTCCGACTCAGCCACAATCACCAGCGGCGTAGTCATGGGAATCAGTGTGCCCGCCCAAATCGCAAATTGTCCGCCCAGCCCGATGTTGATCGAGCCGGGAACATGGCCAGCGCCAAAATCTCCTGCCGGGCGCACATCGAGAACCACATGGCCCAGCGCGGCGAGTTTGCGAACGTCCTGTGGAGATAATGCCGCCGGTCTGGTTAATGCCCCCAACGGCGCTGCACCGGTGCGGTTGATCTCGGCGTCTTGCGAAAAGTATGGAGGTGCTTCAGGGAGGTCCGTGGTCATCATCGCCACGAATTCCTCTTTCGACATCGGTTTGAGCGCGTAGTTAAATTTCCGCTGATCGCCGATGGTCGACGACGTCTCCTTCGACATGTTGCGTCCACACATCGAGCCGGCGCCGTGCGCCGGATAGACTTCGACGTTGTCGGCGAGTAGCAACAGCTTCGCGTGCAGACTGTCGTACATCATTCCGGCCATTGCCTGGGACGTGTAGCCCTTGCCGCCCGCGAGATCGGGACGGCCTACATCGCCAATGAAGAGCGTGTCCCCGGTTAAGACCTTTTGCGGCTGATCGGAGATTTCGTTGTCGATGACTAATACGCAGATGCTCTCCGGCGTGTGGCCCGGCGTTTCCATGACGCGCAACTTCACGCGACCGATATCGATCTCGTCGCCGTCGCGCACGGCTCGATGCTGAAAACCGGCGCCGGCCTTTTCGCCAAAGACGATCTCTGCGCCGGTGCGCGTGCCGAGTTCGCGATGACCGCTGACGAAATCCGCGTGCAGATGTGTTTCGATGACGTACTTGATCTTTAAGCCGCGCGCTTCGGCTTCCTGAATATACTGGTCCACATCTCGCTGCGGATCGACGACGGCAGCTTCACCCTCCGAACCGATCAGGTACGACGCGTGCGCGAGACATCCGAGATAGAACTGTTTGAAGTACATGATGGAACTTCTTTCTGACCTCTGCGACTTTGCGCCTTGGCGAGAAACATTTTCGCGCAAAGGCGCAAAGGACGCAAAGTAATCATTCCCCATTCACGGGAGTTGACGTCTGTGGCAGTCGATAAAATTCGCGCGCCGGTTTCAGTGGCCGCAGCATCCAGTAAGGCCGGCGCGTGCCGTCGGGAGAATGTTTGTCCGCGGGCCGCGTCTGCGCCAGCCACTTCTTGTAGACCTCGCGCGACTTTTGCGTATCGACAAAAATGTCTCCAGGCTGGTCTTCCGGCTCCGCTTTTTTCACGCGCACAGCCTGGTGCCAACAGTGCATTCCCGAGATCGGATCGGGATGCACCGGAAAAGTCAGATTCTGGTGCACGCCGACGTTGGTCCACCAGATGCGCAGCGTGTCCGCATCAATAGACTGGTAAGGCTGAACACCGCGCTCGCGCTTCAAGCCCCATTCAGCGCCCCGATGATCCAATTTCACCGTAGCCATCAATTGTTTTTGCCCTTCCTCAGTTAGCTTCCAGCGGCCCATGTGATGACTGCAGGCAACGACATCGGGGCGAATCCCTTCAGTAACCCAGGCGTGGACCACGAAGTATCCAATCTCCGTTTCCACGCGGACCAAATCACCGGTGCGCAGATCAAGTCTCACAGCGAACGAAGGATGAATCCACAGCGGATTGGTGTGCGCGATTTCGTTCAACCATTTCGCGTTTGCGCTGCGCGTGTGAATCTGCATCGCCAGACGGAAAGTAGAAATCAGAATAGTCTGATCGGCCGCGAGGTTATCGCGATGCACGTGGCTCTTGATGTACGTAGGCAGCGCGTATTCGTGCCAGCCCCAATCAGCAAGCGTGCGTGAATAAAACTCGAGTCGCCCGCTTGGCGTCGGAAAGCCGCGTTTGATTTCCCCATCAACCTTGACTCCAACAAAGCGGCGGCCATCTTCATCTCCGTCAGGGATGGGAATGGGCACAACATTCGGCGACGCGGGTTTAGGCGCGCGAGTGAGCACCCGACCGCGGGCGTCTTCACGGATGTCTTCCAGCTCTGCGGGCGGGACAGACTGTTCGTAAAGCGCGCCTGTTCTCTTTGTCACTTCGAACGTGCCGTAACGTCGCATGAACTCGAGCGGAGTCAGATTCTCCGTTGCAGCTTTCTCCGGCAAACCGGGAAGGGAATTGTCGAAGATCCATTCGTAGTATTCGTCCACACCCAAACGGGTTCCCGGATTCTTCTTCGACTCGACGAATTGACGAATGCCGAGACTGCCGTCCGAATCGATCCGCCAGGTTAGCTCGAGCCAAAACTCGTTCTCTTCCCAAACCTCGCCCGGATTTACTTCGCGCGTGTCGCCGACGCTTTCGCCCATTCGCTCGCGCGCAGCGCGCAGCACCGGCTGGCGAAAACCGACCCACTGCGAATCGTGCGTCTCGTAAGAATGAATATCGTGGCGCTCCGAGCCCAGGCCCATTGGCAGGATATAGTCGGCGAAGTACGACGTTTCGTTCCATACCGGTGTCAGCGCAACGTGGCAGCCTATCAAATCAGGATTCGTGAGCACTTCAATCCAGGAAAAGCCATCCGGATTGGTCCAGACCGGGTTGTAAACGCGCGTGAAGTAAACGTCCAGGCGTCCGCGTCCGTCTTTCAAAAGGTGCGGCAGCAGAAACGACATCTCGTGCATCGAGAGCGGATACTCTTTGGGCCACGTAACTTCGTTCCACATCTTCGGGTGTGGCGGCGTATAGATCGGTTTCGGGACAAACTTGTTCCAAGCGTTGGGGAACACGCCGCCCTCAGTGGCCACAGCGCCCATCAATGCATTCAACATAAAAAGGCAGCGCGCCACTTGCCAGCCGCCGCTGTTGCCCGAAGATGCGCTGCGCCAGTTATGCGTGCTCAATTGCGTGCCCGCAATCGAAACGACCTTCGCGATCATTTCGAGAGCTTTCGCGTCAACCCCGGATTCATCGGCGGCGAATTCGAATGTGTACGACGCGTAGAGTTGTTTGAGGATTCCTTCGAAGGTGTCGAATGCTCGATCCTGTTCTTCGCGCCGTCGGCGCGACATGTCTATAGCTTCTGCGATTCTATTAGATTCTTTTTCGCTCTCAACAAAATGCCCGGCATTTTGTTGAGAGCGAATACTGTTACTGGGCGACTCGGGGTCTATAAACATTTCGCCGCTACGCGGCTGCTGCTCTGACTCGGAACTCGAAACTCGAAACTCGAAACTTTCTTCTAAGTACTCTTCCCAGTTCCACCAACGCCGCACGAACTCGCGGTTGTAGAGGTTGTTTTGAATCAGGTAATTCGCGATCGATAGCAGAATCGCGGCTTCTGATCCGGGAAACGGCGAGATGAAATGATCTGCGTGCGTTGCCGTGTTTGAGAGCCGGGTGTCAAAGACGATGAGCTTCGCACCGTTGGCTTTTCCGTCGATGACGCGCTGCGCGTGCGGATTGAAATAGTGGCCCGATTCGAGATGCGCGCTGATTAGCAGAATGACTTTAGCATTCGCATGATCTGGACTGGGACGATCGAGGCCCATCCATAACTGATAACCTTCGCGACTGGAAGACGAGCAGATGTTCGTGTGCGAGTTGTGGCCGTCGATGCCCCAGGCGGCCAGGATGCGTTCGGTGAAACCATCCTCACCCGGGCGGCCCACGTGATACATGATCTCCTGGCGGCGATCTTCAACGATCGCTTTGCGAATGCGTGATGCGAGTTCGTCGAGCACTTCATTCCAACTCACCTGCTCCCACTTTCCTTCGCCGCGTTTTCCCGCGCGTTTGAGTGGATGAAGGATGCGATCCGGATCCTTAATCTGATTCAGCGTCGCCGGACCTTTCGCGCAGTTGCGCCCGCGCGATCCGGGGTGCTCCGGATTGCCCTCGAACTTCTGGATCTGTTTGGTCTCTTTGTCGATGTACGCGAGCAGCCCGCACGCCGATTCGCAATTGAAACATGTCGTCGGCACCAGCGAGTAGCGTCGCTCCTTGCGCCGCGGCCACGCGCGCGAATCCAGTTCGACCCAATCATCCCAGCGCTCCTTCGGCGGATACGCCGCGAGATGATTACAGCTCGGCCCGGGGTAGAATGTTTCGCCGCGCGATTCTGTCTCTTCGCGTGCGGCGTTCACGCGTTGAGGCGGTTCACTTGTCTGCATTTCGTTTTGGCTTCCATAATCAATTCACTCAGACTTGCGATCCAGTTCAGTCCAATCATCCCATCGCTCCTTGCGCGGAAGCGCCGCGAGATGGATTCGCCAAGGCCCGGGTAGGACGTTTGGTCGCCTTCTTTGCTCGTCAGATTCTTCATTCATCATGTCTCGCCGTTACCGCCGATAGACCACGTCGCACAAATGCCGTTAGTCGTCGAAAGGCGGGTGGGCGAAGCAGACTGGCTTGTTTGTATGCTTCTTTCGCATCTTCAAACCGACCGAGTTGCAGGTGCGCATAACCCAGGTCATTCCAAATATGTGCTTGGAGAGGTGTACAGTCGAGGGCTTCTTTACAGAGATCGATCAAACTGTCCCACTCTTTTCGGTTATAGTAAGAGGTCGTTAGATTATGCCATGAACGAAGATGACCGACGCTTCTTCCCGGCGCGTGCCGAGCTAAAGCGTTGGCCGAATTGAGGTACGCGTACGCATTCTCGATCAAGAGGGGAATGCCGGCGGCAACCTCACCGAAGAACTCGTCAGGGGACAAACCGCTAAGGTGATCTATCTTGCGTGCTTTCCTCATGTCAACTTCGTTAAAGGCGACGCGATGGTTCGCTGGCCTTCAACCAGAAATCGTAGCAGGCAGCGCGAG
>Ga0137380_10001819_pt1 | contig 17682 bp, 20 predicted proteins | sample SagtaG_17_FD_104809 | JGI IMG/M metagenome (GOLD analysis project Ga0137380, IMG submission 104809) | Vadose zone soil microbial communities from Sagehorn Ranch, Mendocino, California, USA - Sage2_L_100_16 metaG | ecosystem: Environmental > Terrestrial > Soil > Vadose zone | place: USA...
AATGTCTGACCGTTGATACCATTAAGACCCTCAAACATCCGTCCTCTGGTCGCAGCAACACCGAGGTAAAGATGACGGATCGTTTTGGGAAGGGGCGAAACAATTCGCAGTGGTTGGCCCGTTAGCCGCGCGGCGTAGGTTCGGCCACCCGTGGGAAGACCATGGATACCTGAGCTTTCTCCGTCGTGACGAAAGACTCCGATCTGGTATTCCAAACGGGCCGCCTTGAGAAAGCTGGCGTGCAGCATGACGCCCCGTTCGCGCCCCGCCGCTAGGGTATCTGAAGCGCGAGATTTCAACGCATAGTCCAGACGATCTTCCGATCCGACCTCTTCCAAACTGAATGGCATTTTGTATTTGCCCACCTTCACCTGGAGCAGCCGGTGCACGTTGATATTCACATAGTTGTCTTTCCACGGATGGTACTCGGTAGCGTTGATGGTTCCGAAGGTCTTACGCATATCCCGTTCAACTTCATAGTCGATGTACTTCGTCACGTGACCCTTCAGCCCGAATCGTGCCTTGTTGAGGAAGAAAGTGTCAGGAGTTGCTGGGAGAGCATTGACTATTCCGGGAAGATTCACAACCGGAGGTGAGAAGCGGCGAAAATCCAAATGCCACTTGGCCTTCAAGTCCACCTGTGCGAATTCGCCAATGCGGAGTGAAGGCCTGTTTTTGAAAGAGACCTGAACCAAGTGGCCGGAGTCTGTAATTACTTCGTCTTCGGTTGTCGGCTCCTCCTCACCGGGAGCCTGGGCAAAAAGCATGGCCGGAACCAACAACAAGGCCAGCACGAGTAGTATTCGCATTTGGTCCTCCCGTCCAGCCGCAATCCAACGGGGCGTGCACGCGCATTCTAGATCACATCATCCGGCCTATCCAAGAAAACCAGCGGACTAGTACGGATTAACGCTTTTCACTCTGTAGTTCGCCTGAAAAGGAGGGTGATCTAGAATGCATGGACGGCGTACTGGATAGCCGCAAGATCAACGGAAACCGACTACGGAGGATCAGTTGAGAATACGAATCCTGATCGCATTGCTGTTGTTTCCGGTTGTACTCTTTGGGCAAATCCCTGAGGACGAGGATGACCAACAGCCGGATCAAAATGACTCCGGCCGAGCTCTCCGGCTTACCTTTAAGAACAGCCCCTCACTTCGAGCCGGCGACGTGTTTCGGCTGGATTTGAAATCGAAGTGGCATCTGGATTTTCGTCACTTCTACCCGCCGATCGCGTCGCCTCCGCAAACGGACGACACCTTCGTATTGAGGCGCGCGCGCTTTGGTCTCAAGGGCAGCGTCACGAAATATTTCGAGTACGAAGTGGAACGAGAACTCCGCGCCACCTTTGGAGATCAGCACGAACGGCACCCATGGCGTGATGTGTATGTGGACTTCGGTCCCTATCGGCTGATCCAAGTTAAAGTCGGCAAGTTCAAATTGCCGTTCGGGCTCGAAGAGCTTACTTCCGAGGACAAGCTGGACTTCGCGTACCGATCTCGAGTTACAGAGTTTCTTGCGCCGGCGCGAGACAAAGGAGTCATGCTGCACGGTAAGGTCTTGAAGGGTGATCGATTGAATTACCAAGCGGGCGTGTTTCGAAACGATGGCGAGAACTCGGATATTCAAGGCGTACCGACGGCAGCGCGAACGTATGCTGCGCGTGTCACGGGTCAACCGCTCCGGTTTATTCCACAGCTTCCGGGCACCCTTCACCGTGTGCAGATGGGCCTGGCTGTGACTACGGGGCAGATGTTTGAAGGACTTCAAGGCCTCCACGGTCAGACGGCTTCAAATTTCACATACTTTCCGCACATGTTCGTCAAGGGGAGAAGACAGCGGTTCGAAACCGAACTGCTCTGGAGGGAAGGTCCTTTCAGCATCAAGGGCGAATTCATGCACGTCTCGCAGGAACGCAAGCAACAAAGCATCAGAGTACAGGACTTGCCCGACCTGATTTCAAATGGGTGGTACGTCACGGCCGGCTGGGTGGCGCTGGGTAAGATGAAGGCCCAAGGCGGTGCGCCGAAGAATCCATTCCTCACCGGACATGGTTTTGGCGCCGTAGAACTGGCAGCCCGCTTCGATGTTCTGGGTTACACCAGCGCAACTCACGTGGGAACCGCATCGCGGAGCCCGCGCGCACCGAACGTCCTTGCCAATAGCGATCGCACCTGGACATTCGGCGCAACGTGGTACGTCAATCATTTTGTCAAGATTCAGGCCAACGGTGAGCGGGAATGGATCGAAGACATAGAACGCGGGCCGGTAGCCGGCCGAAATCTGTTCTGGACCTCAGTCTTCAGGCTGCAATTCGCGATGTGAGCCCGCCAGGCCGCCCTATACAGCGGAATCATTTTCATCGTCTTCGTCCTCTTCGTCGTCCTCTGTTGGCGGGGTTTGAGCTTCTGAAAGACTAACCAGGTTCGAGCGGTCCAAGGCCAGGCTTTCAAAAAATTCGTTCAACTCACTTACGATGCTGGGCTCATGTACCAGGATTGCAACTTCACGGCGCCAGTCCAGACTCGGTGGAGATAGATGTATGCTTCCGATCACTGCAAAGCGGTTATCTACAATGGTCATCCTGCCATGAGAGACCAGACCATTCATGGGACCATGTCCAAGCACCTGCACGGACACTCCATGGTTCTGCTTCTCGAGGAGCAGAGACACCATCTGCGGATCAATCACGCGATGATCAATGATTCGGATGCTGGTTTCCGCGTCGGCCAGCAAATTATGGAGCCGCAAGCGAGCCTGGTCCGGCCCCACGATCAATCGATCCGTAATTTCCGGAAGAGGTGAATCTGGGCAGGAGAAATCGTGCTCGAACACCACCTTCAGGCCGGAAATGATGTGAGGATCATCGCTAAATACCAGGAAATCGCATGTGCTTTCAAAGCACTTGCGAGTGAAATTCAGCGAGCTAACCAGCGCCGGGCCGTCGTCGGCCACGACGTACTTCGCATGATATTTCATCAGTGGGCCCGTGTAGCGTTGTACGTGCGCGCCGGTGCTTTCGAGCAGCGCTCCCAGTTCCTTCAGTCGTTGTTTCCAACCGCGAGCTCGATGTGTGATTAACACTCGGACGCTCACGTTTCGCTTCACGGCGGCAGCAACCTCGTCCACCACCGCTAAATCGTCACACCGGAACATCGATAGAGCCAAACGGTCCTGCGCTGAGCGCATCAGTTGGAGGACTGCTTCGCGACGTGCGGCAGGTGCTAGGACGAGCCGGTCCATTCCCTGACCTCGGCTTGGGGGATCGATCGGTTCAATTTATCGCGATTGCGTCGTCTGTGAGCGTTACTGACAAGCACACCGCCGCCGGAAGCCAGGATCATCTCCGTCAGAAGAACTACCGCCCCAATTGCCCAGACCGGCCTTACTGCTCGCTCGTTTTCCCGCATGCATTCGCTTGATACTGAGAGAAACGCGCGCAGTATAGCACCTTCGCCTGCGGTGCGAAAATCAACGCGGCGGCGGGGGCGGCGGGACATACGTGATTCCGGGAAGGATTTTTCCGGCCGCCACGTTAGAAAGGATCAGCAAACTGCGGGAAAAAAAGAGCTCGATTCCATACACTGGAACGTCCGACCGGACGTAGATGAATCCCCCGTCCGAACTGCGGCTTTGCGTCTGCGGTATCCATTGACTCAACAGTTTTGACGTTCTTGTGCCGGCGGGCAGCGTGAACCGGGCAGTCGTGACATTTTCCGCGCCGCCAATGAGCGAGCCGTCCGGCGCGAGCGCGAAAATTTCTATGTTTGCCGCTCGTGAGCCGGTATTGAGCAGGGCCAAGCCCGTTAACCACGGGGGCAGATCTGCGATATGGGCGAACAAGAGGTTCGCTTGAGGTTCTGATTGTGTGGGTACAATGGCAACTCCACCCGCCACCGTATCGGCGTAAGCGACAAAGCCGGTAATGGGAAGGAGTCCCGTAACTTTAACCCAGCCGTTCAAAAAGAGATCAGTAATACCAAACAAATTTCGCACGATGTCGCGAATTGCGCCGTTTGCGGGAATCGTGCGTTGGATGGACCGAACAAGAAGGCCATCTTCGCTTGTAAAAGTGATGGTCACGTCATTCGGATTCGCGCTCAGATTGGTGATGCCAACAACGCTTCGGTAATTTGCCCCACTCAAAGGTCCGTCGACCACATTTGGAAAGTTGATATTGGTTGCCGGCAACGAGGATGGCACGGCGTTGGCCACTGCCCACGATGGGCCGGCGATGAAGTCGCGGACGATTACTGTTGCGGCAAAAGGATTGACGCACGTCAGCTTGACGTGGGTGGCCGTTGCCAGGTTGGGAGAAGGAAACAGAGCAGACGATTCTGCCTTGAAGAAACCCTTGGGAGGTATGGACTGCACGGCGACAGGCGCTAATTCGAATCCCTCTTCGCCATAGAGCCTCATGACCACCGTAACGCGGCTTGTACCGGTATTGGCAATGTGAATTTCTGACCGCGGCGTGACAATCGGCAATATCAACTCCGGCGATGAAGCCGCGCCGTCCGCGCCGTCCGCAAAGTTGACGAAGTCTCCGCCTAGCCAGAATCCCTGAAGCCCGGACGATGTGCTCGTAGCCTCCACCCACCCGGCATTGGTCGCACCGGGAAATAATTCGCTTCCCAGCTTCGAGATCTGTCCGCGCCTGGGAACTGTCTGCGTCGATACGGCCCCGATCGTGCCGTCTGCTTTGTATAACGTGAATGTAGCGGTGGCATTATCCGTTCCTGGATTGACCATTGCAAAGCCGCTGGTTCCGAGTTCCGACGGTTGAATAGCCCTTGGAAAACTCAGTGTGGATTGACCCTGCGCAAGAAATGGCAGGGACAGCATGCTCATTAAGCCAAAGAAAATCGCTCGCATTAACCTAAAACTCACAGCGAGGATCGGTAAAGTCGTGCAGGGGGGACAAACCAGGGATAAAAATCAGGCACGAAGCGGCGCACTCTCACGCCCAGGCTAGGGATCGGGTGCGCTCGTTATCCTTTCCTCGTAGGGCCTTGCTCGGCCCATACGCGCCCATAATGGCGCAAATGAGGTCTAACGTGCAACCCCAGCGTGCATTTTGTGCTACATCGCAGTTGCAATCGTGGCCACGTCGACCACACCGTGATGTGTGGCGAACATCGCCAATTCCAGGCGGCTGTAAACGCCGACCTTATCGAAAATTTTGCCCAGATGGTACTTGACGGTGAACTCGCTGATACTGAAATGCGCCGCTATATCCTTGTTCGTCATTCCACCGGCCAGCGCTTGTACCATTTGCAATTCCCGGCGAGTCAGGTTGTAACGGTTCGGCAATTCCACTGGTGAGTTTGTGACGCACATTTGCGGCCAACCGTTGACAGTGCGCTCAACGACGGGACCCTGCACGGCACCGGAGTTGGTTGGCGATGCCAGTTGGACTTGCTCGACGAGTCTAGTGATCGTCTCGCGGCTGATCCAAATCTCGCCGGAGCCAACAGCGTGCACACTTTTGAGCAACATTTCCTCCGAAATCTCCCTTGAGACAATTCCGCGTGCTCCACGCCGTAGTAATTCAACTGTCTGTACCTGATCAACGATAGATCTCATCAAAAGAGACGACACATAATACGTAGAGAGGGCCGTTACGAGATTGTAGAGTGGTAACAGCCCGCTGTTCATATCAACGAGAGCAAGACTCGGGCGATGCGATTTTACCAGTCGCAAGATATCACTTTCCCGCTCCGCACAGGCGACCACGCGGAAGTCCTTTACTGATCCGAGCAGTCGGACCAGACTTTCGCGACACACCGGAAATTCGCTGGCAACAAGAATCGAGACCATTGACTTAGATGCGCTCCTGTGACTAGAGAGACCGAAGAAACGACCTTCGAAATACACGAAACTCGGAAAGGCGCAGAAAATACAGGAAAAGTAATAAAAAAAGGGGAAAAGCGGGAGTGGCGGACCTGTCGCCAAAATGCTGCATGAGAGGGTGCCAGCGAGAACGGATCCAATGAATGCCGTTCACGCCGAAACAGGTCCTGAGTGAGCAGACCTCACTTTAGAAAATGAAAGTAGATTCCGGCAGAACCCTCATAGGTCTGCAGCTTGCCATGAGCGGGAAGCACAATCTGGTTGCGATTGGACGACTCCCTCGGCAAGCCATAACGCGGGACATCGGAGAAGAGGTGCCGCAAATCGGCTCGAATCCCAAAATGCGAAAACACTCCGACCTTCACCCCGACGCCGTAGTTGAAGGCGAAGCGATTGTCGATGCTGTCGAGATTTCCAATTCCATAAACGCGCGGATCGGCGGCGCGCGCTCGGGCCACGTCGCTGAGGTGGTATCCGGCCACGCCCAGGCCTGCCGTCGCGAAAGGCATTACGCGCCTGGCACTGTAGTGCATCGGATAGAAGACCATGTTGTAGAAGAAGTGGTGAACCCCGCCGCTCAGTGCGACTGGAGTGGAAGACTGGCGAGTCAGCCTGACCGTGTTCTTCTGGTAGCTGTAGGCAAGCTCTCCTCCCCAGTGGTTCTGCGAGAGCAGATTAAAGCGGATTCCATAAGCGTTCTTGTCGTCGTAATCGAAGCCGACGCTATTGAAGCCGAGGCTGAACGGTGGTCGGACCTGCGGTGGGCCTAACTGAAAGCGGCGTCCCTGCCAGTTCGCTCTGGCCGCATAGCCGCCGATTTCGAAGCCAAACCTTTCTTGTCCCCGCAATATTCCAGAAAATCCTTGGAGTATCAATAACATGAAGAAGAATGTTTTTCGCATTTCACCCCCAGGCCCGGCCTTAAAAAACCCCGCGAAAGCGGATGTTAGCACCGGTTGGCTGGTCGGGGATACTAGGCCGCCCAAAAGGCCGGGCCATCAAGCGACACAAGTTTTCTTGATCTGCCCGTGGCACCGCCCTAGTGTGAGCGCGAAATCAATGTTTCAGGAGTGGTGATGATGAAATGGCGAAGATTTGGTTTTCTTTTGGCTCTCGGGTTCATATTTTGCAAACCGCTGTGGGCTTCCGAGGAGATCACGCTCTTTGATCGGAAGGGAGAACCCGGCGCATACATCGCTGGAGATTTGACGGTCTACCTCTGGGATGGGAAACCCGTCGCATATTTGTACGAGTCCGACGGCGCAGTCCATCTGTACAACTTCGTGGGTGATCACTTGGGATGGTTTGAGGAAGGCATTTTGTGGGATCACTCCGGGGCCGCGGTGGGCTTTCGTGCGGGTGCAGTGAATGTAGTGACTTACATTGAATCGACCAAGAGCGTCAAGGGCCTGACACCGATCAAAGGAGCCCGTTCGCTTCCACCCATCAAGCCGCTTCTGCACGAAAGTTGGTCATCTGTGCCGTTGTCCTTTTTCCTTAGAGCGGTGCAGGCTTCGCAACCTTAAAAAAGCATCGCTGGTTTGCGGAGCGCCAATCAAATCCGGGCAAATCCGCTTGAGGTTGTCGATCACGCCGCACCTATGTCAAGATCAACCAAATGCCGAGTGTTTCTGGGGACACGCATGCATTTGCGGTTGGAGAATACGCCGACGGTTTGACAACCGGTCCGATCTCCGGAAATATTCGTATTCGGATCGATGATCCGGCCTTCCTTGCGCTCAACGTCTCCATTCAAGGCGACTTCTGGTGAAGCGAACTCTTTCGCTGAAGGCGTGCGCAACGAGCATTGTCGTCCTGATGACGTTGGCTGCGGCCTCGGAATTCTCTATGGGTCGAAGACTCTGGGGAATCAACGGCAAGCCGGGGCTATGGTCTGGCGACATTTGGAGTAACCACAACTCCCAGTATCTTACGGATCCCTACTCATTCACGCACATTACTCATGGAATCTTGCTTTACGGCGTTCTCCGTGTTTTCACTAACACTTCGCCAGCGAGCATGCGGTTGATTGTGGCCGTGGGGCTGGAGTCTGCCTGGGAAGTGCTCGAAAACACTGACTTGGTAATCCAGCGCTATCGGGCGGAGACGATTTCATTGAACTATTACGGTGACAGCATTCTGAACTCGATGGGTGACATTGCGACCTGTATGCTCGGATTTCTGCTCGCCCTGCGATTGCCCAAGCGCGTTACGATCATTGGAACCCTGGTTCTCGAAATTGTCTTGCTCGTTTGGATTCGTGATAATTTGTCGCTGAATATACTGATGCTTATTCGTCCAACTCGCTCAATCCGGATGTGGCAACTTGGGAAATAAAAAAGGGCGGCGTTTCTAGAATATTTTCATTGGGCGCTAGCGGAACCTGTGCGCGACGATAGAATTGCTTCAGAGGATGTAGAACGCCGCGCTTGGTAAGCGATTCAGCTGCCCGTACCACGACTGGAGGCACGCTTGGCAACGCTCGGCGCAGGCATCAAGCTTCCGCGGAAGCTCCGCCGTTCGCGAAAAAAGGCGGCGAAATCGCGAAACACTCGCGAGCCACGTTTTGTGGCCGGTCTCTCTTGCGATGACCTGCTCCCACACAATTGCGGAAATCCTGAACGTTCAAGCCTTTCCGTATTTCTTGGAGTCGTCGGAAGCCTGGCATTGGCCTTGCTTCGGAGTGAAGTAGGCCGATTGGGATAAGAGGGAGAGACCGGCATACAGTCCGTCTTGAGAAAACGAGAATCATCCTGGAGGCGAACATGACGATTCGCTTGGACCACACGATCGTGCCGGCGAAAGACAAGGTCGCCTCGGCGGAGTTCTTCGCCGAGGTCTTCGGCTTGACGGTCAAGCCGGATCACGGCCACTTCGCACAAGTACAAGTCAACAAAAGCCTGACCTTTGATTTCGCCGACGAACCAGAACCATGGGGAGGTCCAGGCTTCGACCCCAGGACCGGCCAGAGCCATCACTACGCCTTCCATATCAGCGAGGCCGAATTCGAAGGAGTATTCGCAACCGGGTGAAGGCCAAAGGGATCCCCTACGGCAGTGGGCCATACAATCACATCGACGGCCGGATCTACACCCGTCGGGGTGGGCGTGGCCTCTACTTCGAGGATCCCAACGGCCACCTGCTGGAAGTGATGACAGTGCCCGAGACGGGAAGCTAAAACGAAAGCTGAACACGATGGTCTGGCGCCTATCGGAGTTTCAGGAAGGCCGGCTCTTCACGTGGGAGACGCGAGGCGCCGGAGTTTTCGTCATAGCCCGTCATGCGATTCGGGCTGGCGAACGCGGTTCCATCGTCACCCTCACGATCAACCAAACCGGCTGGATGGCACCGCTTCTAACACTGTTGTCCGGGAAATCCGGAACGTGTCGATGCCCCTTTGATGTCTGTCCAAAATGAAAGAAACCAAGATTGCATTTCTGCTTTTGTGAGCATCGATAACGCTTTCTGAATCGGGCTGACCGAACGATAACCTCTGCCCTTGCGCAGGAACAAAATGTATTCGACATCGTTCTTAACGACAGCGCCGGGCTGGTAGGGCTTCCCGTAGAATCCTGCTCCGTTGCCCTCTGATTCCGTCACTCCGTTGGCGATTTTGTGCCAAAGAATCGGGGTGAGACAGTCCAAATCTAGAGCTCGGGCGCGAACTTGGATGTCCGCGTGGAGCGGCATAATGAAGTGCCGCCCGGCCTTCTTTCGTGGAATACATACGTCGCCGACAACGCAGCAGATTCGCCCACCTGGAACGAGTACGCGATGGCATTCCGCCCAAACCGTGTCGCGTTCATCGAGAAAATGCTCGTAACTCTCAATGTGTCCCATTTGTCCCGCTGTATGGTTATATTCCTTGAGGGTCCAATACGGTGGGGAAGTCACGACGAGGTGAACCGATTCATCAGGAATCCAAGAGAGACTCCTTGCATCACCAAGATGCAGCTTGTGTGTGGTTGTATCAAAGGGTGCCGGCCATGGTTCCGCCGGTATCGAATATTTGCTTCCAGGAGCGTTGCCAAAAGCTTCGGGCGTGTTGTCCGCAATCGGTAGCTGGACAGATGTCGTTTTCTTAAATGATCCCTGAATAAAGCTCAACGTATAGGTGCCCTCCGGGACAGAAGAGGTCCGAACGGCCACTGGAATCAGCTCACGGCTCTGTTGCTTGTTGAGAGGTTCGGAACGCAGCCGAGTACTGATCAGCCGTCATTCACAAATCGGTACGGACCGATACAGAAAGATTCGAGGATCATTAAAAGCGGCGTGCGAGAAAGCGAAAGTTCCTTACATCACGCATCATTGCTTTGAGGCATTTCTTCGGGAATGCGCTCAAGGATCAGAAGCTGAGTATCGGGAAGAATCTTAAAAATGGCCCTTTTGGCCATGGGTGGTGTAGGGTCAAGTCTTTGGTTTTCGATTCGCCTGGGTGGCGGAACTGGCAGACGCACCGGACTTAAAATCCGGAGCCCCGCAAGGGGCGTACGGGTTCGACCCCCGTCCCGGGCATTGAAGAAACTGCACTTGCAGCAACGAAGTGATTCGGCTCCGATATGTCCACAGCTAGGGCTACGGCGCAGGCTCGATTCGAAGCAAAGCGCCGTCGTCCTCTTCCGTAAGCACATACAAAAGACCATCGGGACCTTGCCGGACGTCGCGAATGCGTTGCCGTAAATCGGTCAGCAACGATTCGCGGCGCAGCTCTTCGAATTTCGCGTTGAAGACAATCCGTTCGAGGTGTCCCGTGTAATTGAGTTCTCCCACGCGCATCGAGCCGACGAATGCATTCCCTTTCCATGACGGAAACCGGTCGCCCGAGTAAATCGTCAGTCCTGAAATACCGATCGACGGAAGCCACACGACCAGAGGCTCCTCCATTCCTTCTTTCCACGCATGATCCGACACGCGCGGACCCGGATAGTTTCTACCGTAACTCACCACAGGCCAGCCGTAATTCCGTCCCGGCAGGATAACGTTGAGTTCGTCTCCTCCATTCGGACCATTCTCGTTCTCCCAAACCACGCGTGTTTCCGGATGAATCGCCAGTCCCAACGCGTTGCGATGACCGAGAGAAAAGATCTCCGGCTTGTAACCGGATCGGCCAACGAACGGATTATCGGGCGGCGCCGTTCCGTCGTCGCGAAGGCGGAGAACTTTACCGCCATGATTCATTGGATCCTGCGCGCGCTGATCGAAAGTGCCTCCCACCGTCATGAACAGATTTCCATCCGGCGCAAACACGATTCTCGATGCGGCTGCACGCCCATCGTCTACGGAGTCGGCGACAAAGATATCGCGAATATCGGCGAGCGCATGACCATCGAACCGCCCTCGCGCGAGCGCCGTCGTGACGCCCTTCTCCAGAGGCTGGGTATACGTGAAGTAGACCAGCTTGTTGTTCGAGAACCGCGGATGCAGCGCAATGTCCATGAGTCCGGACAATTGCTGCGCAAACACTTTGGGCACGCCCGGAATCGGATTTGGATCAAGCACGCCGTCTTTTACTAGACGGATTCGCCCGGCACGCTCCGTCACCAGCATCGATCCATCAGGCAGAAACGCGAGGCCCCATGGATGAGAGAGTCCTTTCGTGACAACTACGACGCGTATCTTGTGCTGCTCCGCAGTGTCGAACGTGAAAGGCCCATCACCGAAAGGCGGCCGCGGTATTGTTGGAGCGCCACGCTGTTGAGCCAGGGCGGTTGCTGCGATGCTGATTATGCAAAGAAGAAGAATACGGCGCATGACGGCGGATTATAACTCACGCTGATCAGCGGGAACATGGTCACAATCTTAAGTCTTGTAAAGTTTGAACCTGCCTGTATCCTTCCGATCTATTATTTCCCCGATCTCGTGCACAAGCCGAAGGAGGAAAAATGATCCGGCGCGCAGGCCGGACGGCCGAAGAATAGGAGACAGACAATGATTCAAGTGTCACGTGGGTCCAACGAACCGAAATCGGCAGCAGCAGTCAAACGATGGATCGAGAAGCACACCCGATCATCAGATCGCTTCGCATATGTCGCGGACAAGTATGAACCCCATCGAAAGGAGCACGGATGTTACGACGTGTATTCTTTCGAGAACGGACCTTTGCTAGGCGCCTTAGCGGCTGCGGCAAAATCCAAACGGCTGCCGATCGCGGCGATCGGCGAGCCCTTCGGAATCTTCAGCATCTTCGGAAACGTATAGAAGTACTGCCATCGAAAATCCCACTTCGGAATTTTGACCAGAGGAATGGTCTTTCCATCCGGAGTCACCGCGAATGCCTCGAAGGATTTTCCAAGCAGATGCATGTGCGGGTTTCATCATCTCGAACGGGATTTCTTCAATGGAGCGTGCGAAGTGCGCGTGCTCTGTCCCATGCGGGAATGGTCGCCATTTCGTACGGTTCGCCTTCCGTTTGCGATAACATGAATCAATTCCGACGGAATACGCAACGTTTGAAGGTAATTTCGTTCTCGATCTCGGTTCCGTGGATATCGGGCAAAGCCGACCGCAGGCAAGTGGGAAGGAGATACGCTGGTGGTCGATGAAGCACATCAGTGGATCGCAGGCCGGGACTTGAAGGGGGAACGCGAACTGATCAAACCGTACTGGTATCCGTATTCGAGGTACAACAGAACATGAAGGCCAACATCATGAAAACCTATCCCAACTACGTAAACAACGAGTGGGTGAGTTCGCAGAAAACCCGCGAAGTCATTAACCCATTTAATGGGGAGACCATCGCGCTTGTGCCGGAGGCGAGCAAGAAAGACGTGGACGAAGCGATCGGTGGGGCGCGCCAGGCATTCGATCGAGGCCCGTGGAAAGAATCCACCGCCCAGCAGCGCGGGCGCATTCTATTCGCAATGGCGGACATCGTCCGGAAGAATGCTGCGATGCTGGCCGAACTGGAGACGCTCAACAGCGGCAAGCCCATCGTCGAAAGCGAATTCGACATGAACGACACCGCAAGCTGCTTCGAGTACTACGGCGGGCTTGCGACGAAGATTCACGGCGAAACGCTTCCAGTTCCCGACAACGCTCTGAATTTGACGCTTCGCGAGCCCGTCGGGGTGGCTGGCTTGATCGTCCCCTGGAATTATCCGCTGATGCTTGCCGCCTGGAAACTGGGGCCGGCGCTCGCTGCCGGCTGCACTGTGGTCCTCAAGCCGGCCGAGCAAACGCCACTGACCACGCTGGAATTCGCACGGCTGGTGCAGGAAGGAATTTCCGATCTGCCGCCGGGAGTACTCAACGTTGTTACGGGAGACGGACCCACAGCCGGCCGCGCCATCGTTGAGTCGATGCAGGTCGATAAGGTAGCGTTCACCGGCGGTACCGAGACAGGGCGCGAGGTTCTCCGCGGCGTCGCCGATTCAAATCTTAAAAAAGTCTCTCTAGAGCTTGGCGGCAAATCGCCAAACATCTTTTTTTCGGACGCGGATCTTGAAGCCGCAACCGACGGCGCCCTCTTCGGCATTTTCATCAATCAAGGCGAAGTCTGTTCCGCCGGCTCCCGCATTCTCATTCAGCAGGATCTCTTCAAGAAACTTGTCGGCCGGATGAAAGAGATGATGCCGAAAATCCGCCTCGGCAATCCGATGAGCCGCGAGACGAAGATGGGACCACTTGTTAGTAAGGAGCACCTGGAAAAGGTGGAAGGCTACATTGAAATCGGACGCAAAGAAGCGAGGCTCGTCGCGGGTGGCCGCCGGCCGTCATTGGAGGAACTGAAGAATGGGTACTTCGTGGAGCCCACCATCTTCGAGGCGGACAACAAGGCCCGAATCGCCCGCGAGGAAATCTTCGGGCCCGTGGTGGCCTGCATTCCCTTCAAGGATGAGGAGGAAGCGCTCCAAATCGCCAACGACACTCCATATGGTCTTGCCGCCGCGGTCTGGTCGCGCGATATCTTCCGATGCCTGCGTGTGGTCAAGAGTCTGCGGGCGGGCATCGTGTGGGTGAACACGATGCAGCCGTGCTATGTCGAATCGCCCTGGGGCGGATACAAGCAAAGCGGCCACGGACGAGAATTAAGCCTGCACGGCGTCGAAGAGTTTCTTGAGACCAAGCAAGTCCATATCAATCTCAGCGAGCGGCCTATCGGATGGTACTGAGCAGAACCGGGCCGCGCTTCGCGGTTCTCGGCGGCGCGGGCGCGATCGGCCGTATCATCGTTCGCGATCTCTTCGAATCGAGTTCGAAGTATTCAATCCTGATCGCGGATTTCGATGGCGAATCAGCCCGCAGTTTGGCAAGGAGCTACCGCAGCGGACGCGTCTCATACACCCGCGCGGACGCCAGGAAGCCATCAGACCTTGCCGCAGTTCTTCGCGGATATTCGGTTGTCATCAACTGCACTCGTCACCAATTCAATCTCAATGTGATGAGAGCCGCGCTTCAGGCGCGAGTCGCATATCTTGATCTCGGAGGACTGTTTGTCTGGACATGCCGCCAATTGCGGCTAAGGAGGCGTTTTGCGGAAGCAGGGATAACGGCGGTGATCGGAATGGGCTGCGCGCCCGGCCTGACGAATGTGATGGCTGGCGCTGCGGCGACAAAACTGGAACGAATCGATTCCATCCGCATTCGCGTTGGTGGAATCGACTTCAGTGAACGTAGAGGCGATTTTGCGTTTCCCTACTCCGCGGAGACGATTATCGAAGAACTGACACTGCCGGCCTGGAAATGGAGCCGCGGGCGATTCGTTCAGGTGAAGCCACGGTCGGGTTGGGAACGCGTGGAGTTTGGTCCACCTGTGGGAGCAGTGTGGGCCGTCACAACGCGCCATAGCGAAATCGCTACCCTCCCGATCCGTTTCAAGAGCCAAGGCCTTCAGTTCGCGGACTTCAAGGTGGGCTTCGAACGCGCGTTCGTTCGGGAAATCATGAAGCGTCTTCGCGCCGGCTGGACGGTTCGGGAGTTCCAGGCCCTGCCCGCGCCAAGAGAGGCGCCCAATGATTGTGAAATCGTGCGGGTCATTGTTTGCGGCGTTGGCCGGAAGATTACGCTTGACTGCCACGCACGGTCGAAGCCCAAGTGGCGGGCGAGCGCCAGCGATGTCGATACTGCCTGCCCCGCGTCGATTGTGGCTCAAATGCTCGCCGGCGGCTTGATCCACAAACCGGGAGTTTGGGCTCCAGAAGACGTTGTCCCCACTCAGAGTTTCTTCGAGGAATGCCGGCGAAGAGAGCTGACCTTTAGCGAAAAAAGCCAATTGCGGCAATCATTAGAAACGGCTGACCACAGCTAACGACAGATCCCCTGATCTCCGAGGACACCAGCGCTCATTCTGTTCTCTTTGACGAGTGGGAATTCCCAGGCGACATCAGAAGATTTGAACGAACTCAGGCAAGATAGCAGCCGCGTTACGGCTTATACGGCCATTCGAAACCGGGTCTGAAATTCGCAGAAAAACAGCTCCGCTTCCTTCTCAGCTCGCCTTTTGACGTAACCGTATCGGTATTGGAGTACGTCGATCAGCCTCGACCTGTCGAAGCAGCACTCATCCACGTCGGACGCGGTCAGGTGTTCCCAACGGCTCATGATTTCGCCGCGGAGAAGATGAAGGGGATCCTTGTTCGCATGCGCCATAAACGGTTCCTCATGTAGGTCTCAGGAGTCAGCCGACTTTGCAAGCAGGCGAGGCAATTTGAGTATGAAACTACCCTTTGACCGAACGCAACAGGTTTTTCCCGCGTTTGGTGGACAATTCCCCACCATAAGTCCGGTTTCCCGGATCAGTTCTTCCGTTTTATGAATTTATTTCACAAGGGCTGCCGACAAGCTATTGAATACGTTGGCTGTGGCTTTGGTCACCTGGGTGCTAAAAAAGGAGAGACAGCAGCCGTGCTCGGTCTCGGTAGTGGGGGGATCCGTTGTAGTCCACCGCGAGATTTGGATAACGCAGGTGGGAAGGCAGGATGGTGGAGGTTGAGATTTCGGTTGGGCAAAAACGCCGGCAGGTTGGCCGGCGTTTTTGCTTTTTGGGAGATTGCCAAGCAAACGTAATGTGGAAAGGAGAATCAGCGAACCGTCAGGACTTCGAGCAAAAGGTTTACAAACAGGGCGATGTCGAAAGCGATCAGGAAGAGTGTCGCCATCCCAAACTCATTGCCGCTGCGCGAGAAAATGTTGGCGGTTTTCCAATAAACGTCTTCGGCATTCTTGATCAGAAGGTATTCGGCGACCATACGGTCATAGGTGGGCGCCGGGATGGAAAGCTGAAGGCAGGCGTAAGCAACGCAACGGCCGGAGAAGCAATCTCGGATCTCGGTCTGGGAGTAGGGTGAGATCACATACGTTCCCCGTTTTCCGGGCAGCTGGATGACTCCCTTTTCCTCGAGTTCTGACCATGCGCTTTCAGGCAGGATGGTGCGCAACAACTGACGTGCTTTGTCCTTGGCACGCTCGTAATCGTCTTGCGTGGGATGCGGAAACACATCGGCCCGCGGCAGTGGAAAATTTTCCTGAATTCGCGTGGCCATGAGCATTTACCCAATCTTTCTCAGGTGAACCGAAGCCGCGTCGCGATCACAGGCCGCCTTGGACTCTGGGAATCAATAGGATTTCCGCATCCGGGTCGAATTCGCGAATCAGAACGTCGTGTTTGTCCGATATATCAGCCGCGAACCAACCCTGAGCCACCTTATCGTTGAACTCTTTTTCGATCTCGACGAGACGCTGTGGGCTCACGGTATCCGTATCCCATTCCGCGAGCGTCTTGTCTCCGCCGGCACAAATCATTCGAAGTTTCTTTAATGCCATGGTTTGTCCCTTTCCCTCTCCCTCGAGCCGGTTCTCTTCATCGAGGCGTACGCAAACCACTGTAGCAATTATGCTACCGGAGCAAGGTTCTAGTGAGTCGACACAGTTCAAAGGGTTTGTCCAGCGAGAGTAATCCCCTAAGACGGGGAGAAACAGGGCGGCTAGCCCTTGACGGGTTCTTTGAAGCAATCCGGGAGGAAATGCACTACCAACCGTGCCGATCTGGAACCTCGCTTCAAATACGGCGGGCCTGGAAACCCGGGACAGCGTTCCAGCGCTTTCCGGTAGCAATCCTCCTCGGCCTCATGGATCGTCCTTCCTTGCGATCTCACCACGACGACGGATTTCGCAGGGTTACCGTCTCTGGCCATTTTCAGCAGACAATCGTATCGGTTGTACTTCCGCGATAACTCCACATAGAAATAATCGCCATTCGGAAAAGTTCGGACGGGGTGAGAGATCACAACTACATCTTTAGCAAGGCGCGCCATAATACCTCCCTCCTTGCAAAAGCTTGGCATTGGACCATATCCAATGTATGTTTGTAAATAGACGTGAAACCCCCGCCAGACGTGGGTCTTGGCAGTCTCCCCGATCAAACCAGCGTCACTTGTGGCCGGAAGCTTCGACGTTCTGTTACGATAGCTGTGGCATTACTGTTTAACGCGACAATCTCATGAAACACGCGGCTCAGTTGCGTTTGGCCATGGCCCAAATAAATGTCGTTGTCGGCGACATTGATGGAAATGCACAAAAGGTTGTGGAGTGGATCGATCGTGCCCGCGATATGGATGCCGACATCGTCACTTTTCCGGAGCTGGCACTCACGGGTTATCCACCTGAGGATCTGCTGCTCAAACCTCAATTTATCGATTCCAATCTCTCAGCTCTCGAAACAGTCATCGGTCGAACGCACGACATCACGGCCATCATCGGGTTCGTCGATTGGCAGGATGACATCTTCAATGCTGCCGCCGTCGCCCAGAATGGGAAGATCGTCACGACCTACCACAAGATGTACCTGCCAAACTACGGCGTGTTCGACGAGTTTCGCTACTTCCAGCCGGG